>Ga0307408_100001117_pt1 | contig 20439 bp, 18 predicted proteins | sample 322Cmetagenome_FD_202116 | JGI IMG/M metagenome (GOLD analysis project Ga0307408, IMG submission 202116) | Maize rhizosphere microbial communities from greenhouse at UC Davis, California, United States - 322HYB-C-3 | ecosystem: Host-associated > Plants > Roots > Rhizosphere > Soil | place... | reverse complement strand
GGCTTCGCTGTAGTTGACCGCCTTGATCGAGAGACCGATGCGGCGCTCGACCTTGTCGACCTTGATCACGCGGGCTTCGACTTCGTCGCCCACCTTGATCACGTCCTTCACCTTCTCCACGTGGTCTTCGCTGAGCTGCGAGATGTGGATCAGGCCATCGATGTCGCCATCGAGGCTGATGAAGGCGCCGAAGGAAGCGATCTTCGCCACGGTGCCCTTGACGAGGTCGCCCACCTTGAAGCGCTCGTCGATGTGGCTCCATGGATCGTCCTCAAGCTGCTTGAGGCCGAGCGAGACGCGCTGGTTGGCCTTGTCGATGGAGAGCACGATCGCTTCCACTTCGTCGTTCTTCTTGAGAACTTCGGAGGGGTGATTGATCTTGCGGGTCCAGGACATGTCGGAGACGTGGACCATGCCGTCGATGCCTTCTTCCAGTTCCACGAACGCACCGTAAGCGGTGAGGTTGCGAACCGGGCCCTTGATGGTGGCACCGATCGGGTAGCGGACTTCGATTTCGTCCCATGGGTTCGGCTCGAGCTGGCGGACACCGAGGGAGATCTTCTGCTCCTCGATGGAGATGCCGAGCACAACGGCTTCGATTTCCTGGCCGAGTTCGAGAACATCGCTCGGGCGAGTGATGCGCTTGACCCAGGAGAGTTCGGAAACGTGCACGAGACCTTCGACACCGCGCTCGAGTTCGATGAACGCGCCGTACGGCAGGAGCTTGGTGACCTTGCCCTTGACGTGCGAGCCGATCGGGAACTTGCGCTCGATGTCTTCCCAAGGATTGTCGGACATCTGCTTGAGGCCGAGGGAGACGCGCTCCTTCTCGCGATCCACGTCGAGGATGACGACGTCGACCGGCTGGCCGATGACGAGCATCTCCGAAGGGTGGTTGATGCGGCCCCACGACATGTCGGTGATGTGGAGAAGGCCGTCCATGCCCTGCAGATCGACGAACGCACCGAAGTCGGTGATGTTCTTGACCGCGCCGGTGACCTTGTCGCCGACCTTGACGGTGCGCAGGAACTGCTGGCGCAGCTCGGCACGCTCGGCCTCGATGACCTCGCGGCGGGAGAGAACGATGTTCTTCCGCTCGTCGTTGACCTTGACGATCTTGAATTCGTAGATGTTGCCGACGTACTCGTTGAGATCCTTCGGCGGGATGATGTCCACTTGCGAACCTGGCAGGAAGGCTTCGACGCCGACATTGACGGTGAGACCGCCCTTGACGACCGACTTGACCTTGCCGCGAACGAGGCCGCCGTCTTGGAACACCTTGACGATCTTTTCCCAGTTCTGCTTGTGAGCAGCCTTTTCCTTCGAGAGGACAACCATGCCCTCGTCGTTCTCAAGCTTTTCGAGAAGCACTTCGACTTCGTCGCCGACTTCGATTTCTTCATCCTCGAACTCATTCGATGGGATGGCGCCCTCGGACTTGTAGCCGATATCGACGAGGACGACTTGCGGGCGGATCTCGATGATCGTGCCCTTCACGATGGTTCCTTCGCGGAACTCGCGGAACTTGGAATCGATAAGATCGGCAAGTTCCTGGTTGGTTGGGGATTCAAGCACGTTAATGCTCATGGTGGTTTGGTTTGAGGTTAGGTTGTTGGTTTCGCTTTCCTTCCGACAATTGCCCCGATGGAAGAACCGGCGAGCCACGGGGCTCCAACTGCCCGCCGGTAATCTGAAAGGTGAAACGGGGCGGCGAACCTAGGTCGCAGGACCGGGTTGGCAAGCCGAAAAACCCCTGTTTTCAGGGACTTCTGCGGCGACGGCGGAGAGCCAACCCGGAAGCGGCCATGATCAGCATTGCGGTCGCGGGCTCGGGAATCAGCCCCGCCTTCGAGTAGTCCACGATGTAGCCGAGGTCATCCAGCCCGCCAAGAGTGACGGTGGAGAGGAAAAACTGGTTCGAGGCCCAGCCGGTCATGAGTTCGCGGGAAAAATCCAGACCGGTCAGATTGCTCACGAAGCCGGTGGCTCCGGCACCGCCATTGACCTCGTTCCAGTGCCCATTGGCCGTGCCCCCACCGCCGCCGAGCTCCACTGGCACGTAGGTCGCGTTGGCTTGACCGAACTCATTCTGCCATGCGGCGAGCGCGTTGGGACCGTAGTATTGGCCGGAGCCAATGGTGTAGAGGTTGTAGGTCCCGGCGCCCGCGAGGTCGGTATTGTAGGTCCAGAGCGTGCCGATCCCCAGAACGTGAGCCATTTCATGCATCACCACCCCGAAGAAGGTGTTGTTGGCGATCATGTTGTCCACGTCGGCGGCATCGAACTGCATGCTGCCCTCGCTCGCGTAGTAGAGCGCCCAGCTTGGCGCGCCGGAGGGATTGTTGTCGTAATAGGTGGCGGAATCCGGTCCCGCACTGCCGAGAACGCCGCCGACACCGTCGATCGCGGGGACCGAAACATTGATCGTCAGGGAGTGAGGACGCACCTGGCCATTCGAGTCGTAGGTCAGGTCATACCCCAGGATCGTTGAATTCCAAAAGGTCGCAGCGCCCTCGAATTGTTGCCGTTGGGCCGTGGTGACGCCTGCGTCGAAGACCAGATCGAGAAGCGTGACCGCGTGCGCCGGAAGGGTGAGCGCAGCAATGACCAAAGGGAGAGGTTTCATTTGGCCGGGCCACGCTAATCGATTGATCCAAAAGATCAATCAGCGCGTAAGATTGCGGAAGGTCACGATGCTGCTCGAGTTTTCGTCCGCCACCAGGATATTGCCGCCGGTGGAATCATAAATCACGCCGCAGGCTCCCGGATTGGCCGGCGGGCCACAGGCGAAGCTTTTCCCGGCGGTCAGCTTGCCACTCTCAGGGTCGCGATTGAAGCGCGTGAGGCAGTCCGAGATGGTGCAGGCAACCGCGACTTGGAAGCCATCAGGCGAAACGGCGATCTCGTTTCCGCCACCGAAGTCCGGCGGCAAGTCCTTGCCGGTCAGGCACTGTACAAAGTTCAGCCGACCGGTCTTGGGCTCGATGGAAAACGCGCAAACGGCGTTTTCCCCGCCCATCCTGCCGCTGGCCGTATAGGCGAAAGCTCCGTCCGGGCTGACGGTCACATGCATGACCCCTCCGAGCCCAGCTTCCGCCCCTTTGCCATTCGAGACGGCCTGCAGAAGCGTCAGCTTGCCGGTTTCGAGATTGCGGGAGTGGACCGTCACCGTGCCAGACCCGTTCCACGAGCTGAGAAGAGCTTTGCCATCCGGCGTGATCGCCACTCCACGCGCGCCACTCATCACGGGCTGCTTGGGATTCCCCTCACCATCGGCCTCCACCGGCTCGGTGAGGGTTTCGACGTGTACGAGTTTCCCGTCGACGATCTGGAAGCCGACAATGGAGTCCGAGCCGACGGCGTAGAGGAACCTCCCGTCCGGCGAGAAGACATTATCAATGCAGAAATTGAGGCCGGGCATGGGCTTGTCGGCCCCACCAGCGTGATCGATCTCCGCGAGCGCCCCGGTTTCGGGGCTACGGCTGAAAAGGATAACCGCCTCGGAGCGGAACGCCGACGCGGCACCGAGCTTCCCATCCTTGGAGAGACGAAACGCCACTGCACCCTTGTAGTGATCACCGGTGATGGATTTCACATGAGTCAGCCGACCGGACAGGGGATTGCGAATCATCATGGTGATCAGCCCCTTGTGAAAGGAAGCGGCGTAGGCGTGCTTGCCGCCGGGCGCGAGGGTGATGCTGGTGACCCCACTAAAGTCCTCGTGGGTCAGCGTCTGGATCAGGCCGGGCTTCGCCGGCGGTTCAGCCGGGATTCCCGGCGCAGGCCCGAAATCCTCCCCGGAGCCTCCACCGCCTGAACCGGAAGCCGCCACGGCGGGTTGCGCCGCCAGCAGACACGACGCAAACAAGGCCGAGGGGAGAAGGGATTTCATGAGGGTGCGGAAGTTATCAAAATCGCCGGTGACGACAAGACCTCCCGTGTAACGAGAACTCCGGCAGCTGAATTCGACGCATTTGCCTTAAAAACTTCCCTTGCCTCCCGGCGTCCCGCCCGCTATCCCCGCCGCCCGCCGCGATGCCGGAGACCACTGAAAAGACACTGAAACTGGCCATTCCCAAGGGTTCCTTGGAAGGGCCGACCCTCGACCTTCTGGCGAAGGCCGGGTATGAGGTGTATGTCTCTTCGCGCGGCCTCCGCCCCTCGTCCAACGACCCGGAGCTGGATCTCTATCTGATTCGCGCCCAGGAAGTTGCCCGTTACATTGACCAGGGTTTCATCGACTGCGGCATCACCGGCCTCGACTGGGCCAGCGAGTTCGAAGACAGCCTTGTCGATCTGACCGAGCTCCCCTACTCCCGCGCCACCCCGCGTCCCACGCATTGGGTGCTGGTGGTCCCGGAAGACTCGCCGATTCGCAAGCCGGAGGATCTCCAAGGCAAGCGCATCGCCACCGAGGGCGTCGCCATCACCGAGCGCTACCTGAAGTCGAAAGGGATCCAAGCCGAGGTCGAGTTCTCCTGGGGCGCGACCGAAGTGAAGGTGCCCGATCTGGTCGATGCGATCGTTGACGTCACCGAGACCGGATCCTCGATCAAAGCCAACAAGCTGCGCATCGTCGACACCCTGCTGACCTCTTTCCCACACTTCTACGCGAGCCAAGCCGCTGCGGCGGACCCATGGAAGCGTCAGAAAATGGACCGCTTGACCCTTCTCCTGAAGGCCGCGCTCGAAGCCCGCGACAAGGTGGGCTTGAAAATGAATCTTCCGGCGGACAAGCTGTCCGCCCTGCTGGACAAGCTGCCCGCGATGCGCCGGCCGACCATTTCCCAACTCTCCGAAGAGGGCTGGGTCGCCGTCGAGACCGTCATCGACGAGAAGGTCGTCCGCGACATCATCCCGACGCTCAAGGAACTCGGTGCCGAAGGCATCATTGAGTATCCGCTGAACAAGATCGTCCCGTAACTTTCCTCTTTCCTATCCAACCGTAACCCCAAGCACCACCATGGGCTCGCTTAAGAAACGCCGTAAGACGAAGATCAACAAGCACAAGCGCAAGAAGCGCATGAAGCAGAACCGCCACAAGAAGCGGCTCCGCTACAAGTCTTAAGGCTTGCGTGCTACGGGCGTGACCCGTGCTTGAGTATCATCTGTTCTTCCCGACAGGGATCCGGCTCAGCTGGATCCCTGCTTTCGCGTACCCGGCCGCAGCATCCGACGAAGTTCAGTATGTGTAGTATACTGGACCTACTGGACTCACACTCGAGGCCCTATCCGCGCATCGCGCCCCTTCAGTCCTCGGCCCGGAAGGCGAGCTGATCGAGCCCCTCGCGTTCCAGCTTGGCGAAGGCCGCCGCTTCCCCTTCCAAGCCGCCGAGGCGGATCGCGCGCAGCACGCTGGTCCACACGGTGGTCCGCGGGTTCGGATCGGCAACGCTCTCCAAATGGTGGATCGCTTGGTTCAGATGCCCCGTCCGCGCCTTGGCAAGAGCCTGGGAAAGGCTGTCCGCGCCGGGACACAAGACGTGTTCGATCACGCCACGCAACTCCGTCGGGCGCACCGGTTTGAGGAGGAAGTCCACCACGTTACCCGTGATCGCGCGCAAGGCGGAACTCGGCGTCAGTGCCGCGCTACAGAGCACCACGGGCAGCGGATTATCCTGCCGGCGAAGCATTTCGATGACCTGCAGGCCGTCGATGTCCGGCATCCGCAGGTCGAGGATGATCACGTCGTAGTCCTGCTCGCCGATCTTGATCAAGGCCTCACGCCCTCCCGCCGCGGTGTCGGTGTCGTGCTCGGCCAAGGCATAGGAGAATCCCAGCCGCAAGGTCGGCTCGTCGTCCACGACCAGCACCTTGAAACGTCGGGCGGCAATATCAGGCGAGAGGGACATCAATATAGAATTCCGTTTTCTTGTCGGCCCGATCCAGCAGGCCGATGCGTCCCTCGTGCGCCCTTATGATCTCGCGGGAAATGAATAGTCCAAGGCCGACACCATCCGTATCCTGGCCGGGAGCGCGGAAGAAGCGTTCGAAAATGCGGTTCTGGGCGGAGGCGGGCACGCCAGGCCCTTCATCAATGACCGAGGCCCGCAGGAAATCGCCTTCCGGCCGCGTGATCTTGAGTGTGATCGTCCCGCCGCTGGGGCTGTGCTTGATGGCGTTGGAAACCAGATTGTTCACGACCTCATCGAGGCGCAACGGATCGGCCTTGATCTCCGGAAGGCCAACCGGAATTTCGCGACGGAAGACGATTCCCTTCTCCGCAGCCCTCGGAAAAAACAACCGCTCGGAACGTTCCAAGGTCTCCGGGAAGGACGTGGGCACGAGCTCGAGGTGGGTCGTGCCGCTCTCTGAACGGGAGATCTCGAGCAAGGCGTTGAGTGTCGCCAGCAGACGCTCGCAGTCTTCATTGGCCGAGCCGACCATGATCCGTTGGCGCTCGGAAAGACTGCCGGTCCGGTCTTCCAGCATCAGGTGCAAGACCATGCGGATGCCGGTGAGCGGCGTCTTGATCTCGTGGCTGACCGTGGACAGAAGATTGGTCTTCATGTCGTCCAGCCAGCGGATGCGCGTCACATTGTGCAGCAGGACCGCACGGCCGGAATGAACGCCATCTTCTGAGGTGAAACGGAAAATACGAGGAAGGTAGTAGAACTCGCGTTCCTCGACTCGGAAGAGAAGCGCATCGCGGGGATCCTCGGGCAGATGATTGTTTCCGCCCGGTTCCGTTTCATCGAGAATCCGCTGGATCTTCGCCGGCAAACGACCGGCCACTCCCAAGCCTTCCGTCAGTCGCTCGGCAGCAGGATTGATCTGAAGGATGCGGCCGTCGTCGCCGAGCACGAAGACCGGTGAAGGGATCGCCTCGAGAATGGCGCGATTCACCAAGTGCGTGCGCGTCAGCCGCTCATCGGTCTCACCCCGGCGCTGTCGCAGCTCGGCGGCCATGTCATTGAACGCCGTGGCAACACCGCGGAACTCGCTGTCGGCCGAGGGCTCCGGCAAAGTCAGTTCGAAATTTCCGCGCCGGATTTCGTCGATGGAACGCTTCAAGCCAACCACCGGATCGACCAGATGGCGCATGAGTTGGAAATAGATCAGCACCGCGATGGCGGTGCCGAGCGTGACCATGGTTACCACAAAGAGGGTGTTCTTGGCTTTCTCGCCATCCAGTTGATGGACCCCTTGGTCGAACTGCGCCTCCGAGGTCGTCAGCACCGTTTCTGTTAGATCGGTAATCCGCTGGCTCTGGGCGCTGATGTATCTGAGCAACTCAACCCGCTGCTCCCGGTCCCGCGGATTGTTCTCGAAGAGACGCCTGTAGCCCTCGGTGTAGGCTTGAAAGGCACCATCGAGGTTCTCGATCACCTCCTTCCGACTCGGATCGCCAGTGCCGTTGTCCCTCAGGAACTTGATCCGGGCCTCAAGCTTCCCATGGTGCTCGTCATACGAGCCTTTGCTAACAGGTTCGGCAGCCGCGTCCGCCGCTAGAGCCGGAAGGTAGTAGGTATTGAGCGTGGAGGTGTCGGTGCGAATTCCCCGCGCCATCCGGATGATGGGGAAATTCTCATCCTGCAGCGCCGCGAAGCGCTTGTTGGCATCCTGCACCAGCAGCAGCGCGGCTGCACCCACGCTCCAAAGGAGCAGGATGAGGGTAATCAGGCCGTACAGCAGGCGGGTGCGGAGCATGTGGCGGAAGCTTCAGTCCATGCCGAAGCGCTTCCGCTTGCGGTAGAGGGTGGCCTTGTCGATGCCGAGGATGGCGGCTGCGTCCTGGAGGGTCGGTGCCCAGCGCAGCACCTCGCGCATGTGTGCCTGCTCGAGATCGTCGAGACTGTGCTCTCCGCCGATGATGGGAAGCGACGGGCTGCCATTCGCACCCTCCACGACGCCGACCGGAGTCGGCAAGTCGGCGGCCTCAACCTGCGGGCCGTGGGAAAGAATGGCGGCGCGCTCGATCGCATTCCGCAGTTCACGAAGGTTACCCGGCCAAGCGTGACGCATCAGGGTCTGGCGCCCGCTTTCCGAGAACCCATCGAGCTTGCGGCCCATCTGGGCAGAGAAGAAGGTAAGGTAGTCGTCGGCGAAGCGCGCCAAGTCGCCGCGACGTTCGCGGAGCGGTGGCACGGTGACGCTGATGACGTTCAGGCGGTAGTAAAGGTCCTCGCGGAAAGAGCCCGCGGCGACACACGCGGCAAGGTCGCGATTGGTGGCGGCGATCACACGGACATTGCTCTCGCGCACCTTGTTTTCGCCGAGCCGCTCGTATTCGCGCTCTTGGAGCAAGCGCAGGAGCTTCGGTTGGATCTCCATCGGCAACTCGCCGATCTCATCGAGGAAAAGCGTGCCGCCTTCTGCCGCGTGGACCTTGCCCCAAGTGTCCTTGATGGCACCGGTGAAGGAGCCCTTCACGTGACCGAAGAGCACGCTTTCCAGCAACTCCTTCGAGAGGCTGGGGCAGCTCACGGTGACGAACGGCTTGTCGCGCAAGTGACTGCGATCATGCACCTCGCGGGCGATGGCGCTCTTGCCGGTGCCGCTTTCTCCGAGGATCAAAACGGAAGCTGGCGAAGCCGCGGCGCGGAACAACGTTTCGAGTTCCGCATTCGTCTTCGCGTCCTCCGAAGTGAAGCGCAGCGGCGGGGCACCATGGCGAACCTCGCTCTTCAGCTCCTGCACGGTTTCCTCAAGCCGCACCACCTCGTGGCGGGTCTGAAGAGCCCGGTGCGCCTTGGCCAAGATCGCCCGGAGCTGGTCGGGCGTGAACGGCTTCTCCAAATAATCGAAGGCTCCGAGCTGGGTCGCCTTCACCGCCGTGGTCACCGACGCATGCGCGGTGAAGATCGTGATGAGCTGCCGAGGTCGCACCTTGAGCATCTGCTGGAGGATCTCGAGCCCATCCTCGTCGCCGAGCCTCAGATCGAGGAACACGAGGTCAAAATTCTCTTCCTTGATCCGCTTGAGGGCCGACTCGCCGTCCTCGGCGGTTTCCACATAATGCCCCTCCCCTTCCAAGGCTAAGGAAGTGGTGAGGCGAATCGACTTTTCGTCGTCTACGATGAGAATATCCATGGGCGAGGAGCATCCTCCTAACACTCTGCATGCCTTTCGGGCGCATTGCAGCGGCAGTATTGAGCCTCATGGACTTGGAGACCGACCATGAAGAGGGGCATGTTCTTGAAATCGTGCAAGTTGCCACTACTAAAAAGCATGAGTTGCAAAGTGCATTATGCACGACCCGATGATCAAGCGCAAGTTGCGCGTAAAAATTGAACCGCCCAGCCTCCCCTCGTGACGGGCGAACTGATTCTGGAAATCGATCTGGGAACCACCAATTCCGCGGTCGGAGCGGTGGAGTCCGGGTCCCGTGGATGACTCTAGCCCAGTTAGGGCTCATTTCGTAGCGCTCTTCTCCAAATACTCTTCGAACCGCATCGACTTGTTCCAGACCCGCTCCGCGCCATCGATGAAGGGCGGTACGATCCCGGTTTTGATGTTCTTGGCCAGGAATCCCGGGACATTCGGGGTGTTCTGCTGGTCCACATGAGGGATGAAATAGGTGTGACCCTCCTCACGCCTGCGATCAAACATGTAGAGGCGCATCTTCGGAATGCTGGAGAACAAGCGGACCTCCAAGGCCCCTTTGGTACCCGCTTTTTTCGCCTGCTCGGCGAGCGTTTCGAGGTGTTCGACCGTCATCTCGCACTCCTTGGCTAGCTCCCCTCTCGTCTGGCCGAAGCTATTCGCGACTTCTTCGAGATTTGTGCTGTAAGGATTGTAGATCAAAAAACGCACATTCACTCCACGCTCCAAGGCTTTGAAGAGTTCGTCGCGGTAGGCAGGCAGGGTGATGTAAAAACTAATTCCGGTAAGCCATATCTCCTCGTCCGCGCTCTTAATCAGGCCGGGGATCTTCGGGAGGAAATCGTTGGCCTTCGGAGAGTATTCGACGATGCCGGTGCCCTTGCTGATGGTGCGGTCGAGGAAGACTGACATGAGGGGCTCACTGAGCAGGGTTCCCGAGGCAATGGCGAAGAGGCCGATCACTAGCAACACGGGGGATTTCACCTTCCGCTGAATTGTTTGCCGGTAGATGAAGATGTAAATCGCCAGCATCACACAAACAGTGAAGGCGGCGGTCTTCTGGTCCGAGAGTTTCAGAGCCACGCCAATAGAGGCGGTGATCCCGCCCACCGCAGCGACCGCACCCAGCTGGATGAGGAAGGGAGGAATCGAATGGGCGGACTCTACCGGTAGTGAAGTTTCACCGGCGGAAGGTTGAACGGGAGGGAGTTCGACTGGCGGAGGAGATGGGCGCGGAACCGTCGCGGTTGGGGAAGGGTCCACGGGCGGGGAGATCTCTTTCATGGGTATTGGGAGGAAGCCAGATGAGCCATCAGGCGGCTGGCGGTCATCTAGGGGGAGGAGGGCGGACGCTTTGCCTCAATTCAGGGAGTGGAGCGATGGCTGATCCACGTTTTGTTCAAGCAAGCAGGGTGCCATATCAAATGAGCCCGATGGTGGTTGTCTGCCCCGCCGGCGGGAGGCTTACGCGCCCCGGCTAATTTCCAACGCTGCGCTGAGACAAAGAGATTGGAGAGAAAGGCAAACTCTGAGCTTTGAACTCCGAATGGAGAGGCTGAAGCAAGCGGGCGGTTGACCCACCAGAAGGCGGGTACCACGCTTGGAGGGTGAACGGTGAACTGATTCTGGGGATTGATTTGGGAACGACAAATTCGGCGGTTGGGGCTGTTGAATCCGGTTTCCCCATTCTCCTCGGGGATGCGGAGGGGAAGCGGATTACGCCGAGTGCGGTTTGGTTTGGGGGTGAAGGCTCGGCGGTCGAAGTTGGGCGGAAAGCGCTACGCCGTCGCGCCAACGAACCGGGCCGAGTCGTGACCAGCGTGAAGCGGCTGATGGGCAGGCGCTTCGGCGAGGAGGCCGAATTCTGTGTTCCGATGGAACGCGTTGCCGACGGCGGGATCCGCGTTCTCGGCCGCACACCGGAGGAAGTCAGCGCGGAGATCCTGCGTGAGCTGAAAGGCATCGCCGAATTCCGGCTCGGTCGTACGGCGGAAAAGGCCGTCATCACTGTGCCCGCCTATTTCAATGACGCCCAGCGCGCCGCGACCAAGCGCGCCGGCGAACTCGCCGGGCTGGAAGTCATCCGCATCGTCAGCGAGCCCACCGCGGCGGCGCTGGCCTATGGCCTCGATAAGCTCGACGAGCATGCGCGGGTCGCCGTCTATGACCTCGGCGGCGGCACCTTTGACCTCTCGGTGCTGGAGATGCAGGACGGCGTCTTTCAAGTGCTCGCCACCCGCGGTGACACCCGTTTGGGCGGCGATGACCTCGACGCGGCAATCGTCCGGCACTGCGTGGAGGACTTCGACACGCTCGATGCCGCGGCCAAAGTTCGGCTCATCAGCGAAGCGGAGCGGGCCAAATGCGCGCTGTCCGATCGCGAGTCGGAAACCTTCCGGGCACCCTTCTACGATGGCTCCCGCAGCTTGGAAAAGGAGATCACCCGCGACGATCTCGAGAAGCTCGCCAAGCCGCTGATCTCCCGCACGCTCACTTGCTGCCGGCAAGCTCTCGCGGACGCCAATACTTCCCCCGCCGATCTCCATGCAGTGGTGCTCGTCGGTGGCAGCACCCGCATTCCGGCCGTCCGTCAAGCCGTCGCGGAACTATTCGGCCGTGAGCCCGATCTTTCCCAGCATCCGGACGAAGCCGTCGCGCTCGGGGCCACGATCCAAGCCGGTGTCTTGGGCGGCACCCTGCGGAAGATGGTGCTACTCGATGTGACGCCGCTAAGTCTCGGCATCGAGACCTTCGGCGGGCTGATGAACGTGCTCATTCCGCGCAACACCACGATCCCGTGCAAGGCGGGTGAGATGTTCACCAATGCCGCTGCCGGCCAAGCTTCCATGCGCGTTCGTGTGCTTCAGGGTGAGCGAGAGATGGCGCGCGACAATTGGGAACTCGGCTGTTTCGAGGTGCCCTTCGAGCCCGCGCCGAAAGGCCAGGCGCGGGTCGGCGTGCAGTTCCGCATCGATGAAAACGGCATTCTTGAAGCGCTCGCGCGCGACGTGACCACGGGCCGCGATACCGTCGTCGAGATCCGCAGCGCGGCAGTGAATGTCGATGACGAGGCCGTGGAAAAGATGGTCGGCGAGTCCGTCGAATACGCCTTCGAGGACATGGCCGAGCGGATTTTCACCGAGGCGAAGCTCAAGGCGGAGGAGCTGCTGCCGGCCGTCCAGCAAGCCCTTGCGGTCGCTGGCGATCTTGTCTCCGCCGACGAACGCGCTGAGATCGAAGCTGCGGCTATTGCCGTGAGAGAAGCTCTCGCCGCGGGTCTCCCGAATCCTCTCAAAGCCGCCGTGCAACGCCTCGACAAGGCCACCGAGGCCTTCGCCGCCGCACTCGTCGAGAAGGCGATGATGGAAGCGCTCGAGCGGCGGCTGTAGGAACGGCGTGCTGTCGCCGGACACCGGCTGACTTCAGACCAGCATCAGGATAAGGGTGTCACCGACTCAAGCAACTCCAGCGCGGTTTTCGCGGTGGCTTGGAGATTTGCGAGTCGCCCTCTCTGGACGACGCTGAGCCTTGGGGCGTCCGTTTGGAGAATCTCCACCTCCCGAAGGATCCCCACATGTTGGGACTTCGCCTTGATGAGATTGTCCATCTTCTCCTTGCTGACCGCACCGGACTTCGCCTTCTCGCTGAGACTGGCCGCCGCTTTGGCTTTGTCGGACTCGGACTTGAACTCGCCGCTGAATTCGGAGAACCCATCGATGGAGCGAACAAGGGTCCCGAAAAAATCCTGAGCCTCATCGAGCTTCGTTTCAAGAGTGTCCAGGCGGGCACCGATCTCGGCCATTTCGCTGGCGCTCGCGGCTCGCCCACGGCCCTCTCCGTCCTTCGCAGAGCTCGCTTTGATTCCGAGGGCCTCGAGCTTTGCGATCGCCATCCTTTTGACGGACTCGCTTTGATCGCTTCCCTTCACCTTCGCAATCATCTGGTTCAACTTGGTCTCGGCTTCCTCGCCTTTTCCCACGGTGATCAACGGCTCGATCTCCGCCGAAATGACCGAAGCGATCTTGTCGGCTTGCTTCTGATCCTCGCGAAGACGGATCACGTCCTGCTGCTTCCTGGCAATATCGAGATCGTTGCCCGCCACTCTGGTGAATACATTCGTGATCGCGAAAGCGGCTTCAATTTCATCCGCCTCAACCAGCATATCCAGGAGCTTCAACGTATCGCCCTTGAGCTTTTCGTTGGTTCCCACCTCGACGTTCCCGACCTTCACCTTGTTCGCCTCGATTTCCGGCTTCATGGCCTCCAGTTCAGCACTAGCCGCCTTGATCTGTTCGGAAGCCCGGCTGCATTCACGGAACGCGGCCGTTCCGGCCTGCACCGGCCGGGTACGGTTATTGGTCAATCGATTGATCGTCGCATCCGCGTCACGAATAACGTCCTGCAAATTGGCATGCTTGGCTCGGAGCGCGTCGCGCTCGGACATCAAGCGCCTCATCTCGACAGTGAGGCCCACGTCTTTGGTCACCGTTGGATTGTCGGCGTTGGCCAGGTCGAGCATCACCTGAACGCCGAGCAGTTGATACGGGCTTGTCTTGTAGTCTCCCTGAAGAAAGGCATTTCCCAGTTCCTTGGCCTTCGCCAAGTCGTTCCTGCGGAAAGCATCGACGACTCCATTCCATGCCTCGGTCGCGCTGGCATCCACCAGCGCCGGCTTGTGCTTGTCGGGGGCTAACAAGTCGTCCAATTCGCCGGCCGAAATGCTCCCGGCCAAGAGAGATGCAGGAACCGCGATGGAAAGACACAGGGATGCCAGTCGCTGGCGTGGGGAGGGTTGCATGGATGATTCGGAGAGGTAGGTCCCAAGTTTGGACCGGCTTTCATTACTTGGATTTTCCTAATAGCGGCAAGGACAAGAATGGATCTCGCCGGACCTCGACCTAAGAATTCCAAACCGTTCGAGCCGCGAAGAAGCCACGGACCCACCTCCGCTTTTCTGGCACCCGGAATCTTCCCACTTGGAACTTCCTTCCAGCACGTACGCGAGGACGGGATCGAACCGCCGACCGACCGGGTGTAAACCGGTTGCTCTACCGCTGAGCTACTCGCGCGTTTTCCGTGCGGACGGGCGCAGTCTTCCCCGATGCCACGGACGGCGCAAGCGCGGAGTGGTTGAGGGCTTGCGGGCTGCCGGAAGCGGTGATTCTCTCCCGCCCCCGATATGCACCTGCGTTTCACGGAAGACGAACTCCGCACCCTGGTTGAAATGGTCAGCCTGGCGGCCGAAGTCGCGTCCTGGAATGAACGTCCGGGCGCGGAGGAAGGCATCTCGGCTTACGAGGCGCTGGAGGACAAGGTACTGGAGAAAGCCAAACACGCTGGCCTCGGCGAGAACATCGATTTCGACGAGGAGAAGCAGCGCCACCACCTCTCGACCGAATATCAGGAAGGTTCGTTCTTCCAGCAGTGCTACGATGAGTTCCGCAACGAGTCGTTCTGGGAAGAGCTGGTCATCCGCTTGGCCGATCGCGACCTCGCGAAAGTCGTTGGCATGCAGACGTGGCAAAAGATGAGCGAGGAGGACCGGCGGGCCCAGACGCGGGACATCGAAAAGCGCTACTGGGACGAGTTCGCCAAGCAAGGGATCGACCGTGTGGCGGTCATTTTCCCGCACGCCGAAGGGTAAGCGAGAAAAAGGCGTGGTGCGTCGCCAAGACAGGCGTTAGGGTGAAAGGTGAACTTTTTCCCCGAACGATGAACACCGAAGACCTTTCCCCACTAGCCGCCAAGATCGCCGAGGTGGATGCCAAGCTGGACGCGCTCGGCCGGGAAATCGCCGAGATCGGCATGCCCGCCGCCTACGATCTGAAGCGCCGTTACGACGCCCTGCGGATCGAGGATAACGCCCTGAAGCGCAATATTGAGGAGTCGGTCGCACGCGGCGAACCGGACGAGGTTCGGCTGGCGAAAATCGAGACCCTGCTCCGCCACATCGAGGAGGAAGAAACCTCGGTGGAAAATGAAGCCCATTTCCTGCACCAGTCGAACCCCTCGTCCGTGATCTTGGCAGCGCAGGCCGCCAACCAGATGGTGGACCTGTGGCGCAGGGCCATCAAGAAGGTGCTCGGCGACGCCCATCCGCTTGGCCAGTCGGTGTTCGTCAATCACACCCATGACAATCTCGCGGAGGAATACGGACTCGACCGGGATAAACCCCGCGAGCCGAAGCCATGAGCTGGGTCACGGCACGCGGAAGTATTTCTTCTCCTCAAGGGGATAGTGCGGGTCGGCCACGAGTCGCCCGCTCTTGATTCCTTCGACGTCGACCAGCTTGTTGTTGAACGGGCTGAACACGAAGCCCGGACGTCCCGGCACGGCTCGCGCGGTGGGCACGTTCTGCTTCGGCAAAGGAGTCGGCGCGGGCGGCTGAGGCTGTGGTTGGGGCTCCGGATCCGGTTTCGGTTCAGGATCCGGCTGCGGCTTCGGCAGGTTTTCCGGCCCGGGCTGCGGCTTCGGTGCCGGGGACTGCTGAGACCAAGGCTGGAAGGGTTCCGACTGATACTTGAGTCCGCTGAACCACCACGCGCAGCTGGAAAACTGCGAAGCTACTAACAACAGACCCGCCACCCGAAACACCAGCATGCCTTTCATGCTGGAAAAACAGCACATAGCAGCGAGAACAGCAAGCGAAATGCTATTTTACCAGCATTCCAGCAGCTCACTCCACCTCGACCGGCGGCTGCGGCTTCTCCAGCCAGCTCACCAGATCCCTCACGGTCCGGAGCTTCTCTGCCACCCCGTCAGGAATACTCACGTCGAACTCTTCCTCCACCGCCATGACCAGCTCGACGGTATCAAGACTGTCCGCACCGAGATCCTCGATGAAGCGCGACTCGGGCTTCACGGTCTTGGGATCGATGCCCAACTGCTCGGTCACAATCGACACCACGCGCTCGTGAGCACTGGCATTGACGGCAAGGCGCGGCGGTTTCGGGCCGGGCGGGCCGTCGCTGGAAGTGAAGCTGTCGGCGATCTCGCGAAAGAACGGCTCGGCCGAGCTCTCCCGTGACGGCGTGGTCCATCTCATGATCTGATAGAAGCCGGCATCCGTCTCGACGCAGGCGACATGATAGACGACGCGGATGTTGTCGATGGTCCCCGTGAGACGGCGATGGAGGGCAGGATAGCTTCCAATCGGGCGCGATTCAGGTTCCGAAACCTCGCAGCCCACCATCTTTTCCTTCATCTGGCCGATCACCAGCGCATCGAACTCTTGGAGGCTACCGGCGTAATCGGATTTGAGATCTTCGAGAACCATCCCGTACTGCTCGAGGAAAGCATTGCCGGCCTGGACCTGCGCGTCTTCGTGAAGGTCAGGCATTTCCCGCCAGGTCGCGGGCACTTCGATCCGGATCCGGCCGTCCTTCGAAGCCACCGTCTTTTTCTTCTCCGACGCGGTCTTGGCCAGCTTCGCGATGGAGCTGGCTGCCATCCCGATCAGCCCCACCACGCCGAACATCGCCAGCAAGGCGGAAACGACGGCTCCGATGATCCAACCCTTCGTCTTCTTGGTGATCGCCTTGATCAGGGCGATGATGAAAAAGATCCCTCCGCCCAGCACGGAGAGACCGATAACCACATAAACGATGGTCCTGCCGATGGATTGGCCTGCTTCGTAAGCGGATGATGGCTCCATGAAGTGAAGCGAAACCGCGTGCCCGCATCTGCGGCAAGCCAATTCAGGGGCCGGACTTGTCGCAAACGGCCCCAGCGGCCAGCCTTCGCGGCGTGGATCTTTCCAAATATCTCCGCATGGACCCCCACCTGTTGTTAGGGCTGCTCAATACGGAGCTGCGGAACCACTGCGACTCGCTGGACGATCTCGTGAAGACACACGGGCTGGATGCCCGGAAGCTGACGGAGAAGATGACGAAGGCCGGCTACGAGTATCAGGCGGCGCAGAATCAGTTCCGCTGAATGGTCAGTCGCTTCGCATCCGCTCGATGGCCATGCGGAAGCGCACGCGCAGCTCATCGATCTCCCGCCGCAGACGCATCCGCTCCGCGGCATCGCCACTGTCAGCAAGCTGGCCCTCCAACTTTTCAGCCTGCTTCAGGAGTTCGATTTCTGGAGGAGCGAAGCCGTTCCCCTTGAGCATCGCCAGGCCCGAGCGCCAACCGGCGGGTGCCTGAAAATAAGCTTCCAAATCGAGCTCGGTGCCCGCTGGCGGCGGCGTCAACTCGCCCGAAGCAATGGCCTCGTCGATACGCGCTTCGCCGAGTTTGGAAAGGGCCGACATGCGAGGAGAGCCTAGCGGAGGCACGCGCGTTTCCAAGCCGCCGTTGCTTTCGCGGCCGCTGTGGTGTTTCAAGGCCGGGTGCGCCTGCTGAAGTTCAAGCTGACCCTCGCCTACGACGGCACGGCCTGGCAGGGCTGGCAGTCGCAGAGATCGGGCTTGGGCGTGCAAGACCAGGTGGAGGCCGCATTGGCCAAACTGTTCGCCGCAGCACCGCGGGTGGAGAGCTCCAGCCGCACGGATGCCGGCGTTCACGCCCGCGGAATGGTGGCGCATTTCGAAATCCCGGCGGACCAATTCCACATGCCACCCCGGCATCTGGCGCTGGCGATCAATGCCTGCCTGCCCGAGGACATCCGGGTCATGTCGGCGGTGCGGGTCCCGGCTTCTTTCCATGCCCGCTTCGACGCCGCCGGGAAGCAGTATCGCTACCGGGTCTGGAATGATCCGGTGATGAACCCGCTGCTGCGAACGCAGGCGTGGCATGTCCCCCGCTCTCTCGATTTGGCGGCGATGCGCGAGGCTTCAGCCCACTTCATCGGCCGGCAGGACTTCCGGGCTTTCACCGCCAATCGCGGCGACGTGCTCGAAGACGCGGTGCGCACGCTGAACCGTTGCGACATCGTCCGCCACGGCCGGGAGCTGACCTTCGTCATCGAGGGTGGCGGATTTCTCTACAAGATGTGCCGCGGGATCGTTGGCACTTTGGTGCAGGTCGGCTACGGCCGTTTTCCCGCAGGGGAAGTGAGGTCGATGCTGGATGCCAAGGACCGCCGGTTCGCCGGGATGAATGCCCCGGCCCATGGTCTTGTCTTGTGGAAAGTTTTTTATTCCCGGGACTGACGTATCTTTTCGAAGGGGGAAAATCGGACATTTTCTTCATCACGGGAGAGTCATGGCAGCGATGATCCCCGGTTTTCAGCCAGTTGGCCGGAAGCCTGCCATACACCTAGCCACCAAGGGAAAATCGGACCTAATGCTTCATGATGAATTTGAATTTCATGAAAATACATTCATGCATCATCACTTAATGAAAGAACCTATCTTTTTGGGTTGTTACATCATCCCGGTTAGATTATCGCCCCCCACGGCATTACTCCCCCATGTCCCAAGACAGCCTCCAAGCCCTGGTCAGCCGGCTCGAGACCGCGTGGAGCGGTCGACCGGAGGGTTTGTTGAGGCATACGGTGGGTTGGGTGGCTCTCGGCTATGTCCTGCTGGCGGCTCCGGTGCTCGTCGGATTCGTTCTTTTGGCAACGGGAGTGGTGCTGGCCGTTCTCTATCAGAGCCTGGCGGCGACGCTGCTGGCATTCCTGATCGCCTTCGCCGGGCTCGGGCTGGCCGTCTTCGTGCTCGGTAGCCTGTGGGTGCGTTTTGAGCCGCCGGAGGGCTTGGTGCTGGAAGAGAAGGATCATCCCGAACTCCACCAAGTGCTGGGCGAGCTCGGCGACCTCGCCGGCGGCATGCGATTTCATCAGGTGATGCTGGATCCGGAGATGAATGCCTCCGTGATGCAGACCCCGCGGCTTGGGATCTTCGGCTGGTATCGCTCCCATCTGGTGATCGGCCTGCCATTGATGGAGGCGCTTCCACTCGATGAACTGAAGGCGGTATTGGCCCACGAGATCAGCCATCTCACCCGGGCGGATGGGAAGACCTGCGCCTGGCTGCACCGCACCCGCGACACCTGGGAGCGGGTCGCAGAGCGATTTTCGCGATATGGCGGCCCGATGTTCGGGGAGTTCTTCCAGTGGTTCTGGCCCCGCTTCAGCTCCCGGGTGCTCGTGCTTTCGCGGTTCAACGAATTGGCAGCCGACCAATTCGCCGCTCATGCGGTATCCCCGCAGGCGCTGGCTTCAGGGCTGCGGCGGCTGGCAATCCTCGGACAACGAAACGAGCGCGAATTCTGGGAGCCGCTTGATCGCGTGCTGAGCGAGGACGGTGAGTTGCCCGGAGACGTGATGGACCGTCTGTCAGAGGTGGTGCGGCGGCCATTGGAATCCGGGCAAGGAGCCGCTTGGCTCGCCGAGGCGAAAGGCTCTCAGATCGGATCGACTGCCAGCCACCCCGGACTGGCGGCACGGCTGGCGGCTCTCGACCTGCCCGCAGGATCGGAGCACACGCTTCCAGCGGATCTCGCCGATGGCCTATCCTCTGCCGACCTTCTCCTCACACCCGGCTTTCTCGATCAGGCGCGCCGGCACTTCAGCCGGATGTGGGTGGACCAGACAAGCGAAGGCCGTGTCCGGCGGGCTCGCCAGCAGGACTTGGAGCAGGCGGTCGGCACCCGCAAGGCATGGGAGCGGATCGCCGCACTCGTCCGCTTGGACGGGCTGGAAAAGGTTCAGCCGGAGGTGATGGCCTTGCTCGAGCGTCATCCCGCCCATTCCGGAGCCCTCTACCTCCGCGGCAGCCACTTGGCGGAAAAATCCGACCCGCAGGCCTGCGAATTCCTCGAGCGGGCCACTTCCGACCCGACCATCGCAAGCCGCGCCTTCCAGACACTCGAGCAGGTCCACACGAGCCATGGCCGCGAAAAAGAAGCTGCACTCGTGAAGGAGCGGGCGCTTCAGCACGATATCGAGCTGCGAGCCGCCTTGGTCGAACGCAGCCGGCTTACCGCCAGCGACTCCTTTTTTCCCCATGATCTCTGCGATAGAGACCATCAGGCGCTCCGCGATCTCCTGACCGGAGAACCGTCGATCGCGCGGGCATGGATGGCGTCGAAAGAGGTCCGGTATTTCCCACGCTGGCCCTTGGTGGTCATTGGGATCGAACTGGTTCACAACCTTTCCGCCAGCGCGCGCCGCACCTTGGATACCCAGCTGATGCACCTCTGGGCAGGCGAGGCCTATGTGACGGTCTTCGTAGTGGACGAGGGGACGAAAGGGGTTCTGCGCACCCTTCGCCGGGAGGTTTCCGAGTGCGAAGTCTACCGGCGGAAATGAGGGCTGAAAAAAAGTTTCGGAACTTTTGAACGTCCTCCGATCTGAAGGGTCTGACCTCTATGAAGACCGCGCGCTGCGTGAGTTTTCATGTAAGGGTGAACAGCATATTGTCAGACGAATGGCCTCCGGGCCTGTAGTATGACGATTTTAGCCGCCGGGGGTGGGACCCCGGCGGCAATTTTTTTGCCCGGA
>Ga0307408_100001116_pt1 | contig 20447 bp, 10 predicted proteins | sample 322Cmetagenome_FD_202116 | JGI IMG/M metagenome (GOLD analysis project Ga0307408, IMG submission 202116) | Maize rhizosphere microbial communities from greenhouse at UC Davis, California, United States - 322HYB-C-3 | ecosystem: Host-associated > Plants > Roots > Rhizosphere > Soil | place... | reverse complement strand
TTGACGAAGTCGCGGGCGGCAGCGGCCTGAACAACTATGCCCTGAACCTCACCTTCGGGCGGCTCGCGCTCAATCCGGCCGACCAGGTACTGGACGACGGCCTGGGCGGCCTGCGCACGGCGGGCGGCTTCAGCAAGCTCAACCTCGAGTACCAGCGCTCGCAGTTCTTTGATGCGCCCTACAGCTTTCACTTCGCAGCCCAGGCCCAGCTCGCATCCAAAAACCTGAGCTCGGCCGAAAAAATGGTGCTGGGCGGGCCGGGCGGTGTGCGCGGCTACCCGGTCGGCGAAGGCGTGGGCGACACCGGCTTCCTGCTGAACCTGGAGTCGCGCTACCAGTTCCCGCAGGCGCCCTGGGGCGAGCCGCTGACCCTGCTCGCCTTTTACGACTTCGGGCGCGTGCACTTCAACCGCAACGGCGCCACCGTGCCCGGCAACACCAACACATTGAGCCTGGGCTCCTTCGGCGTGGGCGCCACGCTGGGCCGGCCCGGCAAGTTCCTGATCAAGAGCTACCTGGCCTGGCGCACCACACCCGCGCAGCCTTCCACCGGCGACCCGGACCGCGCACCGCGCGCCTGGCTTTCTGCCCAGACCTGGTTTTAGTACTCCTTTCTCCGTGAATGTCCATCATGAGCACCACCACTTCCAACACTCACGCAGGCTACCGCCCCTGGGCCGTGCGCACGGTGGTGGTCCGCCTCTCGCGCAAGCTTCGCGCCACCTACCGCATCCGCAGCGGCCGCCGCCTGTCGCAACTGCTTGCAACGCTGCTGGCCGCCGTTTCGCCCTGGGCCGCTGCCCTGCCCGAAGGCGCGCAGGTCATGGCCGGCCAGGCCAGCGTCAGCACGCCCTCGGCCAACGCCATGGTGGTCAACCAGGCCAGCGACAAGGCCGTGCTCAACTGGCAAAGCTTCAACATCGGCGCCGGCCAGTCCATGCAGTTCGTGCAGCCCGGCGCATCGTCCGTCGCGCTCAACCGCGTCATCGGCAACGGCGCCTCGACCATCTTTGGCTCGCTCAGCGCCAACGGCCAGGTCTTCCTGGTCAATCCTTCCGGCGTGATGTTTGCGCCCGGTGCGCAGGTCAATGTGGGCGGCCTGGTTGCCTCCAGCCTGGACATCAGCAACGGCGATTTCATGGCCGGGCGTTACAGCTTCAGCGGCACGGGCACGGGCACGGGCGCCGTCAGCAACTACGGCAGCCTGAATGCCGCGCGCGGCGGCTATGTGCTGCTGGCCGCGCCGCAAGTCAATAACAGCGGCGCCATCAGCGCCGAGGCCGGCTCGGTCGGCCTGCTCGCCGGCTCGCGCGTGTCGGTCGACACTTCAGGCGCGGGGCTGGTGCGCTTCTCGGTGGACGCCGCGGCCGCGCAGGCCGCGATCAACAACAGCGGCAGCATCACCGCCGCGGGCGGCCAGGTGGCCGTGCTGGCCAGCGCCATGGGTGACGCGATGGCGACCGTCATCAACCAGTCCGGCGTCATCCGCGCCAACTCGGCGGTGGAACGCAACGGCATGATTGTGCTGAGCGGTGGCGGCACGGGTGTGGTCCACGTGTCGGGTTCGCTGGATGCCGGCGGTGCAGCAGCCGGCCGGAGCGGCGGGACGGTGCAGGTGCTGGGCGACAAGGTGGCGCTGGACAGCGGCGCCTCCATCAACGTCTCCGGCGCGGCCGGCGGCGGCACTGCGCTGGTCGGCGGCGACTACCAGGGCGGCAATGCGGCCGTGCAGAATGCCTCGCGCACCTATGTCGCGGCGGGCGCCACGGTGCGCGCCGACGCGACCGACAGCGGCAACGGCGGCAAGGTGGTTGTCTGGGCCGACGGCGACACCCGCCACAGCGGCGCCATCAGCGCGCGCGGCGGCGCGAACGGCGGCGACGGCGGCTTTGTCGAAGTCTCGGGCAAGCAGCAGCTTGACCTGCGCGGCAGCGTCGACGTGGCCGCGCCCGCCGGCACCGGCGGTCGCGTGCTGCTGGACCCGCAGGACATCCTCATCAACATCACGACCCAGCCCTCGCCGCCCAACAACGCCGACGGCACGCCCGATGTGGCCTTTGCCGACCCGCCGGCGGCCGGCACTTACACCATCCAGGTCGCCGACGTCACCGGCTACAGCGAGCTCTACCTGCAGGCCACACGTAACATCACCCTGGCCAATGCGCTTGCCATGACGGGGGGCAACAAGGTGCGCTTTGAAGCCGGCAATACGATTGCGCTGAATGCCGCGCTGACGGCCTCCGGCGGTGTGAACCTCTCGGCAGCCAGCATCACCAGCACGGCGGCCGGCACCATCACCACCACGGGCGCCGGCAACACCAATGCTGGCAACGTCACGCTCAACGCCACAGGCACCATCAACCTGGCCGGCGCCATCACCGCCAGCGGCGGCGCGGCCACGGCCGGCAACCCGGGCCGCAGCGGCGGCGCCGTCAGCATCACCGGTGCGGGCGTCACGGTCGGCGCCATCACGGCCAACGGCTCGGCCGGCTCCGGGGCGAGCCAAACCGGTGGAGCCGGCGGCAACATCGCCCTCACCTCCACCAGCGGAATTTCCGCCACCGGAACGCTCACGGCCAGCGGCGGAGCCGGTGGCACCGGCCCCTCGGCGGGCGGCAGCGCGGGCAGCATCAACCTGGCCAACAGCGGCGCCGGCAATGTCGCCGTGGGCGCGCTCACAGCCAGCACCGGCAATGCGTTGACCACGGGCGCCGGCGGCGCGGCCGGCAGCATCTCGGTCACCAACAGCGCGGCCGGCGCCAGCCTGGGCACCGGCAACATCACCACCACCGGTGGCAACAACGGCGACGGCGGCGCGGTCACCCTCAACTCCGCCGGTGCGCTGAGCGCGGGCACCGTCACCAGCAGCGGCGGCGCGGCGCTGGCCAACACCCCGGGCCGCAATGCCGGCGCCATCAACATCACGGCGGCCGGCGCCATCACCGCGCTGGGCGCGGTGGCGGCCAGCGGCACTGCCGGCACCACGGCCGGCAACGGCGGGAATGCGGCCGCTGTTTCCATCAGCGCCACCGGCGGCATTGCCGGCGCGGCCATCACCGCCAGCGGCGGGGCCGGCGTGGGCACCAATGCCTCGGGCGGCAATGCCGCCGCCATCACGGTCAGCAACAGCGGCAGCGGCAACATCGTCACGGGTGTATTGGTGGCGCAAACCGGCGCGGCCACCGGCACCGGTGTGGCCGGCACTGCCGGCAGCGTCAGCGTCACCAACAATGCGGCGGGGGGCAACCTCAGCACCGGTGCCATCAACACCGCAGGCGGTGCGGGCGGCAATGGCGGCGCGGTCACACTGGCTTCGCAAGCCGGCGTCACCGTGGCCGGAACGCTCAACACCAGCGGCACCGTGCTGGCCGCGGGCACGCGTGCGGGCAGCAACGCCGGCAACATCACGATCACTGGCGTGAACCGCTCCGTCATGGGCGCCATCACCGCCAGCGGCAGCGCGGCCAACGGCGCCAACCAGGCCGGCGGCAACGGCGGTGTGGTCAGCATCACCGGCAGCGGCACGCTGGGCACTGCGGCGATCACCGCTTCCACGGGTGGCGCGACCGGCACAGGAACGGGCGGCACCGCCGGCAGCATCACACTGAGCGGCACAACGGTCACAGCCGGCGCGCTGACGACCACGGGCGGCGCCAATGGCAACGGCGGCAACATCAGCGCCACTTCAACAGCCGGTGTGCTGACGACGGGCGCCATCGTCAGCAGCGGCGGCACGGCCAATGCCGGCACGAGCGGGCGCAATGCGGGCGCTGTCACCCTGCAGGCCTCGGGCGGCCTGCTCACCGGCACCACCATCACCGCCAGCGGCAGCAACGGCACGCTGACGGGCGACCAGGCCGGCGGCAACGGCGCGGCAATTTCCATCACCGGCGACAACGGCATCACGGTCACCAACATCGCTGCCAGCGGCGGCGCCGCAGTCGGCACCAATGCGGCCGGCGGCAATGCCGGCAGCATCACGGTCAACAACAGCGGCAGCGGCAATATCAGCACCGGCACTTTGGCTGCCCAAACCGGCAATGCCGTAGGCACGGGTGCGGGCGGCACGGCGGGCAGCGTCAGCGTAGCCAACACGGCCGCCGGCGGCACGCTTTCCACCGCCGCGATCACCACCACGGGCGGCACCAAGGGTAACGGCGGCAACGTCAGCCTGTCGGCCCTGGGCCAGGTGTCTGTGCTCAACAACAACATCATCGCCAGCGGTGGCGCCACCATCAACGGCCTGGCCGGGCGCAACGCGGGCACGGTCACCATCAGCGGCGGCGGCCTCAACATGGGAACCGGCACCATCACGGCCTCGGGCGGCGCGGCGGCAGCCACGTCAAACCAGAAGGGTGGCAGCGGCGCGGCCATCAGCATCACCAGCACCGGCGCCGTGACCACCGCCGCCATCACCGCCAGCGGCGGCGTGGGCGGCACGACCAATGGCGATGGCGGCGACGCGGGCAGCATCACGGTGCAGAACAATTCGGCTACCACCGGCGCCATCGCACTGGGTGCACTCACGGCGCGCACAGGCGCTGCGGTCGGTACGGGCGCGGGCGGCGCGGCCGGCAGCATCAGCGTCACCAACAGCGCGGCGGGCGCCAACCTCAGCACGGGCGCCATCGACAGCAGCGGCGCGGCAGGCGGCAACGGCGGCGCCGTCACGCTGGCTTCGCAAGCCGGCGTCACCGTGGCCGGCACGCTGAACACCAGCGGTACCGTGCTCGCCGGTGGCACCGGCGCCGGACGCAATGCGGGCAATGTCACTATCACGGGCGTGAACCGCTCCGTCACGGGCGCCATCACCGCCAGCGGCAGCGCGGGCCTGGGCGCCAACCAGGCCGGCGGCAATGCCGGCGTGGTCAGCGTCATGGGCAGCGGCACACTGGGCACCGCCGCGATCACGGCTTCAACAGGCAATGCGACCGGAACCGGCGCCGGCGGAACGGCCGGCAGCATTACGCTGAGCGGCACGGCCCTCACAGTCGGCGCGCTGACCACTACCGGTGGCGCGAACGGCGACGGCGGCAGCATCAGCGCCAGCTCGACGGCGGGCATTTTGACAATGGGCGCTGTCACCGCCAGCGGCGGCGCGGCCAACGCCGGCACGAGCGGGCGCAATGCGGGCGCCGTCACGCTGCAGGCCGCGGGCGGCGTGCTGACGGGCACCACGATCACCGCCAGCGGCACCAACGGCGCCCTGACGGGCGACCAGGCCGGCGGCAACGGCGCGGCGATCTCCATCACCAGCAACAGCGGCGTCACGGTCACCAACATCGCTGCCAGCGGCGGTGCAGCGGTCGGCGCTAACGCGGCAGGCGGCAACGCCGGCAGCATCACCATCAACAACAGCGGCAGCGGCAATGTCAGCACCGGCACCCTGATCGCACAAACCGGCAACGCGCTGGGCACAGGCGCAGGCGGCACGGCGGGCAGCGTCAGCGTGGGCAACACGGCTGCGGGGAGCACGCTGTCCACCGCGGCCATCACCACCAGCGGCGGCACCAAGGGCAACGGCGGCAATGTCAGCGTTTCCGGCGCGGGCGGCACCGTCACGGTCGGCGCCATCACCACCAGCGGCGGCGCAGCCACCGGCACGGCCAACGGCCGCAACGCCGGCACCGTGGATATTTCAGGCGCGGGCGTCACCACAGCCGCGATCACGGCCAATGGCAGCAACGGCAGCACCACGGGTGCGGGCGGCAACGGGGGCGCCATCACGGTGAATTCCACGGCGGCCATCAGCAGCGCTGGCGCGTTCAGCGCCATCGGCGGCAACGGCGTGGGCGCCAACCAGGCCGGCGGGCAGGGCGCGGCGATATCGGTCGCGTCCACCGGCGGCAATGTAGCGGTTGCCGCGATCACCACCACCGGCGGCAATGCCGGCGCATCGGGTGTGGCGGCGGGTGGCAATGCGGGCGGCATCACGCTGGACGCGGGGGGCGCCACACCCACCATCACGCTGGCCGGCGGCCTCACCGCTTTGGGCGGCAACCAGGTGGGCGGCGGGGTTTCGGGCGTAGGCGGTGCGATCCGCATCAAGGACGCCGCCCTGCTCAACGCGGCCAGCATCACGATGGACTCGCGAGGCGGCAATGCCGGCGCAGGCGTCGGCGCCAACATCCAGCTGGACGGCGCGGTCGACAGCCTGGCCTCGGCGCGCGCGCTCCTGCTGCAATCGGGCAAGGGCGACGTGGGCATTGCCGGCGCCACTGGCGCCAACCTGGCCCTGTCGGCGTTGACGGTGACGGCCAACGACATCGCCGTCGGCGCCATAGGCGGCGCCTCCGCGGGCGTCACCGGCGCCACCTCTTTGACGGCCACCACCAGCGGCGCCGACACCGGCGACATCAGCCTCAACGGTGCGCTTAACGTCAATGCGCTCACACTGTCCGCCGGCAGTGCCCTCACACAGACCAGCGCCATCAAGGCCACCACGGCCAGCCTGACGGCCGGCGCCGGCAACAACATCACGCTGAACAATGCCGGCAACGACTTCACCGGCGCGGTGTCGGTGGTGTCGGGACTCAACGTCAGCCTCACGGATGCCAACGCGCTGGCGCTGGGCGCGTCCACCGTTTCCGGCACGCTGGGCGTGAGCGCGGCCGGCGCCATCACGCAAACCGGCGCCCTCGCAGTGACCGGCGCCACCACCCTGGCGGCCGGCGCGGCCAACGACATCACGCTGGCCAATGCTGCCAACAATTTCTCGACCGTGGCCGTGACGAGCGGCAACAACGTCTCGCTGCGCGACAGCAATGCCATAGCTTTGGGCACTTCCACGGCCGCCACCAGCCTCACGGTGGTGGCTGGCGGCGCCATCACCCAGACGGGCGCCATCACCGCACCCACGCTGACGGCCAAGACGCTGGTCAACGCCGGCGCCGCCATCACGCTGAACAATGCGGGCAACGAAGTCACCACGGTAGACCTGCGCGCGCGCAATGCCGCCGACACGGCCAATGCGGCCGGCGCCATCAGCTACCGCGACGCCACCGGCTTTGACGTGGCCACGGTCAACACCACCAGCACCCTGGCGCTGCAATCCAGCGGCAACATCACGCAATCGGGCGCGGTGGCGGCCGCTTCGCTGGCGGTGGCCGGCACCGGCGCCGGTTCGCTGAACTTCGGCACCCAGGCCAACAGCATCGCCACGCTGAATGCGATCACGGCGGCGGGCGGCTTCGCGCTGAACAACGGCAACAACAGCACGACGCTGGCGGGCAACCTCAGCACCACGAACAGCGCGGTCTCCATCGACACGGGCACGGGCACCTACACACAGAGCGCCAACATCGACGTGGCCGCCGGCAGCGGGCCCATCACCATCACGGCCGACACGGTCGCCATCGCGGCGAACATCGGCAACAACGCGCTGGCCACCAGCGGCGTGCTCACACTCAAGGCCAAGACCGCGAACCGCGCCATGTCGCTGGCCGGCGCCGCCGGTTTTGACCTCACGGCGGCGGAACTCACAGCGATCGCCACGGGCGCCACCGGTTCCATCGTCGTCGGTGATACGGCCAGTACGGGCGTGATGACCATAGGCGGCGCGGTCAGTCTTGCCGGCAAGACGCTGGCGCTCAACGCCGGCAGCATCACCGATACCGGCGTGCAGACGATCACCGCACAGAACGTCTCGCTCAACGCCAACGGCCAGATCGGCACCGATGCCAGCAACGGCATCGACATCGCGGCCACCAACCTGAGCGTCAACACCACGGGCAATGCCAGCGCCTTTGTGCGCAGCACGGGCGCTATCAACCTCGGCGCGGCCGGCACGGCCTCCAACGTGGGCAGTGGCACGCTGGACCTGGCGGCAGCGGGCGCGGTCACCCAGACGGCGGGCACCGGCAACATCACGGCCGGCACGCTGAATGTCAAAACACTGGTCAATGCGGGCGCGGCCATCACGCTGAACAACGCCGGCAATGCCAACACCGCCATCAACCTGCAGTCACGCAATGCCGCGGACACGGCCAATGCGGCGGGCGCCATTCAATACAGTGCTGCCGGCGGATACAACGTCGCGGGCATCGCCACGACAGGCAACGCCACCTTGTCCTCAGGCGGGGCCGTCAGCCAGTCCGGCGCCGTCGCGACCGCGGGCCTTGCACTGACCGGTGCATCGGGCGCCTACACGCTGGCGCATGCGGGCAATGCCATCACAACGCTTGCGGCCAATACCGGCAGCGTCGATTACAAACAGGCCGGCGCACTGGTGGTGGGCACGGTCGGCGCCACGGCGGGTGTGGCGGCCAGCGGGGCCGTCAAGATCGAGACCACCGGCGCGGCTTCCAACCTTACGCTGAACAACGCGGTGAGTTCTTCCGCCACCGGCGATGCCGTGGTGCTCAAGGCCGGCAGTTCCAATGCGGCCGGCGTCAGCACCGGCGGCCAGCTCATCAACAATGTGGGCGCGGGCGGCATCGTGGCCGCTTCCGGCCGCTACCTGGTCTATAGCGGCGACCCGGGTACCACGCTCGAAGGCGTCACGGGTTACAGCAAGCGCTACAACAGCGATGCTACCTATGTGCCCGGCGGCAGCGCCAGCACCTTCCTCTACCGCATCGCGCCGACCTTGACCGTCACCGCCGACAACAAGACCAAGGTCTACGGCGACAGCAACCCGCTGCTGACCGGCGCGGTCAGCGGCCTGATCGACGGCGACACGGCGGCCGGCGTGGGCGTGAGCTACGCCACCACGGCGGTCGACAGGACGGCCGTCGCCGCCGGCCCCGTGGTGATCACGGTGGGCGCCACCAACAACGAGAACTACACCCTGGCGACCACCAACGGCGCCTTGACCATCACTCAGCGGGCCCTGACCGTCACGGCTACCGGAAGCAACAAGGTTTACGACGGCAATGTCACCGCCGGCGTGACGCTGGCGGACAATCGCCTGGCCGGCGACGTGCTCACCGCCAGCAACACCACCGCCAACTTCGTCGACAAAAACGTCGGCACAGGCAAAACGATCAACGTCGGCGGCATCGCCATCACCGGCACCGATGCCGGCAACTACAGCGTCAACACCACGGCCGCCACCACAGCGAACATCACACAACGTGCCCTCACGGTCAGCGCCACGGGAAGCAACAAGGTCTACGACGGCAATGTCACTGCCGGCGTGACACTGTCTGACAACCGCGTCGCGGGCGATGTGCTCACCGCCAGCAACACGGCAGCCACCTTCGCCGACAAGAACGTGGGCACGGGCAAGGCCGTCAGCGTCAGCGGCATCGCCATTACCGGGACCGACGCTGGCAACTACAGCGTCAACACCACGGCTGCGACGAACGCTGACATCACCCAACGCGCCCTTACGGTCAGCGCCACGGGAACCAACAAGGTCTACGACGGAAATGTCACCGCCGGTGTGACGCTGTCCGACAACCGTGTTGCAGGCGACGTGCTGAGCGCCAGCAACACGGCAGCCACCTTCGCCGACAAGAATGTTGGAACCGGCAAGACGGTCAGTGTCAGTGGCATCAGCATCAGCGGCACCGATGCCGGCAACTACAGCGTCAACACCACGGCTGCGACGACTGCCGACATCACCCAGCGTGCCCTCACGGTGAGCGCCACGGCGAGCAACAAGGTCTACGACGGTGGAACCTCTGCCACGGTCACGCTCAGCGACAACCGTGTTGCGGGGGACGTGCTGGCCACCAGCAACACCACCGCCAGCTTTACCGACAAGAATGCAGGAACGGGCAAAACCGTCAACGTCGGCGGCATTGCCATTACCGGCACCGATGCCGGCAATTACAGCGCCAACAGCACGGCCGCCACCACGGCCAACATCACGCCGGCCTCCATCGCGAATGTCAGCGGCATCACGGCGGCCGACAAGGTGCAGGACGGCACCACGGCTGCGACCCTGGCCACCGGCGCGGCGGTCTTCACCGGCCGCATAGGGGCGGATGTACTCACGGTGGGCGCCGCCACCGGCAATTTCGACACACCCGCCGTCGGCAACGGCAAGCCCGTCAGCATCACCGGCATCACCTTGTCGGGCGCGGACGCCGGCAACTATGTGCTGCTCAACCCCACGGCCGCCGCCACGGCCAGCATCACGCCGGCGCCGGCCAATATGGCCGAGCGCACCGGCGACGCGCGCATCGCCAACAGCACGGCGCTGCCGGTGCTGGAGGCCGATGACAGGCGCGAGCAGGCTTTCCGCCGCGCGGCCGGCATACGGCCTGCGACCGAGCTGGCCGAAGCGGCGCAAACGCCCGCCTTCCGCCTGGCGGGCTTTCCCGGCACGCAAAACGCGGGCGCACAGGCCCAGGAGAATTGCACGGTCGCGGGCGGCCGCGTGTCCTGCCTGGCCGATGCGGCGCAGGCGGGCCAGGGGCAATAAGGGCGGCCCCTTTTTGCCCGCTTGTGGCCGCCAAAAATTGCCTGGCTTCATGCCATTTCCGGCGGTTATCATGTGGCCGATAACTCACTTCAAAGGGAGCGCGCCATGGCCTTAATGGACTTCATCAAGAAACAGTTCATCGACATCATCCAGTGGACGGAGGACGGTGACGGCACGCTGGCCTGGCGTTTCCCGATGGCGGACATGGAGATCCAGTACGGCGCCTCGCTCACCGTGCGTGAGTCGCAGATGGCGGTCTTCGTCAACGAAGGCAAGGTCGCCGACGTGTTCGGCCCCGGCATGTACAAGCTGACCACGCAGACCATCCCGGTGTTGACCTACCTCAAGAACTGGGACAAGCTGTTTGAGTCGCCTTTCAAGAGCGATGTCTATTTCTTCAGCACCCGCCAGCAGATCGACCAGAAGTGGGGCACGCCCCAGCCCATCACGATTCGCGACAAGGACTTCGGCGCCGTGCGCCTGCGCGCCTTCGGCAACTACAACTTCCGCATCGCCGACCCCAAGCTTTTCCATACCGAAATCTCGGGCACGCGCGATCGCTACACCACGGGCGACCTCGACGGCCAGCTGCGCGGCCTGGTGCTGCAGAATATTTCCAACGCCATCGCCTCCAGTGAAATCGCCTTCCTGGACCTGGCCGCCAACCAGCTGGCCTTTGCGCAGGCGCTGGTCACACAGCTCACGCCTGAATTCGCCAAGATAGGGCTCAAGCTCGAAGGCATGACGGTGCAGAACGTCTCGCTGCCGGAAGAGCTGCAGAAAATCCTCGACCAGAAAATCGGCATGGGCATGGTCGGCAACGACATGGGCAAGTTCATGCAGTACCAGACGGCGCAGGCGATTCCCAAATTCGCCGAAGGTGCGGGTTCGGGCGGCGGGATTGCCGGCGACGCCATGGGCCTGGGCGCCGGCGTGGCGCTGGGCCAGGTGCTCGCGCAAAACCTGCAGCAGGGCCTGCAGGGCGGCGGCAACGCGGCACAGGCGGCCCCGGCCGCAGCGGCAGCGGCAGGCGTGAAGCCCGATGATGTGATGGCCACGCTCGAGAAGCTCGGCGAACTCAAGGCCAAGGGCATACTCACACAGGAAGAGTTCGACGCCAAGAAAGCCGAGCTCTTGAAGAAGCTGGTCTGATGCCGGCCACGCCGCGCATCGTTCACTGACCGCCCCATCTTGGCATCCGAGCCCCAGCAACGCGCCTACCGCGCGCCGTGTCCCGGCTGCGGTGCGCCCGTTGAATTCCGCAGCGCGCAGTCCACACACGCAGTGTGCGGCTATTGCCAGAGCACTGTCGTGCGCGACGGCGACACGCTGTCGCGCATCGGCAAGATGGCCGAGCTGTTCAACGATTTCAGCCCGCTGCAGCTGCAGGCCTCAGGCGTCTGGCAGGGCCGCAACTTCACGCTGGTCGGCCGGCTGCAGTACCAGTATGCGCAGGGCACCTGGACCGAGTGGTATGCCGTGCTGGACGACGGCAAAGCCGCCTTCCTGAGCGAAGACAACGGCGCTTATGTTTTCAGCCTGCCCACCAGCCTGCAGCGCGCCGTGCCGCCGGCCGAAAACTTCCGCGTGGGCGCCACCACGGCCATCAATGCCAAGCCCTTCAGCGTGGCGTCCAACGAGCGCGTGTCGCTGCTCTCGGCCCAGGGCGAGCTGCCGCGCCTGCCGGCTCTGGGTGCGCCCTTTGCGATGGTGGAATTGCGCAGCGCCGACGGCGATGTGCTCAGCGTTGATTACGGCGCGGTGGCCGGCGGCGGTGCGCCCGCGCTGTCGCTGGGCCGCTCCGTGCTGCTCGATGAGCTCAAGCTCACCGGCCTGAAAGACGAATCCGCCAAGAGCGAAAGGGGCCAGCAGTTCAGCTGCCCCAATTGCGGCGCGCCGGTCGAGGTTACCCTGGCCGGCAGCAAAAGCATCACCTGCCGTTCCTGCAACAGCATCATCGACCTCACGCAGGGCACGGGCGCCGCGCTCAGGCATGCCATCCAGGACGAGCCCGTCAGCCCGCTGATCGCGCTGGGCAGCACCGGCCAGTTGCAGGGCGTGCAGTGGCAGGTCGTCGGTTTCCAGCACCGCATGGGCTACGAGGCCAACGATCCGGACGAGCATTTCGGCTGGGACGAATACCTGCTCTACAACCAGAAGCGCGGCTTTACCTTCCTGGTGGATGCCGAGGACGGCTGGAGCCTGGTCAAACCGGTCACGGGCGCGCCCAGCTTCAAGCCCGGCGGCGTCAGCGCAACGTATCTCAAGACGACCTATCGGCTCCAAAGCAGCTACACCGCCGAAACCAGCTATGTGGCCGGCGAGTTTTACTGGCAGGTCCAGCGCGGGCAGAAAACATTCAATCGCGATTTCGCCAACGGCAGTGCCCTGCTGTCGCAGGAAGAGGCGCCGAATGAGGTCACCTGGTCCAGCGGCAGCAAGCTGGACGGCGACCTGGTTGCCAAGGCCTTCAAGCTCGACGGCAAGAAAGACCTGTTCAAGCGCTCGGATGCCAAGCCGCTGAGCAGCTCGGCCGGCGTGGGCTGCGGCACCATCATCATCGTGGTGCTGCTGGTATTGCTGCTGCTGTTTGTGATTGGCCGTTGCTCAAGCTGCGACCCGAAGTATGAAAATTGCTCCTCGTCCAGCAGCTCGCGCAGTTCGGGCGGCTCGTTCGGCGGTTTTTCCGGCGGGGGCGGCCACAAATGACGGCCGCCTCTTCCGGCTTTGTCCTGTTTGTCCTGTTCGTCTTCTGCGCAAGCTGGCAGATCTTTTCTGGAGACCATCATGGTGCTTGAATGGCTTAAACCCGCGGCTTTCCTCGGCTCTATCCTGTTCGCCTTCATTGGCGTGCTCATCTTCTGGCTGAGCTTTGTCATCATCGACAAGATGACGCCCTATGACCTGTGGCTGGAGATTGTCGAGAAGCAGAATGTGGCGCTGGCGCTGGTGGTTGCCGCCATGGCGCTGGGAATCTGCGTCATAGTAGCCGCCGCCATCCACGGCTAGGCTTGTTCCCGGCTACTGCGCGGACCGGGGGCGGCGTTGGTCCGGTGCTCCGAATCCTCACGTACATCAAGTACGTTCCGGTTCGTCCGCTCCGTCCGCCTTGCCCGCGGTCCGCTCGCTACGCCCTACGCGCCGTTGTTTGACCGGCTCGCTTCGCATCGCATCTTTGCACCTCCACCGGCCCAATGTTTTGAACGCTGAATCGCCCCCCTCTCCCTCCTCCGCACCACGCCCCCTCGAGGTTGCGCTGCTGGCCAGCGTCTTTGTCGTGGCGGCCTGCGGGCTGGTGTATGAGCTGGCGGCGGGCGCGTTGGCGTCTTACCTGCTGGGTGATTCGGTGCTGCAGTTCTCGACCATCATCGGCAGTTATTTGTTCGCCATGGGCATAGGCTCCTGGCTGTCGCGGTTTTTTGAGCGGCAGCTGCCGGCGCATTTTTTGCGCATTGAATTGATGGTGGCGCTGGTGGGCGGGGCCTTGCCGGCGCTGCTCTTCCTGGCCAATGCCTATGTGCCCGGCGCTTTCCGCTTCCTGCTGTATGCCATGGTGCTGCTGGTGGGCACGCTGGTGGGGCTGGAGATTCCGCTCGTCATGCGCATACTGCGGCGCAATGTGGCGCTCAAGGAGCTGGTCTCGCAGGTGCTGACGTTTGACTACCTGGGCGCGCTGGCGGTGTCGCTGGCGTTTCCGCTGGTGCTGGTGCCGCAGCTGGGCCTGATACGCACCGGCTTGTTGTTCGGCCTCATGAACGCGGCTGTTGCGCTGTGGGCGCTGTGGCTGTTTCGCGGTGAGTTGCGGCACGTCCGGTCGCATGCCGTGGCGTGTGTGGCTGTGCTGTGCGCGCTCGGCGCCGGCTTTGTGGGCGCGAACCAGATCACCACGCTGGCTGAAGACCACTTCTACCAGGACCGCGTGGTCTTCACCGCCACCACGCCCTACCAGCGCATCGTGGTGACAAACGGCCGCGGCGGCTACCGTCTGTTCCTCAACGGCAACCTGCAGTTCGCCGAGCGCGACGAATACCGTTACCACGAGGCGCTGGTGCACCCGGTGATGAGCGCGCATGGCGCGCCCAAAAAAATCGCCGTGCTGGGCGGCGGCGACGGCATGGCGGTGCGCGAAATTCTCAAGTACCCCAGCGTCGAAAGCGTCACCCTGGTCGAGCTGGACCCGGCCATGACGAATCTCTTCAGCCAGCAGGACGCCCTCAAGCGCCTCAACGGCGAGGCCCTGCTGTCGCCCAAGGTGCAGGTCGTGAATGCCGACGCTTTCCAGTGGCTGGACAAAAGCGCCGACATGTTCGACATCATCGTGGTCGATTTCCCCGACCCCACTAATTTCTCCATCGGCAAGCTCTACACCAACTCGTTCTACGCGCTGCTGGACCGCCACCTTTCGGCCAGCGGCTATGCCGTGATCCAGACCACCTCGCCGCTGGTGGCGCGCCGCAGCTATTGGACGGTGGTGGCCACGCTGGAAGCCGTAGGCCTGAAGACCGCGCCTTACCACGCCAATGTGCCCAGCTTCGGTGAATGGGGGTTTGTGGTCGCCAGCCACCGGCCTTTCAGCCCCGCGACGCAAGTGGGCGCCTTGCCGGCCGGCCTGCGCTTCCTGGACGCGCAAACATTGCCCCTGCTGTTTGATTTTCCGGTCGACATGGCGCGCGTGCCGGCGCCCGTCAACCGGCTCTCCAACCAGGAGCTGGTGCACAGCTACGAGCAGGAATGGGGCAAGGTGCTGCGTTGAGGCGGCGCTCTGACTTCCTCTCCCTCCCCCAGCGGGGGAAGGAGCAAAACCATGAAACGGCGTGATTTTTTAGCGGCCTCTGCTTTGCCGTTGGCGTTTGCCGGCTGCAAGGAGACCAGACACATCGAAGGCGGCTTCCTGGGCGCCAACCACGAACGCGGCCACTTGCTGCGGCCCGGCGAGTCCGGCAAAGCCCGCGCCTGGCCCGCCCCTGCCGTCACCCGGCGCACCCGTGTGCTGATTGCCGGCGGCGGTGTTGCCGGCCTCGCGGCGGCGCGCGCGTTGCGCCTGCGCGGCATGCATGACGTCGCGATGCTGGAGCTGGAAGACAGCGCCGGCGGCAACAGCCGCGGTGGAGTGGTCGGCGGGCTGCCCTGCCCGCTGGGCGCGCACTACCTGCCCGTGCCCGGCGACGGCGCGCGCGATGTGCAGGACTTGCTCGAAGAGTTGGCGCTGCGCCGGCGCGTAGCCGGCCGCTGGGAGTATGACGAGCGCCACCTGTGCCACAGCCCGCAGGAGCGCCTTTTCATTCGCGGTGATTGGCAGGAAGGCCTGCTGCCCCAGGCCGATATGGATGGCGCTTTGCTGGCGGACTACCAGCGCTTTGCACTGCTGGTGCGGCAGGCCTCGGCGGCTGCGCCTTTTTCAATTCCGCTTTCAGCGAATGCACCGGCGCCGCTGCACCGCGCCCTCGATGCCGTGACCTTCGCAAGCTGGCTGGACCAGCAGCAGCTCACGCACGCGCCGCTGCGCTGGTACCTGGACTACTGCTGCCGCGACGACTACGGCGCGGGCCTGGACAGCGTCTCGGCCTGGGCCGGCATCCACTACTTCGCGAGCCGCCACGGCTTCCAGGCGCCCGGTGAGCCACCTTCGGCCGAGCGTGACGCCGGCGTGCTGACCTGGCCCGAAGGCAACGGCTGGCTGACTCGCCGGCTGGCCGCGCCGCTGGGTGAGCGCCTGCATACCGGCCGCATCGTGATCCGCGTCGCAACCGGCCGGCATGGCGTCGAAGTCGATGCCTTCAACACGGCCACGCAATCGGTCGAGCGCTGGCAGGCCGAGCATTGCATCCTGGCCCTGCCCTTGTTCATCGCCGCGCGCGTTGTTGAAAACCCGCCACCCGCCTTGCGTGAAGCCGCCGCCCAGCTGCGTTATGCGCCCTGGCTGGTCGCCAACCTGCACATTGACTCAGCCCTGCACGACAGGCCCGGCGCCGCGCCCAGCTGGGACAACGTGATCTACGGCAACAACCCCGGCCTGGGTTATGTGGACGCCACCCACCAGAGCCTGCAGGCCGTGCCCGGCGCCACGGTGCTGACCTATTACCGCGCCTTCGGCATCGGCCCGGCCGGCCGCAAGACTTTGTATGAGCAGCCCTGGACACACTGGCGCGACAGCGTGCTGGCCGAGCTTTCGGCGCCGCATCCCGACCTGCCCGGCAAAGTCACGCGCATGGAGGTCATGCGCTATGGGCATGCGATGAGTACTCCGGTGCCAGGGGTGCGTGGCAGCGCTGCCTTGCGGGCGTTGCAGGGGACTTTGCCATCGCCGTGGCAGCGCTTGCATTTTGCGCACAGTGATTTGTCGGGATATTCGGTTTTCGAGGAGGCGTTTACGCAGGGGCACCGGCGGGGAAGGGCTTTGAGTTTGGGGTGAGTGTATTTCGGTGGGGCCTTGCGCCTGCGTGTGCGTCGCCCGCCGGATAATGCCTACGCCATTGCAAATGACAAAACAGGAGGGGAATCATGTTGAACTTCAGAATGAACCGAGCCAGGCGCCTGTCGCTGCTGTCATGCTGCCTGCTGGCAACGCTGCTGGCGTCTTGCGCAGTCAACAAACAGGCCGCCGATACGGTGGTGCTGACGGGTCGGGTGGAAAAGGTCTACGACCCCTGCACTCAGTCTTTGACCAACAATTTCACCTCCAATGTGGATCAGCCACCCGGCACCGCGGCCATCGGAAAAGCCATGGAGCCTCTGCTGAAGTCGATCGACAAGGCTTTGGCTCCGCGGGAATGCCTGTTTTTGATTCGGCAAACCAATACCGAGCAGCTTTTTTTCCGGACCAGCCAGAGCTTTGAAGTTGGCAGTTGCGTGAAGGTTTACCTCACGGCCGAGAAAATGCGTGCGTGGAAAAGCATCAATCCCCTGATGACCAATACGCTGGTCGAACCGGGTTCCGCGATAGAGGCAAGTCCTTGCCCTTGAGCACGGGGCCTTGCCGGGCAGCTCTCAGCCAGCCATCAGGCGCTCAATCTCATCCCCATCCACCGGCACACCCCGCGTCATCAACTCACAGCCTTTAGCCGTGACAAGAGCATCATCCTCAATCCGTATCCCGATATTCCAGAATTCCTTGGGAACGTTCTTGCCGGGCCGCACATAGAGGCCGGGCTCTATGGTCAGCACCATGCCGGGCCGCAGGATGCGTGAAGGCTTGCGCATGATGGGCTGGCCCATGGCGTCCCTGTCGGGGCGGGGCTTGCTGCCGGGCTCGGTGTAGTCGCCGCAGTCGTGAACGTCCATGCCCATCCAGTGGCTGGTGCGGTGCATATAAAACTGGCGATACGCGCCGGACTCGAGCACGTCGTCGACCTTGCCGTGCTTGGCTTTGGGCAGCAGGCCTGTATCCAGCATGCCCTGCGCCAGCACACGCAGCGCCGCCTCGTGCGGGTCGTTGAAGCGCTTGCCGGGTTTGGTGGCCTTGACCGCGGCGTACTGTGCTTCGACCACGATGTCGTACAGCCTGCGCTGGGCCGGCGTGAAATTGCCGTCGGCCGGGAAGGTGCGGGTGATGTCGCTGGCATAACCGTCGAGTTCGCAGCCGGCGTCTATCAGGCACAGCTCGCCGGCCTTGAGTTCGGCATCCCCGGCGCGGTAGTGCAGCACGCAGGCGTTGGCGCCGGCCGCGACGATGCTGGTGTAGGCCGGGAACTGCGAGCCGTGGCGGCGGAACTCGTGCAGCAGCTCGGCTTCCAGGTGGTATTCGCGCAGGCCGCCTTTCACGCCGTCGCGCAGCATCGCGGCGGATGTTTGCATGGCCCGCACATGCGCGCCTGCGGAGATTTTTCCGGCGCGGCGCAGGATGACGATCTCGTGACTGTCCTTGAAGAGGCGCATTTCGTCGAGCACAACGCACAGGTCATGCTGGCTTTGCGGGGGTTCGTCGCCCAGGCGCGCGCGGGCGCGCACCTTGTTCAGCCAGCTGTCCACCTTCGCGTCCAGGCCTTCGTGCGTCGCAAACGGGAACCACACCGACTTCTTGTTCGTCAGCAGGGCCGGCATCTGCGTGTCCAATGCCTCGGTGCTGAAGGCCGCATCCACGCCCAGCCGCCCCGGCGCGGCCTTGGGGCCCAGGCGTATGCCGTCCCAGATTTCGCGCTCCAGGTCCTTGGGGCGGCAAAACAGCGTGGTCTTGCCGCTGGCTTCGATGGCCAGCCAGGCGTCGGGCTCGTCAAAGCCGGTCAGGTAGTAGAAGTAGCTGTCGTGCCGATAGGGAAAGTCGGTGTCGCGGTTGCGCGGGTATTCGCGCGCGGTGGGCAACAAGGCGACCCCGCCGCCGGCTGCCTTGAGTGCGCGGGCCACGGCGGCACGGCGTTTCTGGTAAATCGTGGTGGTGCTCATGGGTCGCTGCGCTTTGTTGATTTTGCTTAGGGTGTGGTGGCTGCCTGGTTCAGCTCGTCCAGCCGGGCCGGCGTGCCCACATCGGTCCATGGTCCGGAGTACAGCTCGGCGCTGACCTGGCCATTGTCCATCGCCGTGCGCAGCAAGGGCGCCAGTGGGGCTTTAAGGCCCTGTGGGTTGCCAAAAGGCATGGATTCGAACAACTCCCTGCGGTACAGGCCGATGGTGCTGTAAGTCAATTTGGGTTCAGGGCCGTCCTTGGCCAGGTTCAGGGCCAGGCCGTCCGGCCCCAGGCCGAAGTCGCCCTGGGGGTTGTGGGCCGGGTTGGGCACCAGCCACAAGTGCGCCAGCTTGCCGCTGGCGATGAAGCGGTCCACGGCAGCCTGCGTGAACTCAAAGCCCGGCACAAACACATCACCGGCCAGCACCCAGAACACGTCGCCCAGCAGCGGCAGAGCGCGCGCAATGCCGCCGGCGGTTTCCAGCGCGCCGCCGAAAGCAAGGCCTTCGTGCGAATAGGTCATGGCCGGGCGGCTTTGCTTGCCGAAGTGGCTTTCAATCTGCTCGCCGAGCCAGGCGGTATTGATCACCAGGTCGGTGAACCCGCCTTGCGCCAGCGCCTGGACATGCCAATCAATCAAGGGCTTGCCGCGCACCTTGAGCAAAGGCTTGGGTGTGCTGTCGGTCAGCGGGCGCATGCGCTCGCCGCGGCCGGCGGCCATGATCATGGCTTTGATGGAGGCGCCGCTCACTGCGTATCCCCCCGGTCCAGCGAGCGCTGCTCGGTCCATTCCGGGTTGAAACGCCGCACCAGGGTGTCCATCAGGCTGCGTGCCCGGGCCGAGTGGTCGCCGCCGAAATTGCAGACGTAAACGTCCAGCGTCACGGCTTTTTGCTCGGGCCAGGTGTGCACGCAGACATGCGATTCGGCGAGCAGCACGGTGGCGGTGATGCCGCCCGGGCCGTGTTCGGTGTCGGGGAAGGTGTGGAACAGCTGGTTGACGGCCTGCAAGCCGGTGGCCTGCACCGCCTGCACGCACCACTCGCCCAGGCGGGCCGCGTCGGTGAGCCAGGCGGGATCGCAGCGGCATTTGTAAAGGTCGGCGGTCAGGTGTAGGCCTTGCATCCCCCGACTTTAGACGATGGCCACCGGGGTTGAGGCATAAATCCCGCCAAATCGGCCGGACAGGGCCAGACGGTAAAATACCGGGTTACCCCTGATCTTTTCCCCTCCGGAGCAGCCTACATGGCAAACACGCAAATGATGGCGAATGCGATACGCGCACTCGCAATGGACGCCGTACAACAAGCCAATTCCGGACATCCCGGCGCCCCCATGGGCATGGCCGACATGGCCGTCGCCCTCTGGGGCAGCCACCTCAAGCACAGCCCGCACAACCCCAACTGGTTCGACCGCGACCGTTTTGTGCTCTCCAACGGCCACGGCTCCATGCTGATTTACGCCGTGTTGCACCTGACCGGTTACAAACTGCCCATAGTCGAACTCAAGAACTTCCGCCAGCTGCACAGCAAAACCCCCGGCCACCCCGAATACGGCTACACCCCCGGCGTGGAAACCACCACCGGCCCGCTGGGCCAGGGCCTGACCAACGCGGTCGGCATGGCGCTGGCTGAAAAGCTGCTCGCCAAGGAATTCAACCGCGAAGGCCATACCGTCGTCGACCACAACACCTAT
>Ga0307408_100001115_pt1 | contig 20474 bp, 10 predicted proteins | sample 322Cmetagenome_FD_202116 | JGI IMG/M metagenome (GOLD analysis project Ga0307408, IMG submission 202116) | Maize rhizosphere microbial communities from greenhouse at UC Davis, California, United States - 322HYB-C-3 | ecosystem: Host-associated > Plants > Roots > Rhizosphere > Soil | place... | reverse complement strand
CTTACCACCACAACTTCTTCAATAACCTTGCAGAAAGAGGCCCGGCATTCATCTACAGCACAGCGCACTTATTCAATAACTATTATTTAAAGAGCGCAACTACAAGCGGTTACTCAGTAGGCTCTCGTTATGCATCAAAAGTAATGGTTGAAAACAACTACTTCGAAAGCGTAAGCAACCCAATCCGTACTGAGATTGACAGCAATGTAGGTTATGTAAGCAAAGTAAGCTCTAACATATTCAAAACCAGTGGAGCTCCAAGGGTAACTACAACAGACCCAGGCATGACTGTACCTTACTCATATTCAGCATACTTAACTCCGGCAGCTGATGTAGCATCAGTAGTATTAGCTGGCGCAGGTGCTAAATAATAGAGATTAAAAAGTTTTCAAATTAAATTTTCTTAAATATCATCTAAGGCCGCCCGAAAGGGTGGCTTTAGATGATTTTAGGCTATACAACCAGCATCTCATCCAGCTCTTTAAAGCTTGTAATTCTAGGAATCAGGCTTGTATTTGGATAGAGGTTAAACTTATCATACAAAATAGCGTCAATCTCCAGGTCTAAGGCCGCTTTAATTTCAGAGTTGACGTCATCGCCAATAACTAATACCTCATTCTTTGAATAACCCTTCCGGTTTATAATATCCGTAAACACATCTTTCTTTGTTAGCTGGCAAATTTCAGGGTCAATAATATGGATTTCGTTAAAATCATGTTCAATCCCCATTTGCCTGATCTTGCTTTGCTGTAGTTTCAAAAATCCGGTGGTAACCAAAAAGCGGTTAGCATCAAATTTTTTAATCTCCTGATAGTCCTCAAAAGGAACAATTTCGCCTTCATAACTTGTGTTTTTAAGTAGGCCGATTCCCTTTTCTGTGAGTTCTTTGCCGAATTTAAAATGGTTCGCTACCATCTGAAATGGCTTGCGCATAATTTCGACCTTAATTTCTTCCATTTTATCTCCCTTAAACCCCGCCTCTGTAATCAGTTTGAAGAGAGGGGCAAATAGCTGCTCTCCAATAGAGCGTACGGAGTAAATCGTGTTATCCAAATCGTAAATGATAGCCTTTTTTTGCATAAGAATGTGATATGTTTTATTAACCCTAAAAGGCACCTAAAGTTCCGGTCAAACTGGTAACTCTCTGAACTTTAACCATCATTTAACGTTTTTATAATATAAAATGAAGCCGATGAAAACATCATATCTACCCGTTCCCTGGGTATACAAAGAGGTAATTGAAGAACAGATTGAAAAGCAGGCAGAAGGTAAAGTATTTTATTTCGGGGAGGAAAACGACATAAGCTCTGTCACCGGCAAAATTGTGAAATTATATGATTTGCCTGGCGAAGGCGAGTTTGTTAAACTAGTTCCGGAAAATGAGGTTCGAATCGACAGGATTATTACGCTTTTTGGTAAACCCGGTGCCGCATATAATGAGTACGAAGCCTATGCGGATGCTTGCATGGATTGCATGGGGGGTTATACTAAAGAGGATTTGGAAAAAGAATGAGAGAGTTTTGTTTTAATTTTTTATCATAGCTCGAAATCCCATGCCAGTATAGTCAGCCTTAATGTTGTTGGAATAAAAAACTGAGGCGCTAAAAAAATGCATCATATGTAAGTGTCAGACATCTCGAAGATGTCAGATACTTTTGCCTCCATAGGCTGCCTTCATAAATAATTTACCTTACCTATTTCGTAATCGTTGAATTGAATTTATAAGTATAACTCAACATCAAATACCGATGCAGTACCAGTTGTGTGCCGGTTACATAGTTGTTGTCGCCAATATAACTGTATATTCCTCTATTCTGGTCTAGCAAGTCAAATCCCGTTAGTTTAAGCTGTCCTTTATCCTTCTTAAACATTTGTACGGAAGCAGAGGCATTCAATAGGTTGTTTGATTTGTTGAATCCACCGGCAATCTGCGAATTAAATCTGAATGAATGATTTAGTTCCAGGGTAATACGCTTTTTCAAATGTAAAGCCAAATTGTTGTCTACCGCCTGTCGGAAATAGTTTCTATTATTGAGCTTATTTACAGCATATATATTGAAAATTTTGCCTAGCCCGTACGTCGGCTCGTAGTTTATAATGTCTTTGAAATTGATTATAAAGCCAGCTCTTGGGCTTACTTCATAATTATATTGCTCGTCTTCAATCGCGTTTTGGAAAAAAGTGCGCTTATTAGTATACACATTAATACCTGATGTTATTTTAAATTGCCAGCCATTAATCTTCTTAAAGCCTTTCATAAACGTAGCATCGGTCCAGGAATAATAAGTATTGTTAACGTTGATTGGCTCGTCTAGCAATACTCCATCCTCCTTTACACTATTGATCCACACAATACTGTTTTGTTCATAATTGAGGTTGCTGTTAACCGAATAAGAAATCTGGGAGGCTGGCACAGACTTACTATAGGAAATATTGAAGCTATGGTTGGTAACAGGCGTCAGATTTATATTCCCCCTATAAGTATAAGTCTGAGATTCATTTAAAGTTATAGGCTGCACATCTGTAATTCCCGGCTGGCGTAAGTTAGCATCATAACTGACAGAAAACTGCCCTGCAGAGTATCTAACCGATGGAAAAACATTAAAATAATTACGGCCGAATGAATAATTGATGCTTTTAAATTTATTCAATACCTGTACATACTGAACCACTGCAGCTGCCCTTAAAGTATTCTTTTTAGAGATATTCCAGGTAATACCCGAACGGAAATTGTGTGTCCATTGGTTTCTGCCAAGGTCGGTACTTTGGTTATTAACCAACTCGTAATTTAAGGTGCCGGCATTGTATTTATTGGTAGCAATACTGCGCGAAAAATCCTCGTATAAAGTAGATATGCTCCAGTCGCTAACGAGTTTTTTAGCAAGGGGGTAACGGTAATTTACATCAATCCTCGCTGCATTATAGCCGTCTTCGCGGTTTATCCTTTGGCTAAGTGCGCTGTCTCTTTGAGTAAGCTCATACTTTATTTTGCCATCTGTAAAACGCTCGATCTCCCTTGGCGTAAACTTGATATTATTAGAGATGTTAAGGCTATGGTCCTTCTTTTTAAAGCGTCGATAGTAGGAAAGTTTATGTTCATATTGCAAGCTTTCGTCTTTAGATTGACCTCCATTGTCATTGATGTTAATCATTCCCCTAAAGTTATTTGACGTATTTGCATTAAAGATCGAACCGCTGCTGGAATTACTTAAACCAAGTTTGGGCTGGAATCGGATATTTGAAACGGTATCAATTTTCCAGTCGGCCAGGGCGCTGATATTATGTTTGTTTGCTGTATTTGTATTAGTGTATTTGCCTAAGATCGCGAAAGTGGTATCACCCACATATTTTTGCTGATCCTCAGTTCCACCATACTCACTTTTAGTGTTCCCATAAAAGTACATCAGGTTAAGTTTCAGCTTCTTCGGAATGTCGTAGTTTATGTTTATACCGGCAGAGCCGATTTGCTGCAGGCCGTAGCTCCTGCCACCAAAGTTTATACCCGAACTGTTGCTGTTTGTACCGCTTCTGTTAAAACCTCCAAGGTCATTAAGCTCGGTGTTAGAAAAAGCCGAGCGGTTCACGTTGTTGCCAAAGCCAATTAAACTAACCTGTAGCGTATCCTTAAACATATTAAGCAAACCTCCGCTTTCAAAACGTTCAGAAGAAGCACCACCATGCGAACCGCCCCCTGCATATAATTTACCAAATACGCTTTTTTTGATTGCCTTTTTGAGCTTCAGGTTAATCACTTTGTCAACCTGCGAAGCATCTTTCAGGCGGTCCGGATCGTCATCCCGGTCATCAACAACCTGTATTTTGTCAATTAAATCAACATTAATGTTCTTTGAAGCGATGGTAAGGTCGCTAGCAAAGAAATCCTTGCCATCAACAGTGATCTTTGTAACTTTTCTTCCGTTAACCGAGATGCTCCCGTCAATATCAACCTGAAGTCCTGGTAGTTTCTTTAGAAGGTCTTCCAAAACCGCATTAGGGCGCGTTTTGAACGCTTCCGGTGCAAATTCTATGGTGTCTTTCTTAATAGTAACAGCTTGGCGTTCTCCCTTGATAACCACCTCCTTTAATGTCTTTCTGGATAAATAAACGCTCCCCAAATCCATAGTTTCCCCCTTATGTAGGAAGATTGTTTTGCGGTATGTTTGATAACCCACATAAGAAATAACCAGCTTCAGCATTTGTTCCGCCGGGAGATTTTTTAAAGAGAAGCTTCCTTCTTTGGAACTTAATGTATAGGAAATAAGTGTCGAGTCCTTAGGCTCGGTTATGGCAACTGTTCCATATTCTAATTTTGATTTGTCCAAAGAATCAAGCAGGGTACCTTTTATCGTGGCTCTGTTTTGCGCAATGGACGCAAGGGCGATAAATGAAAACGCAATAGTAGAAAGCAGGAAATATTTTATCATAAAGTTTAGGCCTTAGTGGTTGCAAAAGTAAATTCTTTAAGCCTGGCAGCAAATCCACTTTCGCTATTTCACAATTATTAACACTTTAGAATGTGTCCAATCGCCTAAATTGCCTCGAAATATTTCTTCGATATGAGTATGAAAAATAAATATCCCTCGTCTTATTCTAATTATTGATTAAAAGATCGATTTAATAGTGAAAAAATCTTTTTACAATTGTAACATTAACAATTACTATTATTCTAAACCTTAACATTTCAATTAACCTAAAAACACAATGAAATTTCAAACTTGGACTGCCGTCCTTTTGGGCTTGTTTTTGCCTGCCCTATTATTTGCCCAGAAAAACTCTATTAGTGGAATTGTGGCGGACACAGCATCATTTGTCAAGCTGCCAAACACGACAGTCAGCGTTTTAAATGCCAAAGATTCTATTTTGGTAAAATTTACCAGAGCACAGGGAAATGGCTCTTTTTCAATTAATGGCCTTAACTCTGGAAAATACATCTTACTATTAAGCTACCCCAATTATGCGGATTATGTAGAGCATTTTAGCCTGGATTCAATAAAACCTGACCACGACTTTGGCAAAATAAACATGCTGCTTAAGTCGAAGCTATTGGCAGATGTGATGGTGAAAGGCACTATATCAGCTATCAAAATTAAGGGCGATACTACCGAATACAATGCGGCAAGCTTTAAAGTGGAGCCTAATGCTAAAGTAGAAGATTTGTTAAAGCAGCTTCCTGGCATACAGGTAGATAAAGACGGAAAGATAACCGCTCAAGGGCAAACCGTAAATAAGGTGCTGGTAGACGGGGAAGAGTTTTTCGGTGATGACCCTACACTGGTAACAAAAAATCTTCGTGCCAATATGGTAGACAAGGTGCAGCTGTACGATAAAAAGAGCGACCAGGCGGCATTTACTGGCATCGATGATGGCGTAAGAAATAAAACCCTCAATCTGAAATTAAAAGAGAATGCTAAAAACGGCTACTTCGGAAAAATAGATGCCGGCAGCTTGGCAGATACCTATTATCAGGGACAGGGAATGTTTAATGCATTTAAAGCAAAGCAAAAATTTTCGGCATATTCTACGGTAGGCAACACCGGTAAAACAGGTTTGGGCTGGCAGGATAATAATAAGTATGGCAGTGGAGGTTTGGAGGTATCTGACGATGGCGGACTAATGATTACCGGGAGCAGGGATGAACTCGAGTCGTTTAACGGCCGCTATAACGGCGAGGGTATTCCCTTAGCCAGAACCGGTGGTTTACACTATGATACTAAATGGAATAGCGATAAACAATCTATAAACACTAATTTTAAAATTGGTTCTCTTGATGTTGATGGAATAAGAAGTAATCTTAGCCAGAATAACATATCCACAGATAATATTCTCAATAGTAAGTCAACCCAAAATTTCAGCAACGCTATTTTCAGGCAAAAGCTGGATGTTACTTATCAGCTGAAAATAGATTCTACTTCTAACCTTAAAATTACACTTGACGGAACTCTTAAAAACACAACATCAAACGATATATATAATTCAATCTCTTTAGATGGCAGGGGAGATTCTCTTAATACGAGTAACCGGCATGTAGATAATGAAGGGAATCAAACTCTCTTTAATGCCAATATTTTTTGGAATAAAAAATTAAAAAAGGCAGGCAGGACAATGTCTGTGAATTTGAGTCAGGGTTATGACGACAATGCTGGCGAGGGTACATTATATACGGTAAATAGATTTAAAAGAGAAAACCTTTCCGATAGCACTGACATCATAGACCAGCGTAAAGTAAACGATATTAAAGGCAGCCGCTTTAACTCGAATATTACTTATACCGAGCCTTTATCAAAAACCTTGTCGGTTGTGCTGAATTACGGGCTGGGCATAACCAATAACTCCTCCGACAGAAGGTCTTATAACAAAACCATTGAAAATAACTACAATGCCTTGGATAGCTTGTACAGCAATAACTTTGAACTCGATCAAATATCTAACCAGGGAGGCTTGATTTTTAATTTTAAGAAAAATAAAAACAACCTGAATTTCGGGTCCAAAATAAATGCCGTCAATTTTGACCAGAAAGACGTTATTAGAGACAAAAACTATGGAAGATATTTTGTTAACTGGATGCCTCAGGCTAATTATCAGTACAAGTTCTCCAATCAGAAATCCTTTAACGCCCGCTATAATGGAAATACCAGCCAGCCAAGCATCAGCCAGATACAACCAGTACGGGTAAATACCGACCCTTTAAATATTACTATAGGAAACGAGAACTTAAAACCCTCTTTTACCAACAGGTTCAACATTTCATACAACTCCTATAAAGTACTAAGTCAGCAGTCGGTATATATTGATGGTTCCTATTCATTTACGGATAATCCAATTGTTACCAGTGTGGCAACAGATGCGAATGGTAAGAGCACTTATCAATCAATAAATCTCAAAGACAAAAATTCATCCAACTATGGGCTTTATGTATATTTTAACAGAAAGCTTCAAAAATCAGAAATCAATATTGGATTTAATTTTTCAGCTAACGGAAATATATACTACAACTATTCAAGGTACAACAGCTTAAGTTATGCCTTAAATAAAACAGAATCAAATAATTATTCAGCTGGTATTTCGGTGTCTAAATACAAACAAAAGAAATACGATTTTAGGGTGTCTTTTGATCCTTCTTACAATATCAACCAATCATCTTTACAAAAGGATTTGAACAACAACGGCTGGGTTTTTAACGCCCGTCCTTCTTTCAATATCCATTTGCCTAAGAAAGTATCCATTGGCTCCGACGCAAGCTATGAGTATCGGGAAAAAACACAATCTTTTACAGATGATTTTGAGCGTTTGATATGGAATGCATCCGTTTCTAAGAAGTTCTTAAAAGAAGATAACCTGGTATTCTCGCTTTCGGGCAATGACCTTTTAAATCAAAATATTGGTTTTAGAAGAAGCGCCTACGGAAACACAATAAGCCAGAATAGCTATACATCTATTAAGCGTTACTTCCTGCTTTCTCTTGTTTGGGATTTTAATCAGATGGGGGTTAAGCCGAAACCAGCACAATAGTCTATTACCGTAAGTTTGAATTCAAATATCTTAAACCTAAATAAAAATCAGATGAAGCCTTTCCTGATATTGTCTTTTATAACATTGCTATCCAGTGGCCTGGCAACTGCCCAAAATATACGTTTCCCTAAAGAAGGGGTTATTGAATACGAGAAGCGTGTGAATGTACATGCCGAATTCAGAAAAAATATAAACAAGAAAACGGAGATGTTTTTACAGCCCATGTTCGACCAGTATAAGAAGAGTCAGCCTCAATTTAAAGTGTTTAAAAGCACTCTTACCTTTTCACAAAATGCAAGCCTGTTCATCCCAACTGAAGAAGCTCCCTCAAATAATTTTTGGAGCGAATTTGCAGCGCTAAAACAACCGAATACAGTTTATACCGACTTTCAGAACAACAACAGCATCACTCAGAAGAAAGTGTATGAGCAAAATTATTTATTGAAAGACTCTGTAAGGAATATAAAGTGGAAAATTACCAGCGAAACCCGGGAAATTGCTGGGTATAGCTGCCGCAGGGCTAATGCCTTAATTATGGATTCTATCTACGTTGTTGCCTTTTATACCGATAAGATTCCGGTATCAGGCGGCCCTGAATCTTTTACCGGTTTGCCCGGGATGATTTTGGGGGTAGCACTACCTCATGAGAATATAACCTGGTTTGCAACGTCTGTAACAGATAAGGCGGTAGTGGCAACTTCAATAAAGCCGCCCTCAAAAGGTAAAGCCGCCAATAGGGAAGAACTTAAGAATACTATTATGTCGGCATTTAAAAATTGGGGCGATTATGCCCGTGCCGCTTTGAAGGCATATTTGCTATAACCCGCAAACTAAAAAATAATTAACCCTTAATCATATTGTAATGAAGACAATTATCCGCTCTTTGCTATTGCTCCTTTTTGCTACAGCATCAAATGCGCAGGAGGTAGTAGTTAAGCCCGAAGATTTGCCGCCGCATTTATTTGGCGATTATAACAATGCCAGCGGCAGCTGGTCAATGGATTTTGAAAAAGACTACATTTATGAAAATCATTACCTACCGCATGGTTATTATGATAAAATAGTGAAGGAAAATGATGTATATACGTTTTTCATAAAACCTGTAAAAGGTGGTGCCAGTTACAACTTCAAACTTAAAATTTCTAACGACACTATCTGGATTGCTCCCACTTCATACATGAACAAATACATGCCTTACACGCATGTCCCCGAAAGCGATATAAAGTATCCGGACAAAAAGGAGTTTATTAAAAAATATCTCGGAAAGTGGTATCTCGCAGATGGCTCTAACAAGCTTGGCGCGGAATTCTTTGAAGACTATTGCTTATTGGATGGTGAGAAATACGCCTATAATCGCCTTATCAATTTTCAAAATGGAAAAACTCTGCAAATGAACGTTCGCGGGCCTAAGTTTGGCCGCTATATCCACTTCTGGGGTGAGGGTAATTACACCGGCCTCAATGTGCTAAGTAAAGCAAATATCGGGCTTAAAAGAGATCCGATTTTACCCGACAAAAAAAGTATAAGTTACGATGAGATTCCTGAAAAGCTTAAATGTAAATGGTTCTCTACTAATGGAAACGGACTTTCTTTAGAAATTCTGCCAACCTACGAACTCGCTTTAAATGCTGAAAAAATAAAGATTTCACGATTGGCAAAAAGCAGAGACAAAGTAACCGTAGAGATTTCAAGAAATGGCGAGATGGAGATTTTTACTTTGGAGCCGCATAGTGATGGCTACTGCAAATTGATTGGTGAGAATCGGGAGCTAAGCTATCTGAAAAACAACAAAAAGCTACCTGATGGAATTGTTAGTGAGAATAAGTTTCAGGGAGATTGGTTTAGCGGCGATGGCGATAAAGCAACGATGCTGATTACTGCAAATTCCATCATGCTTCCCGCCCAGAAACCAGAGAAGTTTAGCTCGTTAGTGTTCGATGGAAATGCCTATAAATTCTTTAATAAGAAAAAGAAGGTTGCAAGCATTTGCAAAGTAAACGATGAATATCTTGAGCTTTTAAACGATGGGAACAAGGCTTTATACAGGGCTGAAATTAACCTACCAGCAGCTGCGAGCCTTAAAAAGCCAGATCAATTCTTGTTAAAAAATTGGTTTAATACAATAAATGGTAAATGGGAGTTAGGCTTTACTCCAAAACATATTATTTATCAAAGCAGCTTTTGGCAATACGATCAGATAAACTATTTGAATGGCATTTATACCATTAATGCCTCTAAAACAGATACTGTTTGCTATCACGATGCTTCCGGCACAGAGGTTTGTAAATTAGTAGAGAAGAACAAGCGTTTTTCCTTCGAGAAAATGGCGGATGGCCAACTCAAGGCTGTTTCTGGTTCCGAAACCGGTATTTACTCTTCATCTCCTGGAAAGCTAACCTACGCATCAAATGCAAACCTGCCACTTAACATAAAAGCTGGTACCGCTGTAGTAACGGGCTACGTTAGCAATATGCCTTCTAACCTGAAAAACAGCACATTTAAAGTTATTGTTAACGACTGGATATACGGTAAACAGGTAAGCTATTCAACTAAAGTGGCAGAGGATGGCAGGTTTACCTTAAAAGTGCCAATGGCCGGTACACAGGATGTTTATTTTGAAGCAAAAAACAGTTTTTCAACTAATTTCTTAATTCCTGGTGATACCTTGGTTATAGCCGTAAATGGCGAGAAACTCGGCGATCCGTCTGCATTCTATTTCATGGGCCAAAGTGCCGACATCAACAAAGACATGATGGCTTTGTTAAAAAGCAAGCCATATGAAGAGTTTACCAGAAAGCTTTATGAAGAAGACCGAACCAATTTGGCTTTAGAACCCGAAGCATATAAGGCCGCCAGAAAGAAGATGCAGAGCCAGCAGATTGAGTTTTTTAATGAGAAAGCAAAAACGTATTCATTTTCTCCGGCCTTTAAGGAATGGTATAAATTGGATCAGGAACTTCGTTATTATGATGACCTGTTCCGCTATCGTTGGTTAGCACAAGAAAACCAGGCCAAAGTTAAAAAGGCTGCTTCGTATTTTAATTTTATTGATTCTATAAACCTGGTAAAATCAGAAAACAAGGTTTCTGGCCACTTTGAAAATTTAATCAATAGCCTTTATATGCACTATTCGTATTACAGCGCCGATAAAAATGCTAGGGAGATTAATGGAATGGAGGTGCAGAAACAGTTTTGGAAACGGGTATTAGCTGAAGATAAGAAACTCACAATCAAGGAGAAGGAAACCATAATATCGATATTAAACAGAAAGAAAGGCGCTTCGAAAATGGATAGCCTTTGGACTGAAGTGTATAAAGCCAATGCTGATTTGATTAGTGCCGAAGTGGGGAAAGCAAAAAAGGCGCCGACTTCATTAGAAATACTTGAGCTCATAAATAAGTCTAACCCGGCTTCTTTGAAAAATCAATATACCGCTTTCAAGTCGCACCTGGCTGCCTCAAAAATGCAGGAAGAAATAACCGCTCGAATTAACTTGCGGAATAAGGAATTATCCAATTTTCTTTTTACTCAAGCCTATTTGAAACAGCAGCTTTCTCGTTTCGATACCTTGAAAGACGCCACTTTCATGAAACAGCTTGTTCTGGGCAAACAATTTTATCAAAGCATCGAATCTCAAAACGAGGAAGCGACTAAATCGCATTGGGATGGCCTGGTTCAGGCACAGATGGATAAGGATGCGATGGCCCACCTTGAAAAGCCTTACCTGAAATTTAAGGAAGAGCTATCCAAACCATTGCCTAAGTATGCCAGCTTAACCCAGGCTCCTGAAGGTTCCGCAGACGAATGGCTTAAGAATATTGCTACTAAGCATGCAGGCAAATTAATCTATATCGATGTTTGGGCGCCATGGTGTGGCCCTTGCCGCGATGAATTAGAAAAGTCTCCTGCGATGAAAGAAGCTAGCAAAGGCAAAGATGTGGTATACGTGTACTTCTGTGGAAGCGGAGAGAAAAAAGCCTGGGAAAACTGCATTAAGAAATACGACGTACAAGGCGACCATTACTACGTAAACCGCGAAACCTACGAGGATTTCTGTAGCAAATTCGGTATTAACGGTATTCCTCATTATTTGTTACTAAATACCGAAGGTCAGGTGGTAAACAAAAATGCTCCCCGCCCAAGCCAGGTTTCAACTTTATTAAAAGAGTTTGATAAGCATTTAATGAAATAAGGTTGTAATCCCTGTCCGTAGTCTTAGCGAAGCGAGACTACGGATTAATGAATGGAAAAGAGTCTCCAGACTCTGCGAAAAGGAGATTCGAAAGCTTTCTTCTATCACTAAATTTGTAGTGAGGCTAAGGGAATTCAAATAACAAAGCCCCGAATTTCGGGGCTTTACTGTTTTTATACCTTTGCATCCAGTTTAGGGCGCTTAGTTTCCCCCTTGAGGGGGTTAGGGGGCTTACACATTAAACCTAAAGTGCATAATATCTCCATCATCAACAACATAAGCCTTACCTTCCACACTTAGTTTACCAGCTTCCTTACAAGCCGCTTCAGAACCCAGGGTAACAAAATCATTATATTTAATCACCTCAGCACGAATAAAGCCTTTTTCGAAATCTGTATGGATAACACCAGCAGCCTGAGGAGCAGTAAATCCTTTCGTTATTGTCCAGGCACGAACTTCCTGAACACCAGCAGTAAAATAAGTATATAAGTCTAGTAAGCGATAAGCCGCACGGATTAATTTGGCAACACCAGATTCCTCTAAACCTAAATCGGCCAAAAACATCTGGCGTTCTTCGTAGCTGTCAAGCTCAGCAATCTCAGATTCAATTTTTGCAGAAATAACCAGCACCTCCGCATTTTCATCTTTTACAGCCTCTTTTACCTGTTCAACATAAGCGTTTCCTGTGTTAACAGATGCTTCTTCAACATTACACACATATAAAACAGGTTTTACAGTTAGCAAGCTGAGGTCAGCAATAAACTCCTGGTCTTCTTCGCTGATTGGCGCTGTACGCACTGACTTTCCAGATTCAAGATGCGATTTAACCACGCTCAAAATCTCAAAAGTTTTTTTCGCGTTTTTATCGCCACCGGTTTTTGCCATCTTCTCTACCTTCTGAATACGTTTATCAACGGTATCCAGATCTTTAAGCTGAAGTTCGGTATCGATAATCTCTTTATCACGTATAGGATCTACGGAACCGTCAACGTGCACTACGTTACCATCGTCAAAACAACGCAAAACATGGATAATGGCATTAGTAGCGCGAATATTTCCCAAGAATTGGTTACCCAGCCCTTCGCCTTTGCTTGCTCCTTTAACAAGCCCAGCTATATCAACAATTTCAATAGTATTTGGAACAATTCTCTGAGGACTAACTAATTCAGAAAGCTTGGTTAAACGGTCATCCGGAACGGTGATAACACCCACATTGGGCTCAATAGTGCAGAACGGAAAATTCGCCGCCTGAGCCTTTGCATTGGATAAACAGTTAAAAAGAGTTGATTTTCCTACGTTGGGCAAGCCAACAATTCCGCATTGTAATGCCATTTATTATTTTCGATTATATCTGTGTTTAAGGCTTTTGAGCCTTTTTTTATACCATTTAATTTCGGCGCAAAGATAACTATAGTAAACGTATTTATATACCTTGATTTAGTTGACTGTTCTATTTTAATAAAGGGTGGGAGGCTTTTTAAGTATGAAACTATACATGTCATCACATCCTAACTTAATAGTATTGGTGTCCCCCCACAACAGCTTAACCTAAGGATTTATAGGTGTTGGTGGAGAGACCAACACCGGGGGCGCCGTGGTTGGTGTCCCACCACTTTAGTTAGGATTCTTGCACAAAAAGAAGAAAGTGTTGATTTTGTTATCGGCATCGTTCCCGTCAACGATTGCGTAAATTTAGTATTCCCAAAGCCCGCTAGTCCTCGAAAGTTCTTTTAATTTAGGTTCAAAACGTTAACCAACGGCATTGATTATAACCATTTTACAAGCCGAATTGAGCACTTGTAATTTATAAAGACTAACAATTAGCCAACCTAAAAAATCAAACGAATGAATAAGATTTACGCTAAGAATTTCTTAGTTATGCTGCTTATGCTCTTAACCCATGGAGTATTTGCAGGTGACGTGTTAATTAATTTTAATTTTCAGACGGTGACTCTGCCGTCCGGTGTTAGCAGTAACAACACAACGCCGTTGTCTGGTACAATTACCAAAGCTGCTGATGGGGTTTGCACTAAGGGTATGATTCAAATTAACAAAGACGAATACCTACAGGTTGATTTAACAAGCTGTGGGGCTTTTACGCTGAACATGAAATCAACCTCAGCCTCCTCAACAAGAACGGTAACTATAAGATATAAAAAGAATGGTGCCGCAGATTATACTCTTGCAAGCAGCACAATACCAGTTCTTGGGGCAGCATCATTCAATATCGCAACCTTATTCCCAGAGATATTAAATACGGGGCCGGTAAGTGTCAGGATTATACCTACAAGTGGAAATTTACAGATACACGATTTATATGCCGAAGCCACAAATGCCCTGAGCACAGCAGCAGAGATAACTCAGTTTAAAATATCCGGCCAGTTAGGCAGCGAGGTGATTAACTCAAGCACTGGTACAATTGCAGTTAATGTTCCAATGGGAATGAATTTAACTGCAATTGTACCGCAGGTAATTACACTATCTGATCAGGCAACAATCAGCCCGGTAGCAGCTACCGCCCGTGATTTTTCTAACGAAGTAATCTACACAGTTACAGCGCAGGACGGGGTAACATCGAAAACATGGAAAGTAAATGTAATACCAGTTGCTTCCACCTTAAAGGAAATCACAGCATTTAAATTATCGAACGAGCAGATTGGAGACGCAAGTATCAATTCTGCAGCAGGTACAATAACGGTTATCATGCCTCAATCAGCAGATTTGACAAACCTGAGCCCTCTTACGCTTGCAATTTCTGATTACGCAAGTGTTAATCCATTAGCGAGCACCCCGCACGATTTCAGCCAAACAGTTTCTTATACCGTAACTGCGCAAGATAATTCGAGCAAAATATGGCAGGTAACCATAAATAAAGTAGATCCAAATGCAGTATACTATGACTTTCAGGCTGAAACCGCCGAGTTTACAGGTAAGATAGACAGCCAGCACACAAACTATACCGGAACTGGCTTTGTAGATTTTCTGGCTGGCGGCGAAAACTCAATCATCTTCACCGTTTGCCAACCGCAGGCCGGTACACAAACTGCTAAATTCAGGTATTCTCTGGCAAAGGATGAAGCGAGAACAGGTAGCCTCTACGTTAACGATACCTTTATTAAATACCTGGATTTTCCGCGCACTGCTGTATTTACAGAATGGACTGAAGCTGTGACAGTGCTTTCTTTAAACGCCGGCGTAAATAAAATTAAAATTACTTGGGAAACAACAGACGGCCCGAATCTGGATAAACTCGCATTAACAGGCAATCCCTGTGCTTCTTATACCTTAAGCCTAAGCGGAACAAATTCCGGGAATGTTACCGTTTCTCCTGGCAGGGCAGATAGCAAATATTTTGAAGGTGAAATGGTAACCTTGCTGGCAGAAAGTAAGCCTAATTTAGCATTTGTGAACTGGACTGGCGATTTAACGGGAAATACTAATCCTGTACAGCTTGTCATGAATTCCAATAAAAATATCACAGCCAACTTTAATACCATAGCCACTTATAAGCTGAACATTACAAAAGCAGGTATAGGCGAGGTTGAAATAAGCCCGGCGGGAGGGGAGTATACTACAGGTACGGTAGTTAGCTTGACAGCTAAATCTGTTTTAGGATCAACTTTTCAGGGATGGTCCGGAGCATTAAGCGGCAACACATTAACTCAAAGCATCACAATGGATGGCGAGAAAAGTGTTACAGCAACCTTCAGCTCAAATATTTCTATCGATTTTAATAAAGTGGTAGGTTTTGCTTCTGTAAGCGCTGATAATTTTACAGGGCCAACTACTGGTGGTACTTTAGGGACCGACACTGTATTTATTAATGGCCCTTCAGAATTTCCTAACTTATGTCAGGTGCTGCAAGATCGTATTAGATACAAATCCTATCATAACCGTCCCCTAACCATAGTCCTGGAAGAAGGAACTTATACTGGAGCAAATGGTACTACAGCATCATGGGCTAACTCTATGTTAACCATACAAGAGCAAGGAGATTTAACCCTCATCGGGAGAAAAAATGTAGTGTTCAATTTTGGTATCAATATCAAACGCGGATGGAATATCATCATTCGTAATATTTCTTTCCAGGATTATTATGATGATGGCATTAATATCGGAGAGCCTGAAACGCATCATATTTGGGTTGACCATTGTACCGTTGGCCATCCTACAACCATGCCAGCAGACCATGAACACCCCGACGGCGGGATTGATGTAAAAGCCGGGGCAAGCTATGTTACTATTTCATGGACAAAATATCGGAACAGCTGGAAAACAGGCTTGGTTGGGCACTCAGATAGTAACGGAGCTGAAGATACAGGCCGCCTTAAAGTAACCTATTACTGTAATTATTTTTACCATACCAACTCACGCAATCCTAGAGTAAGGTTTGGGCAGGTACATACACTCAACAATCTGGAAGAACACGTGCAGTTATATGGCATGGTTGCGGCAAACAGTGCGGAAATATATGCTGAAAATAACTTCTTTTTGAATACCCGTTGGGCAATGTATGCCGATAGAAGCACTGCCGATTTTAAAACGGTGTTTGGAAATAATAGCGATGATGGATTTACTTCAAAAACCGGTAATTATCCTGCTAAAGGATTAAAGCAAGTTGGAAACGAGTACGATGATAGTGGTTTACCGGTTATTACCTCACAAATTAACCCAGCTATGTTAAATCCGGGGGGCAGGTCTGTTAAGTTTGATGAGCTTAATCCAACTACTGTTTTCGATCCTAAGAGCTATTATAGCTACGATGCCCTTCCTGCATCTGCAGTGCGTACCATTGTACCCATGTTTGCCGGTGCCAATATGGTAGATTTTTTTGCAAAGCCTTCAAGTTTACCTTTAAAATTAATATCCTTTAAAGCCACATTAATACAAGGGCTAAGTAAAGAAGTAAAACTAAGCTGGTCCACAACCAATGAAATAAATACAAAGAATTTTGAGGTCGAAAGAAGTGTTGACGGCAAACATTTCACGAAACAGGCCGAGCTTCCTGCTAAAAATATAAGCGGATTAAATTCATATTCATTTACTGATATTGACCCACTGCCGGCAACGTCATACTATCGCCTAAAGCAAATTGATTTGAATGGGGCATTTACCTACAGTAATATTATTTCAGTAGAAAATATCGGATCAGCAGTATTAGCTATTTACCCTAACCCCGCATCGCGTAGCATAAACATTACTCATGCAGAGGCGGCTTCCGGTGCAGTCATCAGCATCACCAACCTTAATGGGCGAAAAGTTTATAGTTTGAAGCCCGGTAAAGGAACAACATTATCCAAGGATGTTGATGTTTCTATGCTCTCTTCCGGGAATTATATACTGACGTTTCAAAATGGCGGTGTAAAATCATCCCTGAAATTTATAAAGCAATAATCCGGATATTTTTTATCTGTTCGTTATTTGTCATCCTGATTCGGAGGGAACCCGAGTGTCTTAAATATGCGTTTAGGTTCTCTTCATTGTAATCTATTGATTTCGAGTAGTATTTAAAGCACCGGGAAGGGGTATCTCTATTGCCGTCTGCTTCAGCTGACGGATAAGAAATGTATAAAGAAGGCGTTAGCCGCATTCATTAATGTGGCTAATGCCCCTTCCTGTCTCTCTAATAGTCCGTTGGCCGAAGCCCAATGTTATTTAGTTAAGGATTTCTAGGTGTTGGTGAGGACACCAACACCGGGTGTTTGCCGTGGTTGGTGTCCCCACCAACCACTTAACTAAATGACATTGGGCTGAAGCCAAACGGCAATAAAAATCCCGCGCCCCGTGTCATCACTATATTTTGTTTTTGAAAAAAAGCTGATTATAATGACATTATTGTAATCTATTGATTTTGAGTAGTATTTAAAACACCATGAAAGGTATCTATTGCCGTCTGCTTCAGCTGAGGGATAAGAAATGTATAAAAAGAAGGCGTTAGCCACATTCACTGCTTTACGCTCCCATGTCATCACGGCAAAGAGTGCAAAGTTTTTAGTAAAGCCACCTACCCTACAAACTTATAGCCAATCAGCTTATAAACAAGCTTCGCCAAGGTATACTCAGAAAGAATACTCCCTTCAATGGGCGCACATTCAACTACATCAAATCCTACCACATTCCGTTCCTTAAAAACTTTCTTTAAAAGCTCGAGTGTTTCATGCCAGAACAGTCCATTTGGCTCGGCTGTACCCACCGCAGGCATTATAGACGGGTCAAAGCCATCAGCGTCTATGGTGATGTAAACATTATTACCCAGAGGCGCTACCAATTCCTCAATCCACAGTGGATTACTGCGAATTTGGTGAGCGTAAAAAGTATGGATATTCTTAGAATCCTTAATTAATTGAGCTTCTTCTTTACATTGAGCGCGTATTCCCGCCTGGCAAATCGTTAGCCCGAGTTCGTTAACTCTGGCCATCACCGAGGCATGTGAGTAGATATTATCATGATAGCTTTCCCTCAAATCAGAGTGGGCATCAATTTGAAGAATACTTAAATCGGGGTATTTTTTTAAAAAGGCTTTAACAAAGCCAAGTGTTACGGTGTGCTCTGCTCCTAAAGAAACCACAAACTTATCATCATTCAAGAGCTTTTCTGTACTCTGCTCAATGAGATCAACGGCTTTATCGTCAATTACTCCATCAAAATTTAGGGGAGGAAGGGTTGCAATCCCAACTTTTTCAACCACTTCAAAATCCAGCTCTTCGTCATAGCATTCCACATAAGCAGATGCCTTAATTATAGCTTCCGGGCCTTTTGAAGAGCCCTGTAGGTAGGATGAAGTATATTCGTAGGGAACTTGTTGGATTACAACTTTGCTTGATTCATAAGCATATAAAGATTCAGACTCTAATCCAAGAAAATTTTTATCGGATGCCAAAGAGATCATAACTGAAAATTTAGGCAAAGATAGGAATAATGTACTGGAGGGGGGCTTATAAAAAGCAAAACCATCCCGGCAATGCCAGAATGGTTAAAATATCTTTTAGCAGGGAATTTTTATATTAAATATCGAAAGAGAAATCGTCTTCAGATTTAGCAGATTCAATGCCGTGCTCACTAAATTCGTATCTCTTCTCTACTACATCCTGATTGGCTTTAATATAGTCAACAGTTTCTTTCAAGCCTTCGCTGAATTTCTCGAAATCTTCTTTGTATAAGAATATCTTGTGTTTTACAAAAACTCCGTCTTCTAAACGTTTTTTACTCTCAGTTACAGTGATGTAATAGTCGTTAGAACGAGTTGCTTTTACATCGAAAAAATAGGTACGTTTACCAGCCCTTACTTTTTTTGAAAAAACCTCTTCTCTCTCTTTGTTTTCAAAATCTCCCATGTTATAGTTAAAGTTTGCTTGCGGTAAATATAAAGTAAAAATTTTTTAAGTTCAAAATACTATTTCGCTTGTTTTTACGTGTTTTAACACTTAAACAGAGTCAGCCTGTTGTTCTTCAAGTAATTGTTTTTCATATAATTTAAGGTAAGCGCCGCCTGCTTGCATTAAATCGGCATGATTTCCTTGTTCTATTATCCTTCCTTCGTCTAAAACAATAATTTTATCAGCGTTTTTTATGGTAGAAATACGGTGCGAAATAAGTATTGTAGTTTTGCCCAACATCTTTTTGCCCAAATTGCTTAATATCTCTTCCTCGGTACGGGTATCGATGGCAGAAAGGCAGTCGTCAAACAATAAAAGCTGAGGATTTTTGATTAAAGCCCTGGCAATTGACACACGTTGCTTTTGTCCTCCGGATAAAGTTATCCCACGTTCGCCTATCATCGTATCAAATCCATTTTCGAACTCAATGATATTGCGGTACACGGCGGCATCTTTCGCAGCTTCTTCAACCCTTATTTTGTTAACGGAATTTTCGCCAAAAGAAATATTATTTGCAATCGTGTCCGAAAAAAGAAAAACTTCTTGAGGCACAAAACCTACCTGGCTTCGGTACGAATTTAGGCTGATTTCGTTAATAGCCTGTCCGTCAATAAAAATTTGCCCGCTTTCTATGTCATACATGCGCAAAATAAGGTTAGCCAGCGTGGATTTCCCGGAACCAGTCCTGCCAGTAATAGCCAAAAATTCGCCCGGCTTTACATTGAATGATATCTTATCAAGCGCTTTAATCCCTGTGTCTGGATAGGTAAAACTTACGTTTTTAAATTCGATGTGCCCTTGGAGATTAATGCTCTTCTCTGGATTCGATGTAATTTCAGGTGCCGTATTTAAAAATTCATTAATCCTTTTTTGTGATGCTGCTGCTCTCTGGATAAGGGAAGTAACCCACCCTAAAGACATCACAGGAAAAGTTAGCTGGTTTACGTAAACAATAAACTCGGCAATGTTGCCGGGCGTGATGTTACCCTTCATCACTTCTAAGCCGCCTACATAAACTGTAATTATTGTACTTAAACCCACTAAAAAAAGTATCGTAGGAAAAAATAAAGATTGTACCTGGGTTAAGGCTAATGACGTGTGCTTGTATTCTTCACTTTCTTCGGAAAACTTCTTCCTGATTTCATTCTCACGGCCGTAAGACTTAATAACTCGTATACCCGAAAAGTTTTCTTGTACAAACGCAGAAAGGTTCGACAGCTTTTCCTGGATTCGCTCGCTGCGGCTATTGATAATGTTATGTACGTAATAAATAGTCAGGGCTAGTACTGGCAAAGGCAAAACGCTTAAAAACGCCAGTTTCAAGTTCACCCCAACCATCGAGATAATCACTAAGAGAAATAACACAACGGTGTTAATGGTGTACATAATTGCAGGGC
>Ga0307408_100001114_pt1 | contig 20475 bp, 14 predicted proteins | sample 322Cmetagenome_FD_202116 | JGI IMG/M metagenome (GOLD analysis project Ga0307408, IMG submission 202116) | Maize rhizosphere microbial communities from greenhouse at UC Davis, California, United States - 322HYB-C-3 | ecosystem: Host-associated > Plants > Roots > Rhizosphere > Soil | place... | reverse complement strand
TAGGGGAAGAGATGGGCGGCAAAACAATGAGGTGGATGCACGAGCAGGCAAAACGCTTTGAAAGTGTTGTAACTGGAAGCCTTATTATAAAAGAAGAGGGCAAATATTACAATCGTTTAATTTGGATGCGTCCAGATGGCACTCATGAAAAGTATGACAAACGCCATCTGTTTGGCTTGGGTAAAGAAGATACCGTTTATACTCCAGGCAAGGATAAGCTTATTGTGGATTTGTTGGGCTGGAAAATTTGTCCGGTGATTTGTTATGATTTAAGGTTTCCTGTGTGGTTAAGAAACAATAACCTGGATTACGACTTATTACTTATCGTAGCCAATTGGCCAGAAAAACGCTCATCTCATTGGCGAGCATTAATTCCTGCACGCGCCGTTGAAAACCAGGCTTATGTAATTGGTGTTAACCGTGTGGGCCACGACGGCAACGAAATCTATCATTCCGGAGATTCAATGTGTATCGATCCTTACGGAAAAACCGTCTATTATAAACCTAATGATGAAGACCTTTACACGTTTTCTATCAGTAAAGAAGAGTTGATTAAAACCCGAAGGACATTTCCATTCTTAAAAGATGCCGACAAGTTCGAACTGCTTTAGTTAAAAAATGTTAATAAAAGCTTAGTAGTATATTATTTGTCCTAATATTATTGCTTTATAATTGCGCTTTATAAAAACATGCATAATTGCATAAATTAAACTTTATGTTTAGAGAGATCAGGAACAGGCCACTCCGTTATTTTGTAATTTTAATCTACTTCATCATTCTGTTTTTTTGCGCCATAGAACTAAACTTTTTATGGTTATTTGGCTACTCTCCTTCACGCCGCGATATTCAAATGCCTAACATGCGCATCGCCTCAGAAGTATATACAGCCGATGGCAAACTCATAGGCAGATATTATAAAGAAAACCGTACCCCGATTGAATATAAACAACTTACCTCCCAAACTATCAATGCCCTTGTGGCTACAGAAGATGTACGTTTTTTTAGCCACTCTGGTATAGATGTACGTTCCTTGCTCTCAAGCGTTCTTTCAACAGCCAAAGGAGATAAGCGTGGTGCCAGTACCATCACTCAGCAGCTGGCAAAAAACCTCTACAGAACCCGGACTAATAAACAGCAAGGCTTAATCAAAAAAATTCCGGTTGTTAGAACTGTTGTTTATAAATTAAAAGAATGGATTACCGCTTTTAAACTTGAAAATCAATACACCAAAGAAGAAATCCTGACAATGTACTTTAACACAGTACCATTCGGAAGCAATACATTTGGATTAAAAACAGCGGCAAAAAAATACTTTAATAAAGATACCGACAAACTGAAAGTAGAACAGGCTGCAATGCTTGTCGGAATGCTGAAAGCAAGCACCACCTACAATCCTGAATATAATCCGGAAAAGGCATTGGAACGCAGAAACGTTGTACTCTCTCAAATGGAAAAGTATGATTACTTGAGCCATGACGAGTATGAAAGATATAGCAAAAAGCCTTTAAATCTGGCTTTAGGCAAAGTTGAGGACGATACCCGCGGCGATTCTTACCTACGCACTGCAGTTGCCCGTTACCTGGAAGAATGGTGCAACGACAATGGGTTCGACCTTTATGAATCTGGACTTAAGATCTATACCACTATTGATTCAAAGCTTCAAAAATATGCTGAGGAAGCGGTAGCAGATCAAATGAAAATCCTGCAAACCAGGCTCAACAATGTTTGGGGAAACCAAAATCCCTGGAGAGATTCGGAAGGAAAAGAAATCGAAGATTTTCCAATGAAGGCAGCCCAGCGCCTTCCTTATTATAACTATTTAAAAAAGAAATACAGCGCCACTCCCGATTCGGTCGATTACTACCTGAATAAGCCCAAAAAGATGAAGATATTCAGCTGGAAGGGTGAGCAGGAAGTTGAATATTCCACTATCGATTCTATAAAATACTACGCCAAAATCCTGAATACAGGAATGATGACCTTTGACCCTTTTAATGGGCATATTAAAGTGTGGGTTGGCGGCATTGATTTCGACCACTTTAAATACGACCACGTTAACCAGGCTAAACGCCAGGCAGGCTCAACATTTAAGCCATTTGCATATTTGGCAGCGCTGGAAAGCGGTTTAAGCCCTTGCGACAAATTTGTTGATAAACCTGTTAAAATAGCATACGACGAAAACAACGAACAGAAGTTCTGGGAACCAAAAAATTCTGATTATTCCTTTTCTGGCAGGGAAATGACTCTTCGCCATGCTATGGGGAAATCAGTAAACTCTATTACAGCTCAAATCACCGAACAGGTTGGCTGGGACAATGTAGTAAAGTATGCAAAGGAATGTGGGATTGAAAGCCCTTTAAAATCGGTACCCTCTGTAAGCCTTGGTTCTAATGATGTTTCTGTGTTTGAAATGGTTAGAGCATATGGCACTTTCCTAAACAAGGGAAAAAAAACAGAACCTATTCTGGTGCAGAAGATTACAGACCATGATGGTAAAGTTATCGAGGAATTTAAAGCAGAACAAAAAAGTGTTTTAAGTGAGGAAATTGCCTGGCTAATGCTCTATATGTTCCGTGGTGGTATGGAAGAGCCCGGTGGCACTTCCCGTTCTTTATGGGAATGGGACCTTTGGAAAAAAGGGAACCAAATTGGCGGTAAAACCGGAACTTCCTCTGATTTCGTAGACGGGTGGTATATGGGAATCACCAAAGACCTGGTTACAGGCGTCTGGGTGGGTTGCGACGAGCGCACCGTACACTTTAGAAGCTCAGGAACAGGTGAAGGTGCACATACCGCCTTGCCAATCTTTGGAAAGTTTATGGAGAAGGTTTATCATGATGCTTCTACGGGCTATACATACGGCACTTTCCCTGCTCCTACTGTTGAGATCACCCGCGAATACAAATGTACCACCCCAGAAGTATTCCAGGATACCACAGCGGTAGACAGCCTGGCATTAGATTCTTTAATGATTGATACTTCAGGTACCCAAGAACCCGTTATAGAAGAACCAGAGCCAGAAACTCAGCCTACACCAACGCCCGCACCTCAGCCAACTACAGGTACTGGAGAGACGCCCGCTACGCAAGAGCCTAAATTAGACCGGAAAGCCCAAAGAGAATTAAACCGAGAAGCAAGGAGGCAAAAAAGGGAGGAACAGTCAAACAATTAAAAAATTCATTCATTATTCATAATCGGCATATATTAATTGCAATATAACATGCTTTAAACCTGCACCCTGATATGAAAAATCTTTACTTCTTATTAAAAAATAACATTCGGAAGATAGGCCTTCCGCTGCTGTTAATGGTATATTGCAGTTACCTCAATCAGGCCTCTGCACAGTATTTCGGGCAAAACCTTGTTCGATATAAAAATCTAAAATTTCAGGTAAAGCAGTCTCCGCATTTCGAGCTTTATTACTACCTGAAAAATGATAGCCTGCTAAAACATTTTCTAAAAGAAAGCGAAGTTTGGTACGACCTTCACCAGCAAATTTTCAGAGATACTTTCAGCAGGAAAAACCCTTTTATTTTATATAACAATCACCCTGATTTTCAATCCACTACTGTTTTACAAGGCGGAGCAGGCGTAGGCACAGGTGGTGTTACCGAAGGCTTGAAAAATCGAGTGGTAATGCCGATCCAGCAGCTAAACCACCAAACAAGGCACGTTTTAGGGCACGAGCTGGTACATGCATTTCAATACCACTCTTTAATTGAGGGCGACTCGACTAACCTTGAAAACATTGGAAATATGCCTTTATGGATGGTTGAAGGTATGGCAGAATACCTTTCTATAGGAAAGGTCGATGCTTTTACAGCCATGTGGATGCGCGATGCTTATCTGAATAAAGACATTCCAACTTTAAGAGACCTTACAACAAGCAACAAATATTTTCCTTATCGATATGGGCAGGCCTTCTGGACATATATTGGATCAACCTATGGCGATACTGTTATTGTACCATTATTTAAGGCTACGGCAAAATTCGGATATGAAATGGCAGTTAGAAGGACGTTCGGCTACGACGAACGAACGCTTTCAAACCTCTGGCGTACCAGCATTGAAAATGCGTATAAACCTTTACTAAAAGATACAGCCCAGGTTCCGATTGGAAAAAGCATCGTCAACACCAAAAATGGTGGTAATATGAACGTTGCTCCTGCAGTTTCGCCGGATGGAAAATATGTGGCGTTTTTATCTGAACGAGAACTCCTAAGCATTGACCTCTTTTTAGCAGATGCCCAAACTGGCCAGATAATACGAAAGCTTATCAGTAAAACCAGCAATTCGCACATCGATGAATTTAGCTTTATTGAGTCGGCCGGCGCCTGGTCCCCAGACAGCAAAAAATTTGCTTTTAGCGCATTCAGTTCAGGCCGCACAAAACTATTCATTGTAAATGTTTCAAATGGCAAAACCGTCTTAACCGAAGGCATGGGCGATGTTGGCGAGTTCAGTAATTTAAGTTGGTCGCCTAACGGTGAAGATATTGCTTTCACTGGCTTAAAAGAAGGCTACAGCGATTTATATATATTCAATACCCGCTCTAAAAAGCTAACTCAACTTACCAACGATAAATATTCTGACTATCAACCAAACTTTTCGCCGGATGGGAAATCATTGGTTTTCAGCAGCGACCGCACTACGCTCGATAGAAGCAACAAAAGCGTTGATATTACTTACAATCTTGCGGTTATGGATTTGGCGACCAGGAAGATTACCGATATTATGGTGTTCGATGGAGCGAACAATTTAAATCCGCAATTTTCTGCAGACAGTAAACAAATCTATTTCTTATCAAATCGCGACGGATTTAGAAACATGTACCGGTATACTTTAAACGGTGCAAAACTAGAGCAACTAACTGACTATTTTACAGGAATCAGTGGTATCACAGAATACTCTCCAGCATTAAGTGTTTCGGCTCATGATGATGTAATATACTCTTATTACCGAGCCCAAAAATATACCATATACAATGCAAAGGCAAGCGAGTTTAAAGCCGTTCCGGTTGATGCAACAGCAATAAATTTTGATGCAGCCACCCTCCCTCCTGCCCGGTCAGTTGGCGTTGATATAATTAATTCAAACCTGAATAATTTCGAGCGCTTCGAAACCATTAGCACCGATTTAATTAAGCCAGCTAGGTACCGGCCGCAATTCAAATTAGACTACCTGGCGAGTAATGGCGTTGGTGCATCTGTAGGCCGTTTCGGAACAGGACTTTCAAGCGGTATTCAGGGAGTATTTAGTGACATCCTGGGTAGAAACCAGATTTTCGCTACGGCAGCTGTAAATGGTGAAATTTATGATGCCGGTGCACAGGTAGCCTATCTGAATCAACAACAAAGAATAAACTGGGGCGTGTCTGTTTCGCACATCCCTTATTTATCGGGACTATCATACTACACGGAAGATCCCAATACCGGTCTTACTATATTAAATTCAGATAGATTTAGAACATTTGAAGACCAACTGCAATTAATTGCCATTTATCCGTTTTCTAAAGTACATCGATTTGAGTCTAACGCCGGGGCTTCGTATTATAGTTATCGCCTTGATAGGTTTTCGTATTACTTAAACAGTGTTGGAAATGTTGCAGATGTTGAGAGGAGAAAAGTTTCGAAAGAAGAGGCAGCAAAAGAAGAAATTTATAAAACCTATGGAATAGATTTTCAGCCCTTTGCAATATTTAATTTAAATGGTGCGTTTGTTGGAGACAATTCTTTAATGGGAATTAATGCTCCTTTAGCCGGATTTAGGTACCGAATAGGCGCAGACAACTACATTGGCGATCGCAAATTTGTAGCATTAAATGTGGATTTGAGAAAGTATGCCAGATTTAAACCAGTAACGCTGGCATGGCGCTTCTACAATTATTCAAGGTTAGGAAGAGATGCCGACAGGCTTTACAGAATGTTTATTGGCTATCCTTACCTAATAAGAGGCTATGAAGCCAATTCTCTATATAAAAATGCCGACCAGAATGACTCGTTTAACATCGACCAGTTGACCGGATCAAAAATAGCTGTCGCAAATTTTGAGATACGCTTACCTTTTACTGGACCTAAAAGACTTACAGCCATTGAATCTAAATTTTTATTTTCTGACTTAAATGCCTTCTTTGATATCGGCCTGGCTTACAACAACGATTCGAAAGTTGCATTTAGAAGCACTCCAAAAGTTGTAAACGTTATTAAAGATGAAGACGGCAATACTGTTCAAACGGTATATGAAAGAGTTCCTGCCATGAGTACAGGCTTATCTCTCCGTGTCAACGTATTTGGATACTTTGTATTGGAACCATATGTAGCGATACCTTTCCAACGTACAGACGTAAAAGGCGCTGTATTTGGGATGACTTTTGCTCCGGGTTGGTAACGGAACTTCAAAAAGCATAAAACAAGAAAAGCGGCATTAAGCCGCTTTTCTTGTTTATAACAGTATGTGCTATCGAAGATTAATGCTATGCCTTACGTGTACCCCTGGAGTGGTTAAAATTCTTTCGAAATCCAGGCCAATACTTAAATCCAGCCAATCAGGGTTTACGCCTCTGATAATCTTTTCTTTTTGCGCACGCGTATACTTACTAATTACGTTAAAACGCTCAATCGCCGCAAGCTCACTATTTAATTCTTCAAAATAAACCAGGCGTGTTAACTGCTGTGCACTATCAAAAAACAAATTTGGCATCTGCCTGTAAAATCCTACAGTTTTTAGCAAATCTGCACTCATTCCTACATGTAAAGAATTACGATTTCTGTCAGTTACAATAAACACATACCTTTTCATATTTTGCTATTTATTTACAGTGAATTAAAAAATAATTGCTAATTTTATGAGCATAAAGTTACTAACTATTTTAGCAAAAGCAAATTTATTTTAAAATGAGTAATATCTCAGGCAACCTTAAATACTTACGTAAGAAAAAAGGGCTTACGCAACAGCAATTCGCAGATTTAATGGAAATTAAGCGTTCATTAGTCGGGGCTTATGAGGAAGAAAGGGCTGACCCAAAATACGATTTGCTAAAAAAATTCGCAGAATTTTATGAGCTTAGCATCGACGAACTCATCAATGAGAAGATAAATGACAAATGGAGCCCTAAGCCTAAAGCGGAGCCCGGGAATCTTCGCGTTTTAAGTATTTCGGTTGACTCTGAAGACCGGGAAAATATTGAGCTAGTGCCAGTAAAAGCAAGTGCAGGTTATTTAAACGGTTATGGAGATCCGGAGTTTATTACCGGACTGCCAAAGTTTCACCTTCCTTTTTTAAAGCAAGGCACCTACCGGGCATTTGAAATCAAGGGCGATTCGATGCTGCCATTGCAATCAGGAAGCATTATAGTTGGCGAGTACCTCGAAAACTGGAACGACGTTAAACCCGGTGAAACTTATGTGTTTATTACGAAAAGTGATGGCGTAGTATACAAACGTGCGGGAAACCGCTTCAAAGAGAATAAGGCGCTTAAACTAATTTCGGATAACACTGTTTACGAACCTTATACAGTAACAGGTGAAGACATAGTTGAAATATGGAAAGCTAAGGCATTTATATCAACAGCTTTCCCTGACCCAACGCCCGAACCAACAATGGAGAGCCTGACTAGCATGATGGCTCAAATGCAAAAATCAATAGCAAAACTTCAGCAGCCAAATAATTAATTTTCGTAGGTGATTAAACCTTTAAATTATTGTCCGTCTAACACCTAAAAATTAACTAATTTATGAAAAAAGCATTCCTTATCGCTGCCCTGTTCGCGGCCACAGTTACTGTAAGTAAAGCACAACAAGGGGGACAGCCACGTTCTGCCGAAGAGAGAGTTAAAATCCAAAGCGAACGCCTGAATGAGCGCTTGAAACTTACTGCCGACCAGAAAACTAAAGTTGACGCTATTTTATTATCACAGGCAAAATCTATGGATAGCTTGAGAAATGCAGCCGGGGAAGGCGCAGACCGCAGGGCAATATTCGAAAAGATGAAGCCAATAAGAGATGAGAACGACAAGAAAATTGCGGCTTTGTTAACAGAAGAACAAAAGAAAACGTACGCTACTATTCAAGAAGAAATGCGTAACAGAATGGGCGGCCAGGGCAGAGGAAACGGTGGCAACAGACCACAGCAACCAGCTAACTAAACAAACACAAAGGTATTTAAAGCGGCTAATGAGGCCGCTTTTTTTATTTACAGCCTACATGTAATTAATTCAGCCATTAACACTTTTTAACACTCTTCGGCTTAAACCTTCTCCAACAAACTCCTTCTATCTATACAAATAAACAAAAGATAGAAAACATGAAAAAGATAATTGCAACCGCTTTATTATTTGCAGGGCTTGCTACTGCAGGGTTCTCACAAGATAGGCCTCACAAAGAGAAGAAATCTCCCGAAGAAAGAGCTCAGTTTATGACAGATGCTTTGAGCAAGAAGCTCTCCCTATCCGAAAAACAAAAAGCCGAGATCTACAAGATAAATCTCGAGCGTGCCAAGGAAATGGAAAAGGAGCATGCGAAAGCTAGAGAGCAACACGAAAAAAATCGCGAGAAAATGAAAAAAGAATTTGAAGAAAGCGATGCAAAGATTCAACGTGTGTTAAACGATGAGCAGAAAAAAACTTATGCTCAACTAAAAGAGGAGCGTAAAGACAAAATGAGAGCTCACAAAGGCGACTTCAAAAAAAGAGCGAAGGACAGAAAAGGTGGAGTAAAGCCCGAAGGTAAATAGAAAAAGCGGTAGGTTAATCCTACCGCTTTTTCTATTTTAGCCCCAAACAATCGGCTTTTGGATCCAATAAATTCATATATAAATTCGAGACTAAATCAACGCCATGAATCGCAATCATTTAGAAGCTTAAGTAAAGATAAATCCTTAATCGACTTTTGCTCTAACGATTACATCGGCTTTGCCCGCTCTGAGGAATTACAAGCACAAATTAATTCTATACTTAAAAGCCATGATGAGTTTGCAACCGGCTCTACTGGCTCCAGGCTGATATCTGGTAATAATGAATTTACCGAAATTCTCGAAGCTGAAATTGCATCATTTCACCGGGCAGAGGCTTCACTTATATTCAATTCAGGTTACGATGCAAACTTGGGGCTATTTGCTTCCCTACCTCAAAAAGGCGACACAATAATAACCGATGAATTGATACATGCTTCCATAATAGATGGCGCCCGGCTAAGCTTTGCAAACCGTTTTTCATTCAAGCATAATGATTTACAAAGCCTGGAAGAAAAATTAAAGATAGCTAAAGGAAGAATTTTCATTGCGGTTGAAAGCGTCTATTCAATGGATGGCGATGAAGCCCCTTTAAAGGAAATTGTAACTCTTGCAGAAAAATTCTCCGCCGCTGTTATAGTCGACGAAGCGCATGCTGTGGGCATTTTTGGTGATCATGGTAAGGGGATTGTTAACGGCCTCGGCTTGGAAAATAAAGTTTTCGCCCGCCTTGTTACATTTGGAAAAGCATTGGGTTGCCATGGTGCGGCTATTTTAGGTTCAAGCCAACTTCGCTCGTATTTGATTAATTTTGCTCGTTCATTTATATACACCACTGCGGCTTCGCCATACACACACATCAGTGTAAAGGCTGCCTATCAACTATTAGCTGCAAAAGACTACCAAAGTGATGCCTTCCAAAAAGTAAACCTGTTTAGGCAAGAAACAGGCAATTTGTACCAGTCGTTTGTAAACAGCAATTCTCTTATTCAGTGCCTGCTTATTTCTGGAAATGAAAACGCAAGAAAGCTGGCTTCATCCCTGCAAAATGATGGATTTAACGTCAGGGCAATATTACACCCCACTGTGCCAGAAGGAAAAGAGCGCCTCAGAATTTGCTTGCATACTTTCAACACTGACGAAGAAATCAAAAGTTTAATTCAACAACTCAAGAAATACTTATGAAGCCACTTTTTATAACTGGTATTGGCACTGACGTAGGCAAGACGCTCGTTTCGGCGGTTTTGGTTGAAAAGTTCAAATATGACTATTGGAAGCCTATCCAATCCGGCGACCTGGATAACTCTGATACGATAAAGGTAAAGCATCTGGTAAGCAATTCTAAGTCAGCTTTCCATCCCGAAGCCTATCGGTTGACGCAACCATTCTCTCCCCATAAATCAGCTGATCTGGATGGAATTGAGATTGATTTTGATCATATAAATCTTCCTGAAACTGATAACCAATTACTTATTGAAGGGGCCGGAGGCTTGATGGTTCCTTTAAATCAGCGAAACTTTGTAATCGACCTGATAGAGAAACTAAATGCCGAAGCAATTTTAGTTGTTAAAAATTATTTGGGCAGCATCAATCACACATTGTTAAGCCTCGAACTACTTAAACACCGGAAGATTCCCCTAAAAGGGATAATTTTTAATGGAGACAGCGATCCATATTCAGAATCTTTAATAATCAATTATTCGCAGGCTACGGTACTTGGACGTATCCCTTTTGTAGCTGATTTGGATAAAACCACGATTATAGATTTGGGAAGATTCCTTTATTAAGGCAGCAAAAGTTGGAGGAAAACCGAAAACAGTTATTGGAAGAAAATTGAAATAGAAAAGGGGCTTTCCACCCCTTTTTTATTTTAGCTAATCAAAGTCTTAGCTTTTCTCAATGCAGCATCTAAGCCTGAAGCATCTTTACCTCCGGCAGTTGCATAAAAAGGCTGGCCACCGCCACCTCCTTTAATTTCTTTTGCAAGCTCTCTGACAATGTTTCCGGCATGCAAGCCCTTGTTATCGACCAGGTTCTCAGAAATCATTACGGTTAAGCCTGGCTTTCCGTCAGCTTCAGTTGCTAAAACTAAAAACAGGTCTTGAACGATATCCTTAAGATTATATGCAAGGTTTTTTACAGCATCAGCACTAGGCAAATCCACCCTTTCTGTGATAAGATTTACACCATTAACACTAACTGCCTTAGCTGCAAGCTCATGTTTTAAACCTGCTGATTTCTCAAGAATGTTTCTTTCAATCTCTTTTTTCAACTTGGAGTTCTCCTCCAATAAGCTTTCTACAGACTTCGCAAGGTCTTTAGGGTTCTTAAGTAAGTTCTTTAATTCGCTTACCAACTTATTTTGCTGATTGATATAGGCTTCAGCTGCCTCGCCGGTAATAGCCTCAATACGGCGTACACCTGCTGCAACTGCACTTTCAGAAATAATTTTGAAGTAACCGATTTGTCCGGTTGCCGGCACGTGTGTTCCTCCGCAAAGCTCCATTGAGAACTTAGCATCAAACGTAATTACACGCACTACCTCACCATACTTTTCGCCAAAAAGGGCGGTCACGCCTTTATTAATTGCATCCTGATAAGGCACAGCCCTCTCCTCACCTTTTGCAATGTTTTCACGGATCTTTTTATTGACAATAGCCTCTATTTTGGAAATCTCCTCATCGGTTACCTTAGCAAAATGCGAAAAGTCAAAACGCAGATAATCGGCATTAACCAGCGATCCTTTTTGCTGAACGTGAGTGCCTACCACCTCTCTTAAAGCAGCCTGCAATAAGTGAGTAGCGGAGTGATTATTTTCTGTGCTAACACGTTTTGCAGTATCAATTGAAGCTGTTACAGGTTGAGATAAATCCAAGCCTTCAGGAATTTCGTCCACAAAGTGAACAATCAGCGCATTCTCTTTTTTAGTATCGGTAACAACCAAAGTCTCGGAGTTTAATCCTCCAATCTTTAATGTACCTGTATCGCCTACCTGGCCTCCACTTTCTGCGTAGAATGGAGTTTTATCCAGAACAATCTGATACTGCTCTTTTCCTTTAGCACTGATTTTTCGGTATTTTAAAATCCGAGATTCAGTTTCTGCAACATCATATCCAACAAATTCGTTTTCCTCGCCTTCACTTACTATCACCCAATCGCCTGTGTCAATAGCAGTTGCCGCACGCGAACGGTTTTTCTGCTCTTCCAAAGCTTTATTGAAACCTTCCATATCTACTGACAAGCCCTTCTCACGAGCCATTAGTTCAGTAAGGTCTATCGGGAAGCCGAATGTATCATATAGTTCGAAAGCGAATTCTCCAGCTACGTCCCTATTTTCAGCCGCATATTTCTCAAAACGCTGAATACCCGTAGCAAGAGTTCGAAGGAAAGAAACTTCTTCTTCCAAAATTACTTTCTGCACAAAATCTTGCTGAGCCTTCAATTCAGGGAAAACGCCATCAAACTCATCTGCCAGAACCGGCACCAGTTTATTAAAGAATGGTTCTTTAAATCCTAAGAAAGTATAAGAATAACGCACCGCCCTTCTTAAAATACGGCGGATTACATATCCTGCCTTATTATTTGAAGGCAACTGTCCATCAGCAATAGCAAACGCAATAGCACGAATATGATCTGCCATAACGCGCATTGCGATATCGGTTTTGCCATCACTCTCGCCCAAATTATAAGCAATGCCGCTTTCTTTAGAGATAAATTGAATTAGCGGTTGAAAGGTATCGGTGTCGTAGTTAGATGATTTTTGTTGAAGAACGCGAACCAAACGCTCTAAGCCCATACCTGTATCTACGTGCATCGCCGGAAGTGGCTGTAGTGAACCGTTCTTTAAACGGTTAAACTGCATAAACACGTTGTTCCATATTTCGATAACCTGCGGATGGTCATTATTTACCAGGGCTTTCCCATCCACTTTGGCACGCTCTTCGTCGGGGCGACAATCCACGTGGATTTCAGAACAAGGGCCACAAGGGCCAGTATCACCCATTTCCCAGAAATTGTCTTTTTTATTTCCTAAAAGGATACGGTCTTCGGCAATCCACTTTTTCCAGAAATCAAACGCTTCTGAATCTTTCGGAAGCCCCTCTTTCTCATCGCCTTCAAAAACAGTTACATATAATCTGTCTTTTTGGATTCCGTAAACTTTGGTTAGCAACTCCCAGCTCCATTCAATCGCTTCCTCTTTAAAATAATCACCAAAGCTCCAGTTACCAAGCATTTCAAACATGGTATGGTGATAAGTATCGATACCTACTTCTTCCAAATCGTTATGCTTTCCGGATACACGAAGACAACGCTGAGTATCGGCAACCCTTGGATATTTAATAGGAGCTTCGCCGAGGAAAATTTCTTTAAATGGGTTCATACCCGCATTAATAAACATTAACGTCGGGTCGTTTTTTACTACTATAGGCGCAGATGGAACAATTTGATGCCCTTTACTTGCAAAAAAATCTAAAAAAGCTTTCCTGATCTCTTTAGTTGTCATTCTCAATATTTTGAAGGTGCAAAGTTAATATTAGATATGAGATTGGGGAATAGAGATTAGAGATTAGTGGCGAGGGCTAAGAATAGAGATTAGGGATTGGAGATTAGGCTCTTGCCTTGATTATGAGTTCATACTAAGAAGTCAGCCTGACTAAGCCGTTTTCCTTATCAGAACGAATGATTGTTGCAATGCATATCTCCATAATGTTACTTTATTCAACAGCACTGCCTTCCACTCTACAATATAAACATCTACAAATCAGATATTTAATAAAATAAGTCTTTTTTGGCACCGTATTGAACTAAGGTATATCAAAATGAATACAAAGTTTAGAATCGGGAAACCAACAAAAGGATCCTGCCATACAGGCTGAGTTTGAAAAAACTCTTTAATGGTATAGCTATACAAAATCTCAACCTCAATTTTAAGTGTCTATATGTTTATTGGCCTTGTGAATAAAGTTTCACAAGGCCTTTTTATTTTATGTAACAAATCTCTAATGTTCTATTCAAAGCAGTAGTTTTTTTTATGCTATTTGCTGAATAACCATGAGCCTTATTGCAATCTTCTTTCTTTTCGGCGGCGTCGCCTTAGCCCACAGTAATGAAAACCTGTCAACCAAAGGCTTTGCAATCGATGTATTATAACTAAAAACAATCTGAAGAGTGAAACCAGACTTTAAGACAACTGCTATGCTTTTCAGCCAATTCTTACCTCAAAGTACGGCTTCCGAGTTCTAACCTGCCGTAATTTCAAAATAACAAATATGAAAAAAATCCTGATCTCAAATACGGTGCTGCTTATAGCCTTTTACCTGTTTACTGCATTCAAAAAAAACGAACATAAAGTTATTCTCAGCAATAATAAACTACATTCCGAACAGGACAAAAAGGTAGACGATCTTGTAAAAAGCTATATGCAAAATGACTCAACGGTCATGATGGTGGCACAGGTGGGTTCAGAAGCTTTATTTATATTTTCCCTTCAAAGAAAACCGCGCTGGTTTTGCTGGCAAACAGCGCAAACGACAAGATAAACGAGGTGGCTAACTCCCTCGCATTGAAACTTTTGCGATAAGTTATTAAAATTTCAAATCTAGACATAGGGATTTTACTCACCGAGAGTGTCTCAGCAGTAAAAAAACACACTGAAAGTTGAAATTATTTTTCACAGTTCGATAGTAACAATACTCGCGAGAAACCTTCTAAACACTGCATGCAAAAAATACACCCTACATACTACACTTACACATTAAAATGAAAACTCTAAACTTAGTCCTCATTTTTCTAATTCCCACGCTATTTGTCCCGGTGGCAAAAGCACAAAAGAAAATAACCATAAGCGGTTATTTAAAAGATGCTGCCAATGGAGAATCGCTACAGGCTGCAGCAATATCCGTGGCGCAGCCTCCGATAAAAGCCTCGACTAACACGTATGGCTTCTACTCTATCACTTTAATCCCTGGAACTTACACCATTGGATACAGCTACATTGGCTATCAAACTCAAGAAAAAACCATCAACCTGACTAAAGACACAACCATCAATGTAAGCCTGCTTACTGCGGCAAAATTGATGCAGGAAGTGGTGGTAACATCCTCAAGGAAAAGCAGCGAAAATGTTCGCAAGCCTATCACGGTAACGGCTATGTCTATTAACAAGATAAAACAATTACCACCTATGCTGGGCGAGGCAGATGTAATCAAGTCATTCCAGCTGATGCCTGGGGTTAGCACTGTGGGCGAAGGGGCCTCGGGATTTAACGTTCGCGGTGGCGGGGTAGACCAGAACCTCATTTTACTGGATGAAGCACCCCTTTACTTCACCTCGCATTTATTCAACCTTTTTTCGGTAACCAATCCGGATGCGATGCGTGATGCCACATTATACAAAAGTGATATGCCATCGCGTTTCGGCGGACGATTATCGTCTGTTTTAGATACCCGCATGAAGGACGGAAACAATAAAAAATGGGCTACTACCGGAGGGTTGGGCTTAATAGCAAGCCGATTTACAGTGGAAGGGCCCATTCAAAAGGATAAAAGTTCACTGATTGTAAGTGGGCGCCGTTCGTATACAGATTTGTTCACCAAACAATCTTCAGACCCTGAAATACGAGACAACTCTGTTTATTTTTACGATTTAAGTGCCAAGCTTAATTTCACCTTATCTGATAAAAATCGTTTATACCTATCGGGATATTTTGGAAAAGATGATTTAAGTATCGCAAAAAGGTTTGGCATGGAATGGGGCAATGGCACAGGTACTATCCGCTGGAATCACATTTTCAATCCCCGCCTTTTCTCAAACACTAGCTTAATTTATTCTGATTACAAATATGAACTAGGTATACTGAACGACCCTGCCACCAGTTTCACCTGGAAAGCAGGCATTATAGACTATTCAGTAAAGAACAATTACAACTGGTATATCAACTCTAAAAGCACCTTATATTTTGGTATTGAAGCGGCATTGCATGATTTTAGTCCGGGTAAGGCTGAACCGACCACACCTGAGTCGATTTTTAATGTAATTGAAATGCAAGGGCAAAGGGCGGCAGACTATAATGTTTACGTTGACCATGAACTTAGCTTCAACGACAAATTCAGCATGGAGTATGGTTTGAGATATTCGATATTTCAAAACATAGCCGATGGCAATACCACTATCTACGACTATGTTGGCGAGCTTAAAAAGGAAAAACTTCCCGTAAATCCTAAAAGTTATAGCGACTGGGAAACGATTAAAACCTATCATAATCTGCAACCCAGAATTTCCTTAAAATACCAGGCAAGCGAAAATTCTTCGATTAAAGCGTCGTACAGCCGAACGGTGCAAAATCTACATTTAATATCAAACACCATTGCATCGAGCCCGCTTGACATTTGGACTCCAAGTTCTTATAACATTAAGCCTGAAACCGCCGATCAAGTTTCGGCAGGTTACTTCAGAAATTTTAAGGACAATAAATACGAGGCTTCAGCCGAAGTGTACTATCGCAAAATGGAAAACGCCTTGGATTTCATCAACAATGCACAAACGCTATTGAACAAAGACCTTGCAGGCTCCATGGTATTTGGGAAGGGCCGCGCTTATGGAGCTGAATTTTTAATCCGAAAAAATGAAGGCAAGTTAAATGGCTGGATCAGTTATACCTTAAGCCGAGCCGAACGTAAAACAGAGTTATTCTCTGATTACTATCCTGTTAGGCACGATAAAACCCATGCATTATCCGTTGTTGGGATATATGAATTAAAACCTCGTATCAGCCTGTCGGGTACTTACAGTTTCGCCAGCGGCACGCCTACAACCATGCCTGATAGTAAATTTGAATTTGATGGCATTCCGGTTCAGCTAAACACACAAGATATACGTAACAACTACCGCATCCCGGCCTTTCACCGCCTCGACCTTGCTGCCACCTTTAAACCTAAATTCAAGCCTGGCAGAAAATACGCCAGCGAGTGGGTAGTTTCTTTGTACAATGCAACCAACCGCAAAAACCCATTCTCGATATACCTTCGCCAGAATGAAAAAAGTCCGGCAAACTTAGAAGCTGTTCGCCTATCGATTTTCGGAACCGTAATCCCATCTGTAACCTGGAACTTTAAATTTTAATTAAACATGAAGACATTCAACATCATAGCTCTATTCATCTCCATCCTTATCTTCTCATCATGCGAGGACGTGATTGATGTAAATATCGCCGAAGGGAAAAAATCATTAGTTGTTGAGGGCTGGATAACGAACAAGCCGGAGCCCCAATTCGTGAAACTCTATTACACAAATGGACTAAACGCGGGTAATAATTTCAGCATGGTTAATGATGCCACTGTTACATTAAGCGACAATGCCAGCAACATTGAAATACTACAGGAAGTTAGCCCGGGAAAATATCAAATTAGCGCCATGAAAAGTGTTGAAGGAAGGGTTTACACGCTAAAAATTGAATCATCGGTAGGAAATTATGAAGCTGTAACAGAAGCCAGGAGAGTTTCTATGCCTATTGATTCCCTTAGGTTTAAGTTCGAAAAGAAATCTACGATTTATGAGAAAGAAGGCTACTATCCCCATTCATTTGGGCAGGAGCTTGAAGGCAAAGGCGACTTCATCCAGGTTCGTTTGTATAAAAATGGTAAATACTTAAATCAGGATAGAGATTTTAACTTGTTTGAAGATGAGTTTGTAGATGGCAATTACATTGGCGATGCTGAACTTTCAGTAAAAGAACCTTTTATTAAAGATGATATGGTTAAGGCTGAAGTTTGGTCATTATCTGAAGATGCCTTCCGTTTCTGGACGGATATTCAGATTCAATTGCAAAATGGGCAGCTGTTTGCCACGCCGCTTGCTAATACGCGAACTAACGTTAAAAAGGCAAGTGCTAATGCGTTGGATGTGGTGGGCTACTTCGGCGCGTCATTAGTGCAATCAGTTGAAGCAAAAGTGAAGTAAAAAACCAACACACGGGTATTTCAAAAGACTAATGCCCGTGTGCTTCTAAATGCTTTTCAATAAGGCGCAGGTTTTCTTCATCAAAACATACAAAAAGTACTTCAAGTTCATTACCCTCCGCTATAAATGATGCAACCGCGTCTACTGCAACTTTAGCGGCATCATCTTTTGGATAGCCATAAATCCCTGTACTAATATTGGGGAACGCAATACTTTTACATCCATTCTCAACAGCAAGTTTTAGCGAATTATAGTAGCAACTGGCAAGCTTTTCAGCCTCCTGTTTAGTGCCTCCATTCCATACAGGGCCAACAGTATGAATTACATACTTAGCTGGTAAATCTCCTGCCGTTGTTATAACTGCTTCGCCGACTTTGCAGCCGCCCTGGCGAGCTACAATTTTACGGCAATCTTCAAGAATGGCCGGGCCGCCAGCTCTATGGATTGCTCCATCAACTCCGCCGCCGCCCATTAGAGATGAGTTTGCGGCATTTACAATTGCATCAACTTCTACTTTGGTGATATCACTTTTGATTGCTTTGGGTTTCATAAAAGGGTAGTTTGTATTAGTAATAATTTTGCTAAACAGGGTTTTGTTTTGAAAAGAAAAAGGGCAATATCCATTTGGATATTGCCCCACAATTAAAGGTAGAGAGGAAAAAGTTTTATTTGTCTGTTATTATGTATTTTAAACCAGTGTTAAAATTAATACCCTTAGTTTGATAACCGTAAAACTCCACATAATCAGTATCAAAGACATTCTTCACATCGGCAAACAAAGTCAAATTCTTTAAAGGTTTGTATTGAACATAAGTATCAAATATATGATAGGAATGTAATCCAATTGGAGTAGGGTAATCGTACATTGAGTTATAACGCTTGTCCGTCCATTTATAAATAAGGTTCAAATCAAGATTTTTGAGAATTATAAAGTTGGCATTAGCTCCAACCGTATTTTTAGGCCGCCTGAAAAGGTTAAATGACTTAACGCCTTCGTTTTCGACTTTGCCATCTACATAAGCATAGAATGCTTTCAATGAAGCGAAAGTTAGTGGCTTAACAAACAACTCCACCTCATATCCTTTGTCGTTTTGTTCGCCACTCAGATTGGTATATCCTTCAGAAAAATCGAAGTCAATTAAGTCTTTTATTTCTCTTATAAATCCAGAAGCATTAAAATTCAGCTTGCCTGAAATTATATCAAGGTCAAATCCAGCTTCGTAAGTAGTTGAACTCTCTGGCTTAAGGGTAACATCGCCAAACTCAGAATATAGCTGATATAAAGAAGGCACTTTATACGCAGAGGACATACCAACAAATACCTTGTATTTCTGCTTAAATATATATGAAGGATTTATGGTATAGGTTAGCTTGTCACCAAATTCACTATGGTAGTTATATCGCCCTCCTAGCTCAAAATTAAAACCTACAGGAGTTTTTAAGAACAGGGAAGTAAATACACTTGTAATATCATTCTTTGCGGAATCAGCCGAAAGTGCCCCATATGTATTAGCTTGGTCACTTGCTGAATGTTTAAAGCTTGCGCCGCTTGTTATATCCAGGTAATTTGTTAAAGAATAGTTCAACAACGCCTCGGCATCTAAGATACGGCCAAAGTCATTAGAGGAGTAAGCTGGATTATCACGCTTGCTTTTTACTCTATTCTCACTCAGATTAAAATCAAAATTGCCCTTTTTTAATTTAATGTTTGTGCCTAAACCATAAAAAGAGGCTTTTTTGTCAAAAGTATAATTAGGGTTATCATTAAAAGCCCCATTATCTAATTCTGTATTATAGCGATTATACTGAAAATTTCCTCTAACGCTCACCTTTGAAGTTACCTGTTGCTTAAGGTTAAGATTTAGAGCTTTTTGATGAAAACCGTCATTGTCAAATACAGTTGGGCTGCTTTGTCCGATCGCAGTTGAAAAGCCTTTTGAATCCTGGTTGGAAAGATTTAAACTCAACGAGGTGTTTTCGAATAGTCCGCTTATACCGATTGCCTGTTTGAAGGTGCTGTAAGAACCTCCTGTACCTAACAGGCTTACAGTTGGGCTTCCCTTACCTTTTTTGGTGATAACATTAATTACGCCGGCCACGGCATCAGAACCATATAAAGTAGAACTTCCCCCTTTTACTATTTCCACACGCTCTATCTGATCCATTGCTATAGAACTAATATCATACTCATTGGAAATTGTAGAAGCATCATTCATTGGAATTCCGTCAATAAGAATTAACGTATTTCCGGCTGCCGCTCCTCTTAAATAAACTGATTTTAAATCACCCGGGTTATTAGCACTTCCACCAATAGTTAAGCCTGCCACGTTATTTAATAATTCTGGCAAACTGCGTCCCTGGCTCCTTTCAATCTGTTTGGAGTCGATAACAGTTACAACCTTTCCAATTTCAGATTTTTTCCTTGGAGAACGGCTTGCCGTTACGATAACCTCCTTTAAAGCAGTTGTGTCTTGAGCGGATGCGCAATTTAGAAGCGCGAGTTGTGCAAACCCCAGGCTTGCCGCAACTTTGATGAAATTTCTTTTCATTAATTGAGCGAAGTCCATAGAATTGGGATGGTAAATACCAGAAATGAAAATATACAAGAAGAGCATACAGTCATCCAAGCTTCAATCCCCGAAAGCTATGAATAAATATGCTTGAGGCAGGTCTTCTGACTTACTCCCGGTTTGTCCTGCCTTCCCCTTCGCATAGTGAAGAGTGGCTTTAAAGAATGAACAACCGTTTTAGAGAACACAGCAGCGGGACTGTTCGGGATTCTCACCCGAT
>Ga0307408_100001113_pt1 | contig 20494 bp, 11 predicted proteins | sample 322Cmetagenome_FD_202116 | JGI IMG/M metagenome (GOLD analysis project Ga0307408, IMG submission 202116) | Maize rhizosphere microbial communities from greenhouse at UC Davis, California, United States - 322HYB-C-3 | ecosystem: Host-associated > Plants > Roots > Rhizosphere > Soil | place... | reverse complement strand
CCTGGCCATGTCAGGTGGAATGCTGATTGGATGTGGTGGCGGTTCGTCAGGCTCTTCCCAAACCAGTGCCCCTTCTGTATCGAGTTCATCCGTGTCCAGCTTGCCTGAATCCAGTTCAGCTGTTTCCAGTTTGCCTGCATCCAGTTCATCAGTAGTTAGTTCATCTGTATCCAGCTTGCCTGCATCCAGTTTGCCTGTAACAAGCTCACCGGCATCCAGTTCGTCTGTATCCAGTAGTTCAGCGGTGGTGTCCTCTGCAAGCTCAAGCAGCTTAATGACCGCCTCAAGTGAGAGCAGCGCTTCGAGCCTTTCAAGCAGTGCGTCAAGCTCCGAGGATGCCGGATGGACCAACGTGAAATACGGTGGTGGTGGTTATGTTCCCGGTTTGGTATTTCATCCAACCACGCCTGACCTTCTTTATGCACGTACCGATATTGGCGGTTCCTATCGTTGGGATGCAGCGGCAGCCATTTGGGCACCGCTGACCGACGGTTTTGGGATAAGGGATAGTTCCCATCAGGGCGCAGAGAGTATTGCGCTGGATCCAACCGATGACAGACGTGTGTACATGACCACGGGTGTGACTGTGAGCCTGTCTGATCTTGGGCGTTTGTATATTTCTACGGATCGCGGCGATAACTGGCAGCGGGTAGATCTGCCATTTCCTGTGGGATCTAATAACAGGGGCCGGGCAATTGGCGAGCGCCTGATGGTTGACCCCAATAATCCAGCCATTCTGTTCTACGGTTCTCGCACCGCCGGTTTGTGGAAGAGTTCTGATCGTGGCCAGAACTGGCAGCAAGTGCAGTCCTTAGCCTTGCTGAAAATGAACCAATCCCAGATTGACAACAATTCCGGCGGCACCCCAATTGGTGTGCAGCAAGTTATTTTTGATACGGCCACTAGCGGAAGCGGTAGTGCGACCCAAACCATTTATACCGCCGTCGCTCCGGATTATGTCGCCTTGGCTGGCTTGAGCCACAGTGTGTACAAATCAACCGACGGCGGCGCAACCTGGACTGGTGTAAACACTCCTGTGCAGGGTTACCACATTCCCCATTGGGTGCGAGCCCAGGATGGGATGATGTACGTGGTCTTTACCAAAACTACCGGCCCAGGTGCAGAAGGGCCTGCGACGCTTTACAAATTTGATGGTACTAACTGGACCCCGCTCAAAAGCTATGAAAAAACCGAATGGACCAGCTTTGGTATAGGCGGTGTGGCAGTTTCTGGTAGTGGTTCGTCCACCCGAATCCTGCTGGGTATTACCAATTCCTGGGGTGATTGGGAAGGTAAGCCAACCGTACAAATCTCCGATGACGCGGGCCTGAATTGGCGCGAAATTGGATCAATGACGCCGCGCATTCCTGCGACTGGTTCATTTACCGGCTGGCTAGACGATATAGAGATTAACCCGGGTAACCCCGAACACGTTCTGGTGGTTCATGGAGGTGGTGTATGGGAAACCAAAAATGCCTCTGCAACCAAACCTACCTGGAGTGAAATGGTCAATGGCATTGAAGAGACGGCCACTCTATCACTCATGGCCCCACCTTCAGGTGCTTCCTATAGTTTGTTGAACAGCTCCGGGGATATAGGTGTACATGTTCATACCGATTTGTCGACCAAGCCTACTCGTAGTACAGGTCACGTTTTTGCTAACGGTATCGCTACTGATATGGCGTGGGATACACCGTCCTACATTGCGACAATCGGTAGTGCCCACTGGGGTGGCGAAAACAAAGGGGCACTTTATTCCACGGATTCGGGTGCGACCTGGACCGCCTTTCCATCGCTTCATCCGAAAGGGCTGACTAATCAAGCCGATTTTTCCAGCTTGGCCGTCTTGAAAGCCAACCATGTGATCTGGGCACCCAATAATTCAGTTCCTGCTTATACAACTAACAACGGTGCAAGTTGGACAAATTCAAACTTGCCGGCCTTGCCGGATGGTTGGGGCCGCAGCTATCGCCTTGCGGCTGATCGCAAAAATTCAAACAAGGTCTATGCCTATGATTCCGGTGGCGGTTGGTGGGGGCCTACACCCAAGTTCTTCACCTCAACCGATGGTGGTAGCACGTTTACTGTCAGCAGTCAGTTCACCAGCCTCAATGCTCGCCCCGAGTTTTTTGGTACGGCTTCCATGGCGGTCAATCCATATGTTGAAGGTGATGTGTGGCTGGTGGATGGACACAGTATTTATCACTCGCTCGACTCGGGTGTTACCTGGACCAAGCTCAACGCTGCGGCATCCGTCTGGGGTTCCAATACCAATTCGCCGGAAGTGTTTGGTGCAACCTCCATCGCACTGGGTAAAGCACCGGCTGGTTCTGCTTACTCGGCATGGATTTATCTAGTGGGTGTGATTGATGGCGTCTGGGGGCTGCATCGTTCCGAGGATGGCGGCAACACTTGGACACGTATCAACGACGACAAACACCAGTATGCCGGTATGGGTAACCTGGCGGCGGATCACAATGTGGTTGGGCGTGTGTTTTTCAGCGGTAATGGCCGCGGCATCTTTTTCACTAACTAAATAAATGGTCCCTACCTGTGTTCACCATTGTGGATGGTACAGGTAGGGATTTTTATTGGTACATCTTGTTTTTGTAAAAAAAATTTAACTATTTTTCCCTTCATAAACTAAGAAAAAATTAAATTTTTATTGCTATGAAAAAATGTTGGTACTTATTTTCTATTTATTGCTAATGAACAGGCGAAATTCCGGGTTAACTTCAAAGTGCCTGCATCTATTTCTAATAAAGACATCAGGCGTATCACCATGAGCCCTGGGAAACGCAGTCGGCGTGAATAAGAGTTTTTGCAGAAAAATAACAATAACTGTACCTCTCCAACTCATGGATATTAATCCCACTACACCTTTTCGGAGGCTACATGCGGTTCATTTCCAAACTTTTGATTAATAAGCTTGCCATTAACAAGCGTTCCATCAGCAATTTGTCTTTTTTATTTGTTTTTTTCACATCAATACCTGTCGCTTTCGCCCAGAGTAATTGTGGGACTGGTGGCGGTACTACGGTTTGCCTTTCTGCGACTGGATCAACGAGCAGTATTGATCTCTCCTGGACGGTAAGCGGAGCTGTTAGTCGCATTGAATTGTATCGGGATACCGACAGTAATCCGGCGGGCCGCACCAGAATTGCAGTTCCTGCCACGTCGGCCCGGAGTTATTCTGATACAGCAGCAGTTACCGGAACCCAGTACTGGTATTGGGTTAAATTTAACGCTACTGGCGGCCAATATAATTCTGGCGCAGCGACAGCAACTCGTTTGGCTGCTGTCAGTTGTCCAACACCCAGTGTCGTTCCTTATGTGCAAGTGGGGGGAACCTGGAGCCAAACCGGTTCTGCGACTGTGGCATCCGGGACCTCGATTGGTTTGGGGCCTCAACCTATCGCGGGTGGTAATTGGGCAACGGGAACCTGGAGTTGGAGCGGCTGCGGTACCAGCGGCAGCTCACGTGAGCAGTACTTTGCGCCATCTGCAAGCTGTACCGCCTCTGCAGTATTCACCGATACCTGTGGCCAAACGGCCAGCTACAATTTTGCAATCAATACCACCGCCAAATGGACCAATGTGAAATACGGTGGTGGTGGTTATGTTCCCGGTTTGGTATTCCATCCAACCACGCCAGATCTTCTCTATGCACGCACCGATATCGGCGGCTCCTATCGTTGGGATACAGCGGCAGCTATTTGGGCACCGCTGACCGACGGTTTTGGTGTAAGAGATGGCTCTCATCAAGGCGCGGAAAGTATCGCGTTAGACCCAACCGATGATCGTCGCGTGTACATGACCACCGGCGTCACCGTGAACTTATCTGACCTTGGGCGTTTGTATATTTCTACCGATCGCGGTGATAACTGGCAGTACATCACTCTGCCGTTCCCCGTGGGTTCCAACAACCGTGGCCGCGCGATTGGCGAGCGCATGATGGTTGACCCTAATAACCCGGCCATTCTGTTCTACGGCTCACGCACTGCCGGTTTGTGGAAGAGTTCTGATCGCGGCCAAAACTGGCAGCAGGTGCAGTCTTTAGCCTCGCTGCAGATGAACCAGTCCCAGATTGACAACAATTCCGGCGGCACCCCAATTGGTGTGCAACAAGTCATTTTTGATACGGCTACCAGCGGAAGCGGTAGTGCGACCCAAACCATTTATACCGCCATTGCGCCGGATTATGCCGCTTTGGCTGGCTTGAGTCACAGCGTTTTCAAGTCAACCAATGGTGGCGCAAGTTGGACTGGCATAAATACTCCCTTACAGGGCTATCACATTCCGCACTGGGTACGCGCCCAAGACGGCATGATGTACGTGGTCTTTACCAAAACCACCGGCCCGGGTGCAGACGGCCCAGCGACACTTTATAAATTCGACGGAACCAACTGGACCCCACTCAAAAGTTATACGCAGACCGAATGGACCAACTATGGCATAGGTGGTGTTGCGGTTTCTGGCACAGGTTCATCTACCCGAATTGTGCTGGGCATCACCAATTCCTGGGGCGATTGGGAGGGTAAACCAACAGTACAAATCTCTGATGACGCAGGCATTAACTGGCGTGAGATTGGCTCGGCTACGCCACGTATACCCGCTAATGAGGGCTTTACTGGCTGGCTGGACGACATTGAGATTAACCCATTCAACTCCGAACACATTCTGGTTGTACACGGCGGCGGCGTATGGGAAACCAAAAATGCTTCCGCAACCAAACCTACCTGGAATGAAAAGGTTAACGGCATCGAAGAGGTTGCTACCCTGGCACTTATGACACCACCGCCCGGTGCGTCTTACAGCTTGTTGAATAGCTCCGGCGACGTAGGCACTCTGGTTCATACTGACTTCTCCGTTAAACCAACCCGCAATACAGGTTCAAACTTCAAGAATGGTCTTGCTACTGATATGGCATGGGAAAACCCCTCTTACATAGCCACTATCGGCAGCGCCCATTGGGGGGGTGCGAATCCCGGCGCGTTTTATTCCACTGATTCAGGCGCGACCTGGAATACCTTCCCAACGCTTCATCCCCAAGGTCTGACTAACCAACAGGATTTTTCCAGCCTGGCGGTAATGAAAGCCAACCATGTGATCTGGGCTCCCAGCAATTCAGTGCCTGCCTATACCACCAATAACGGCGCCAGCTGGACTTACTCCAACCTGCCAGCCCTGCCAGAGGGATGGGGTCGCAGTTATCGTGTCGTGGCGGATCGCAAAAACTCCAACAAGGTGTATGCCTATGATTCCGGTGGCGGTTGGTGGGGGCCGGCTCCCAAGTTCTACACCTCAACCGATGGGGGCAGCACGTTCACTGTTAGCAGTCAGTTCGCCAGCCTCAATGCGCGCCCTGAGTTTTTTGGTTATGCGTCGATGGCCGTGAACCCGAATGCAGAAGGTCATATCTGGTTGGTGGATGGCCACAGCATTTTCCGTTCAGTCGACTCAGGTATTACCTGGACCAAACTCAACGCCGCTGCCTCAATCTGGGGCTCCAATACCAACTCGCCGGATGTCTATGGCGCAACGTCTATCGCTCTGGGTAAAGCACCAGCCGGTGCGTCTTACTCAGCGTGGATTTATGTGATTGGTGTAATTGATGGTGTCTGGGGCCTGCATCGCTCCGAGGATGGCGGCAATACCTGGACGCGTATCAATGACGACAAACACCAGTATGCCGGTATGGGTAACTTGGCGGCGGATCACAATGTGGTTGGTCGGGTGTTCTTCAGCGGTAATGGCCGCGGCATCTTTTTTACTAACTAACTAACTAAATAAATGGTTCCTGCCTGCGTTCACTTTTGTAGTGACACAGGCAGGCTTTTTATAAACGGTAATCTCGAGTTTTACCCTGTGTTATCAACCAAAAGGAGCGTCACAGTTATTTATGCAATACCTTTATCAGAAAAAAAACAGCAAACAACACAATAAACAACACATGAAAAATATCAAACAGTTAGGCAGTGCTTTTTTATTCGCCAGCTTCGCATTATCAATGAGTGCAAACGCGGCGGACGTTATATCCATTTACAAAGATAAGCCGCTTAAAGATTCGCAAATATTTCTAGAGAGCTCAGGCCAGCAACTGAAATTTAATGGCACTAATTTGGTTACGCCAAAAGGTGATGTCCAGTTACAAACCAGCAGTAAAAAAAAGGCGTCTGATACCCTGAGATTTAGCTGGAAGGATACCTGGTACTCCAGCATGACATTGGAAGCGGCTGCGCCTTTGAATTTGGCGGGAATGATGCAAACCGGCGTATTGGCGCTGGATGTGAAAATCGATGAGCTCGATAAAGGCGGTATTTCCTTTAAAATGAAATGCAAATCCGATAACTGTAATCGCGTGGTACCTTTCACCATGGCGGCGCGAGAGTTGCGCGGTAAAGGTTGGAGCAAAGCTTACGTTCCCTTGAATTGCTTTGTGCAAGAGCAAGACGACTTTAGCGCAACGACTACCCCGTTTGCCTTGGACGTGGGCGGGCAGGGTAGTGTATCTGTTGCGAATGTAGAGTTGCTCGGCAACGCACCTAAAAATATTTCTTTGCTTGAATGCCCTGATTACAAAACTGCTTCGACTACCCCTGACATGTTGAATGAGTGGTGGTCTATTGACTGGTGGTTGCCACGTCACGAGCAAAAACGAATGGAAGCCAAAACCATTGCCGAAAAAGGCGGAAAAATAGATTTATTATTTATTGGTGACTCCATTACTCAAGGTTGGGAAGGCGATGGTGCACCCGTGTGGCAAAAGCATTATGCCCACAGAAATGCCTTTGCCATTGGCTTTGGTGGCGACCGCACAGAAAATGTATTGTGGCGCTTACAGCACGGCGCGGTTGAAAACATGTCGCCCAAGGTGGTTGTGTTGATGATTGGCACCAACAATACCGGCCATCGCTATGAAAACCCCATCTACACTGCAGCAGGTATTAAAAAAATACTGCAGGAACTGCAAGTGCGTCTGCCTAATTCCAAAGTGCTGATGCTGGCCATTTTCCCGCGTGATGAACAGCCCAACGGCGGTTTACGCCTAATTAACAAAGGTGTGAATGCGATTATTAAAGATTACGCCGATAATAAGCGGGTGTTTTTTACAGACATTAATTCCGTTTTCTTAACTAATGAGGGCGTGCTGCCAAAAGAAATTATGCCTGACCTGCTGCACCCCAATGAAAAAGGTTACAGCCTCTGGGCGGAAGCCTTGGAACCACATTTACAGAAACTGATGAAATAGTGGTTACAGCGGCGCCCTTGGGCGCCGTTTTTCTGTTATAAAAAAGATATCTATAGCGTTCGGGAGGGAGTAGTTATGAATGAGGCTTATTGTATTAATTTAGCAAGAATGTCTGCAATTCACGTAAAAAAAATCTTTCAGATTGTATTCATGGGGATCTTAGCGGCAACTTCACTTTGTCACGCTAAAGAGTTAGCCATCACCTTTGATGACGCACCTACGCCAGACTCTGCTTTAATGAGTGGTGATGAGCGCACCCAGAAAATAATTGCCGCTTTGCAAAAGGCAAAAGTACCGGATGCTCTGTTTTTTGTGCAGGCCGACAGATTAAATAAATCCACCCAGATTCGTTTGGATCAATATGCGGCAGCCGGATTTCACATAGCAAACCATAGTTACAGCCACCAATCAGCCAGTGCGTTAGGGAAAAAAAATTATATTGCTGACGCCAAGAGCGCTCACTTGCTGCTCAAAAACCAAAATAATTTTTTACCTTTTCACCGCTTTCCCTATTTGGATTGCGGTAAGGATAAATCCTCCATTCTTGCAATTCGGGATTCTTTATCGGAGCTTGGCTATAAAGACGGTTATATAACTATCGCCAACTACGACTGGCACATCAGCAACCTACTTGCGAAGGCGGCGGAAAATAAAAATAATATCAATTATGAAAATGCCAAAAAGTTTTACGTGGATACCTTGTTCAGCGCTATTGAGTTCTACGACGAAGTTGCCCGAAAAGCGTTAGGGAAGTCACCAAAGCATGTATTGTTATTGCACGAGAATGACGCAGCGGCTTTGTTTTTGGGAGATTTAATTGCGCATTTGCGAAGTAAGGGGTGGAAAATTATTTCACCGCAAAAGGCCTATGAAGATCCTATTTCTCGCGATCTAAGCAATATTTCCTACCATCATCAAAATAGAGTGGCAGCCATAGCACGGCGATCAGGTATTCCTGAGGATAAGTTGTACCATGTATCGGAGAATGTTGATTATTTGGATAAGGCTTTTGTCGAGGCAGGTGTTGTTTATTAATCGTGTAAAGGGGGAGTGCTTTTTCTTACTTTAGTCTTACCTTAGTCAATTCAAAACCAGCATAAAAATCACCCTCCACCTAAAAAACGGAGGGTGATTTTTTATTAAAGGTAACCGACTTTTTGGGCGAAACTAATTATCGATGTACCGTAAGAGCCGCCCCAGCTATAACCGGTGCGACGCTCCAGTGACATTTGGGTGATGTCATAAAATTTACTGCCATCGCGGTCACTGAAGAAACCCCTGTTGGTATTTAAATCATAAAAGCGATACCACATTTTGCTGCCAGCTTTGGGCACTATGGGGTTAGTTTCCGCTTGCGATGAATCGTAGGTATAACCTTCAAGATAAGTGTTGGGGCTATTAAACCAGGCAACACCCGCACGTACGGCTTTTTCTATATCGGCGGTTTGTGGTTGTGTCATCAGAAACGCAAGTACACCAACGGATTCACTACCGCTCAATGATTCCAACTCATACGCGCGCGCTTTTTTCGGTAAATAATCGGTCGCACCGTGTTGTGCGCACCACGCGGTTAATACCCCATTTTGTTTCCACTGGGCCTTCAAAATATATTCTGTGCCTTTGGTTACTGCGGTTTTAAAACGTGCGCGATCTCCATCGGAAAATACATCGGTATCAAACGGCGCGCGTTTATTCGCAGCGAAATCCAATACCGTCAATGCGTATGCCATGCCGTTATCGTTAAAGGTTGCGTGGTCTGCATAGCCACCTTTTAATGGATAAAACTGCGGCAGGGCGCCAGTGCTGTATTGTGAACTCACCAAAAAATTCGCTGCTTTGCGCACTGCATCGCGATATTTGGTAATACCACCTTGTTTGTAAACATCCGCGAGGTAAACCATTTCGGTGATGGTTGCGCCGTTGTCGATAGTACCGCTTTCACTGCCGCCACTACCGCTGCCCACACTGTTGTAATCCAGATTTTTCGGCCAGCCGCCGTTGGTTTGCTGATAAGACAAAACTACATCAGCGCGGGAGACCGCCCATTTGGTGCGCGATTTGGTTAACCAACTGGCAGCCGGATTGCCATCCAAGGTAAGCATTCTTGCTGTGCCAGCTGAACTTGCTGCCGAACTGGTTGCCGCGCTGGAGCTGGATTTCACCGACGAAGAGCTGCTGCTAACACCTGTACCACAAACGCCTGCTGTAGTCAGTGCACCTGCTACTGTGAGTGAATCTATATTTGCTAAACCGTCAGCAGTCAGCGATGTGAGTTTTAACAGGTTGTTACCCTGCACCAAATCAATTTCGATGCTCGCTGTTTGCCAATTTGTCCAACCACCGGTTGGGGGCAATTGCAGTGTGTAATTGCCATTGCTGCCGCCATTAATTAACAAAGAACCATTGCGATTAGCGGTCCCACCATTTGCAAAGCGGAAAGTTAAGGTGTGGCGACTGCTTGAGGTAGCGTTAACAGCCCACTCGATAGCAGCGCCTTGCAGGTTGTTGCTATTGGTGTAGCCGTTACCGCTATAACCAGCATTGGTGCTCTCGGTGGCTATGCCATCCACACGGCAAAAACCAGCTTGTTCTTCTTGAATTACCAGCGACGAAATTGTCGTACTGGAACTAGCTGCTAAAGAGCTTGCGGGGCGACTACTACTGGATAGCGCAACACTGGACCTTACTGAACTCACCGCGCTGGACTGCGCAATGCTGCTGGGTGCAGATGACGCGTTGGTGCTGCCACATAAGGTGCCATTCACTTTGGGTGCGCCCGCGGTGCCATTTGCTTGAAACCCAAAACTGGCGGACGCACCTGCCGCAAGTGTTGTATTCCAACTTAAACCGGTTGCGCTATAGGGGTTGGAGCCGCTGAGTGTAGCGTTCCAGGCATTGGTAATTGTTGCGTTCGGTTCTTGCCAGGACACAGACCAATTATTTGCAGTTTGAGCGGTGTCGTTAGTTACTTTTATTTCGCCGGTAAACCCGCTGCCCCAGTTGTTGGTGACAGTGTAGGTGCAAGCCGCCCAGGATGCAGGTGATAGTGCAATGAGTGCCGCACTAATCAGCAGCCGCTGTTTGCTTCGAGTGGAAAGTTGTAGTGATGTGAAAAATTTATTATTCATAGCTGTTCCCTATCATTTTTTGGATAAATGTTGTGACACAGCACCGGAAGGTGCCAGATAGGTAATGACCGAATCGTACAACTTATTATTATTCGCGCGAGTCTACGCGCGCCTTAACAAACATAAAAGTAATCAACTCTGACTTTGAGATTTATTGGCGCGCTATGTTGTATTCAGTCTAATTAATCTGGATGGCAAAATTTCACAGATAAAAAAATCCCCCGGTTTAGCCGAGGGATAAAAATAAATAACGAGAGTTAGTGTGAAATTAATGCCCTTCTTGTACCTCCTCAGTGAGTGTAGACAGGTAGGCCACTACATCGCGAATCTCATCCGCTTTTAACAGCATACCCATGGGCGGCATGCCGGATACTGTGCCGAAACCTGGCGCTACACGTGCACCCGGGTCAACCAAGGCTTCCAGCAATTGTTCGCGCGAGAGTGTTTTGGCAATGGTCGTTAAGTTCGGGCCGACATTGGCGCCGCGAACGCCCACCACATGGCAACGTACACACTGTGCGGTATTGCTGTAGCGGAAAATATTCATGCCTTTTTCTGCATCACCGCCGTACAAAGACTCGCGGAACATATCCAGTGGTTTGGTTTTGTCTTTGCTGTTTTGGTAAGTGGTGAGCAGTTCGGTTAATTCCGGCGCTTTAATTTTTTCTACAGCAGTAATTAATTCCAGCTGCACTTCTGGTGCAATTTTTCCGGCGATCAGCTGGGTCATTTGATCTTTAAATACCGCAACTGCTTCCGGTGCTTCTACATTGACCAGCGATAGGAGTGCAGCTTGCTGTTCACCGGTGGTGCCGTTTTTTAACAACAGGCTGTGCATTTCCACCACTTGTTGTACCGGTAAATCCAACTCGGGAACCATGGCCAGTGCCGCCATGCGTACACTTTGGTCTTTATCTTTCATGGCGACAAAAACCAGATCCCCGATATTATCGACCGAGAACTTTTTCAGTGTGTGTAGCGCGGCGATACGTGCTTCAGGTGCAGGATCTTTGCTTAGCTGGGTAACCAAATTATTTTTGGCTGCGCGGATATTTAAACCGGCAATTGCATGCACAGTGGCTTCGCGCACCTCTGCGTCACTGTCCGCCAGGAGATTGTTGTAGTTAGCACTCAGTGCTGCAATTGCTTCACTTTCGGGGTGTTTTACGGCGCCGCGATAAGCACCGGTCACACGGTCATAGGCGGAGGTTTCACCCCAACTTGCCAAGGCATGGATCGCTTCGGCGCGCAGAACACCGGCCATTTTTTGCTGTGACGCAAAACGAATTAAACGTTCAGCATTGTCGGCGGTAGTGTTGGTTTCGCTTTTGGCATAAACGTTCGCGTTGATGACGCGACGTAATAATTGCTCGTTGGTAAACGTGGGTTTATCCAAATAAGCTGCCAGGGCGGGCAGGGCGTCGGTCACTAAAGTGTCATCGCTAATGGCGCGTGCGGCATTAGTCACGACGTATTCGCTTTTATCATTAAGAAAAGCGGCGAGGGTAGGGCTGGCCATTTGTTTTAAAGCAACCACGGCAGCAATACGTACAGCTTCCGATGAGTGTGTTGCCAATTCACCAAGCGCCGCATCATCACCAATACGTGCCAGGGCGATGGCACCGGCTTGTCGCAAATACACATCTTCATCCTTGTTGGCGGCGAGCATAGCAACTATAGGCGCGATAGCAGTTTTATCGCCAATGCGACCCAAGGCTTGTGCCGCATAAAGTTGCGCGCGTGGATTTTCATCGCTCAACAACGGCAATAATGATTCAGTGGCCGGTGCGTGATTGGCATCGCCCAATACTTTGGCGGCTTGCGCACGCATTTCACTGTTGGCATCTTTTAATAAAGCAATCAACACGGCATCGACACTGGCATCTTTACGCAATAATTGCCCAAGGCCCCAAATGGCATGGATGCGCGCAAATTCGTCTGTTGCACTTTGCGCCTGGTTTTCCAGCAGGGCACGTGCATTTTTTTCCACCAAAATAAATTGCGCTTTTTGACGTACGCGCATATCGACGTGACTTAATAGCGTGACTAAATCTTCAGCGCTACGTTGACGTAAATCTTCCGCCAGTAATGTTTGGGTTTCTTTGCGTATCGCATTGCCGGCGGTATCGGGTGTATCCAATTTCCATACACGGCCTTTTTGTTTTAAACCCCACCCTTCAATCCAGTCGCTCATGTACATGGCACCGTCCGGGCCGAAATCCAAACCGGTCGCGAGTACACCGCGGAAAATATTTTCATCCTTATCCAGTTCAAAACTGGCGCCTTTGGGTTTCAGGGTAAACGCATTAATACCGGCGCGTGCCGCTGAACCGACAAACTCCACCACAAAGAAGTGATCTTTCCACTTATCGTTAAACGCGGTGCCGGGGTTATAGGTCATACCGGTGGGGCCTGCGTAATAAGGCGCGACTGGTGGAAGAATATGCGCGGCCTGGTCTTTAAAGCGCGGGGTGTAATAGTTTTCATCCATCCAGGGTTTGTAGCTGTTGTTTTTAGGGTCTTTGTATTTACCCAGCTGCCAGTTAATGCGCCAGCCGGTGTCGGACCCTTCAATCAAATGCACTACACGCTCGTATTCACCGACGTGATCGCCGTCGTTATCCACGCTGATAAAGTTGCCGTATTTATCGAACGAAAATTCATAAATATTGCGCAGACCGTGGGCAAAGACTTCGAAATTACTGCCGTCCGGTTCGCTGCGCACAATCACGCCTTGATCCTGATAATCCCAGGTTTTACCTGTAGCATCGGTAACGACTGTACCGACATCGCCCATGCTGTAATACATTTTTCCGTCTGGCCCCATCGTGGCACCGGACATGCCGTGGCCACTAAAACCAATGTGCACGGCAAAACCATGGGCGAGGGGTTTTTTCTCGTCCATCTGGCCATCGCCATTGGTGTCTTTCAGCTTCCAGAAATCAGGTGCGATGTTGACAAATAATTCATCCAACAAATCGCTGTAATACATACCACCGATCACATCGGTGACTTCCGTATTAAAACCTTCCACCACGGTTTGCGCAAAATCGGCTTTGCCACTGCCGGACGTATCTTCCAGGCGAACAACCGACTCTTTCATGACCGTCAAGTCGCGCCAGTCATGGCTGCCATCTTTGTTGCGATCAGGAATGCGTTTGTTTTGTGCGCTTTTTTCCGGTGCCAATTCTGCTTTGAGGAATGCACGGCGGTCTTCAATATTTCTAAACGCAACGGAAGGGTGCTCCCAGTCGGCATAGCCACGAATATCAAATTCAGAATTGTTACTGCGTTGGGTGATGCCCGCCCAAATGCGGCCTTTGTCATCCACATGGATGGCCACGGTATCGCCCATTAATTTTTCAGAGGCCCAGAGTTCGCCAGTAATGCCATCTGCAAGTTTTAATTCCACTTGCGACTCAATGGTGGCGGCGGTTTTTTTGGCGTCTTCGGGGCTGATGCGGGTAATGTTCAACGCAACACTGCTAACGGCGCTGCTGCTGTGCGCGCTCGTCGCTGTGGTGGTGTTGGTTGTTTTGTCGCCGCAGCCGGTTAGTAACACCAGTGCTGCTATGGAGGTTGTGAACCAGACGGCTGGTTTCATTGAGCTTTGTGACCGATAAAGATAATGCGAAAAAGGAATACCGAGTGGGCGTTTTTTCATGAGTCTCTCACGCTGGTTATGATTATGAAAAAGGGTTAAGTGTATTGGATCGACGTTCGTCTATTTGTAGTTATAGTCAGGCCGGATTATAGGGGAGTGACGCCCCCAAGGCAGTCTGAATTGACGTATGTAGACATTTATTAACACTTCACCAGCAAATAAAAAAACCTCTGTGTCACCAGCGGTGACACAGAGGTTCGGTAATACGCGTTGATAAGTTTTTAAGTGGGAATGTCGCTGGGCACCTTATCCACTTTTTTGGCTTGGGTGCCTGCAGGTGGCAGGTACATATCCGCTTGCTCACCTAGTGCGTCGCGCACGCGAATCATGGAAAACATACCGCCCATTTCCAGTTTGCCGTAGAGGCCTTCGCCCATCATCATCGGCAAGGTATTTTCCGGGCCGGGCATATGCCCCATGTCCACATGTTCCTGATGCTCAGCCATGCCATGCTCGCCCATCGCCATATAACCCGGCAGCACTTTATTAATTTGTGCGCTGGGTTGTTTTACGCCGAGCATATTGGGCACTTCATGGCCCATGGCATTCATGGTGTGATGGCTCATGTGGCAGTGAAACGCCCAATCACCCGGTACGCCCACAAATTCGATATCGCGGGTTTGACCCACGCCGATAATTTCGGTCACTTCACTGCGCCATTGGTTTTCTGGCCAGCGGCCACCGTCAGAGCCAGTCACTAGAAATTGCACACCGTGTAAATGAATCGGGTGATTCCACATGGACAAATTACCAATGCGAATACGAATGCGTTCACCGGTTTGGCCGACCATGGATTCAATCGCCGGAAACACTTTGCTGTTCATGGTCCACAAATTAAATTCCGTCATGACACTTGGGTCGGGTCTATAGGTGCCCGGGTGTACCGCCCAGTTGTGCAGCAGTACCACATAATCGCGATCCACTTCTGGCTTGGTGATTTCTTTGGGGTGAATAATAAACATGCCCATCATGCCGGTGGCGAGTTGCACCATTTCGTCCGCATGTGGGTGATACATATGGGTGCCGTGTTGTTGTAGGGTGAATTCATAGACAAATGTTTCGCCCGGTTTAATCGGCGCTTGGGTTAAACCACTTACGCCGTCCATGCCCCAAGGCAATAAAATGCCGTGCCAGTGGATGCTGGTATGCTCGGGTAATTTATTGGTGACATAAATACGCACTTGGTCGCCTTCGACGGCTTCAATCGTTGGCCCCGGTGTGCTGCCGTTGTAACCCCAGGCTTTAATTTTTGAACCCGGCGCAAATTCGTGCTCAATTTCTTCAGCGATTAAATGAAATTCTTTTACACCGTTATTCATGCGGTAGGGCAGGGTGCGGCCATTAGGCGTAATTACCGGGCGATAACCCTGCGCCGTTAATTCCGGTTTTTGTGTGCTTACAGCAGGAATATCTTTGGTGCTTTTGCGTACTACTTTTTTTGTAGATTGATGCTGTGAGTGGTCCACCTTGGGCTCTGCCGGTGTTGGCATTTGATGTTGGGAGTGATCCACTTGCGCCCGTAAGGGCAAACTCGCGGCCACCAAACCGGCGGCGCTGCCGAGCAGTAAATTGCGGCGATTAATCATGTTGATGCTCCTGCTCTTCGCTGGTGTTTTTATCTGAGTGGTCGCTGTGGGATTGATGACTGGAATTATCCATTTCTGCATGGTTCATTGTTGAGTGATCCATTTTCGAATGATCCATCTCTGAATGGTTCATCTTTGAATGATCCATCTTTGAATGATCCATTTTGGAGTGATCTGGTTTGCCAGTGGAAATAGGCAATTTTTTGCCGATGGATAATTCCAATTGGCTGCGCGCCAGCCAATAATTTTTTAACTCTTTGGTGTAGTCGTGGGCCAATTGGATTTCATTGCGTTTAATCTCCAATAGTTCAAACGGGCTGGTGAGCATAAAATTGACTTCGCGCTGAGCTAGCGCGGTACGTTTTTCCGCCACCTGTAAACTCTGTGTGATTAACGCCAACTGTGTTTGTGCAGTTTCAAGGGCCAGCAGCGCTTGTGCTATTTCCAAATCCGCCGCCAATTCATGTTGTTGTAGTTTGGCTTGCAGTTGTGCGACTTGCGCATCCAACGCTGCCAATTTTCCTTGGTTGCGATTAAAAATTGGCAATGCAAATTCCACTTCCGGTCCGATATTGTTTGCGCCATCCGCTTCTCGCTCCGCATTAATACCCACACTAATATCGCGCCAGCCATTTTCTCTTGCTAGCAATGTACGACGTTTGCTGGCCAGCGTTAATTGTTGCTGAATATTTTTATTATCCAACCTATGGCTATTGGCCTCAGCCATTAACTGGTCTCGGTCAAATGTTTCCGGTTGCAGTGCAGGCAATTGCGTAGGCAAGGTGAGTGTGGTGCTGCTGGGTAGGCCGATAAAGTTAAGCAATGTTAGTCGTGCATTTTTTGACGCTAATCGGCGCTGATTAAATTGTTGTTGCACGCGGCGCAATTCATTGTCGTAATACAAAAATTGGTTTTCTGCCATATTGCCCGCGCGATAGAGACTGAGCGCCAGTTGCATTTGCGCTTTGGCTGCGTCTAATACTTGGGTTTGGATCTGTAAATGCTGGGCGGCAGCGAGAGCGCTGTAATAGTGCGATTGGGTTTGCACTATTAATTCCTGCAACTCAGCTTGCAGTTGCAATTGTGCACGCAGCAGATTGTCTTGCGCTAATTGACGGCGCAGCGGCCGAGTAAATAGTTCCAATAGTGGCTGGCTTAAACCCGTTTCTAATTGCCAGCGCCCACCACCTTCCGGGCGCATGGCACCGATGGAAATATGTGGGTTGCTAATTAATTCGGCTTGGAGTTGTTGCGCATCGGCAATACCTAATTGTGCAAGCTGCATACGCACCTGCGGCGAATGGCTTAACAATAGTTGTATGGCATCGGTTAGTTGCAGGGGTTCTTTTATTGTAGAGCTCACTGCGTGATCCGCATCTACACTAGCACCGGGAAAGTTTTGCTCAAGTGCTGTTTGCACGGGCATCAATGAATTTTTGGGGGCTGTGCTGCTACAGGCGGTGATTAGCAAACTGCTAGCCAGCATTAATAGCAGTGCGATTTTTTTTAAGTTTGGATTCATCTTTTCACCTTATGAATTTCTCATTTTATAGCACGTTACTGTTGCTGTTGCGCCTGTTGATGGCAACAAGAAAGGCCATCTAAAATTGGGCAGTCGGGACGGTCATCGCCCTGGCACCGATTCGCTAAATCGCTCAGCGCTTTACGCATTTGTTGCAGCGCGTGAATACGTTCATCCATTTCATCAATATGTTCCATCGCCAATTTTTTTACATCGGCACTGCTACGTGCTTCGTCTTTCCACAGGCTAGACAGCTGGGCGATTTGTTTCATGGAGAAGCCTAAATCCCGCGCGCTTTTAATAAAACGCAGCAGGTGAATTTCCCGCGTTTGATAGACACGGTAATTCGCCTGAGTGCGATCGGTGGGTGTAATTAAGCCGAGCGTTTCATAATGACGAATCATTTTTGCACTGACACCAGTCAGTTTTGCGGCATCGCCAATGGTATGCAAACCCTGCGCGTGTGCACTTGCCAATTCCAGGTTTGATGAATTGATTTGATACATAGTTATTTGCCCTTTTGGTGGCCGCTAATCGGTGCTTGCCAATTGCGCAAACGCAAGGCGTTAGTCACTACAAATACACTGGACAGCGCCATAGCGCCCGCTGCAAGCATGGGCGATAACAGCACTCCAAATGCAGGGTAGGCAATACCGGCGGCGAGTGGAATTAACGCCACATTGTAAGCAAAAGCCCAAAATAAATTTTGCTTAATGTTACGCATAGTGGCACGCGCCAGCGCAATACTTTTGGGTACGCCTTCAATATCGCCACTCACCAAAATCAGATCGGCGCTTTCAATGGCGATGTCGGTTCCGGTACCAATCGCCAGCCCCAGGTCCGCTTCGGCAAGCGCTGGCGCATCGTTAATACCATCGCCCACATAGGCGATAGCGCCATGCTCGCTGCGCAATTGTTTTACCGCGGAAACTTTTTGATCGGGCAATACTTCGGCGATCACCACATCTATATTTAATTGTTTGGCAATCACTTCAGCGGTACGGCGGTTGTCGCCGGTAATCATCGCCACTTTAAAACCGAGTGAGTGCAATGCGCTTAACGCCGAAGCGGTGCCGGGTTTAATGGTGTCGGCCAGCGCCATCACGGCGGCAATCTGATTATTAACGGCAACATAAATGGGTGTTTTTCCCTCACTGGCTAATTGTTGGGCCTTGGTGCTGAATACCGCCAGATCAATCCCGAGTTTTTCAAACAAGCGATCAGCACCAATATAAATTTCATTGCCAGACACTTGTGCTTTTAATCCGTAACCGGCCATCGCCTCAAAGGATTCCAACGTGCCAAGCGTTACTTTTTCGGCCGCTGCGGCGGTGACTAACGCTGTTGCAATCGGGTGTTCCGAGTGTTGCTCTGCCGCTGCAACCAGCGCCAGTACGGCATTTTTTTCAAACCCGGAAGCGACGATAAAATCTGTCAATTGTGGTTGGCCCAACGTGAGGGTGCCGGTTTTATCAAAGGCGATGGTGTTGACTTCGGCGAGGGATTGCAGTGCCGCACCGCGGCGAAATAATAAACCAAGGCTCGCGGCGCGGCCGGTGCCCACCATAATCGAAGTGGGCGTGGCCAAACCCATAGCACAGGGGCAGGCGATAATCAGTACCGCCACGGCATTCACCAGTGCAAAACCCAGCGCAGGCTCGGGGCCAAAAAACATCCAAACGATAAACGTGAGCAGCGCCACTAGCATCACCGCCGGCACAAACCAGCGAGTGATCTGATCCACCAATGCTTGAATTGGCAGTTTTGAACCCTGTGCCGCTTCCACCAGCTGGATAATTTGCGCCAGCATGGTGTCCTTACCAGTTTTGGTGACGCGGTACTGGAAGGAGCCGGTGGTATTGAGTGTGCCGCCAATCGCTTCGGCGCCCGCACTTTTACTCACCGGCATAGGTTCACCGGTCATCATAGATTCATCCACAAAGGAACTGCCTTCGGTGACTATGCAATCCAGCGGGATACGTTCGCCGGGGCGTACGAGCAAGGTGTCGCCGGGTTGGATGAGATCTATCGCCAGCGTTTGTTGCTCGCCGTCCACCATACGTGTTGCGGTGTGCGGCTGGAGTTTTACCAGTTGGGCAATGGCATCGCTGGTGCGGCCACGAGCGCGGGCCTCCAATAATCGCCCCAGCAAAATCAGGGTGACAATCACGGCGGCGGCTTCAAAGTAAACATTCACCGTACCGGCGGGCAGGGCGGCTGGAATGAAGGTGGCAACCAGCGAGTAGCCCCACGCGGCCAAGCTGCCTACGGCGACCAGCGAGTTCATATCTGGCGCCATGCGTATCAAGGCAGGTAAACCTTTGAGGTAAAACACACGGCCGGGGCCGAACATCACCAAGGTGGTTAAAACGGCCTGGATTATCCAATTCCACTGCCCAAGGTTGGCCATTAACCAATGGTGCAGGGCGGGAATAAGGTGGCTGCCCATCTCCATCACAAATACCGGCAAGGTGAGCAAGAGCGCCAGCTGGAACTGGTGGGTTAATTGCTGGTGTTCCTGCTCACGGCGGTCGGCACTGTCGCCGGCATCTTCATCTTGCGCCAGTTTTGCGTTGTATCCAGCCTGTTCTACTTTCTCCACCAGGGTGTTTAGCGCCACTGGGTGGGTAAGTGTAAGGTGCGCTCGTTCGGTGGCGAGGTTGACACTGACGCTGTTCACCCCTTCAACTTTACTCAGTGCGCGCTCAACGTGGGCAACACAGGAGGCACAGGTCATACCTTCAATTGCCAGATCTAACTCGCTTGATGAGTTACTCATGATAGGCCTCTCTATTTTTCGCTAAAGGGTTGAGCCGGATAACCGGCCTCCGCAAAAATCCCGAGTAATTGCTCATTACTCAATGTTGATTCGACCCGCAGCTGACGAATCGGCGGGAACGTTTTAACGACGGCATTGGCATCAACTGCTTGTAAGGCACGTGTAATCGCGTTAGCGCAGCCTTGGCAAGTCATGTTTTCTACGTGAAATAACTGCATGGTGGTCTCCTGATAATCTGTTAGTGAGATCAGGTTAAGGCTTACCATCATGGGAAGGTCAAGTATTCTATTGAGTCTAGGCTTATTTGCAGTTAGCGCTATAAACCTCTAGCATCATGCGCTTTTCTGGTGCATGGAGTATCCCCTGTGAGTATCAAACACTGGTTGCATGAAGCCCGCTTACTGCTCGGTATAGAGCGCAGTACCACCCGTCACGGCGAAAAACTGATTTCCGGGTTGGGGGCTTTTCTCGGGATTCTGGCGGTTTACTGGGGTACACGCTGGTGTTTCCCGGATGGTTTTATGCACACCGCGGGTACCCTGATTATGGTGACCTCTATGGGT
>Ga0307408_100001112_pt1 | contig 20510 bp, 15 predicted proteins | sample 322Cmetagenome_FD_202116 | JGI IMG/M metagenome (GOLD analysis project Ga0307408, IMG submission 202116) | Maize rhizosphere microbial communities from greenhouse at UC Davis, California, United States - 322HYB-C-3 | ecosystem: Host-associated > Plants > Roots > Rhizosphere > Soil | place... | reverse complement strand
AGCATCTGACTGTTAATCAGAGGGTCGCTGGTTCGAGCCCAGCCTCAGGAGCAAAGCCTGGCAAGTCTGCCGGGCTTTTTTTTGTATAATGCATTTCTCGCCCCTAATTCGGTCGCTCCGAGACTCTAGATCTTCTCCGCTTCGAAGCCCACGCCTCTAACTGCCAAAAGTACATCAGTTTCAGAAGCATTAGCGGTTATCTTAAGCGTTTTGTTTGGTGCTTCAAGGTCAACCTCCCAGTTATTTTGCCCAATGGCTTCATTTAAAGCCGGGGTAACTTTCGTCAGGCAGCCTGTGCATTTAATATTGGTTTTGAATTTTAGCTCTTTCATGTTTTGTTTTATTTATGATGTATGTACAAATCTACATTGGTACCGGCCGGGTTCTTTATACAATACCTTTTAAGTGTTATATAATTTCGGAAATAGAAAGCTCAATCTAAGACTCAGAGTTTCGCAGTCTTAAGCCTTAAACTATTACTTACTACAGAAATGGAGCTAAGTGCCATTGCTGCGCCTGCAATCATCGGGTTAAGCAGAAAACCATTAAAAGAATAGAAGGCGCCGGCCGCCAACGGAATTCCAATGACATTATAAATAAATGCCCAGAAAAGATTCTGCCTGATAGTTTGAACGGTTTTGTGGGACAGCTTCAATGCTTTAGGAATGTATTGGAGGTCGGACGTAATTAAAGTGATCTTAGCAACATCTATCGCGATGTCAGAGCCTTTGCCCATGGCTATGCTTACATCCGCTTGTGCGAGTGCCAGTGAATCATTTATTCCATCGCCTGCCATTGCCACTATTTTGCCTTTATTCTGAAGTTCTTTGATGAAATCTGCTTTATCTGAAGGAAGAGTTTCCGCCTTGAAGTGAGATAATCCGACTTCCTTAGCCACAGTTGCGGCAGATTGTTGATTATCGCCAGTAAGCATGTGCACCTCAATGCCCATAGCTTTCAATGTGCTAATGGCAGCTTTTGACGAATTCTTTATCTTGTCTGCAATAGCAATTACAGCTAAAACTCTTTCCGAATCCGAGAAGTAAATAACGGTTTTAGCTTCCTGTTGAAGTATGCTGGCTTTGACAGAAAGCTCCGGGCCTATTTGAACAGAGTTTTCCTGCATCAGCCGGTTGTTCCCCGCATAAAAAGTAGTGTTATTGTATGTTCCTTTTACACCTCGTGCGGTTATGCTTTCAAAAGAGGTAAGTTCGATGCCCGAAATGTTAGCTTCTTTAAGCGTATTGACTACAGCTTCAGCCAAAGGATGTTCTGACTGGATTTCCAGGCTATACAAAATGCTTTTGAGTTCGTCGTTTTCTTCTCTCTCTGGCTCCCAATCCATGGAAATTACTACGGGTTTTCCTTCTGTTATTGTTCCTGTTTTGTCGAGGATAACCGCGTTTACTTTGCGGCTTAATTCAAGGCTTTCGGCATCCTTTATCAGGATATTGTTTTCAGCTCCCTTGCCAATTCCTACCATTATTGCAGTTGGAGTAGCAAGTCCTAAAGCACAGGGGCAGGCAATTACCAATACCGTTACAGAGGTCAGTAGGGCATGCGTAAAGGCATTCTCTTCACCTAAAACCATCCATGCGGCGAATGTGGTAATGGCGATTCCAATTACTATGGGTACAAATATTCCGGCAATTTTATCTACTAATTTTTGCACCGGGGCTTTGCTTCCTTGTGCCTCCTGTACCATTTTTATAATATGGCCGAGCAAGGTGTCGCTGCCAACTTTCTCTGCAATAAACTGCAGGCTACCTTTTTGATTAACAGTCCCTGCGAAGACCTTATCGCCTTTTTGTTTTTCAACAGGTACAGGCTCGCCGGTAATCATACTTTCATTAATGTACGACATCCCCAAAATAACAGTACCGTCAACAGGAATCCTTTCGCCAGGCCTTAGCACCACAATCGTCCCTTTTTCTACCGACGTAACCGGTATTTCTCGCTCATGGCCGTCAGTTATTACCCTAACTGTTTTGGGCTGTAAGCCAATCAGTTTCTTTATAGCCGAAGAGATGTTCGATTTCGCTCTTTCTTCCAGTAATTTTCCAAGGGAAATAAATGCTATGATAACAGAAGCTGCTTCAAAATAAACATGGGCGTGTAGCCCTTTTTGGTGCCAGTACTCAGGGTAAATGGTATTAAATGCGCTGAATAAAAAAGCGATGCCTGTACTTAAGGCTACTAGGGTATCCATATTTGCCTTCCCATGTTTTGCTTGTTTCCATGCATGGAAGAAGAAATTTCTTCCGAACCAAAATAATACCGGGGTGGTAAGCGCCATAGAAATCCAGTTCCCGTACGGTAAATCCATAAAAAACATTCCGATAATGAAAACAGGGAGAGAAAGTATTGCAGCACCAATAGTGCGGTACTTTATCTCATAATAGTACTTTAATTGTATTTCTTCCTGAATGATGGAGGGATTTTCAGAATCGAGTATTAAATCGTAGCCAATCGATCTGAGTGATTTTTGGAGTTCGGTTGCTGAAGTTAGCTGTTCATCATATTCCGCCCACGCCGTTTGGTTGGCAAAGTTAACGCCCGCGTCAATAACCCCGGGTGTTGATTTAAGCATAGATTCAACACTGACGGCACATCCTGCGCAAGTCATTCCTATAACAGGGAATGTGTGTTTTGTTGTTTGGCCCCTCAAAGTTTTAAGGGGAGATATTGTGGTGCTTAACATAGCTTTAAAGTTTATATACAAAGCTATCGCCAGCAGAACTGAGATCTTTACAGAATACCCGGGAAGACTTATATAATTTCCGGAGATAAAAAACAGATTTGTGGGTATTCTGAAATAGGTGTTGATTCAGTTTAGGAAAAAGAAGACAAAAAAAATGCCCTGCAGATCCTCACCTGCAGGGCTAACCTAAACCTTATCACAATTGATGTGAAGTCCAAATATACAGAGAATAATTTATATAAAAAAATATTTTTGATAAACTTCTCCCTTTCTTACGTGAAATGGCAGCTAGCGCCTCAAAGTAGCTTCTGTCCCTGTAAATTCAGGCACAACCTTTTGTGTGCGTGACAGAATTATGGTTGCTGAAAAAAGTATAAGTAATAAGGAAAGAGCGACAGTAAGTTTTATGCGAGTTTCCATGGCCTTAATTGTGTGTTTACTATCTAAGACGTTTCAAGATTTTAATTTGTAACAGGGAGGCTGAAAAAAAACTAAAATATATGCGTGTTGCATTATTTATTAAAAATAATCTCTTTGAAATTCATTTACTTAGCTGGAAAATACAGCGTAGAGTGGTATAAATCTGATTTCTTGTTTGAAATGTAAATTAAAATCCCGAATATTGCAGTCCCAAATCAAGGGAGTAATATCCAGATGGATAGTACGAATAACCGGAAATTCCTGAGTAGCTCAGCCGGTTAGAGCATCTGACTGTTAATCAGAGGGTCGCTGGTTCGAGCCCAGCCTCAGGAGCCACAATGGGCAAGCACGGAGATCGGTCGCTTGCCCTTCTTTTTTAGGCCGAATTTTTTGTCAAGTAGAAATTCAGTACACGATTCTTTCAATTCCCTCTTAGTGATTATTGTAAACCGGTCCTGATTATAAGATTTTACTGCTATAAAAATCTGTCCACACCTGTCTTCTATTTGTTCTCATTGTCCGGCTAGCGAGCCATGTACGTTCTACTTTTAAGTACAAGCGGAAAACAACGATTAAAAACAGAAAATTAATTTTAAATAAGGAACTAGAAACCGCTTAAAAATAACAAGGCCTTCAAACGGGGAGAATGAAGGCCTTTATAAACTAACCAATTATAAACCGCTACAAATGTAAGGCTTATTGTTAAACTTGCAAAGATTTTCAAAAAAAATTAACAATTTAACAATATTGATTTCGAAAGATTTTTAAAATGAAAAACCCTCGCCGGGCTGGCAAGGGTTTTGGAAATCGTATTGGGTTAGTTGAGCGTCTAAATATACGTAAGATTATCATATTCGCAAATTTTGGGAATATTTACAGCTTCAATTTGCGAAAATTGAATCTATTTCGCTTTTGATTAAAAAGAATTGATCTGACGGTTTTATGCATAATTTCTATTATTCTGAAGTCCTTCCCAGAAAGTATAATACCGGTTAACAGAATTTTCCCAATCCGCTTTTGCCAGAATTAGTGCATCCTCATTATTAAAATGCTCGTTACCCGCTAATGCTTTTTTAATTCGCAATTCTAAATAGACAATCTCCTTCTCAATTACATCGTCTCCTAGTAATAGTAAATGCTTTTTCTTTTCCATGGTTAATTTATAAGAGGCCTTAACTTAGTAGTAGTAGAGTTTTCTCATCCTTATAAAATATCAATGCAGATGCCTTTAAAATTGTTTTGGTAGAAAGAAAAACGTAGCGAATGCTGTTGAAAGATGTATTTTCAGGATGCGGCAGGATGCCTTTCTTAAGCTGAACATGTATGTTTGACAAATAAGCAGCCGCCCAACGGCTTGTAAACTAACCACGTATTATTAACTGTATTGAATGGAAAAAATTTTACTAGCCAAATTAACTACCCATGATTTAAAAAAACATTATTTACCAACCACTCTGATCAAGCTTGGCTTTTTTATGCTGTGCCTTGTGACGAATTTTAACGTATCTGCCCAGGTTGTTAACTGGATCGGCGGAACCAGCTCTGACTATTATACCAAAAATAACTGGAGCGACAATACCATCGACTTTGCCAATTTTACGGGGGTAACATTGATGATTGGCCCGGGCAACCCCAACAACTGCGTCCACGTGGGAGGCAATTCTTCAAACGTAAACTACCGGCCAGCCAAGCTAAACGTGCTGGGTACAGGTACCTTTACTATGAGCGGCGCTATCTACCCCAATAAAAGCGACTCTATTAATGGTACAGTTACTCTTAATTCGCCAGCCGATCTGAATATCAGAGACTATGCTTATATCGGGAGAAATAATAAAGCAACCATAACGATAAATGGAGGAAAGCTTAGCTCGAAATACACACTGAATATTGCTACCGGAACATCTGGCAGTAACGCTACGGTTAACCTTTCGGGCGGTGCAATTTATGCTGGTTCCGATGTCAATATTGCTAATGGCTCTGGCTTAACAGCCCAGGTAAATATTACCGGTGGCGCTCTGTATGTTCCTGGTAATCTAAACATTGGCAGCGCTGGTAAGATTTATATCAGTGGCATTGGCCTGATTAGCCTTTCAGGAAACAAGGTTGCCGCTATTAACACCCTCATCAGCGCTGGCAAAATAACGTGTACACCCGGGAAGTCCCTGTCCGTTGCTTATGATAATACCAATACAATTGTAAGTATCCCCCAGCCTGAAAACAGCATGCTCCGCGAGTATCCTGAATATGTAATTCTCAAGAACTCAGTTTTAGAAGCCCGGATTTCAAAATCTACAAGTAACATAACTTCGCTTAAGGTAAATGGAGTGGAAACATTAAACACTGTGGGCACAAGCCGCACAGGTACCTATTATGATTTTACGACATCTGCCGGTTTTGAAACAATTTACGGTGCGACATTTTCCGTTAAGCGGGATGAGCAAGATCTTGTTGACATTTCATTTAAGCGCCCATACATCCCGGGGAGCAATGCCACTCCTTGCGATGCAGATATTCATTATGTGTTAAAAAAGGATGATTCTGGGATATACACTTATTCAATTTTGGAACATCAGGCGACTTATCCGGCATTTGACCTTGGCTCTTGGCGGCAAGTATTGTGGATTGCCCCTGATCCAAATAATTCCAGCAACTATTTGTGTGAAAGAATCTATGCTGACTCATTGCGAAACTGGCAAATGCCATCCCTGTATGATTTTAGCCAAGCATCTCCAACGGGGATTGCAGAGATTGTAAAGCTTAATACGGGAGTTAGGGCTGGAAAATATGACGGCAAGTATGAGTATAGTATGCCTTTCTGGGAAAATCCGGTTTGGGGGCATGCAAGCGATGTTAATAAAATAGGAACCTGGTTTGTCAATGGAAGCTTGGAATATTTTAATGAAGGCCCAACTTACCACGACCTGAATTCTGCGGCCGGCATTATACACTCCTGTATGAACGGGGTGCACTACAATGCTATTGGGATGGACGTGCCCAATGGCGAATACTGGACTAAAATCTATGGCCCTTATTTAATTTATACATCGTTAAAAAATACCGGGAATGAGAACTGGGAGGATGCCAAGGCCCGTGGAGTTGCCGAGAAGGCACAATGGCCCTATTCCTGGCTAACCTCTACTCCGCAATATCCGTTAGCAAGTGAACGCGGCAGTGTAACTGGCAAATTTGTAATAAATGATCCTTTCAAACCGGGAGTAAAAGGGCAAAAAGCATGGGTGGGCGTGGTAGTAATCAGCAATCCGGAGGGAGAGTGGCAGTTTGAAGAGAAAAACTATCAATACTGGGTTAAAACTGATGCTGATGGAAATTTTACTATTCCTAATGTAAGGCCAGGCAGCAACTATACCTTTTTTGGCTACAGCGATGGGGCGGTAGGAGATTTTTCCTTGGCAAATGTAAGCGTGGTAGCAGGTGCAGCTACTGATCTGGGAACTGTAACCTGGAATATTCCTAGAAATAAAGGCAACCTGGTTTGGGAAATTGGCTATCCAAACCGGAAGGCAAGCGAGTTTAAGATGGGCGATTTTGATTATTGCGAAGGGTTTGCACACAACAAATTTGCCTCTGTGTTTGCTAATCCGATCGAATATGATGTTGCCGGCAAAGACTGGGCGAATAAATTACCTTATGCCCATTCGGTTTATGTAAATACCGACCAAACCCTGTCTACCTGGAAATGGCGTCTTAACTTCACCCTGCCGAATGATATTCCAACCACGGGAAATGCCACATTGACCATTGCTTATGCAGGAAATGACCATGCCCAGCAATGGATCTATGTAAACAACGAAAGTTCAATATTTAGCAGCTATTATCCAGAAAATGGAGGAGGAAATGGCTTGCTCCGCCAAACCAACTATGCAAAATATAGCACCAAAACAATAACTATCCCGATGAGCCGCCTGCGTCCGGGAGCGAATACCATTACATTGTTTAACCCTTCAGGCTCATCAACGGTAAATCATTTGATGTATGATTATATAAGTCTGGAGGCTGATGTTAACGTAGCAATGCCGGTTAGCCTTAAATCTTTTGATGCTAAGGCTGATGGACAAAAGATCAAGTTAAACTGGGAGGTTACGTCTGAAAAGGATAACGACCGGTTTGAAATTGAGCGGTCTGCCGACGGAAAAACTTTTGCACCCATTGCAATAATTAAAGGGCAAGGTACTACATCACGTTCGCACAAATATGAAACGCATGATAATAAGCCTTTTAATGGTAATAATTACTACCGGCTGGTTCAGTATGATTTTAACGGTACAAGGGCTGAAAAAGGAATTAGGGTGATTGCTTTCAAATCATTAAATGAGCAACAACTTGAAGTATTCCCAAATCCGAACGAGGGGGTATTCAAAATAACGCTTCCAATCTATTCCGCATCCGAAATTGTGGTTTCAATAGTCGACATTTCAGGACGGGAAGTCTACAGGAGGGCGATAACAGTAGGTGCAAACAATAACACCATTCCAATCGATATGGGCTTTAAGCCATCGGCTGGCGAGTATATTTTAAAAGTTAAAGGGGCTAGCCTAAATCTCAACAAAAAAATAATTTTTAAATAGTAGTTTTAGTTAAAATGGTGTAGCCGGCTGCTTTAATAGTAGCCGGCTTTTTTGTTGTCCTATTCTAAACTTTTATTAATAGCTTCAGTTTCATGTAAATTACCGCGCAAATAAACGTTATCACTATATGAATCTGCTTGATCTTTTATTGGCTACTGGGGTCGTTTTTTCCGCTTTTCAAGGTATTCGTAAAGGATTTCTGTCAACCAGCATCGAGCTTATTACCTGGGTTGGAAGTTTGGTTTTGTGCTTCCTCTCTTATCCATACGTTTCTGCTTTTTTTAAAGATATAATGCATTTTTCCAGTGCCTGGATTCTCCCAGTGTCTTTTATATGCACCATTGTTTTAATCAGGCTTTTTTTTACGCATGTAGTTGACCGCTTATTTCACTTAATTCCTGAAGAGTACTATGTATCTGCCATTAACAAGTGGACAGGAATTGTGCCGGGTTTCGTAAAGGGCTGGACTTATGCTTTAATAGTAACTGCGGCACTGGTTCTGCTTCCATTCGGAATAGATATCAAAACAACTACACAGGAGAGCCTTTTAACACAGAAGCTAGTAAAACAATTAGAAAAGATTCAAACCGGATTCACTCCGTTTCTTACCGGCCTTGGAAAGAACTCCATTTCAAATCTGGCTATTGAGCCCGGCTCCGGCGAATATGTAAAATTGGGCTTTACAGTAGAAAACGCAAAACGAAGGCCCGACCTGGAAGCTGCAATGCTTGTATTGATAAATAGGGAAAGGCTAAAGCGTCATCTAATTCCCTTAAAGGCAGACCCCGAGATTGCAGAGGTGGCAGTTTTGCATTCGGAAGATATGTTTAGGAGGGGATATTTTTCGCATTTCTCTCCCGAAAAAAAAGATCCATTTGATAGGCTGCACGCTCTAAATGTTGAGTTTATAACTGCAGGCGAAAACCTTGCCCTTGCGCCTACTCTTACGGTTGCCCATGAGGGGCTAATGAAATCCCCAGGGCACAGGGCAAACATCTTACATACAGCATTTGGAAGGGTTGGAATTGGAATTCTTGATGGAGGCTTGCATGGTTTAATGATTACACAAAACTTTCGGAACTAAATTTGTATTAATATCGGCATGACAAATGCTTATCAGAAACCATTACCCGATAACCGTTTAAGATGGGTAGAGAAACTATCGTATCTTTTAGATGAGCAGTTTAGGGTGCCTGGTACGAAATTTCGTTTTGGATTGGACCCTATCATGAACCTCATTCCCTTTCTTGGTGATATGAGTGGATTTCTTGTTTCGGCTGCCCTCGTATTAACAATGGCTAGAAACGGAGCGAGCAGCAGAATTGTTTCGCTAATGGCGGTTAATATAGTGCTCGATGCTACCATAGGGGCAATTCCGGTAATCGGACAGATCTTCGATTTTTTCTATAAAGCCAACTCCCGTAATATCAAGCTATTAAAGGAGCATTACCACGAAGGTAAGCATCAAGGTAGCGGTAAGGGAGTACTCGTAGGGGCTTTACTACTTCTTTTTGTTCTATTTGCACTTGTTGTATTTGTGATATGGCAGTTATTGCAATGGCTTATTGGATTGTTCTAGTCCTGGAGCTCGATAAAAATTGTGCCCTCTTTTTCAATTACTTTATAGGTTTTAATGCCTTGTTTGGCGGGGCCGGCTTTTACCTCGCCGTCTTCAACATCAAATTGGGATCCATGCCAGGGGCACTGAACCGTGGAGCAAATCATTGCCCCAGCCGCTAAAGATCCGCCGCGATGCGTACACCTGTCATCAAAAGCTACGTGCAAAATCTCGGTACGGGCCAGTGCAATTCTTTTATCGCCAACACGCAGTAATTTCATTTGGTTTACTTTTAATTCATCGGCCCTTGCAACTTCTATTAGGCCAGACGTTTGTTGAATAGATGCTTCTTTCCATTTGCCGGCATTTGCGTAACGCATATCCACGCCAATCAGATTTCGGTATACCAAAGTGCCGCCTTTCCAGCCAGCAATGCTCATAAGTATAAAGGCCGGGATTTCTATCGCAATGATTAAATAGAGAGAAGCATCTTCCCTTAAGAAGTAAGCGATAGTAAATAGTGTTAGCATCGCGGTATTTAACAAGGCATGAGATGTAGCCCTTTTTTTTGCGCTGCTATTGGGTGGTACGGTTGCTGCGTAATCTATAGTGCCCGGAATTGCTGCCAGTACTGCCGCAATTATACCTGCAAGGTTTAAATAGCCGGCAGTATCGATTAAATTATTGCTGCCGATTATTATAATGCTGAGATCTAAAAGTAGCGTAGCAGTAAAAAAAGCAATTGGAAAAGAAACCAAGATTGGATGTATGGGATGGCTCTTGATGCTGGCGTGGCTTTTCATAAGACATTTTTTAACATTACCCTCAATGTAAAGAATTGTTTTATTTCCGGTTTTAAGCGAACCAATCCACTTAGCTGAGAAGGAAATGCATATTGAAGCCCCGAAAAATTAAGGAAGGCATCAAACATCAATTTTAAATATCTGTTATAACATTAGTTTTTAATGGTTTAAGTATTCTTAGTAGAAAAGGGAGGGAAGTATTGCAGCAAAAAATAATTAAGCCGTGCATTATTTTCTTAACTGTTTCTGTAAAGGATATGCGTTAACAGATATTTTTATATTTATGGGACAGGTTTTTACAATAAACTTAGCGGGATCGGACATTCATTACCAGTTAATTAAATTGAGTCAGATTGACCGCAGGGTTGAATCACAAATTTTACTACAAGGTACAACGGTTACGCTCTGCAAAGACGGCGAGGGATGGAAACTTAAAGAAAATGCAACACCGGTTGAAAAGGGTGTTGTTCAAGCCATTGGAAATTCTATTTCGTTAAGGTATCGAATATAAGGTTCATATTGAGGTTAAAAAAGCATCATTCCTAAACAGACTGGTGCTTTTATTGTTTAAAGCCTTTATTGCTTCAATTTGTTAAAATGGCACCTTCATCAAATTTGGCTCCCGGCTTCATGAAGATAAACTCCTTAGAAGCTGGAACGGTTGTTGCCCAAGTCGGGGAAGAGGGCGCAAAGCCGTATATGGGGTTAAAGTTTCCCGCTTCTGGTATCCCGATGCATGCCAGTGCGCCATATTTTAAAGATCCATATGGTTTAATTGCTACCTATTATTTTGATAAGCTTTTCCCAGTTATCAAGCAGGGTACACAAGTCCTTATCGTGCTCTCAAGCTACAATCTTCAACTATTGGGTGTCCAAAGGGTGAAAAATCAACGTGTTCGCGTGGATGCGAAGGTTTCGGGGATATGTTTTTTTAGTTTATACGGGGCCCAGATTTCAAACCAGGACCCCAACTACGCCGAACTGGCAAGTGGTTTGCTAGCTTTGCTATAGGAAAAGAGCATAATGAATATAAAACCTCCTTGTTCTGGAAGGCTGAAGATCCCCGGGATTGCCAAAACCCTTAGATCTTTTATATTTGAATATTCAACAAAAAGTATATACTGTTAGCGGATTGGTTTTATGGAGAAGATTTTGAATGAGTATGTGTGCGATGAAACCCATGTAAGCAACGGGCATTACATTGTTGCCGTTGGTGCGTCTGCAGGTGGCCTGGAAGCTATTCATGAGTTTTTCGACAACATGCCCCAAAATACCAATCTTTCTTTCATTATCATTCAACATCTTTCGCCAGACCATAAAAGCCTATTAGTTGAACTTATCTCCAAGCATACCCACATGCGGGTGTTTGAAGCAGAAGATAACATGTTTGTGCAAAAGGAATGCGTGTACGTTATTCCGCACAAAAAGCTGATGACTATCTATAATGGAAAATTGCATCTGGTTGAAAAATCTCATGAAAAGCTACCCAATACTGCTATAGATCACTTTTTACTCACTCTTGCTGCCGAAAAGAAAGATAAAGCCATTGCGGTGATATTATCTGGAACCGGATCGGATGGGACAAAAGGAATTGAAGCAATTAAAGGCGCCGGGGGAATAGCCATTGTGCAGGACCCGGCAACGGCTCGTTTTGACGGAATGCCTAATAGCGCTATTGTTTCTGGCAATGCCGACTTGATTCTGCCTCCCGAAATGATGCCTGAAGAGATTTTTAACCACATTAATGAAAGTCCTATTCACGTTTTAAACAAAGGGAAAATTGATGGAGCATTGCTTGACGAGATTTTTTCTATTATTTATCAGGCGCATGGGTACGATTTTCATTACTATAAAACGCCTACCATTATACGCCGCCTGAGCAAGCGGATGGCCTTGCGAAACGTTCAGGCCCTGCCCGACTATATCTCTATCATCAGGCAAAATCCCGAAGAGGTAAAAAGTTTAAGCAAGGATTTTTTAATCGGAGTCACCCGTTTTTTTAGAGACCAGCAGGCATTTGATTGTCTTGAGATGCAGGTTTTGCCAGCTCTGGTTAACGAAAAAGAAAATGGTGAAATTTTAAAGGTTTGGGTATGTGCCTGTAGTACTGGCGAAGAAGCCTATTCATTAGCAATACTTATTGATCAGTACCTGGAAAAGCATAAGCGCTCTTTAGACGTTAAAATTTTTGCGACTGATATTGATGAAAGCAGTATTGACTTTGCCGCCCGTAACCAATATCCATTTTCTATAGAGAAAGACGTTAGGCCGGACATTCTTGGGAAATACTTTGTTAAAGAAAGTAAGGGTTACGCTGTTATTCCGCGTATTAGGAAACAGCTTGTGTTTGCCCGTCACAATGTTATCAAGGACCCCCCATTTATAAAAAATGACCTTGTAACCTGCCGCAATATGCTGATATACATGAACTCTGTATTGCAGCAAAAGGTATTAAGCGCCCTTCATTTTTCAGCAAATATAAATGGCTACCTGTTTTTAGGCAATAGCGAATCCGTAGCTCCGATAAAAGATGTTGTAGAAGAAATAAACAGTAAATGGAAGCTTTATAGAAAAATTGCAAAAAATCCTTTCACTCCGAACGATATGTACAGGAAGTTAGGCAGTAACACCAGCCTCTCTAAGGTAAGAGGGGAAATCCTTAAGTCCGGTAAAATTGAAAATAGCTTACAGTCTGATTTTACAGAAGCTATTACCAATGACTTTGGATACGTCTGTTTTTACATTGATTCAAACTACGAAATAAAAGAATCAATAGGCCATTTTAGCCGCTTTCTTTCCCTGCCAGAAAAAAGGCTTAACCTGAATATTTTGAAGATGGTGCCTATGGAATTGTCGGTGCCTCTAAATACGGCTATCCGAAACTGCTGGAAAGAGGGCCAAAAAGTTTTTCTAAAAAGCGTCAGGGTAAAGCAAGAGCAAGGCGATTTGTTCTTAAGCGTGTCTGTGCGCCCGCCTCAGCCACTTGATGGCAGGCCTTATACGCTTGTTGTACTCGGCGAAAATTCGCTAAGCCAGATACATGTTACGCCTGAAATCAAAGAAAGTCATGCCATTGGTATTTCAAGTGATTATTTATTAGAGCTTGAAACCGAACTTAACGAAACCCGCTCCAGCCTGCAGATGGCTGTAGAAGGGCTCGAAACCACTAATGAAGAATTACAGTCGAGTAATGAAGAATTATTATCGGCCAACGAAGAGCTGCAGTCGAGCAATGAAGAGCTTCAATCGTTAAATGAAGAGCTTCATACTCTTAATACAGAGCACCAGCTTAAGATAAAAGAGCTAATAGAGTTAAACGACGATCTGAATAACTATTTCCGAAGTTCCGACGTCGGCCAAATTTTCCTCGATAAAGATTTACGTATCCGAAAGTTCAATTCAGCTGCGGTAAATATGGTTAATCTGATTGATGGGGATATAGGCCGCCCTATAAGCCATATTTCTACCAATATTCGGTATGAAAACCTCTTTCCTGATATTGCCCGGGTTAGCGAGAATGAAGATGTAATTGAAAAGGAGATTTTGCTTAACAATGAAAGCCGTTGCTTAATGCGCATTATGCCCTATATCCGAAGGGATAAAAAGCAGGACGGCGTTATCATCACTTTTGTGGATATTTCAGCTATTGCCGCTAAATTGAAAGAAGCAGAGGCGCAACGCGGGCAAAGCGAAAACCGGTTTAGAAAGGTATTTGAGTCCAACATGGTCGGAATGTTATTTACCGACAAGGACGGAACCATAATTAATGCCAATGATGCTTTTCTGAACATGTCCGGCTATTCGAGGGAAGAGCTTTTGCATGGCGATATTACATGGGATAAGATTACACCGCCTGAGTACGCCCATCTAAATAAAGAAGCGGCCGAAAAAATTCGCATAGATGGTATTTGCCCTCCGTTCGAAAATGTTTGCCAGCGTAAGGATGGGCATTATATAAATGTTTTGTTAGGCGCAGCCTCTTTGAACGAAGCTGATGCAGTTGCAGTAACCTATGTGATTGACATTAGCGAGAAAAAAGAGGCCGAGCGAAAAGAGCTTGAACTACAAAAGATTATAAGTAAGCAGCAAGATGAATTTTTACGGATTTTGATGCATGCCCCGGCGCTGATTTCGATCAGGAGAGGGGAAGGCCTCAGAGTTGAATTTATCAACGAAACTGCAAGGCAGTATTTTGGAGGAGACAATGTTGAGGGTAAATCCAATGAAGATTTAGCCTTTGACTATCATTGGGACAACTCCAGGGCCATTGAAATCATTAAGCAGGTTTATAAAACCGGCCAGCAGCATGTGGCTAAGGCATTTCATATCCGGCGTGCCGGCGATGAACAGCTGGCGGCTGGCGATTTTTGGTTTGATTTTATATTTCAGCCCGTGTTTGATATTAATGGAAAGGTTGATGGAGTTGCTTCATTCGCTTTTGATGTATCAGACATTATTCGGGCAAATAAGGAAATAAAACTAAGCGAGAGCCGGTTCCGCTTCCTTGCTGAGGCTATGCCGCAAAAAGTATGGACAGCCAGGCCAAATGGAGAAGGTGATTACTTCAATCAATCCTGGCTCGATTATACCGGCCTTTCGCTAGAGGAGTTAAGGGGCTGGGGCTGGCTTCGCGTTGTTCACCCAGACGATATTGAGGAGAATAAGAAGCTTTGGATGTACTCTATTGAAAACGGTGTGGATTTCGAAATGGAGCGCCGATTGCTAAAAGCTGATGGCAAATATTATTGGCACTTAAGCCGAAGCGTACCTCAGAAGGATGAACATGGCGACATAATGATGTGGGTTGGCACAAGTACAGATATACACGAGCAAAAAACAGAATCTGAAGCTCTTAAAGTTAGCGAAGATTATTTCAGGCAGCTGGCAGACCAATCACCGTTTATGATTTGGAAGGTAGATAGCGAAGGACTCTGCAACTATGTTAATAAACAATGGATCACTTTTACCGGCTTATCGTTCGAAAAGAGTATAGGCTTGGGCTGGAGCGGTGCATTTCACCCCGATGACAGGGAAAAAGAGTATCAAAAATTCATAAAGGCTTTTAGCAAGCGTGAGATTTATCATTCGAAATTTAGAATTAAGCGCAGTAAAGGTGAATACCACTGGGTGTTAGCACAGGCAAATCCAATTAAGAGTTCAGGCTTTGAGGGATATATTGGCAGCCTAACTGACATTACGGAGCAGGAATTGGCTCAACAGGCAACCCGCCTGCTGATGCAGAAAAAGGATGAGTTTATGAGCATTGCCAGCCATGAGCTCAAAACGCCTATCACCAGCATGAAGGCATCACTGCAGATCGCCGAAAGGTTAAGCAATAAAAAGGTGGAAGTTGAAAAGATCCAGTCCTTTATCGAAAAAGCTAATAAGCAGGTTAATAAGCTTACATCATTAGTTGAAGATTTGCTTGACGTAACCAAAATCCAGGCCGGGAAGCTACAGTTTGAGGTCTCTCGGTTCAATATCGTTGATGCGTTAAATGATTGTATTGATCAGGTTCACAACGAGAACTTTAAACACCGCATTATTATAACGAGCGAAAGTGTTATAGAGGTGGAGGCAGATAAACATCGTTTGGAGCAGGTTATAGTTAACTTCTTATCAAATGCCATAAAATATTCGCCAGACGCTAATAAGGTGGTGCTAAACGTGATTAAAGGCAATGGCTTTGTTAAAGTTACAGTTACAGATTTTGGTATCGGGATTCCAGAAGATAAGATCAATTTTGTATTTGACAGGTTTTTCCGTGTTCAGGAATCTTCCCAAAAGTTTTCTGGGCTGGGCTTGGGCCTATTTATTTCAGCAGAGATTATCAAAAGGCATAATGGCGAGGTTGGTGTGATTAGTGAAGAGGGTAAGGGTTCAACTTTTTGGTTTACTCTACCAATGCAATAAATTAATAATTAAAACTTTGCACATATAATAAATTTGGTATAGCTTTATCAATAATGAAGCGTATATCAATTTTTGATGATGATACAGATATATTAGATATCCTGATGTTTTTATTAACAGAGAAGGGATGGGAAGTATATACGCATGCAACCTGCAATAACATTCTTGAGGTTGTTGGGAAAAACAAGCCTAATATCATTTTAATGGATAACTGGATTCCAGATATTGGCGGAATCAAAGCCACTCAGCGTTTAAAACAGGATCCAGAACTGTCTAAAATACCCGTTGTCTATTTTTCTGCCAATAACGATATCGAAAGCCTGGCTCAGCAAGCAGGTGCAGATGCCTATCTCGCCAAGCCATTTGACCTTGATGAACTTGAGCGGCTAATCAACCAGTTTTAAATGCATCGCCCTGTTTTGGGGGACATATAATGCAGATATTATTTCAATTCGAAAATCGCCCGCATCTGGTAGTTTAATTTAATCTTCTTAAATTCAATCTCAGGATTAGCGGCACCATCCATAGCCATAGCTTCTGTTTTGTACATTACATTAGCGCGGTAAATTGGTTGAGGATAGCTTTCATTATTGATCTCCTGAATTTCCAACGCGTCGCCAACTTTGTCGTTTACAGCTTCAGCCAGGTAATTGGCTTTATCTTTCGCGGCCTGAAGGGCTTTAATTTTAAGTTCCTTTTTCAAGGATTCTATTTTAGAATAATCGTAAGATTCAATGTTCGTGTATTCGATAGCTTTTGGGTCAACCGCGCTCAAAATCTGGTTGAATTTATTCAGGTCAGTTACTTTGATGCGATATTGTTTCCTGGCTAAGAAATCTGGATTTTTCTTCTTTTCCCATTGATAGTTGTAGCTGGAGATATTATTAATAGTGAAATTCTCAGGCGGAATGCCTGCTTTCAGAACAGCGTTTTGAAGTTGTTTTTCAATTTCATTAATATCCACCTTCTTTTTGTTACTGTTGTCGCGGAAGTATTCCTTCAAAGAGATTCCTACATAAATAATATCAGGCGTAACTTCCGCCTCAGCAGATCCCGAAACTTCCACTTTTCTTCGTGTATCAACTGTTTGCGCAATACCCGAAATCGTAAGAGCGCTTAATAAAGCAATAAAAACTAGTCTTTTCATAATTTTATCTGTGTGTCTAAGTTAGATGATCCTGTCTTATAAATTCCATAAACAAAATTTATTAGCAGAAGTTCCTAAATAGATATACGCCTGCTTATGAAAGATCGTAACATTTCACGGAGAAATTTTCTTTGGAACCTATCTATGGGTGTTGGTGCTCTGGCATTAACATCTTCGCCATTCGGCCCTGCATTTGGAACCGGTAAACGTAAGCGATTGGGTATTGCACTTGTTGGCTTGGGAGCTTATAGTTCCGGACAGCTTGCACCTGCATTACAGCAAACCAAGAATTGCTACTTGGCAGGCATTGTCACTGGTAGTCCAGCCAAGGCTATAACCTGGTCGGCAAAGTATAAAATTCCTGAGCGTAATATCTATAATTATGAAAACTTCGACGCCATTAAAAATAATCCCGAAATCGACATTGTTTACGTAGTACTTCCCATTTCAATGCATAAAGATTTTACTATAAGAGCCGCGCTGGCAAACAAGCATGTTATTTGTGAAAAGCCAATGGCGCTTAATACTGCAGAATGCAAGGAAATGATTAGGGCTTGCAAAAAAGCAGGAAAAATGCTATCAATTGGATATCGGCTACATTTTGAACCATATAACCAAGAAATGATGCGGCTAGGCCAAAAGCAGGTTTTTGGGAAGGTTAAGGCTATTGAGGCAGCCAACGGCTTCGTTTATGGCGGAGAACCCAATGCCTGGAGGTTAAAGAAAAGCTTAGCTGGTGGTGGTGGTTTGATGGATATGGGCATCTATGCTATTCAGGGCGCTCGCTATATCTTGGGTGAGGAACCGAGCTTTGTAAAAGCTACTGAACAGAAAACCAAGCCAGAGCTGTTTAAGGAGGTGGACGAAACTGTTTTTTGGGAACTGGAATTCCCTTCTGGAGCCATATCTAAAGGGCAATCCAGCTATAACGCCAATCTCAATTATTTAAAAGCATCGGCAGAAAATGGCGAATTTGAATTAACGTCAGCATATCGCTATGGAGGAGTTAAAGGCCGGACGAGCAAGGGTGAAATGAATTTTACACAGGTTAATCAGCAGGCCTTGCAGATGGATGATTTTGCGTATTGCATCCTTAACAATAAGCCAACGAGGGTGCCGGGAGAGGAGGGGTTGAAAGATATGATGGTTATTGATGCAATTTATCGAAGCATTAAATCGGGCAATAAAGAAAAGATTATTTAGGCACCGTTTATTCACCTGGCATTGGGAGAATGGATATGACTGCTTAGCTCGAATTTATTCTTCATTTAGTCAATCTCTCATTATTTCTTCTCTCATTCCTCGTTTAGTTTTACGGCTCATAATGATAGACTACTGTATAATCAGAGTGCCGGTTTTTCGGGCTTATTTCTCCAATACGTAAATCTTTTCCTTGCGGCGTTGGCTCGCATACCGAATACTTTTTGCCCTCGTAAATAATAGGGGTACCAACCGGTTTATCAAAGGCAACAGCCATGGTAATGTGGGTTGGGTATAGCAAGGCAATCATCGGGAGGTTATAAATTTCTTTCACCAGATAAAAGAATAATGCAGCTCTGTCATCACAATCACTGTATTGTGCAAATAAGGTTTGCTCAGCAGAGTACCGTTTTTCCTTGCCAAAAATCTTTTCATCATCCTGATAGAGAAATGCATATCGGGTAAAGCGCATAAGATAATCAACCCCTTTTTTCTGCTTCATTCCTTTAATATTGTTTTTCAGCATTGGGATTAATGAGCCATAGGTTTCCTTACTCAAAGGAATATTGAAGTAAGATTCGAAGTCCACTACCGGATAGTTGGCAAAAATCCTTTGAATTTCTGGATTGAGTTTTATATTGAAATGATAGGCTTTTTGTTTATAGCTGAACTGGATGTTTTTTTCTGAATAATCCTCAGGCTTGAAATCCGGCATACGGGTTATCTTATAGGAGAAGGGCTTTTGCGCCTCGGCAATATTAATTTTCACCGGCATCGGGATGTTTCTTTCAAAATCTATTTTGCCATAATCATGATAATTGAGGCACATATATTTTTTGCCATCCACCATAAAGAAAGGAATGTCCGAAATGTCTTCATCGTTGCGTACGTAGAAAATTACCTTGTCATGCGCAATAGCTAACCGGGCATCATATCCCGATTGTGTTAGAAAGAACCATTTGTATAAAGTATATCTAAAATAGTTTTCTTTTTTAGGTGCCAATTGTTGAGCCGTTTTGCGGATGAGTTGATAATAAAGCCAGTCGTTTAGTTTATGAGATTCTTTATAAACTAAAAGGGAATCTACAATGGGGCGCCATGAGCCAAGATTTATTGTGCGATGGAAGGCGATTGCTGCTTTTTCAGAGGGAATACTATCTGTTGGGATTTGAATATTATTAGATACTCGTAGATTAACTGTGCCTTCGTAAAATTCAAAACTGTAACATTGATATCGGTTCTGAGCCTTTGCTAACGTAATGCTCAGTATCAAGATGGTACAGCTAAAGAATAGAAGAAGCCGCCTCATGTGATTTAATAATTTGTTTACTCAGGTTTAATACAGTGTTTAACGTTGGGTTTAACGGTATGTTTCGGGAGACTGAAAACTTAACATTGGAGCTAAGTAAACATTAATGAAGCTGGATGCTGTAAACTTAGAGGGGCAGGGGGGCTTCAATAAAAAAGCCCCATTAACTGGGGCCTTTTTATTTATTCTTCTATAATCTCGCTGTGCGGATAACTTTCTTCTACTGTTTCTTCCTTGAAATATCTTTTTTGGAAGATTAGGATTGCAATAACTCCGATAGAAATTGCCGCGTCGGCAATATTAAATACAGGCCTGAAGAAGATAAATTCTTCGCCGCCCCACAGTGGAAACCATTGAGGGAACGTGCCTTGTAAAATCGGGAAATAAAACATATCAACTACCCTACCATGGAAAATGCTTGAATAGCCGCCCCCTGCTGGAAGAAATGTTGCGGGCTGAAAATAGGTACTTTCACTAAATAGTAAGCCGTAAAATGTAGAATCAATAATGTTGCCCAGGGCTCCCGCAAAAATGAGGGCTACATTTAAAATCAACCCGCGGTGGTATTTCTTTTTTACCAGGTAAATTACACCATAGCCAATAACTGCAACAGCAACAATACGGAATAAAGTAAGGGCAAGCTTGCCGGCTTCGCCTCCAAATTCCATTCCGAAAGCCATTCCGTTATTTTCGGTAAAGTGGATAATAAACCAATTACCAAGAATTTTGAACTCCTGGCCAAGTGACATATTAAGCTTTATCCAGATCTTAAATATCTGGTCGGCCAATAAAATTAAAATAATAGCCAATACCGGCTTGGTGTATGCTTTCATTTAGGACTGCTTCAATTTTGCTTCCATACTTAACGTAGTG
>Ga0307408_100001111_pt1 | contig 20516 bp, 18 predicted proteins | sample 322Cmetagenome_FD_202116 | JGI IMG/M metagenome (GOLD analysis project Ga0307408, IMG submission 202116) | Maize rhizosphere microbial communities from greenhouse at UC Davis, California, United States - 322HYB-C-3 | ecosystem: Host-associated > Plants > Roots > Rhizosphere > Soil | place... | reverse complement strand
CTTCTCCTAATACTAAATCAAAATTATGGTCTTTACTAAATGTGTTTTTATAGGTAAGGGTGTTAGTATTTGTTAAAGTGGTATTCTGACTATTACCTAAAGTGACTACTGGCTGGTTGTTATTTTGTCGTGCAACTGATGTTACCGTACCGCTAAATTGGTTAGTCTTTCTATCGGTTCCAGTTACCCCAGCAGTAGCTCTAAAAGACAAATGCTTTAAAAGGTCCAGATTAACGTAACCGTTTACAAAAATATCATTGCGATAATCATTTTTAATTTCATTGTTTGCTAGAATAACCGGATTTGTAAGATTAGCCAAAGTCAAATAATTCGGATCAAACTCATCCACAGATACATCGCCACCAGCGGTAAAGGGCTTGTACCTAACTGAGTTGCGAAGTCTGTTAGTCCCCTGACTTCCTGAACTCGAAGTGCCAATTCCATCAATTCGTTGACGACTGTATCTCGTATTTACACCGACTTTTAGTCGATCATTTACTTTATGATCAAACTTTAAAGAAGCAAGAGTTCTTTGAAACCCGGAACCGATCATGATTCCTTCTTCATCCGCATGATTAAGCGTAAAGTTAAATGTGGTTGTTTTTGTTCCACCGATCAAATTCACAGCATGGGTTTGATTAAAGGCGTTTCGTCCAAATACTTTATCCTGCCAATCCACTGTAGCTATGCTTTTGTACAAATCAATATCATCATAGCTTCCGTAGGTACTTTGAAAGGTCTTATTATTCAACGTATCTAAAGCATCAGTCCGCTGTGCATATGTTCTAGCTTGGAACTGATATTTTACATATTCATATGGACTTAAAACAGCCAGTTTATTTACAATAGCTCTATATCCACCGTAAGCGTTGTAGGAAATCTGTGTCTTCATATCCTTTCCGCCCTTAGTTGTTATCAGCACAACACCGTTAGCGCCCTTAGCTCCATAGATTGCCGTAGAAGCTGCGTCTTTTAAAACAGTAATAGATTCAATTTCCTGTGGGGATATGATTGACAAAGCATTATCAATCTGAACGTTATCTACTATATATAATGGCGAATTGTCTTGAGTTAAGGAACCGCCCCCCCTTACTCTGATTTGAACTTCGGCACCGGGACTACCTTCCGTTGAAGTAACCTGTACCCCGGCAAGGCGTCCAGCCAAGGCTTCGGCTGCGGAACTAACGGGTACGTCTTTAATTTGTTGGGCAGATATTGTTGATACCGTTCCTGTTAAAGCCTCCTTTTTCACTGTACCATACCCAATATTAACTTGCACCTCTTTAATAGAAGTTACATCTTCTGCCAAGATTACTGACAATGTTGAATTTGTCCCCACACTTACCTCTTTATCTTTAAACCCCACATACTTAAAGACCAAAGTAGTATTTCCATCCGTTGGCACAGTAATCTTAAAGCCACCATTAACATCCGTGCTTACCCCCTTCGTGGAACCCTTAATGTTCACACTTACTCCAATAAGGGCATCACCTCCCTTATCCACTACTTTTCCCGTTACTACCCGGGTCTGCGAAAATGCTGCAACGTACGTAAGCAGCACACACAGTAAGAGTATTACTTTCCTCATAAAAAAAATAAAAATTAACTTCTAAGTCTGAATTGTTTAAAAATGAATACAATGGTTATCCTCTAATCCGCTTTCAAATAGAAACTCCCTTAAATTCGGATTTACGTCAATTGGTTGAATCAACAGGCAATTTTACACAGTTTAGATCTAAGAAATATTGGGATGCTTTATAAAAATCTGTGCAATCGTTGCCGGGAACGTTATCAGATTAGATATAATGCCAACCTTGGCACATAGCCTGTTCCGTCCTGACATTCCAGGTCCATAAACACATTTCGCACAGTTCCTCACCCTCTAAAATCTTAGGAAATAAAATGAATCAGAATAAAATTTCGCCGGTAAATAATTTTTGTTCCTTCCCTCAGCATAATCCACCTCGCATTTACGTTAACAATGTCACAAAGTTACGGCAAAAAGACATTGATAAAACGATATTAACAAATATTACAATTAACTGTTACTCGTATTAGACACACAAATTTAGATATATTATGAAAAAGTGGTTTTTTAGTTTCCTCCTTTGGGGAGGACTTATTTCGATCTTACCAGCACAGGTAAATGTCAACATCAATCTCGGGAGTCAGCCTCAGTGGGGACCTGCCGGCTATAATTATGTTGACTACTATTACCTTCCAGACATTGAAACGTATTATTATGTTCCCAAAAAGCAGTTCATTTATTTAGACAGGGGGCATTGGAATTTTGCGAATTCTCTGCCAGGCAGATACAGCGCTTATAACCTGTATAATGGTTACAAAGTTGTAATTAATCGTCCGCAGCCTTACTTGCAATTTGAACGGGACCGCGTAAAGTATGTAGGATATAAGAATAAAAAAGGCAGTCAACTCACCATTAAGCAGAAGAAGGTAAAAGTGAGTCAGGGTAATTTTCCCTCTAACCACGGTCATGGTAATGGTAAGGGCCATGGCAACAATGGAAAAGGTAACGGGAAAGGAAAACACTAATACATAGTCCAATAAAACAGAAACCGCCCCTGATACTGAGGCGGTTTCTGTTTTATTAAAAAATCAATAATGCTCTCTGTTGAGAGAAAGTCTATCCAAACAAATCACTGCTCAAGTAGCGATCTCCCCTATCGCATACAATGAAAACAACCACACCATTTTCTAGTTCTGACGCCACTTTTAACGCCGCGTAGGCGGCACCTCCACTGCTCATTCCGGCAAAAATACCCTCAACTTTGGCAAGTTTACGAGTCATTTCTGTAGCATCAGCCTGGGAGATATCAATTACCCGATCCACTCGTTTGGGATCAAATATCTTTGGAAGATATTCTTCCGGCCATCTTCTTATTCCAGGAATAGAGGATTCTTCCGTGGGCTGACACCCCACTATCTGAATAGACGGATTACGTTCTTTCAAAAACATCGACGCCCCCATTATGGTCCCTGTTGTTCCCATGGCACTTACGAAATGAGTTATTTCCTGATTGGTATCTCTCCAGATTTCAGGCGCCGTGGTTTTATAATGAGCCAGGTAATTATCAGGATTTGCGAACTGGTTTAACAGAAAGTAATCGCCGCTTGCACCTTTTTCTTCCGCATAATCCCGGCAAGCTTCAATGCCGTCTAACAAAGTCACCTTTGCACCAAAAGCTTCCATGGTAAGGGTTCTTTCCTTCGTAGAATTAGCTGGAAGAACCAATTCTATCTCCAGGTCGAACAAACGGGCTATCATTGCTAAGGCAATTCCAGTGTTTCCGCTTGTGGCTTCAATAAGTTTCGTACCTGCTTTTATATCTCCTCTCTCCAGCGCGCTTTTTATCATATTCAACGCTGGACGATCCTTCACACTACCACCAGGATTGTTTCCTTCCAGCTTTGCGAATACCTTTACGTTCGGATTAAGGTTTAGTCTCTGTATTTCAACAAGTGGGGTATTTCCCACCAAATCAATTACTCCGGCCATTACAATTTTACTATTTAACTTGTCTTTCTACCACCTTAATTCTAGCTTCGTGGTAAACAATAGAATGAGGAGGAAGGCTCTTGGTAATCCAAACGTTACCTCCAATAATACTGTGATGACCGATAACGGTTTCGCCTCCTAAAATAGTTGCACCCGAGTAAATCACCACATTATCCTCAACCGTTGGATGTCTTTTGGTAGAGGCCATTTGTTTCTCAACACTCAGTGCGCCTAGCGTTACTCCCTGATAAAGTTTTACATTATTACCGATGTTGGTAGTTTCTCCAATAACAATTCCTGTTCCGTGATCGATATGGAGATATTCGCCAATCGTGGCTCCGGGATGTATATCAATACCTGTTTTGGAATGTGCAAACTCTGTTAGAATGCGGGGCAACAAAGGAATATCCAATTTTACCAATGCATTTGCGAGCCGGTAAAACGAAATAGCATAAAACCCAGGATAGGTTCTAATCACCTCAAACTCACTTTTTGCGGCAGGATCTCCATTAAGAATAGCCTGTACATCGGTGTTCAGAACACGATAAAGTTCAGGCAGGTTACCAAAAAAATCCTTCGCTCTTTTTACGTTATCGCAATTGCGGCAGGCAGAGGTAGAATCCATGATTTTCTTCAATTCTTCCTCCAACCCTCTAAGTTGCAATTCGATCTCTTTTACCGATGCAAAGATGGTTTTTGATTGCTCAGGATACAGCAACCTGATTACACGAAGTGCCCAGGCAGCAATTTCCTCGTTTGATGGAACTGCTTCAATATGCTGATGCTTATCAAAAATATATTTGTAAAATTCCTCGTTCATATCTCCGGCCTTAAATGCCTCAGGGCTTTTGCAATTTTAGGAAAAAGAATCTTGTTTCTATGTAATTATTTACAGGATGTAAGAAGCATCAACCCTGATACTTTTGCCAAAACAAGCCATCCAATGCGATTCTATTTAATGAAATTCCTTTTTAATTGAAGCAAGCACCTTATCCACATCAGAGGGTTTTATATCCAAATGAGTAACTATTCTTATCTGATGAGACCCAAATGCCGAAACCGCAATATCGTGACGGTGCATACGCTCAACAAAGGTCTCGGCAGATAAATGCTCATCCAAAGATGCAAGTATAATGTTCGTATCCACTGGAAGTACATTTTTCACCTGAGATAATCCTTGCAATGCCTTCGCAATAACTTTAGCATGCTGATGGTCCTCCCTCAAACGCCCTATGTGATGATCCAACGCATATATTCCAGCAGCTGCCAGGTACCCCACTTGCCGCATTCCGCCCCCAAGTACTTTTCTGATCCTTCTTGCACGCCGAATCACATCTATATCTCCCAAAAGCACTGAACCTACAGGAGCACCAAGTCCTTTAGAAAGACACACCGATATCGTATCGAAAAAATGTCCGTAATCTTTCGCGTGCTCGCCTGTCTCGGCCAGGGCATTAAAAATTCTGGCCCCATCTAAGTGAAGAGACAGCTTTTTAAGTTTTGCCAGATGGTAGATAGGTTCAATATCATTCAGGGTATAATAACTGCCGCCGCCTCTGTTTGAAGTATTTTCAAGCACAATCAACCGGCTTATGGAATGATGAATATTATGAGGATTAATATTAGCTTCAATGAGATCTGCGTTTAAGCGACCTCGATCTCCTTTTATGGTTCTAACGGACACTCCGGAATTAAAAGCAAGCCCGCCGCCCTCATACAGATATACATGCGAACCTTTATCGCAAATTACCTCATCCAGGGGATTAGTTTGTACCTTCACTGCAATCTGGTTGGTCATTGTTCCCGAAGGACAAAACAAGCCTGCCTGTTTACCAAACATCGCAGCCAGCTTATCCTCCAAAAAGTTCACTGTTTCATCTTCCTCGTAAACATCATCGCCGACTTTGGCTGTGAACATGGCCTCCAGCATCTCTTTGGTAGGACGGGTTACGGTATCGCTTCGAAGGTCAATAGTCATCTCTCTCAAGTTAAATTAATGCTAAACTTATGTTTTTAAGGTGATTTAGATAGCAAGCAAAGCCTTTATGAAACTAAAGTCACCTCCACTGCTATCCATTTAAGTTTTAATGAATCTACAAACATATTTCCAAACCTGAATATCCACTCAAAAGAATTTTGCGTGCTAAAACAATAAGAACATTAGTTCCTTTAAAGTTTTTAGGTTTTTTATACTTTAGCTTACAAAATTATAGCCGATGATAATAATTGCCGATGGAGGATCGACCAAAACCAATTGGTGCCTGCTAAATAACGAGAACAAGAAGGTTTACTTTAATACGGAAGGTTACAACCCCTATTTCGTAACCAAAGATTACATTATTGAATCGTTAAAGAAAAACCTCCCTAAAGATCTTGATTTCTCGAAAATCACTGAAGTAAATTTCTATGGTGCTGGTGTTCATAACGAAGAGAAAGTAAACCTTATAAAAGAAGCTCTTCAGGCGGTTTTCACACAAAGCAGGGTTTTCGTTGGGCATGATTTACTGGCGGCTGCAAGAGCCTTACTTTCAGACCAACCTGGATTCGCCGCAATCTTAGGCACAGGAACCAATACCTGCATTTATGATGGCAAAACAATAACTCATCAGATTGATTCTGGCGCCTATATCCTGGGCGATGAGGGCAGCGGTTGCTACATCGGAAAAAAACTTTTAGTTGACTATTTACGTGGCTATATGCCAGAGAGCGTTCGCGAAAGCTTCTGGAATACTTATAAACTCACACCAGACGAAATTGAGGAGAATGTTTACACCAAACCTCTCGCTAATCGTTTTTGTGCGAGCTTTAGCAAATTCGCCTATGAAGAAACATCAGACAGGGCTTACACAAGAGGAATTGTTAAAGATTCGTTCGAAGCCTTTTTTAAAAACCTTGTAAGTCATTACCCTAACTATCAAAACTATTCTTTTAATTGTATTGGCTCTGTGGCTTATAGTTTCAGGGATATTCTGGAAGAAGTAGCCTCAGAATACGGAATGAAACTGGGCACTTTACTGCGTTCGCCGATTGATAACCTGGTGCAGTATCACGTGGAGCATGAAGCATAGAGCTGTCAGGTATGAGTATCAGCATAATAATTTAAGAACAATGTAACCAAACTGCTCTTAAATTGTTATTTTTTTGCAAAAACGGATTTTATGGATAGCGCAATTAAATATCAAATAGTAGAAAAAATAGTGCAGTCGAAAGATGAAACTCTACTAAATGAAATAAAATCATTGGTTGGCTTATCAGATAATGATTTTTGGCGGGATCTCCCGAAAGATGTTAAAGATAATATTAATCAAGCTGAAATTGAATTAGATCAAGGTCAAAGCAAATCTCATTCGGAGGTTATGGATGATGTAAGAAAACGCTTTCTAATTGTCTCACAGAGAACTTATTAGTTTTATAAACAGAAAAGGTCGTTGAAAATATAAAAACTAACCCATATTTATATCAATACTCAAAAGAGAGCAATACCTACAGATGCGTATTGGTTAAGCAAGTTAGCTTATTTTATAGAGTAAAATCCGACAGAGTTGAACTTCTCAACTTTTGGAATACTAGGCAAAATCCTACAAAGCTTAAGTTTTGAGATCTAACTTATAAAAAAAAGGCAAGGAGATTATTCGGGTAAGATTAATCTCCTTGTCTTTTTTATCCCCCCCTTTATTAGCATCCCTAAGCTGATACCTGACAGCTGAAATCTCACACCCATCTTCCCTACTCCTTCATAAACGAAAGCTCCTTCTGGAACAACTTCGCATACTTCCGTCTGTCAAACTTGTAAAGAGTTGCTGCGCGATAAGAAACGCCACGCTGCTTTTCATCCAATTCTTTCAGGATGCCATAGTTCAGCATTTTCTTCCGGAAATTACGCTTATCCAGTTTCTTATTCAAAATAGCTTCGTACACATTCTGTAACTGCGTAAGAGTAAACTTTTCCGGCAATAACTCAAACGCAATAGGTTGATAGCTGATCCTTCTCCGGATCTTCTCCAAGCTTTTTTCAAAGATCAGGGAGTGGTCAAAGGCAAGTTGCGGCAGCTCGGCAATAGGGTGCCAAAAGGCCTTTTTAGCATACGACGTTTGTGGCTGCAGATCATTCTTGCCGCTTAAGCGAATAAGTGCATAGTAGGCAACTGTAATTACCCGTCCTTCGGGGTGACGATTCACATCACCGAACGTATAAAGCTGCTCCATGTAAATATTACTAAGGCCCGTAAGTTCGTGCAGGATACGTTCTGCTCCTTCATCGATACTCTCATCAGGAGCAACGAACAAACCTGGTAATGCCCACCAGTCTTTGAAAGGCTCCTCATTACGTTCAATTAACAGCATTTTCAGAACACCTTCTTCAAAGCCGAAGATTACACAATCGACAGAGAATACGGAATCGAATTTTGGCAGTGCAGTTTGCAAGGGTGATAGTATTAAAATTTAGCCTTATCTTTATTGGTGATTATCATTACCGGCACAAAAGTGGAAAAATATTTCTACATTTTTTAACTTAGTGTAAGAAATACACCCTATATTCGGCAATTAATTTTTTCAGTCGTGGCAGAAATAAAAAAAATTGGTGTCTTTACTTCAGGAGGTGACGCACCAGGAATGAATGCCTGTATAAGAGCGGTTGTAAGAACTGCCATATATTTAGGTAAAGAGGTAGTTGGTATTCAACAGGGATACCAGGGCATGATTGATAAAAAGTTCATTCCGATGGACGCACGCTCGGTTCGGAACATTATCCAAATGGGAGGCACCATTTTAAAAACAGCAAGATGCATGGACTTCAGAGCACCCGAAGGACGTGCTTTCGCTTATAAAAACTTAAAGGAAGAAGGTATTGATGCTTTAGTTCCTATCGGTGGCGATGGAACTTTCACCGGTGCAGAGTTTTTATCCAGAGAATTTGATATTCCGGTAGTTTGTGTGCCTGGAACTATTGATAACGACCTTTACGGATCTGATTATACCTTAGGATATGATACTGCAACTAATACGGTTATCGATGCCATAGATAAAATCAGGGATACGGCAGCCTCACACGACAGGTTATTCTTTATTGAAGTGATGGGCCGCGATTCAGGTTGCATTGCTTTACATGCCGGTATTGCTGGCGGAGCAGAAGCCATTTTACTTCCCGAAAAGGCAACAGCTATCGATGAATTAATCGAAAAACTGGAAAAGAGTACTGAGAAGAAAGCTTCAAGTATTGTAATCATTGCCGAAGGTGATAAAAACGGTGGAGCATACAATGTTGCTAAACGCGTTAAAGAAAAGTTTAATTACGATATTAAAGTAACCATACTTGGCCACTTGCAACGTGGTGGCTCTCCATCAAGTTTCGACAGAGTTTTAGGTGGTCGCCTGGGTTATGCTGCAGTTAAGGCTCTTCTTGCTGGCGAAAATCGCAAAATGGTTGGTTTAAGAGATAATCAGATTAAGTTAACAGAACTTACTGAAGCTATCCATAACCATTCTTTCAAACTGGAAGAGGATTTGTTGGAGATGGCTCATATTCTTTCAATATAAAAAATGATTGCTGTAATATATAGTGGTTCGAGAAATGCCGATTGGAAACTTTCTGATAAGGGAGAAATTATCTCCGAATTCAGAACACCCGGCATCAACCCATATCTTACAGGAAAGAAATCGATCAGTTCGTTGTTAAACAAAAACAATGAACTGATTAACTATGCCGAAGAGATTAAAAAGATCTATTTCTTTGGTGCAGGTGCATCGTCAAAGGAACGAAAGGAAATAATTTCAGAAGCTTTTACTGAATTTTTCAGATATGCACGGGTTGTGGTTGACCACGATCTGGCAGCATCTGCCTTAGCTACGGCCGGCGATAAACCCGGCATTGTCTGCGTTTTAGGCAGTGGAGGTAACGCCGGTTATTACAATGGTAAAAAAATCAGAGAGAACAACTTTGGCCTTGGATATGTACTGGGCGATGAAGGTTCGGCAAACTGGTTGGGGAGAAATTTAATAAAAGATTACCTTACCGGTACAATGCCAAAGAAATTTGAGCATATATTTGCGCAAAAATATCATCCTGAACGGAAGCAGATTTTAGATAAGGTTTACCGGCATTCACAACCTGTACTTTATCTTACTTCGTTCACTGAGTTTCTGGCAGAACACTGTGACGAAGAATATGTTAGCAACCTGGTTAAAAGGGGCATGAAGTTATACTTTGAGACGTATATCCTTCCTTTAACAGAGAAACATCCCAATTTACCTCTGTATTTTACTGGTGCTGTAGCCGACGTTTTTCAGGATCTTTTAAGGGAGACTGCTGCTAATTATGCGCTGGAAGTGGCCGCAATCATCAGGAAACCCATTTATAATATTTTTAAATTATTACACGAATAAAAATTAATAGAAATGAAAGTTGGAATTAACGGATTCGGTCGTATTGGCCGATTAGCATTTAGAGCCGCTGTTGAGCGTGCTGACATTGAAGTTGTAGGTATCAACGACCTTGTTGAGCCAGATTACATGGCCTATATGCTAAGATACGATTCAACTCATGGACAGTTCAAAGGAACAATTGAGGTTAAAGATGGTAACCTTGTTGTTAACGGAAAAACTATCCGTGTTACTGCTGAAAAAGACCCTGCAAACCTTAAATGGGATGAAGTTGGTGCTGAAGTAGTAATTGAATCAACTGGTTTATTCTTAACCCAGGATACAGCAGGTAAACACATTCAGGCTGGTGCTAAAAAAGTAGTTATGTCTGCTCCTGCAAAAGACGACACTCCTACTTTTGTAATGGGTGTAAACCACAAATTATTAACAGCAGATCAAACTATCGTTTCTAACGCGTCTTGTACTACTAACTGTTTAGCTCCTATCGCTAAAGTTTTAAACGATAAATTCGGTATTGTTGAAGGTTTAATGAGTACTATCCACGCGGTAACTGCTACTCAAAAAACTGTTGACGGACCATCTGCAAAAGACTGGAGAGGTGGACGTGGTGCTTACCAAAACATCATCCCTTCATCTACAGGTGCTGCTAAAGCGGTTGCTTTGGTAATCCCTGCATTGAAAGGTAAATTAACTGGTATGGCTTTCCGTGTACCAACTGCTGACGTTTCTGTAGTTGATTTAACGGTTAAGTTAGACAAACCAGCTTCTTACGAAGCTATCAAAGCTGCTATGAAAGAAGCTTCTGAAGGCGAATTAAAAGGTATTTTAGGATACACTGAAGACGAAGTAGTTTCTACTGATTTCTTAGGTGATGCCCGTACTTCAATCTTCGATGCTAAAGCTGGTATCGCTTTGAATGATAACTTCGTTAAAGTGGTTTCATGGTACGATAACGAGTGGGGTTACTCAAATAAAATCATTGACTTGGTTCAATTGATCGGAACTCTATAATCGTTTCAAAACACATATTAAAAGCCTCGCTTTTGTTGCGGGGCTTTTCTTTTTTATATAGCTTTATACCGGGAAAAACCATCACAAATGAAAAAATATTTTGCCTGCCTGTTTATTGCTCTTTTTACACTTATTGCCAGCAAGCGCTCTTTTGGACAAGTTTGGCAGCCCACAGTAATCGCCCCCTCTGATAGCATCCAAATCACCTTTGTTGAATTAAACTATGGCAAAGTTGAAACGAATGGAACTAAACGCATTCCCGATCCTAATTCACCTACAGGCCTGCATTCGCTTAGCGCCAACTACCAGTTTGTAGAGCGTACGGATACAGTTCCGGCGGTTTTAAACACCAACTTTGGAGTTGAATATTCAATTAAATCGAATGTAAACTCCGTTGTGCCCATAAAAACAGTTTGGAAGTTTCCAGGTAAGATGCTGAATGATAAGAACCGCGAATATTCAGAGCTTTCACGCGTGTTGCCTATGTATACCAATTCACGTACCTATTCGAGTTATAAATTTGACGAGCCTTATGAGATAATGCCGGGCGTATGGGAAATTGAATTCTATTACAACAATAAGTTAATATATAGCAAGAAGTTTACGGTGGTGCTGGTTCTTTAATGATGGAACCAGAATCACATTCAACCATAATTAATGCAGCTTTATTTTCAGTCTGGACGGCTCTTCAATCATTCCTTTAAAAGAATCATCTTTAGATACATCTTTAATAGCTGATGATGAAAGCGTCACAGCTTTACCCAAAACCTTAGTAGTTACAGCCACACTGGATGTTAAACTTCCAGTGGTAAAGTATCGAATTGCAGCTGCAAAGCCTGCTTCCAGTGGATCTCCAAAATCATGTGTAACATCATCAGCAGATGAGACATCGGGATTAAATCCCTGGTAATAACCACCTTCTCCTCTCGCATTTTTGCTCTCGAACATGGAATAATACACGTCATAAACATCAATGGTAATTGGGAAGAACCCTACCGGCTTGCCGTAGCTTGTAGAACCCGCAATTTTAACATTCACATAAGGCTTTAAAACATTCATTACCAGCTCGCTGGCAGAGGCAGTGTTGCCTGTAACGATAAACACCACATTTTTAACCGAATTAAGTGAGCCCTTCTTTTCAAAACGATAGGTATTTTCTGAAACGGAATAATCCACATCAAAATAAGTTACTAATCTTCCGTTAGCGTATTGAACCTGTCCATTGTCGGTAAGCAAGGGCTGGTTTTTAAGGATATTAGCCTGACCGTTCTGCATGGTCTGATTGAAATATTCGATAAACATCACATTGCCATTTACAGAAGAGGGAGCTATTAAATTAGCCAGATACTCCGCAGTGGATACATATCCTCCGCCATTATACCTAAGGTCAATTACCAGATCGGTAACACCTTCGTTCGCAAATCTGGAAAAGCTAGTATTGAGTGGCCCTGAAGCATTTGATGGATTAGAAAACCTGGCAAAAGACAAATAGCCAATCTTTTTACCTCCGATGTTTAATACAGTATCTTTATATACGGGGCTACTGAAATAAGTCATTTTGGTTAATGTTCGTGTAAAGCTGGCACCATTGCTTTTTTTGCCACTTAAACGAATACTTGACTGGTCGAACGCTCTGTTTACCGTATTTTGATCAGTCGCAAAATCGGCACCCAACTTAGTTCCGTTGACTTCGGTGAGAATATCCCCACGATTTAAAAAATTCCTTTCGGCCGGAGATCCCTTACTTACATACCGGATGAAGATCTGGTAGCCGCCACCAGCATTAGAAACTGCGGTTAGAGCAATTCCGAAGTCGGTACCCACACCTTCCAAACTAACTTCACTAACGGTAGGGAGAGAAGATGTTGTAGGCGGATTATGCGACTCTGCATCAGTTATATAAGAGTACTTAGGATAGTTGGCCGTTGATGAAATATACTCATAGGGTTTCCCGGTTGCCGGATTAATCTTCAACTGTGTTATATCGAACAGCTCTTTATAGTAATTATCGAGTTCATCTGAATATTGGGTATACTTTCGTGGATTGAAGATTTCGTAGCTTGGCAAAGCATCGTTCCAGTAATACACGTCTTTGGCGTAGAGAAATATCGAGTCTTTGGTTAGCTGAGCCCTTGATCCATTTGCAGGCGGGGTATTTTCAGTTTCATCCTCGTCCACCACGTCTGCCGGCGAATTTTTCTTACATGAAGTAAAAGCAGCCAGAAGACATATCGTTAGAAAGAAGCACCTTACCCCTTCCCATACTGCTAATTTCGTTTTCATAGGTAGCTTGTAATTAGACAATTATCTTGTACAAGAAGCAGACCAATGAATAACTATACCTAATACAAAAAGCCAAGGCTGATCGAATGACCAGCCTCGGCTTTATTGAATATTATTTTAGACATATGTTCCTTCAATAGAAACACTTCTCTTTATTTTATCTTGATACGATCTTCCACCATTCCTTTGAAGAAGACATCTTCTAAACTTTTCCCTTGCGAGGATAGTGGTTTAGCTATTGTAGCGAGAGCTCCAGCTTGCTTTTTAGATGAAACGGCACTGGTTGTTGCAGAAACAATGAAATTAAAAGCAGCAGAAAATGATGGATCATTCTGACTCCACATGTCGTAGTTTGTCTCATCAAATACTATGTCTGCTGCTGCGATATCCGGAGTAATCCCGTTAAAATAACCACCGCTTCCTAAAGAGTTCTTAGTTTCGAACATACTGTAGTAAACATCGTACTTATCAATTCGGATTGGGAAAAAGCCAACAGGTTTTCCGTATGACTTTGCGCCTACTACTTTAACATTCAGATGCGGTTTCAAACAGTTTATCACTAATTCGCTGGCTGAAGCAGTTGCTCCGGTTACGATAAAGGCAATCTTATTAATGGATCCTAATGAACCCTTTTTTGCAAACTTTGTAATCTGGTTGGCAGCACTAAAATCAATATCCGCGTAACTATCCCATTTTCCATCAGAGTTAGAATCCTGCTTTTGATTGAGAGAGGTTAATATATACTGTTTGGCAAGTAAAGGCGCCGTTGGGTTGGTGTTTCTCGACTGATAATTTTGCTGCATTAGCTGATTATAATACTCTGTAAACATTGTAGTATTATTTAATGAAGAAGGAGCAATCAGATTGGTTAAATATTCGGCAGAACTTACATAACCTCCCCCATTGTAGCGAAGATCAATAATAAGATCGGTAACTCCAGAACTTGCAAATTTGTTAAACACCTCGTTAAATTTACTCACAGAGTTTGAAGGATTTGAAAAACGTGCATATGACATGTAGCCTATTTTCTTAGCTCCGGAAACGAAAACCGTATCCTTTAATATCGGAGTACTTGTATAGGACTTTTTAACAAGAGCAATATTTAAAAAATTGGTATTATCCCTTCTTTTACCAGAAATGATAACCGATGAGCTCTCGAATAAAGCCGCGTACACTGCATCAAACTGCGAATCAAAATTTGACCCAACGCTACTGCCATTAATAACATTTATATAGTCTCCCCTTTTCAAACCGGCACTCTCTGCAGGTGAATTAGGATAGACCGCCTGAACATAAATGCGGTAGTTATTACTAGAACCATAGAAGTTTATTTTCAAGCCAAAGTCACTTCCAATATCATTTAAATCAACAGAACTTTTAAAAGCATCTGTGCTGGATATTGTATTTTGTTGAGTAATGTCTGTTATGTAAGAATACTTAGGATATCCTGCCGTGGCACTTACATATTCATAAGGCTTTGTTGTTTGGGGATTGATTTTATACTGTGTTATCTTGAAAAGCTCGCTCTCATAATTAGAAAGCGAATTAGCAGACTGCGTAAAACTTCTCGGTTTAAATACAGTATCGGCAGGCAAAGCATCGTACCAGTAGTATACCTGCTTCGCATAAAGAAAAATGGAATCTTTGGTTAGTTCATCACGAGTGGCAACTTTTACCACTGTGTCTTTTACGACCGTATCAACGGGTTTGGGTTCAAGTTCTACTATTTCTATATCTTTCTTTCTCTTGCACGAATAAGTCACAAGAGTTATCAGCATCAGAATGCCTAGGATCCTTTTTGAGAACGACATCCTCTTATCTGAATTTAAATTATACATAATACTTTTAAGGTTTTGTATTAGAAGGTTTAAGTTAATAATATTCCTGATTTATAGCGATATAATTCAATCTATTTTAATTTCACGAAATCAACAGCAGTATTTTTTGCAAATTCCTCATCTGCCCCGTTACGACCAATCAATACAGCATCTTCCGGTTTTAGCGAATGCTTTTCCAAAATATAAAGAAGAGCATCAGGCGAAGGCTTTGGCGCTATCTCATCCGTAAAATAAACCCGAAGATAATTTTCAAGGCCATTCCATTCCGTTTGCCGGATTTTGTTTAACTGCTGTGCCGGATTTCCTGAAGTAACAATGAAAATCTCTTTCCGATCTACCACAATTTCTTGCAAAAGACCAAGCATTTCCTGGTATAACAAAAGCTTTAAAGGCAATTTTGCTTCGAGATGAAGGCGTAGAAAGTTTTCCCGATATTTTTCATCAAAACCAAAAACCTCTCGTGCCTTATCAAATATCCGTTCCTGACCATGGTTTTCGTATGCCTTTTTAAAGAAGTTGGTAAGGTCTGTTGCAGGCGGAAAGGCTTCTACATATTCCAGAAAACTTGCAAAAAGGTAGTACACCTGCAACAAATAATCTTTCTCGGGAAACAACACATTATCAAGCTCGAAAATAAAGGCCTTCTTCTTAGCATCAAATTCGCTATACGTAATCATTAATCTGCTGTTAAAAGTTGATATCCTGTGTCGGCATCATTAACTAAATAAACCCCTCTGCCTTTATAATCCTCATCATTTTCGTTCACAACAATTTTTCCTTGTCTTGATGAACCGAACAGTTCGTCAGGATCAGTTTGAGCAGGTAACATCAATATTATACCATATTCTTCAAACAGTTGCCGCACTCCGGCCAAAGCCCTTATTTCAGATTTTCTTAATGGAAACACTTTATCTATTTCCAGATCCAGGCAGATGCTGAGAAGCTGATGAGAAAAAGCACTCGAATCTCCTCGAGGAATTTTGATAAAATTTTTGTCCTTAAGCAAAACCTGTGGAAGATCCACTTCGTCGGCCAGAACTACTTTATCTGCGTAAGAAAGTTCCTTTTCTAATTTATACGCGGTTGCTGTGGATGCCGCGGTGATCAAGATATTCAAATCAGGCATTTATTATTTGTCCGTCTTTCATAACCACTTTCCTATCCGACATTTCGGCCAGATCTTCGTTATGGGTTACAATTATAAATGTTTGATTGAACTTATCACGCAGATCGGTAAATAATCGGTGCAGAGAAGTAGCATTTTCTGAATCAAGGTTACCGGAAGGCTCATCTGCCATGATCAATGCCGGATTATTAATTAGAGCCCTGGCCACTGCAACACGTTGTTGCTCTCCACCCGAAAGCTCGTTCGGCTTATGACCAGCACGATGTGATAAACCCAGCATCTCCAATAACTCCATAGCCTTCTGCTCCGACTCTTTCCTGCCCTTCTGTGCGATAAATGCCGGCATGCAGATATTTTCGATCGATGTAAATTCGGGAAGAAGGTGATGAAACTGAAAAATAAATCCTATATGCAGATTTCGGAATGCGCTAATTTTCTTGGAAGAAAGTTTCGACACATTTGTTTTCCCAATGAAAACTTCGCCGGCATCTGGCTTGTCCAAAGTTCCCATTATGTGAAGAAGGCTACTTTTCCCTGCACCGGAAGCTCCTACAATGGTTACAATCTCACCTTTTTGCACCTCAAAATCCACCCCCTTCAGGATTTCTAACTTACCGTATGATTTTCTTATCTGGTGTGCTTTAAGCATACAGCGAAGATAGTTTTTATTATGAAATAAGGGAGGCCAGATAGGAGATTTGAGATAAGAGACTTGCCTGATATCAGGAACGCTAAAAAGGGCGAAATAAGACGGAGTATTATAAATAGCCTGATGAAATCTGGACTGAAAGTCACAAAAAAGATACTGATAAGATTAATTAATCTGGCTAAGTGTACTTAATCTCGTTTTATTAAGCTCATTTCTTGTACCTATTGGAGAACATCACTGCCCGATTCCGGCATATTTCAACAATTTCTTCTAATTTTTCACTCATTCTCTAATCAAAATCATATCATTTTCTGATCTAACTTATCTTTTACACAATTAGTTTGCAGAAATTCTTTCGGTAAGTTAAAGCAAAGTATTAGTTTTACGCCTCGAAACTTACTAAACAATGAATATTCACGAGTATCAAGGTAAAGCGATATTAAAAAGCTTCGGCGTTCGGATTCAGGAAGGCATTGTTGCCGATACACCAGAACAAGCTGTAGAAGCTGCAAAAAAGCTGAAAGAAGATTACAATTCTGATTGGGTTGTGGTAAAAGCACAAATCCACGCAGGTGGCCGCGGAAAAGGCGGAGGCGTTAAGCTTGCTAAAAACCTGGACGAAGTAAAAGAGAAATCAACTGCTATCATTGGTATGCAATTGGTTACTCCGCAAACAGGACCTGAAGGCAAAAAAGTAAACAAAGTACTTGTTGCACAAGACGTTTATTACCCTGGCGAAAGTGAAACTAAAGAGTTTTACATGAGCGTTCTACTTGATCGTGCCAAAGGACGTAACATTGTAATGTACTCTACTGAAGGTGGTATGGATATCGAGGAAGTTGCTGAACACACTCCTCACCTTATCTTCAAAGAAGAAATTGATCCTAAAGTTGGATTACAAGGTTTCCAGGCTCGTAAAATCGCTTTCAACTTAGGTTTAAGTGGTGAAGCATTTAAAGACATGACTAAATTTGTTGCGTCTCTTTACAAAGCTTACGAAGCTACAGACTCTGCTATGTTTGAGATCAACCCTGTTCTTAAAACATCTGACAATAAAATCCTTGCTGTTGATGCTAAAGTAAATCTGGATGATAACGGTTTATTCCGTCATGCTGATTATGCTGCTTTACGCGATGAGTCTGAAGAAGATCCAACCGAAGTTGAAGCAAGCAAATCAAACCTTAACTATGTAAAACTTGACGGTAACGTAGGTTGTATGGTTAACGGTGCTGGTTTAGCAATGGCAACTATGGATATCATCAAATTAGCTGGTGGCGAGCCTGCAAACTTCCTTGACGTAGGTGGTACTGCAAATGCTCAAACTGTAAAAGCTGGTTTCAACATCATCCTTTCAGATCCAAACGTAAAAGCGATCTTAATTAACATCTTCGGTGGTATCGTTCGTTGCGATCGTGTTGCTCAAGGTGTTATTGATGCTTACAAAGAATTAGGAAACGTTCGTGTTCCAATCATTGTACGTTTACAGGGAACTAATGCTGAAGAAGCTAAGAAACTAATCGACGAGTCTGGTTTAGAGGTTTACTCTGCAATCTTATTAAAAGAAGCTGCAGACCTTGTAACTAAGGTTCTAGCTGATTAATTCGAACTAAAAGTTCTTATGATATAAAGGGTGGCTTGAAAAAGCTGCCCTTTTTTTGTTTTGGAGGGATTTGCTTATTTTCTATATAACTACAATCCCCCCAATCTAAATGAAAGCCTAACACGGAAAATAATCATAAACTTAGTTTATAACTTAAAAGCCCGGAAAATCCTCACAACACAAAAACGGCACTTTAATTCTTTCGCTAAAGTCTGGCAATAAGCTTACCACACTCTCCTAAATCTCCATGATTTTTCCATATATTCGTACAACACCTCCCAACCAAACCAACCCCTCATTCAAAGTTATACCGACCTTATAGCGACATTACAGCGACCTTATAGTGACCTTATAGTGACCTTATAGCGATGTCCGTCCTAACTTCATTCATACATTATCCAGCATTCGTCTGGGGATGCACTTACACTGATTCTCCTGGATCGCCATTTTTCTAAACAAATACTGAACGAAACCAGAACAAGACCTTATGCAGTCAGATCAATGCAGGTTTTGAAAGGCTAACACCATAATCTTATCTCCAATCCCCGATTTCTCGTCTGTAAATTTTACCTTTGCGGCGATGTCAGACTTAAAGTATAATCAACGCGGCGTTTCGGCTGGTAAAGAGGATGTTCACAATGCCATTAAGAACATCGATAAAGGTGTTTTTCCAAAAGCTTTCTGTAAGATAATCCCGGATATTTTGGGTGGCGATCCTGCATGGTGCAATATTATGCATGCAGATGGTGCCGGGACAAAATCTTCCCTCGCTTATGTTTACTGGAAAGAGACCGGAGATATTTCCGTTTGGAGAGGTATTGCCCAGGATGCTATCATCATGAATATTGATGATCTGCTTTGCGTTGGCGCGATTGATAATATTTTACTTTCATCAACTATCGGACGTAACAAGAACCTTATCCCGGGAGAAGTGATTGCCGAAATCATTAACGGTACTGAAGAGATTCTTGCCGAACTACGCGAACTGGGAATAGGTATTTATTCTACAGGGGGCGAAACTGCGGATGTGGGTGATATTGTAAGAACCATCATTGTTGATTCTACCGTTACCTGCCGTATGAAACGGGAAGACGTTATTTCTAACGATAGAATTAAAGCTGGCGATGTAATTATCGGTCTGGCATCTAACGGAAAAGCAATTTACGAGAAAGAATATAATGGTGGGATGGGTTCAAATGGTTTAACTTCCGCCCGCCATGATGTATTTCATAAGTATGTGGCAGAGAAATATCCAGAGAGCTACGATCCGGCAGTTCCATACGAACTGGTTTTTGCTGGCGGTAAAAAACTAACCGACGAAGTTACCGTTGAAACCGGAGAAAGCATAACAGCAGGTAAACTTGTTCTTTCGGCAACCCGAACTTATGCTCCGGTTATTAAAAAGCTCCTGGAAAAATATCGTTCTCAGATCTCGGGAATGGTTCATTGCAGTGGCGGTGCACAAACTAAGGTGCTTCATTTTATAGACAATCTTCATATCATAAAAGATAATCTATTCCCTATTCCTCCTTTGTTTAAATTGATTCAGGAGCAATCTAATACCCCTTGGGAAGAAATGTATAAGGTGTTCAACATGGGACACCGTATGGAGCTATATGTTCCAGCTGAAATAGCCAATGACATTATTGCCATATCTAAAGACTTTAATATCGATGCCCGCATTGTTGGCCGCGTGGAAGCTGCTGATAAAAAGCAGGTAACGATAAAATCGGAGTTTGGCAAGTTTGTTTATAATTAACAGGCTTCAGGTATGAGCAATCAGGTATGAGGAGGACACTTTTCGGAATTGATTGCTCATGCATTGAGTACATAATTGAACAAGATAAGCGCTTCTTTACTGGATTCTACGTCCTCAATAAGCAAACCTTCAAGGTTACAGATTTATGTGTTTGCGCGAAAATGTTCCCAGTACCATTGGCAAACCAGCTTCAATCCTTCCGAAGCTGAGCAATGAGGATCATAATCAAGCAAGAAACGGGCCTTGGAAATATCGGCCCGCGAATGCCGAACATCGCCTTCCCTTACATCACCAAATTGAGGAGCAATAGTGGCTATTGAGGGATCATGGGCAGACAGATTATCTTTTAAGG
>Ga0307408_100001110_pt1 | contig 20533 bp, 18 predicted proteins | sample 322Cmetagenome_FD_202116 | JGI IMG/M metagenome (GOLD analysis project Ga0307408, IMG submission 202116) | Maize rhizosphere microbial communities from greenhouse at UC Davis, California, United States - 322HYB-C-3 | ecosystem: Host-associated > Plants > Roots > Rhizosphere > Soil | place... | reverse complement strand
ATCCGGCCACATTGCCATCGTCGGAAGGCGTCTTGCTCGCGTCAGCCCCGATCGGAACAGTGGGTGATGCGGGCTATTTTGATGACAGTGGCGCTTACATAGAGCCCGCCCAACTTATCTGGCCTGAGGGCAGCACCGGCACGCTGGCACAAAGCAGCAAGGGCGAGCCCATGCTGTCAGAGACCCAGGTGCGGGAGACTGCGCCAGCGGTTGGGCTGCTGGTCAACCCTGAGACAGGACTGCCGGACTTTAAGTACACCTCCAACGTGGTCAACGCCGCTAATGAAGGCTTGGACAATGCGTTGAGTGGTGGGGCCATGCAAGCCCCCGCCGAGAGTCCGGTCATGGACACCCTCCGGGGCCTAGCCTACGGTACAGGCAAAGCAGCCTTCGAACTGATCGCGCCAGTGGGCGACTTCCTCCAAGTGGGCAATGAACTGGGCCGCAGTTTGATCACAGGGGAAGCTCCTCGTGAGATCTACTTCATCAGCGGCATCGGCCAAATGGCAGCACAGGGGGCTACGACCGCAGACATCATCAATGGCGGCTTTGTATCGCTGCTGACAACACCAGACAGGATCGGAGATGCATACGACCAAGGAGATTACCGCTCGATCGGAGAGGAATTTGGCGCCCTTGGATTGAATGCGGCACTGGCCGGCGCAGGCTTGCGCGGCTCCATGCCCAACGTGAAGGTGGGGGCGCAACTGGCGGTGGAAGATTTTGCTGCTTCGGGCGTCGGGCAGCGGTTTGGGGCGGCGATGGAAGGCTACCAGTACCAGACGGGAGCCCTATCGTATGCTTCGGAGCCTGGATTGAATGTGCCTTCTTCTTGGCAGATGGGGGCAAATGGGGGAGTGGTTGCGGGAGAACTTACCGGAATCCGCACGACGATAAATTTGGCTAACGATGCGGCGACGATACGTTCCCTGATTCGTGAGAACGAGAGTGCAACGACGCTGGCCAACAGCGGCTACAACGTGCAGCAGAATCCTCCAGCATTGCCAAATGGGAAGAAGCCCGACTACATCATTAACGGCGAAGTCTTTGATAACTATGCGCCGTCTACAAGCAGCGTTCGAAATGCTTGGTCTGAAATCGACAAGAAAGTCGCAAAGGGACAAGCAGATAACGTCGTTGTCAATTTGGCTGATACTTCGATTACCCCTGCCGTGTTAAAGGAGCAGCTAAGCAATTACCCGATTTCCGGTCTTAAGAAAATCATCATAATTGACAAATCGGGTATACCCGCCGTCATTGTGCTTGGAGGAAAATGAGATGGCTATCTCTCTGTTCTGCTATTCATCTCGCACCGCCGAAGATGTCAAAGAAATGCTTGACTTTTTAAAAGTACAGCACCGGGAGCTTTTTGCGGAAAAATTCCTGATTTCTAGGGTTGATGACTTAAAGAATCCTACTACTTACTCTGATTCTGTTTCGCTAGAAATTGCACTTGAGCACGACATGCGTGCAAGCAGCCTATTTTTGGTAGATCTTAACGAAAAAAGTGCTGCGGATTTACTGCCAACTGTGGAGGCGATCATAAAAAGGGCACTTGGTGTAAGCAATGTGCTCATATTGTTTAACAACGAAGAGCGTCGATAGAAAATGCAAGGCTAGCGCGAGTTCGTGAATTATTCTCGTGATGAGAATTATTGCTGAAATTTTTAAAATGCCGGACGGCTCCGTCATTCCTCTCATTTACGCATTGAAAGAAAATGGACAAGTTGATCGCGCTATAACTGATACTTTATGCGATTTTGTTAGTCATTTATTTCCTCCTGCGGACAAGGAATTTGAGGACTTGCTTGTTCGGTTGAGTGAAGGGAAATACCTTCCAACCAATCCATCGCTAGCAGACTTTGGCGTGAATGACGTCAATGTGTGGTTGGTTGCTCCGCATGCAGAAGACGGAGGTCTTTTGATTTCAAATGAAAATATTTCAGACTATTCAAGCGATGGAGGAGAGCCTCAGAAATTCTCAATTAAGCAATTTCACGCTATGTCTGAGTGTTGGAAGAAATTTCAGAAAAATAATAGAGAAAACGGTACAGAAAGCATAGTTGGCGTGAAATTTGAAACATTCATTCCATGACGATGAGCTCTTTGATAGGCATTGTCGCGCTGCGCTTGAACCCAGATTTCCCATCCGCCCGAAGGCCGCAGCTCAAAGATGGGGTTGACAGGCCAAGGCAGCTCGAACTATTTGGGCGGCATTCATCAAGCCACTGACCCCCAAGCCCTTGGCACACTCCTCGGTGCCCTGGTCTAGTCGATGGCGCACACCAGCCCGGCCAGGCGGTGAACCAGCCAGCGCTGGAAGGCCAACCCGGTGGCGGTGCGGCTGCGCAGGGGGATGCTGTACATGATGGGCTCCTTCGTACCGTGGGCAGGTGGTAGTTCAAATGGGGGGCAGGCAAAGTTCGGTGGGCGAGTGGCTCAGGCGGCCCGCAAGGCGCCGGTGCTTGATGTAGGTTTTACGCCGCCAGAGTCTTCGGCGTCGCTGGCGTGGATGGTGCCGCGCCGGGCAGCCCGGTCCCACGCCTTTTCATGGAAGAAGAAGGCCACCGCCTGCACTGTGGGCTCCAGCAGGCTCAGGGTGAGCGAGGCCCAGAGGTTGCCCGTGACGGCGTAAGCCACCATGGCTGCAACGCCAATGTGGATGAAGTAGTAGCTGGCGGTCTTCATCAGCATGGTTTTGTTCTGGTGTGCGACCCGGCGGATGTGGGACATGGCGGACTCCATTTTTTCTCTCGACAGCCCTGGGATGCGGTGAATTGCAGGGATGGGGAAATAGTAGTCATTCTCAATAGCAAAGACCAATTGATCGTCGCTAAGCCGCAGATAGCTGCTATCAACAAGCGCGGGCCGCGCTCATCCACATGCGCGGTGTACTGCGCGTGAAACGGTTCACGGAAGCAGCCCCAAAAAAGCCGCCGCGTGCAATGCCCCCATTGCTATGATGGCCGCTCTTTTCAACCCCTTCTTTTGCTTTGGGAGCACACATGGCCCTCATGGATTTCATCAAGAAACAGTTCATTGACATCATCCAATGGACCGAAGAGGGGGAGGGCACGCTGGCGTGGCGCTTCCCGATGGCGGGCATGGAAATCCAGAACGGCGGCACGCTGGTGGTGCGAGAGTCGCAGATGGCGGTGTTCGTCAACGAAGGCCAGGTGGCCGACGTGTTCGGCCCGGGCACCTACAAGCTCACCACGCAGACGCTGCCGGTGCTGACCTATCTGAAGAACTGGGACAAGCTGTTCCAGTCGCCCTTCAAAAGCGACGTGTACTTCTTCAGCACGCGCCAGCAGATCGACCAGAAGTGGGGCACGCCCCAGCCCATCACGATCCGCGACAAGGACTTCGGCGCGGTGCGCCTGCGTGCGTTCGGCAACTACGCCTTCCGCATTGCCGACCCCAAGCTGTTCCACACCGAGATCTCGGGCACGCGCGAGTCCTACCCCGTGGCCGACCTGGAAGGCCAGCTGCGCGGCCTGGTGCTGCAGAACATCAGCAACGCCATTGCCGGCAGCGGCCTGCCGTTCCTGGATCTGGCCGCCAACCAGGTGATGTTTGCCGACGCGCTGGCCAAGGAGCTGGCGCCCGCGTTCGCCAAGATCGGCCTGCAACTCGAAGCCATGACGGTGCAGAACGTCTCGCTGCCCGAAGAGCTGCAGAAGATCCTCGACCAGAAGATCGGCATGGGCATGGTCGGCAACGACATGGGCAAGTTCATGCAGTACCAGACGGCGCAGGCGATCCCCAAGTTCGCCGAGGGCGCGGGCAATGGCGGCGGTGGCATTGCGGGCGACGCCATGGGCCTGGGCGCTGGCGTGGCGCTGGGCCAGGTGCTGGCGCAAAACCTGCAACAGGGCCTGCAGACGCCCGTGGCGCCCGCTGCTGCCGCCGCCGCACAGGCCGCCGCGGCGCCGGTGGGTGTGAAGCCCGAGGAAGTGATGGCCACGCTGGAGAAGCTGGGCGACCTCAAGTCCAAGGGCATCCTGACGCAGGAAGAGTTCGACGCCAAGAAGGCCGAGCTGCTCAAGAAGCTCGTCTGATCGACGGGCACCTACCGCTATCATAAAGATAGCTGCTTGCGCTTGAGGGATAAGCGCCATAGGCCAAAAAGGCCTTGACTCCGCGCTGAGCGGCGCAAGCAGCATCCATCACCCTGCCGATGGCCACCGACCCCACCCAGCGCTACTACCGCGCGCCCTGCCCTGGCTGCGGCGCACCGGTGGAATTCAAGAGCGCGCAGTCCACCCACGCCGTCTGCGGCTACTGCCAGAGCACCGTCGTGCGCAGCGGCGAAGTGCTCACGCGCCTGGGCAAGATGGCCGAGCTGTTCGACGACCACAGCCCGCTGCAGCTCATGGCCAGCGGGCGCATCGCACTCGACGGCAAGGACACGCCCTTCACCCTCATCGGCCGCCTGCAGTACAAGGGCGACGCGGGCGTGTGGACCGAATGGGTCGCCTTCCTCGAAGACGGCAGCACCGCCACCCTCGGCGAAGACAACGGCGCCTACGTCTTCACCCGCCGCATCGACCCCGGCCGCGAGATGCCGCCGGCCGAGCGCTTTCGCATCGGCACCACCACCGCCATCAACGGCAAGCCCTACAGCGTGGCCTATACCGGCCAGGCATCGCTGATCTCCGCCCAGGGCGAACTGCCCAAGCTGCCACCGCTGGGCCAGCCGTTCGGCATGGTCGAGCTGCGCAGCGCCGATGGCGAGGTGGTCAGCATCGACTACGGCCACACCCCGCCCAGCGTGGAGCGCGGCCGCGCCGTGCTGCTGGAGGACCTGCAGCTGAAGGGCTTGAAGGACGAGTCTGCCAAGGACGAAAAAGGCCGCCAGTTCAACTGCCCGCACTGTGGCGCGCCCGTCCAGGTGAAGCTGGCGGGCACCAAAAGCATCACCTGCGGTTCCTGCGCCAGCATCATCAGCCTCGATAGCGGCGTGGGCGGCGAACTGCGCTCGGCCGAGCAGGACGAGCCCGTGCAGCCCCTCATTCCGCTGGGCAGCAAGGGCCAGCTGCAGGGTGTGCACTGGCAGGTGGTGGGTTTTCAGCACCGCATGGGCGTAGAGCCCGGCGACGACGAGCACTTTGGCTGGAGCGAGTACCTGCTCTACAACCAGAAGCGCGGCTTCGCCTTCCTGGTCGATTCGGAAGAAGGCTGGAGCATGGTGCGCCCCACCACCGGCGCGCCGCAACTCTCCTCCAATGGCCGTACCGCCACGTACATGGGCACCAAGTACGAGCTCAAGTACACCTACGAGGCCGAAACGACCTACGTGCTGGGCGAGTTCTACTGGCAGGTCACGCGCGGGCAAAAGACCAGCAACCGCGACTTCGCCAGCGCCAAGGGCCTGCTGTCGCTGGAGCAGACGCCGAACGAAGTCACCTGGTCCGCGGGCGACAAGCTCGCCAGCGACACCGTGGCCAAGGCCTTCAAGCTCGACGACAAGGCAGATGTACTCAAGCGCGACGACCCTGGCCCCTTCGTGGCCCAGTCGGGATTGGGCTGCGGCACCATCATCCTGATCGCGATCATCATCATCATCCTGCTCATCATCCTGAGCAATTGCTCCGGCTCATCGGGCAGCGGCTACCGTAGCTCGGGCGGCTCGTTCGGCGGCTACTCGTCGGGCGGCAGCCACAAGTAGGCGGGCGCCGCCACGGCGCCTGCCCGCTGACCCTCACCTTTCACCACCCACACAACACCTGGTTTTTCAAGGAGATCACACCATGATGGGAATCGAATGGCTCCGGCCCGCAGCCTTCCTCGGGTCCATGCTGTATGCGCTGATCGGCGTGGTCATTTTCTGGCTGTGCTTTGTCATCGTGGACAAGATCACGCCCTATGACCTGTGGCGCGAGATCGTCGAAAAGCAGAACCAGGCCCTGGGCCTGGTGGTCGCGGCGATGTGCCTGGGGATCAGCATCATCGTGGCGGCGGCGATCCACTGACCCCTGCCCGCAGCCTGACGCAGCGCTTGCTTCTGGCATGCGCTGGTGACCGCCTTGGAATTTTGATTTGACCCCTTCCGCCTCCCCGCCCGAGGCGCTGGCCGCACCGACCGGCCCTCGCCCCATCGACATCGCCCTGCTCATCAGCGTCTTCGTCGTGGCCGCCTGCGGCCTGCTCTACGAACTCGCCGCGGGCGCGCTGGCCTCGTACGTGCTGGGCGATTCGGTGCTGCAGTTTTCCACCATCATCGGCACCTACCTGTTCGCTATGGGCGTGGGCTCGTGGCTGTCGCGGTACTTTGAACGGCAGTTGCCAGCGCACTTCCTGCGCATCGAGTTGCTGGTGGCGCTCATTGGCGGGGCGCTGCCGGCCACGCTGTTCCTGGCCAATGCCTACACGCCTGGGGCGTTCCGGATTCTGCTGTACGGCATGGTGCTGGCGGTGGGAACGCTGGTGGGTCTGGAGATTCCGCTGGTGATGCGCATCCTCAAGCGCAATGTGGTGCTCAAGGACTTGGTGTCGCAGGTACTCACGTTCGACTACCTGGGCGCACTGGCGGTGTCCATGGCGTTTCCGCTGCTGCTGGTGCCGCACCTGGGGCTCATCCGCACCGGGCTGCTGTTTGGGGTGATGAACGCGGCCGTGGCATTGTGGGCGGTGTGGCTTTTCCGGCACGAGCTGCGGCGCCTAAAGGCGCACCTGGCGGCCTGCGTGATGGTGCTGGGACTGTTGCTGGCCGCGCTGGCGGGGGCCGAGCAGATCACCAGCGTGGCCGAAGACAAGTTCTACCAGGACCGCATCGTCTTCAGCACCGCGTCGCCCTACCAGCGCATCGTGGTCACACAGGGGCGCGCAGGACACCGGCTTTATCTCAACGGCAACCTGCAGTTCGCGCAGGCCGACGAGTACCGCTACCACGAGGCCCTGGTGCACCCGGCCATGGCAGCCCATGGCGCGCCCAAGAAGGTGGCGGTGCTGGGCGGCGGCGATGGCATGGCGGTGCGCGAAATCCTCAAATACCCCTCGGTCGAGTCCGTGACGCTGGTGGAGCTGGACCCCGCGATGACGAAGATCTTCAGCGAGAACCCGCGCCTTGCGCAGCTCAACGGCCTGGCACTGCAAAACCCGAAGGTGAAGATCGTCAACACCGATGCCTTTGGGTGGTTGCAGGAAGGGGCGGACACGTTTGATGTGATCGTGGTGGACTTTCCCGATCCCACCAATTTCTCCATCGGCAAGCTCTACACCAACAGCTTTTACGCGCTGCTGGACAAGCGCCTGGCCGCCAGCGGCTACGCGGTGGTGCAGACCACCTCCCCGCTGGTCGCGCGCAAAAGCTACTGGACGGTGGCGCAGACCATCGAATCCATCGGCCTGCAGACGGCGCCCTACCACGCGCATGTGCCCAGCTTTGGCGAATGGGGTTTCATCATCGCCAGCCGCAGGCCCTGGCGCCTGCCGGAGGCACTGCCAGCCGATTTGCGGTTCTTGGGTGCCGACACGCTGCCGCTGTTGTTCGACTTTCCGCTCGACATGGCGCGCGTGCCTGCCGAGGTGAACCGGCTGTCGAACCAGGCTCTGGTGCACACGTACGAACGCGAGTGGGGAAAACATTGAGAAGCCCCCCTGAGCCGCTTCGCGTCTTCCCCCCGCTCTCGCAGCGCTGCGCGCAGCGGGCAGGGGGACGCCCCCAGCGCGGCGCGGCGGCCCTTGCGCGGCGGCCGCTGGTCTGGGCCGCGCCGGTTGCAAGCGGCGCAGGCGTTGCGTACGCCCGGAGACACTGACGCCATGCAACGCCGCCATTTCCTAGCCACCGCCGCCGCTTCGACTGCCGCCGCGGTGCTGCTGCCGGGTTGCGACAAGGCCCCTCGCGTCTTGGAAGGCGGCTTCACCGGCATCGACATGGCGCGGGGCCACCAGCTGCGCGACCTGCTCAAGACCGGCACCTTGCCCGCCCCCAGCGTAGTCCGCCGTGCCCAGGTCATCATCGCGGGCGGTGGCGTGGCGGGGCTCGCTGCGGCGCGGTCGTTGCGGCTGGCGGGGGTGGAGGACTTTGCGCTGCTGGAGCTGGAAGACGGTGCAGGCGGCAACAGCCGGGGCGGGGCCGTGAGCGGCATTGCCTGCCCGCTGGGCGCGCACTACCTGCCCGTGCCCGGCGACGATGCGCGCGAGGTGCAGGATCTGCTGGAAGAGCTGGGCCTGCGCCGCCGCGTGGCTGGCCGCTGGCAGTACGACGAACGCCACCTGTGCCACAGCCCGCAGGAGCGCCTGTTTTTTGACGGCGAGTGGCAAGAAGGCCTGCTACCCGTGCACGGTGTTAGCGAAGCCACGCTGGCCCAGTACCGCCGCTTTGCACAGGCAGTGGAGCGAGAGGCGAAGGCCGCGCGGTTTGCCATGCCGGCGCTTAAGCTCTGGAGCACCAAACAGCCCATAGCGCCCGCACATCAAGCGCTGGACGCTATCACTTTCAGTGCGTGGCTGGCGCAAGAGGGCTTCGATGACGAGCACCTGCTGTGGTACCTAGACTACTGCTGCCGCGACGACTACGGCGCGGGCGTGGGGCGCGTGTCGGCCTGGGCGGGCATCCACTACTTTGCCAGCCGCCACGGCTTTCATGCGCCCGGCGAGGCAGCCGACGAAGCGCGCGAAAGCGTGCTCACCTGGCCTGAAGGCAATGGCTGGATCACGCAGCGCCTGGCCGAGCCCCTGCGTGCCGGAGGCCAGCTGCGCACCGCCACCAGCGTGCTGCGCATCACCGAAGGCCGCCATGGCGTGGAAGTGGACGCCTTCAACCACGCCACGGGCAGCGTGGAGCGTTGGAAGGCGCCGCGCTGCATCGTGGCGCTGCCGGTGTTCGTGGCGGCGCGGGTGGTGCAAAGCCCGCCTGCCTTCCTGACTGGCGCCACGCGGCGTTTGCAGTCCGCCCCCTGGCTGGTGGCCAACATCCACATCGACAGCCCGCTCACCGACCGCCCCGGCGCCGCGCCTGCATGGGACAACGTGCTCTACGCTGACCCCACCGTTGGCGGCCTGGGATACGTCAACGCCGGGCACCAGGGGTTGGACACCCGCGCCGCACTGGCCGGGCCCACCGTGCTCACCTACTACCAGGCCCTGGGCGACGTTCCCGAGGGCCGCCAGCAGCTCGCCACGCAGTCCTGGCAGCCCTGGGCCGAGGCCGCGCTGGCCACGCTGGCCGTGCCCCACCCCGACCTGCGCCAGCGCGCCACGCGCGTGGACATCACGCGCTACGGCCACGCCATGGCCATCCCTGTACCCGGACTGCTCGAATTTCTAAGCAAGATTGGCCTCCAACGCTTGTCCAGCAAGCGCAAGCAGCTATCCAATGGTGAGCAAACGCCGTGGATTCCCACGCCCGCCACGGCGCGGCTGGCGTTCGCCCACAGCGACTGGTCGGGCTATTCGGTTTTCGAAGAAGCGTTCACGCGCGGCCACGGCGCGGGCCTGGTGGCGGCGGCGAGCTGATCCACGGCTACGACAAAGCCACGCCAACGAAAAAAGGGCTCCCGCGAAGGAGCCCTTTTGGACAGGGGGAAAGCACCCGGCGCAGACCATTGCGGCAAAACACTTGCCCATGACAGCGGCACCCGCGGCATGCCATCGATGTCACCGATGCCACCGCCATGGGCAAGGCCCGCAACCGGTGCCGTGCATTACATGCTGAATTCGCCCGAAGGGATCTGGCCGGTGCGCAGGGCCTCGGCGGCCTCGGCGCGCACAGCGGCGCGGTCGGCCGTGCTCTTGTAAGTCGCCACGCGGGAACCCAGGGGCTCGATGCTGCGGGTTTGGGCCACGGTGGCGGCTTCGGCCTGCACTTCGGCGCGGGTACGGTTGGTCTGGAACTGCGTGGCGAACTGAGAAGCATCGGCTTCGTCGGCCTGGGCACCGAAAGCGGTGAAGGCGGCCACAGCAGCAACGGAGAGGATACGAGCGGTCTTGTTCATGATGGATTCCTTTAAAAAAAGCGTCTCAAAAAAACCGAAGCGGGTGGTTCATCAGGCCTGCCCTCCTCGGGTTCGGTGAGTCGCCTTGCGGGTTCGGCTCATCGATGGGATGAACTGTACGCCGCTGTGGTTCAAAGAAAAACCACTCAGTCTCGAATTGACCATTTCAGTATCAAGAACAATCAACCCCGTGCGCCGTGCACTCAGCGACGCTCTTGGGCGGCCAAGCCGTCACACGCCTGCCATCGGGGGGCGGCATCGTGGCGGCTCCTTTTTTGTTGAGCCTTCCATGACCCGACTTTCCACCCTCGCCACTTGCGCCGCCCTGGCGCTGATGGCCGCCTCCATCACCGCCCAGGCCCAGCAGGCCTATCCCGCCACGCTGGCCGGGCACGCCGTGCTGCCGGCACAGACCGTGATCGCCGCGCCGCCGGACGCACCGCAGGACCTGCAGGCCAGCGGCAAATTCACCACCGCGCGCCGCGTGGACGCCGTGGGCACGGTGATGGGCCAGTCCGGCGGGCGCAGCACAGGCGTGTCGCTGCCCTTCCAGGGCCAACCCATCCAGGGCCACTCGGGCATCAAGCGCATGGCCGACGGCTCGTTCTGGATCCTCACCGACAACGGCGCGGGCTCCAAGGCCAACTCGCCCGACTTCATGCTGCACCTGAGCCACTACGGCGTGGACTTTGCCAGCGGCCAGTTCCAGCGCCGCCAGACCGTGTTCTTGCACGACCCCGACAAGAAGGTGCCGTTCCGCATCACGCACGAAGGCACTGAAAAACGCTACCTCACGGGCGCCGACTTCGACCCCGAGAGCTTCCAGTTCGCCGGTGGCGCACTGTGGATTGGCGATGAGTTCGGCCCCTTCCTCATCAAGGCCGACCTGAAGGGCAAGGTGCTGGCGGTGTTCGAGACCAAGGTGGACGGCAAGGTCGTGCGCTCGCCCGACGCGCCCGGCGTGCTGATGCCCGGCGCGCCCGATGCCAAGCCCACGCCTTTTGAGGTCAAGCGCTCCAAGGGTTACGAGGGCATGGCCTCCAGCAAGGACGGCAGCAAGCTCTATGCGCTGCTCGAAGGCGCGCTGTGGAACGACGAAGCCAAGGCGTACGAAACCGTGGGCGGCAAGCAGTACCTGCGCGTGCTCGAATTCGACGTGAAGACCGAGCAATGGACGGGCCGCCACTGGAAATACGTGCTGGAGGCCAACCACCACGCGATTGGCGACTTCAACATGATCGACGGCACGACCGGTTTGATCATCGAGCGCGACAACGGCGAAGGCACGGTCGACAAGGCTTGCCCCGAGGGCCAAAAACGCACGGATTGCTTCCACGACTTGGCCAAGTTCAAGCGCGTCTACAAGGTCGAGATGAGCGATGCCAACGTCGGCGGCGAGATCCGCAAGGTGGGCTACATCGACCTCATGAACATCCAGGACCCGAAGCGCCTGGCCAAGAAGCCGCTGAACAACGGCGTGTTGACTTTCCCGTTCTTCACCATCGAAAACGTGGACATCGTGGACAGCACGCACATCGTGGTGGGCAACGACAACAACCTGCCCTTCAGCAGCAGCCGCGACCCGAACAAGGCGGATGACAACGAGCTGGTGCTGCTGGAAGTCGGCGAACTCTTGCGCGCCAAGTAACCCGGCACCAGCGCGCGGTGGGGGCCGGGTGGCAAAATTCCCGGTTCCCCCTCCAACGCTCCACAAGCCGCGCCACCATGTTCACAGGCATCGTCCAAGCCACGGCAGGCATTGCCGCCATCCACGACCGCGCGGGTCTGCGCACCTTCACGCTCGATTTTCCCGAAGGCTTCTGCCAGGACCTGGCCATTGGCGCCAGCGTGGCTACCGATGGCGTGTGCCTCACGGTCACCGAGATTCTTTCGCCCACGCAGGCCAACTTCGACGTGATGCTGCAGAGCCTGAACATCACCACGCTGGGCAGCTACAGCCAGGGCGACCGCGTGAACGTGGAGCGCGCGGCCAAGGACGGCGCCGAGATCGGCGGCCACCCGCTGTCCGGCCATGTGGACTTCACCGGCACGCTCATCGAGCGGCGCGAATTCGACAACAACCTGGTGTGGCGCGTGGCCGTGCCCGAGGCGTTTCGCCGCTATATCTTTGCCAAGGGCTACATCGCCATCCACGGCGCGAGCCTGACGGTGGCCGAGGTGAACCGGCAAGAGGGCTGGTTCGAGATCTGGATGATCCCCGAGACGCGCCGCGCCACCGTGTTTGAAGCCAAGAAGGTGGGCGACCGCCTGAACATCGAGATCGAACGCAGCACCCAGGTGGTTGTGGACACCGTGCGCGAGGCCGTGCAGGAAAGCCTGGGCCGGCTGCAGCCCGTGCTGGAGGCGCTGCTGAAGGAAAAGGGCCTGTCGCTCGACGACTTTGTGCAGGCCCCCGTGCTGCCGCACTGATCGGCGCGCGGCTTTTTTCATGTCCACAGAGGTGCGCCCCCTGGGGCTGAGCGACCTGCCTGCGTTGCTGGCGGTGCAACTGGCCTGCTACGGCGAGGGGTTTGTGGAGAGCGGCGAAGTGTTCGCCCGCCGCCTGGCCAACCCCGCCAATTGCTCGCTTGTGCTGGAGCAGGATGGCCGGGTGTGCGCCTACCTGGCGGCCTACCGCAGCGTGCGCGGCAAGGTCACCCCCCTGCATGGCGACTTTGAGACCGTGGCCCAGCCCGACACGCTGTACCTGCACGACATGGCGGTATGGCCCCAATGCGCAGGCCAGGGGCTGGCCCGTGCGTTGCTGCAGCCCCTGTGGAACCAGGCACGCTCCGGCGGCCTGCGGCACACGGCGCTGGTCTCGGTGCAGGACTCGCAGGCGTACTGGGAGCGGCACGGCTATACCGTGCAGCCGCTGGCCGATGCCGCACAGCGAGAACGGCTGGCGAGCTACGGGGATGGCGCGGTCTACATGGCGCGTGCACTCATTCCCTGATTGGCGCTGCGCTGCGCCATGATCCAGTCGCGGAAACGCCGCAGCGCAGGGTCGATCAAGGTTTCGGGTCGGTACACCAGGTGGTAGGCCAGCGGCGTGGCCAGGGGCTTGCAGTGCACGCACACCAGCTCGCGCGAGGCCAACTCCTGCTGCACCAGCGCACGCCGCGCCAGCGCAAAGCCCCGGCCCGCCACGGCGGCCTCGATGGCGGCGTTGTGCGCAAAGACGATGCCCCCCTCGCAGTCAACGTTCGCCACTCCATGTGCCTCGCACCACAGTCGCCAATCGCCTCGGTGTTCGTCGTGCAGCAGCCGGGTGCTGGTGATGTCGGCCACGCGCGCGGTCTTGCGCGGTGCCAGCAGGCGCGGGCTGCACACGGGCACCAGGTCGTCGGCCACCAGCACCTCGGACTTCAGGCCAGGATAGACGCCCTGCCCGTGGCGCACGGCAAAGTGCACGCCCTCGGCCGCCAGGTCCACCGCGCGGTTGGTGCTGCCCACGTGCACGTCCATGTCCGGATGCAGCTCCAAAAAGCCGTGCAGACGCGGCACCAGCCATTGCACGGCAAAGCCCGGCGTGCAGCTCACCAGCACCGCATGGCGGCGGTTCGTCGATGCGATGCGCGAAGTGGCATGCCCGATCACGGCCAGGCCCTCGGCGCAGGCGGCCTGGTAGTCGCGCCCGGCCGCTGTGAGCGCCAGCCCGCGCGGCTGGCGCTCAAATAGCGCACAGCCCAGGAAGGCTTCCAGCTTGCGCACCTGCTGCGAGACGGCGCCCGGGGTGACGTGCAACTCTTCGGCCGCACGCCGCACGCTCGCGTGGCGCGCCGTGGCCTCGAAGAAGCGGACAGCGATCAGGGGAGGCAGGCGCATGGCGGCAGTTGGATAGTTTGGCTAAACAGCTGTCGAGAATAAATGGTTTGCCGTGGATCCTTTCCTGCATTGAAGATCCGCCGCATGAACCTTCCCAGCCTGCTCCGCTTTGTTGCCCTGGCCGCCCTGTGGGGTGGCAGCTTTCTGTTCATGCGCATTGCAGCGCCGGTATGGGGCGCGGTACCCACCGCTTTTGGCCGCGTGGTGCTGGGTGCCGCCGGGCTGCTGGCATTGCTGGCCCTGGTGCGGCTGCGGCCCGCGTTCCAGGGCAAGCTCGGCGCCGCTCTGCTGCTGGGCGTTTTCAATTCGGGTATCCCTTTCCTGATGTTTGCGCTGGCCGCCCGCGTACTGCCGGCGGGCTACAGCGCCATCCTCAACGCCACCACGCCGCTCATGGCCGTGGTGATCGGCGCGCTCGCCTTTGGCGAACGCATCACCTGGGCTCGCGTGGGTGGGGTACTGCTGGGCATGGCAGGCGTCGCGGTGCTTGCGCAGGCTGGGCCGGTGGCGCTCACCATGCCGGTGCTCGGCGGCATGGCCGCCTGCCTGGTGGCCACAGCCTGCTATGGCCTCTCGGGCTTGCTGACGCGGCGCTGGATCACCCAGCGCGGCGGGCTGGACAGCCGCCTTGTGGCTCTGGGCAGCCAATGGGGCGCAGTGCTGGCGCTGGCGCCGTTCGCGCTGTGGGAGGCCGCGCAGCAGCCGATGGCTACCTGGCTCTCGGCCGGCCCTGCCGTCTGGAGCGCCATGCTGGCGCTCGGCTTACTCTGCACCTCATTCGCCTACGTGCTGTACTTCCGCCTCATTGCGGACGTGGGGCCGGTGAAAGCACTCACCGTGACGTTCCTGATACCGCTGTTCGGTGTGGGATGGGGTTGGCTGGTGCTGGGCGAGGCGGCCACCCTGGCCCATGCGGCGGGCGGCGTGCTGATTGGCCTGGCACTGTGGCTGGTGCTTCGGCCCGCGCAGGCCGCCGCAGCACCCGCCGCGGCCGGTACAGCGGCAGCGCGGCGCTGAACAAGGAGCCGTGCGCGCAAGGCCTGGACAGTCCGGCGTCATGCCGGCTGGTCATAATGCGCGCCATGCCCCACCGCTGGAAACCCAACGTCACCGTGGCCGCCCTCATCGAACGCGAGGGCCGCTTTCTGCTGGTCGAGGAAGAAACCACCGACGGCCTGAAGCTCAACAACCCGGCCGGCCACCTGGACCCGGGTGAGTCGCCCGTCCAGGCCTGCGCGCGCGAGGTGCTGGAAGAGACGGCGCACGACTTCGAGCCCACGGCCCTGATCGGTGTATACCTCAACCGGTTCACCAAGACGCGCACCGGCGACGACATCACCTACCTGCGCTTTGCGTTTGCGGGCACGCTGGGCACACACCACGCGTGGCGCACGCTGGACACCGGCATCGTGCGCGCGGTGTGGATGACACCCGATGAGATCCGCGCCTGCCCCGAGCGCCACCGCAGCCCGCTGCTGCTGCGCTGCCTGGAAGACTATCTGGCGGGGCAGCGGTTTCCACTCTCGCTGGTGCATACCGACATTTCGGTGACCGAACCTGCGGCCGAGTGAGCCCTGCGCACGCCAGCACTGCGCTACTGCTCCAGCGCAATCTTGTGGGTCTTGACGATGTTCCTGTAGAACTGGATGCGCTGCTGGATCTCCTGGCGGAATTCGGCAGGCTTCATGGCTTCCGGGAGCATGGCACCCCGGTCATTCCACGCCTTGTGCGTGGCCGGATCGCGCAGCACCGTGCGCATTGCGTCGTAGAGCTGCGCAATGATGGGCTCGGGCGTCTTGGCAGGCGCGGCCAGGCCCGTCCAGGACGTGAGGTTCAGCTCCGGCAGCTTCAGCTCATCGAAGGTCGGCACGTCGGGCAACTGCGGCGCGCGGATCGGTGACGCCACGGCCAGCGCGCGCAGGCGGCCGTTATGGATCATGCCGAGGTTGGACGAGAGGTTGTTCCAGGTCATGTGCACCTGCCCCGCCTGCAGGTCGGCCAGCGCAGGGCCGGCGCCCCGGTACGGAATGTGGGTGATGGCCAACCCCAGCTTGGCCTTGAGCAGCTCCATGCTCAGGTAGGCCACTGAAGCATTGCCCGACGAGGCGTAGTTCAGCTTGCCAGGGTTCTCCTTCACATACTTCACGAACTCCGCAAAGTTCTTGACGGGCAGGCCCGGGGTGACCAGCAGCACGTTGGCCAGGCGGTCAATCAGCGTGATGGGAGCGAAGTCGTTCACAGCGTCATACGGCAGGCTGGGCGTGAGGATGGGATTGATCACGTGGGTGGTCTGCGAGGTGACGACGAGCGTGTAGCCATCGGGTTGCGCCTTCGCCACCTGCGTGCTGCCAATGGCACCGCCGGCCCCGCCCTTGTTTTCCACGATCACAGGCTGCCCCAGCACCCGCCCGAGCCGGTCGGCAATGGCGCGGCCTGCACTGTCGACCGACCCCCCGGGCGGGAACGGCACCACCAGCGTGATCGGGCGGGTGGGGTAGCGGCCCGGCGCCTGGGCGAAGGCAGCAGGCAGGGCCATGGCGCCGGCCAGGGCGGTGCTGGAGCGGATGAAGCGGCGGCGGTTCACGGTGGTGGGCATGGTGGCGTCCTTGGGTTTCAGTGGGCAATGGCAACGGAACTGGGGGTGGGGTGTGCAGCACCGGCGTGGCGGACGTAGGCGGCCACGTCCTGCAGCAGGCTGGCGATGTCCTCACGCACGCGGCTCGCGCGGGGCAGCAACTCCCGCGTGTGTTCGTCCAGGTACAGCGCGCGGTTGATTTCGACCTGCAGGCTGTGGTGCCCGCGCGATGGCGCGCCAAACTGGCGCAGCAGGTCCTGCCCTGCATAGGGGTCATTGATGGCCACCGTGTAGCCGCGCTGCCGGAAGCCCTCTGCAACCCGCCCGGTGAATTCGCTGCCGCAGCTGCGCCCGTTCAGGTCGCCCAGCACCACGTCGGCCAGGGGGCCGGGCGCCACGCGGCCCAGCCGCTCGTAGGCGTTGCTGGGCATGGAATGAAGGTTCAGGTGCCAGCGCGGCCCCTGCGCGCTCGCGGCTTCCAGCACCTCGCCCAGCGCCTGCCGATACGGGCGCCAGTAGTGCTCGATGCGGTGCGCCACCTCTTGCGCCGACAGGCGGCGCGCATAGATGGGCTGGCGCGCGGGGGTGTGGGTGGCCACCAGCCCCATGCCCAGCTCCAGGGTCCGTGCGGTCGGTGTGGTGGGGCCCGGCCAGGCGTCCGCCAGCATGGCGGGGTTGATGTCCTGCACGTCGCGGTTGGGGTCGATGTAGCTGCGGGGAAAGGTGGCGTGCACCAGGGTGCCGCCCGCCTGGGGCACGGCGCCCCACAGCCAGTGCACATGGGTATCCTCGCAGCGGCGCAGGTCGGCGGTGGCCACCGCGTAGCCGAAGTCCGCGGGGTAGTCGGTGCCGCTGTGGGGTGAGTCGCAGACCAGCGGGAGGGCCGCGGCGGTGTCCGGCAGCAACACCTGCACGGGTGTGGCCGGGATGAGGATTTCAGGAAGCTGCATGGTGAGGGAGGTGAAAGCGCGGTTCAGACCAATGGAGATGGCCGAAGCGTAGAGAGCCCCGGCTTTGCGGGCAAACGACAATTTCATCGCCACTGATAACCGGATGTAATCACCGCATGCAGTTCAAATCCCCCTCTCTGCCCGAGTTGCACGCCTTTCTGGCGGTCTGCCAGCTGGGCAGCTTTCGACAGGCGGCAGGGGTGCTCTTCGTGACCCAGGCTGCCGTGAGCCGGGCGGTGCAACGGCTGGAGCAGCGCCTGGAGTGCACGCTGCTGGACCGTACCGGCCCCCGGGTCCTGCCCACGGCGCGGGGCCGCGAATTCCAGCAGCTGGTGGAGGCCCACGTGGCAGGCCTGGAGACCGCCGTGAGCCGGTTTGGCGCGCGCCCCGCAAAACGCCGCCTGCGCGTCAGCGTGGTGCCGACCCTGGCCACCCGCTGGCTGGTGCCAAGGCTGGGACAGTTCCGCGCCCTGCACCCGGGCATCGACATCGAACTGCGGCCGTTCCACCACGATGAAGATTTCACGCGCGACGACGTGGACCTGTGGATCGACGTGAAGCGCCCTGCGCGCGCCTGGCCGCGCGGCATCCGTGCGCGCTACCTCACGGGGCGCGAGATCCTGCCCGCCTGCACCCCGGCGCTGGCGGCCAAGCTGCGCGAGCCGCGTGATCTGCTCCAGGCTACGCTGCTGCAGCACATCAACTTCCCCGGCAACTGGGCCCTGTGGCTGCGCCAGGCTGGCGGCGTGGATGCGGAGCCGGTACTGGGCCCGGGGTTTGACCTGGGCAACAACCTGATCGTCGCCGCCTGCGCCGGCATGGGTGTCACCGTGATCCAGCCGCTGCTGATCGAAGCCGAGCTGGAATCAGGCCAGCTGGTGCTGCCGTTCGCCCAGGCCGTGAACACGGGGCGCGGCTACTACCTGTGCAGCCGCGCCGCACTGGCCGAGAACGAAGCGTTTGCGCAGTTCACGCGCTGGCTGCTGGACGAGGCCCAGGCCGGCACCGCGCGGCTGGGGCTGACATCGCGAGAACGCAGCGTGCGGCCAAAAAGTGGACCACGCCAGCCGCCCGGCGCTGACGGCGCACCGGAGGGGTTGCAGCTCAATCGGCCGTGAGCTTGCGCTCCCTGATGATGGTGGCCCACTGTGTGGACTCCTTCTTCATGAAGGCCGTCAGTTCGGCGCGCGTGGTGGGCTGGGGCGTGAGGCCGTGCTTGTTCAGCGCCTCTTTCACGCCCGCATCGTTCAGCACCTTGACGATCTCCTGGTTCCAGCGCTCCAGCAGCGGCACGGGCGTTTTGCCCGGCGCCACGAAGGCATACCAGTTGAGCGCCTCGAAACCGGGGTAGCCCGCCTCGGCCACCGTGGGCACGTTGGGCATGTAGGCCGGCCGCGTGAGACCCGTGGTAGCCAGCGGGATCAGCTTGCCCGCCTCGATGTGCGGCAGGGCCGTGGGTGGCGCGGCAAAGTAGGAAGTAATGTGCTCGCCCAGCAGATCCTGCAAGGCGGGTGCTCCACCTTTGTAGGGCACATGGGTCATGTCGATGCCTGCACGCTGGTTGAACAACTCGCCCGCCAGGTGCGAAGCCGAGCCCGCGCCGGTGGAGGCGAAGTCCACGCTGCCGGGCTTCCTCTTGGACAGCTGCACGAATTCGGCGAGTGTTTTTGCGCCCGCGGCCTTGTGCACCACCAGCACGTTCGGAAAGTTCACCCCACCTGAAATCGCTGCCAGATCCTTGAACGGGTCGTACGTCAATTTCATCAGGTGCGGCGCAATGGTGAGCGGACCCACCGAGCCGAACAGCAGCACGCTGCCATCGGCCGCCGCATTGGCCACGAACTGGTGGGCGATGTTGCCACCCGCGCCGCCCTTGTTGTCCACCACCACCGACTGGCCGATGTTCTCGGAGAGCTTCTTGGCAATGAGGCGCGCCGCCGCATCGGCCGCGCCGCCCGCCGCAAAGCCCACGACCAGCGTCACGGGCTTCTTGGGCGGGAAATCCTGCGCGTGGGCTGCACCAGACAGCGTCGTGGTTGCCATGGCGAGTGCCAGCGCGCTCATCAAGAGGGTGCGTTTTTTCATGGGGTCTCCTTCATCGTGGGTAAAGCGGATACAAGACGAGCTACTTGTCCTCGTACAAGGGCGGGAGCTACTGGCGCTGCCCATGCGCGGGCTACCGTGCAAGGGCAGCCCCGCCGCACTGGTGGCGTCCCCCTTCCCGCGCGCAGCGCGAGAGAAGGGGGAAGGCGCGCAGCGCCACAGGGGGTTGTGTCATTTCAGTCGGAACCGAGCCCGATGGGATTGGGCTGGCGCTTTTCCACCGCATGGCGCAGCAGCGAGGCGGTGCGGAAGATGCCGTGCGCAAACTTGCCGTAGGGCATGGTGGCGAACAGCGCCATCACCGCGCCCAGGTGCAGGCACAGCAGCAGCGGCAATGCGGCGGTGCCACGCGCTGCCCACAGCGCCAGGCCGCTGGTGGCGGTAAGGAACAGCAGGGCGATGAACGCGCGGTCCATGGGCTTTTGGGCGGCGTCGCCGTGTTGCGGGTGGCGGCGCAGGTTCAGCCGCCACAGGCCTGCGGTGCCAATCGCCAGGCTGATGCCGCCCACGCCGCCCAGCAGCTTGGGCAGGCTGGGCAGGTCATACGGTGCGGGCGCGCCCAGCAGGTAGTGGTAAAGCGTGGCCACGCTGGTGGCCGCAAAACACAGCATGAAGCCGTAGAACGTGAGGTGGTGCATGCGCCTGCGTGACAGGGTGTAGGCATCGTCCTCGTTGTGGCAGCCGTCGCCGTGGCCGCCGTCCAGGTACTTGAGGCGCAGCACCGCATCGGTGGCCTCCGCCGTGGCGGGGGCAGTCAGCGGTGCGCCGCTGGTGGCGGGCGTCACGTCGCGCCAGAAGCGGCGCACGCCCAGGCCCAGCGCGAGCACGGCGAACAGAAACACCGGCGCGAACAGGCCCACCAGCAGGTTGTGCGGGAAGATGCCGTAGAAGCCGCCCACCGGGGCCTGCCACAGCGCCGCCAGCCCTTGCCCGTGCAGCACCACGGCCAGCAGCAGGAACAGCGTGAGCCCCGCCACCAGCGCCAGCGCAAGGGTCAAGCCGTTGCGCTGGTACAGCTGGCCCAGCGCGGGCGGCCAGGCGTAGTCGGCATAGGTCTGGCCGCGCACCTGGGCCATGGCCTGCGGAATGTTCACCGCAAATTCGTGCGGCGGTGCGTACTGGCAGGCGTGCAGGCA
>Ga0307408_100001108_pt1 | contig 20560 bp, 20 predicted proteins | sample 322Cmetagenome_FD_202116 | JGI IMG/M metagenome (GOLD analysis project Ga0307408, IMG submission 202116) | Maize rhizosphere microbial communities from greenhouse at UC Davis, California, United States - 322HYB-C-3 | ecosystem: Host-associated > Plants > Roots > Rhizosphere > Soil | place... | reverse complement strand
AAGCATCGGCACTAATGTCGTACCCGTTCTGGCGAACGTTAAAGTTTGAGGAGCGGTTTGGGTCTAAGCCTCTTCCTCCAATACTTAATTGCAAACCAGCGCCGTCGTTTTCCCAGATGTTAAGGCCTGCAACCCTCGAATAAATCTGCCTTGCATTATTGGTAGAAAGGTTGGCAACCAGCTCGTCAGGCACAATTACCTCCGACTTTTTCCCTTCGTAAATCCCAAGGTTTTCAACCGCTTTCAAATGTGAAAAGCCAAAGTCATTCTTCCTGGTTTTTACTACAACTTCAGAGAGAGCCTTTGTGTCTTGCGATAAATTAATCACAACGACTTTGTCTTCATTTAGCTTGATCTGAGAATTCCTTCTTTTATAACCAATACAAGCTACGGATAAGGTGTAATTTCCGGAAGGCTTATTCAGGAACGTAAACTCGCCCTGGGCATTGGTTACAGCCGAGCTTTTATCACTCAAGAAAACACTGCAATTGATTACCGGCAAACTATCTGTAGAAGAAATAACTTTACCCGATAATTTATACTGGGCGAATGCCGAAAAAGAACTAAATAAAAGAAGTGCTAAACTAAAAACCTTTGATTTCATCATTAAGGGGCAATATCCATGTCTTGGGTTTAAATGATTCCTCTTCCTTGGCCAGATCGGTTTCAGGGGAAATAAAAACCTTCCCTCTGCGCCCGTTAAGCGTTACATAAGAATCAACATATACTTGCGGGGAAATAAATCCAGACTTAGCATAATGATCCCGCAATATATGAGCATACTGCAAAATCATATCTGGCTGAGCCGACATCATTTTTTCCTGCAAAGGTGTTAAAAATTCGTTATTATTTACGATGATCCGTTTACCTGAAGCATCTTTTACAGTAAACTGAGTATAGCCGGCTTTCTCCATCAACATCACCCTCCAGGAGAAACGATAACCTTCCTCCGTCCAAAATAATTCGCCGGGATAAAGCAGATAACGAAATGGCATTAGTACCTGTATGGCAAAAAAGACTGCTAACAGGCACACGAACACATTTTGTACAATTGGCCTGTACTTAAATTCCACATGCGGTTCCACCAAAGTAGTATCCTTTTTGAAAAAGCTTTTTAGGCGGGCTATTATCTTTCTATGAAAATCAGCAGAAAAGAAAACCAGGGCTGTAACTATCATAATGTATGGAAACATCCCGATAGGAAAAAGAATCGCGGTTAGCCCATGAAATGCCACCACCGTGATATAAGCCCAGGGGCGGGTTCTTTTATTCCAGAGCAGGAAACCAACCAGCAGGTCGTAAGCGCAGCCGAACCAGCTAAACAGGTAAGCAACCCAGGTATAATTAAACAAGGGGCCAATTATGGGGGTATCGTTTCGGGCAGGTAGCCATATCTTAAGCGGCAGTGCATTAAGCAGCCAATCGCTGTTCAGTTTAGCAAGCCCCGCATAAAAATACAGGATCAACACCAACAGCTTAAGCGAGTCTAAACACCATTTGGGTACCTGGCTGGCGAACAAAGATTTATCTCTGAGGACGTCTACCGAAAAGTACCTGTTGGCTGGCAAAAACACCATCAATAGCAGCACCATGCTTACAAAGTAGTAATGGTTGAGATAAGTGCTTTTATCCATCAGTTCAATGTAAGTGAAAGATAAAAACAAGCTTATACTCGCAATTCGGTAAAGGCATCCGGCCGCAAAAAGCAATGCAGATACGCCGCAGGCGATAAAAATGAGGTATGTGTAATTGCCTAAAGGCTTAACGAATTCGAAGCCGTAGAAAGGAAAAAAGTGCAAAGGCTTAATATATAACTCGTATATCCAGCCTTTGCACCAAAAACGAATGATGCTTATGAAAAGCATCATTCCAAATATTATTCTGAATGCAGCTAAAGGCGCTGCATGTGTTGGCTTTTGAAAATAGTGTTTCATTAGCCAGTCCACTAATCGCCGTCGTTATCTGTATACGAGATGGAAATACTCATCGCAGAGGTCATGTCTACTTTCAGCAAAGGCACCAACTTCTGCATTTCGTTATACACATCAATCATTTGCTGGTTGTTGTTTTGAACAACGCTGCTTAAATTTTCTGTGTTAATAGCATTTAACTTTTGGGTAGTTGCTGCAAACTGAGCATTAATGCCAGCAGCTAGAGTTGTGCTTGACGGCAATGAGTTAAGATAGGTTTTAAGCGAAGGGCCTTCAGTGCCCGATTTAACGCTTTTACCATTAAAGAAATCGATAGCTGCCAGATGTGCTGTTTTTGCAAGCGTTAATGAGATGTCTTTTTTATAGTAAGCTTCCACATTTTGAGGTGAAACAGTACCGTTTTCCATTGCTCCAGACGGGATACCGAATTTACCGGACCTTACAGCACTCTCATAACTTCTTATATAGCCATTTACCAGTGAAGAGAATGGAGATGAAGCATCTATTGTAGTTTTATTGACAAATGTTTCGCGGTAAGCACCGTTCCATTCTGCCGATACAAAGCCAAACATAGCACTCATTTTAGCTGCAATATTTTTGAGATAGGCAATACGTTTTGCCCCATCTGTTGGCGAGGTATAGAAGGCTACGATTTCGGTATCGTTAGTGCCGGCACCGTTAATTAAATAGTCAAGGCCAGGAAAACCGCTAGCAGTATAGTTAGCAGGTAAATCAAGATTAGCATTACCAGCCGCAATGTTAGCAGTTATCTTGGTAACGTTAGCCGGGTAAATATTCATATACCCACGAATGGCGTACATCTCTGCAGGGCCAAAATCGAGGATCTCCACTTTCTGCCATTCTTTGTAAGCGTCCACCCAGGCTGTACGCAACTCCTGTAAAGAAGTAACCGTTGGGGCATTGCCAAAAGCATTGGTTTTCGATACCATTACATCCAGTTTCAATTTGAAATTAGCGTAAGAGGGAATGATTATCTCGTCTGCAAGTTGGATTAACACAGCCTTCCTGTCTGCTGAGGCACCGGTATTAGTATTGTCCTTTTCAGCAGCCTCCTTCTTAGAACATGCGAAAATGCCAGCCAATAAAATCAGCACTAAACCTATCTTCTTTCCTGTGTACTGTCTCATATCTATAAACGATAAAAATGGATTGGCAAGATTTGCCAATCCATTTAATGTATTTTAAATGTGTGTTGTGTATTAGATGCCGAACTTTGCTTTGATCTCGGTAGCAGCAGCGTTAGTCTTGATTGCAGTCAAATCCCAGAAGCCATTTGCAGAACCTACCAAGTCACTGATAATCTTATCGGAGAAGGCTGCATTTGCGCCATGAACACTTGCAAAACGTAAAGAGTAAATAAATCCAAGCCCCTCTCCAAACGCATGTGCACGATATCCGTCAGATTTAGTTGCGTCCATTGATTTCGTAAGATATCCCAAGGCTGCATTTGCTATTGCTAATTCAAATTGGGTCCTGATAAATAGTGCTTGTGCTCTTAATTCTGTTTGGTCATTATTTATAATTGCTACACGGCCTTTCAGGAACGCTGGCAAGATTTTAGCATAATTTCCTTGATTATACTCCCACATATAAGATCCTAAGAAGCTTTCTGTAGTTCCTTTAGCTGAGCTTGTTGAATTACGTAAATAGTTTGGATTTAAGGTTAAAGAAGAATAAGCCAAATCCCAAACATGCTCAAGAGCTGTGTAGTTTTTGCCTGATACAAGAGTGGAGTTGTCTGCATCAAGACCGGAGTTTAGCAGTACATTTCCGATAAAATCTAACTGGTAGGCACCAATTAAAGACTTTTGTATGATTTGAGCAGTCTCAATTCCTTTGGAAGTTACGAGATATTTACTTGTTCCGTTAGTTAAATAACCTGCTACTCCTTGGGCACCAAGCACACCAAAAGAAGTGCTGATTTCTGCCATCGTTTTGAATTCTGACTCAATCTTTTTACGTACCACTTCTGCATTGGCAGCGCTCCATGAAGAAGCAACAACATTACGCAACTGTAAACCAGATGCATTTAAAGTAGCGTAATCAGCATGGTAAGTAGAAATAAATGGACTATTTGTGTTCGAAAAAAGATTTTTCAATTTTACAGAATCCAAAGGTTCACTTGCACCTAAAGCACGTCCATTATAGGAATTAATGCCCTGGAACATTTTATAGCGCACATTTCCTTCTGTCAGGTCAACCGTAGTTTTTCCACTTGCATCTACAAATAATCCGTTTGTTTTGCTGTAAGTAGTAGTATCAGTAACTTTTGAATAGTCAACTTTAGCACGTGATACCTTTTGCTCATCATCGTCTTTTTTACAAGCTGTAAACGCAGCTCCGATAGCCAGATACAAGCCAACTTTTTTTAGATTGTGTAGATTAAAGTTCATTTGGGTTGTGGTATTTTTATTTAAAATAATTCTTAATTGTGCCGCGAAAGTAAAAGATTTAAGTGAATTGAGAAAATTATTTAGAGGAAATCTAAATAAAAATTGACAGGACGGCAATTTTTGCGATTTATCGTTGAAAACTTGAGGGAGTTTTCTCCTTAATTCACAAAAGCTTATAAACCTGAGTTCGATTCCGCCAATCGCAAAGCGCTAACCAAAGAGAAACAGTTTCGTTTATGCACTGATTTCAGGCATAATAAATATGTTGGTTAGATCCAAAACTTGTGTACACACAGTAGGGATGAGGAGAAGGGAATGCAAACTTTTTATTTTAAGCGATTTAATAGAAGAACAATGATCGCCTCAGGTTATAAGGATTTTTTAGAGGTTTCCATAAACAATAAGGCCGATACTTTTGCATCGGCCTTTTGTATAAGTATGTTTGTTAAAATGTACTTTGTTAAAGTCTACATTTTTTTGTAGGTGGTCACTGTAACAAATTTACTTCCATTGTCTTCCACATCAGTCTCTTCAAGAACTAATTCAGTAGAGTTGACAGTTTTAATTGTTTCTTCACCATACGCAAATGACCCATATTTATAGGTGATTTTGCTTCCGCTAACCTGATAGGTCAACGTTAACGAAATGCCTTCGTTAACTACACATTGGCCGTTGCTTTTGTATTCAACGTAGTCTTCAGCCGTAAAGGTTGAGTTTGTATTTTCTCCCTGTTTGGTTCCTCCACTATTGTATTCTGTTTCTACTTCTTTCGTTTTTTGCCATTTTCCAACTATCGCTGTTGCATTGCTTGGGGCAGCTTCTTCTTTGTCATCTTTTTTACATGAAGCAAAACCAACACTTACCGCTATAAAAAGCAGTGATAAAAATTTTAAAGTCCTCATTGGGATTAAATTGTGATTTAATAAATAAAAGTTTAGTTAAAGAACTCGGGATTCTGCATAACTGCAAGGAATTTACATACTTATAAGTTCCAGAGTTTGGGGGCGAAAATACATTTTTTCGCAATAGGAATGGCAATTAAATTTAACTGATAGAATATTATTTATCCACAAAATACAAAGTACTTAATCGTAGGCGGTTGTGTTTATAAGCCTAAGTTTGGTTTTTTTGACCAATTCAAAGTAACATCTCATGTTCGCCTATTTTAGCTGGCTGTTAACTTAAGGTAATGTAATTTCTCTTTGTAAGAACTTAAAATAGCGCTATATCGCCATTCTCTCGCGACCAGTGACTTTTTTCGCACAATCCACTATGCAATTATTGAGAGATTCTTATTCTGAAAGGCCTCAATGAGTGCTTTGCAGTTCCCTTGTCAGGGCACATAGTGCGGCGCAGGCCTCATTCCCTTGCCTCGCTTTTGTAGAAAATAAGATTGTTTTTTCAAATGAAGATCTAGACCCCTTCCCCTTACTACAGTTTTAATTAAATTCCAATTCAAGTTACACCCCAATCAAAAAGTATTCTCTTCATTGAAATTATCGTTGTGGAATTTGTCTAAAACCTCCTCCAGCATCTCCTTTGTCAAAGGCTTCGTTTTAAAATCTGAAAGTACGCCGGTTGTTTTTGCCTGAACTTTATCGTCAGAATTGTCGGATGTGGTAAGCATTATCACTACCATCGTGCTTTGCCGATTCTTATCGAGCTTTTTATACTCTTCAAGAAATTCCCAGCCATTCATCCCAGGCATATTAATATCAAGGAATATCAGGTCGGGATTAACATTTTCGACACTCTCCCTTGTCTTCAAATAATCAAGCGCTTCCTGGGCAGACTCCTTTGTAATTATTGTATCTGCCGCGTTGCATTTTCTAATAACCCGTTCATGAAAAAAATTATCAGATTTGTTATCATCTACCAGCATTATGCAGTTTACCCTGTTATTCATATTTGAAGATTTGAAATTGTAAATCTAAACGTACTACCTGCGCCCAATTCAGACTCAACCCAGATGGCTCCTCCATGGATCTCTGCAATTTTTTTACAATTGGCGAGCCCAATGCCGTAGCCGTCGTAATCTCTGGCACTGTTAAGTCTTTGAAAGATGTGGAAAATTCGTTCGAAATGCCTCGAATCAATGCCTATACCATTATCGGCCACGTAAAACTCTGTATAAAGTCCGTTTTTCCAACAACCAATAGATATTGCGGGCGGCAGGCCTTTTCGCCTAAACTTAATTGCGTTATTAATCAGATTTTGAAACAGCTGCCTTAACTCTGTTTCATATCCGTTTATTTTGGGCAGCTCTTCTAACTTTATTATTGCGCTGCTATTTTGAATAAGGCCAGTTAGGTCTGCTATCACGTCTTGTACCAGTACATTACAGTCTATCGGGACCAGTTTCTGCCCCTGCCCTAACCTTGAAAAATCCAGCAGCGAGCGTACTAAAACGCTCATTCTTTTAGTCGCATTGCTTATTGTTTGGAGGTGTGCCTTGGCTTCTTCATCTAATCGGACTGAAAAGTCTTCTTCCAGTATCTGTATATAGTTAGAAACCGTCCGCAAAGGCTCCTGGAGGTCATGCGAAGCAATGTAATTGAAATGTTCCAACTCTTTATTTTTCAATTCCAGCTTAACAAAGGCCTCATGCCTTTTTCTTTCAGTAATGTCGATAATAGAAGCCAGCACAACCGTTTCATCATCTGTCTCAATTGGGTTTAAACCTATTTCGACAGGAAACTCTGAGCCATCTTTTCGGGCGGCAAATAGTTCGCGCCCTGCGCCCATAGACCGTACCGAAGGGGATGAGAAAAACATATTTCTATGATGTGGATGGCCTGCCCGGAATTTCTCGGGAATTAGTATTTCAAGTTTTTGCCCAATTAATTCCCTTCTATCGTAGCCAAACAGTTTTTCTGTTTGTTTATTAATAAGAGTAATAACTCCCTCCTTATTCACCAGAATCATGGCGTTTGGAGCCGATTCTACAACCAACCGGAAACGTTCTTCCGCTTTTTTTCGGGTAGTAATATCAATTATAGAAACCAGCACCATGGTACCGTCAATGGTAACCAGAGGATTAAGCCCAACTTCTACCGGAAACTCAACATTGTCTTTACGAATGGCAAATAGTTCCCGCCCAGAGCCCATTGCTCTGGTTTCGGGTGAGGCGAAAAAAGTGCCACGAAATTGTGGATGGTGGCGATGAAAACGCTCAGGTATAAGCATTTCGACCATCTGGCCTACCAACTCAAATCTACTGTAGCCAAAAAGCTTTTCAGTTTGATTGTTTGTATATGCAATCTTCCCTTCCTTGTTTACAAGCACAATGGCATTAGGTGTTGCCTCTACTATTGCCTGGAAGGTAAGTTCAGAGTGTTTTTTATTAATATCATCCATTTTATCCTAAGGTTCTTGTGTATAGGAGTTCGCCGAAGGCTATAAAGCAGCAAACTGCTTAAATGAACTCGTTTCATAGGTGAATTACTAAGTTACTCCTTTTTTTGCTAGACAGCTACTTTATAGAAATAAAATTTACTTTAGACTAAAAACAAAAATAAAGCCAAAAACAATCAGCTTTCTATTTTAACTAATGCAGCTTCAATTTCCCCTGGCTATATTGAAATTTCTGGCAAAAGCCATTTTATTAAACAAAAAGAAAGCTTCGCTCTTACTGCATCAAACATCTTAACGCCGATTCAGAAATATGCCTTATTTATACAGTTAATTTCGAAAATAGGACAGTTTGTTGCTTGCGAAGAAAGGGCCATTGTTCCTTATAATCTTCAACCACTAATTATAAACCAACGCCGAAACCTTATTAAAAACCGGCTGTTCAAATATAAAGCAGGCATCTATCTATTGGCTGATTAGCCGCACAAGGCCTGGAAAAGGTGGGTATATTATGAAAACTATTTTCCTAATTGACGATGACAGGTTATTTCACTCCACTATAAAACACCTCTTAAAGCAGATTAATGGAGGCGAGTTTTCTGTTGTAGATTTTTTTGATGGAAAGCCAGCCCTTGAATTTCTTTTGAGCAATCTGGAGAATGTTAAACTCCTGCCCGATTTAATATTGTTGGACATTAACCTGCCGGAAATGAATGGCTGGGAGTTTTTAAACGCATACGAAAGGATTTCCCAATCTATTAAAAAGACGATTGAGATTTTTATGATAACCGCATCGGTAAGTAATTATGACAAGAGTATGTCAACGAGTTTTAGAATAATAAATGGCTACATCGCTAAGCCTTTAAGCCCCGAAATGTTAGGCCGAATTATTTCTTAGGCTGAGTTCCGGTAACTCTACCTTATGTCAAACTGAAAACCGTTGTGGACACTAAGGATAAGCGCTCGATCGATTGCGCCTCACTAATAAGATTAATTAATAAAAAAATGAAAAGAAGTAAATTTTTCTTCATGTGAATAAGATTTGCAGCCAAGGTAACACAGATTAACTGTAGCCACAAAGACAATCGTGAACTTCATTCACATTTCCTAAAAGGACATTGACGTCCATCTGCCGGTTAGGCCACTCACTTTATCCCCATTTCCCTTTCTAACTCCCGAATATTTCTATCGAGCAGGGCGCTATTCAAATCTTCAAAATGTTCTTCCCGGTATTTTTTTAATCTATCAATCGCCTGCACTGCTTCCTGTATCAGAGAGTTGATATGTGCCAGTGCCCCGGCTTTCGCCTTTTCCATTGCCTTAATCTTGTTATTGTACTCATAAAACATACCATCGTTCGGTGGCAGGGAAAACTGAAGTTCTGAAATGAGGCCGGGCTTTAGTTTTTGCATTTTAAAATCATTTATTGGCACCTCAGTAACCGCAGTATCATTTTTATAAACGCGGTACCGCTTATTATAGGGATAGTTTTCCATGGTACATTTTTTAAGCTGGATTATTCGAGGCTTAACGGTAAGGACGTCAGGCAGCTGGCTAATCGCAAACTGTTCTTACTATATGCTTGCAAGCTCTGCCTGATTTCAGCTATCTATTTGAAATTTAGCCTTGGTGCTTATTCTGAGTGTCTTGCCCCTCTCCAAGGATTTCCTCGGATAAAGGTTCTGACATTTTGAGGACAGCATCGAACTTTGCTCTTACAATAAGAACTTCACAACTGAGATTATTGTTCATTTACACTAAAATCCGCAAAAGCGCTCCAACTGGACCCTCTTATTTTCGCTTGAGCTTAAGATTATTTCTTTCAAAATCGAACGCTGTTCGTCATGGCATAGCATAGCAAACTTATTAGTTCGGGATTAAGTTATATCAATATTTAAGCACAGAAACAGCTTTAACCGTGGCGCTATCATCTGATTTTTTACACTTTTTTGAAACAGCTCCTCCATGTATGGTCCTTAAACCAGACCACCCGAAATTTACTGTGCTAATGGCAAACAAGGCCTATTTAGAAGCAACCAGCACTACCGAGGCTGACTTACTGGGCATCGGCATACTTGAAGCGTTTCCAGAAAATCCGGGGGATACTGCTACCGGCAACGTTAATACCTTGCGTAATGCCTTAATTGAATGCCTGACTGCAAAACGGCAAACCGTATTGCCCAGCCAGCGTTATGATATTCCTATTAGAGGGAGCAGCGAATTTGAAACCAGATACTGGCAGGCAAGCAATTCACCAATAATTAATGATGATGGGGAGGTGGAGTTCATTATTCACATTGCGATTGATATTACCGGGGCCTTTCAATTGGCCAGGCAGGAACGCGTTGCTTTTGAAGTGGCTGAAACCAGACGAAAGGAATTGCACTCATTGTTTATGCAGGCGCCCGGAGCAATCTGTATTTTGAGAGGGCCTGAATTTATCTTTGAGCTGGTAAACCCCAACTATCAACAAATATTCCCCGGCAGAAACTTATTAGGAAAACCTGTATTGGAGGCATTGCCCGAGTTTAAGGAACAAAAAATCTATCAGGTGCTAAAAACTGTATATGATACCGGCCAGGTTTACGAAGGCAACGAAATACTTACTCAAATTTCAAGGCATGAAGGATCTACTCCTGAAAATATTTACTGGAACTTTATTTATCAACCCCGATACGATGCAGAAAATAAGATTGATGGAATTATCGTATTCGCCTACGAGGTTACCGATTTAGTAATTGCACGCCAAAACATTCAGAAAAATGAGGAACGCCTGAAACTGGCTGTTGAAAATGCCGCTGCCGGAGTGTTTGATACCGACCTGAAAACCGGAAAATCCATTGTGTCGCTGCTTCATTCGCAGACCTTTGGTTACGACACCTTGCAGCAGGACTGGAGTTTTGAAAGGCTGCTTGAACATGTAATACCGGAAGACCAGGAGCTGGCAAAAGCCGGCTACCTGCAGGTTAGAACTGAGGGTGCACTCGATACAGTTTTGCGAATACGCCGCTTAGACGGTGCTTTACGCTGGATAAGTATCATTGGCCGGGTACATTACGATAGCAAAGGCGAGCCAGAACGAATTATCGGCACAACCACCGATGTAACGGACAAAATGGAAATTCAGCGGCAAAAGGACGAATTTATCAGCACCGTAAGCCATGAACTCAAAACCCCTGTTACCTCCATTAAAGCATACGCCCAGGTTCTGAAGAAAACTTTGGGCGGAACAGAAAATGCCCAAAACCTGCACTTTTTGGAAAGAATGCAAGTCCAGGTAGACCGGCTGCAATTTCTTATTCAAAGCCTTTTGGATATTACGCGGATAGAAAGCGGAAAACTGACTCTACAACCAGAACTCTTTGCAATGGACAAATTTCTTGTTGAAATAGTGGGCGACCTGCAATTGATCACAACGACACATAAACTGATCATTACAGAGAGCTCCCCGGTTCAGGTATTTGCCGACCAGACAAGAATTTCTCAGGTACTTACCAACCTCATTACCAATGCCATTAAGTATTCTCCATTGGCAGATAAGGTGAATATCTCTTTAAAGCAAGAAAATTCTGTAATGATATGTTGCATTCAGGACTTTGGCGTGGGTATCCCCGAACAGGAAAAGCCTTATGTGTTTGGGCGTTTCCACCAAGCAGAACAACTCAACAAAGATTCGGGAATGAGCTTAGGGCTGGGACTATATATATCAAAAGAAATTGTTAACCGGGAGGGCGGAGATATCTGGTTTGAAAGTGAAATTGGAAAGGGTACAACTTTTTGTTTCAGCCTACCCAGCTGCATATAAAAGCAGCACTGACAGCTATCGAGCCGCCTGTTAGGAGGCATTGTTTGGAGAGTTAAATTAAACAGACAATATTTATAGAATAAATAATAACATTTTTAGCAATGCGCGGTTCTTTCTTTAACAATAAATAAAAAATTGAGTTAGTTTGTAAAATGATAAATAACGGATGGCAAAAGAGTAAAGCAAAGGTTTTTTGGGGAGAAATTGCACCGTGCGAACATGTTCTCCAGATTTATGAAGATGATGATTCTTTTCTGGATGTACTTACCAACTTTGTAGGCGATGGAATCAATTCTGCCGAGAGTGTTATAGTAATTGCAAGCCAGGCTCATATTGACGGACTAGAATCCAGGCTTAGGGCACATGGTATAAATGTTTCTGTTCTGGCAGAAAGCAATGCGTACCTGCCTGTAAATGCAGAAGAAGCGCTCTCAAAATTCATGGTTAATGGCTGGCCAGATGAAGCGCTTTTTACCGAGGCAATAACCGAGATTATTAATAAGGCTAAAAAAGCAAACCCCAGGATAAGGGCATTTGGAGAAATGGTGGCCATACTTTGGGCACAAGGGAATAGCGGCGCTACAGTTAATTTGGAACACCTATGGAATAAGTTCTGTGAGAATGAGTCCTTTTCTTTGTTCTGCGCATACCCTAAAGCAGGTTTTACGCAAGATGCTAATGACTCTCTCCTGCATATTTGCCAAAGCCATTCTAAAATGGTTACGGGCACACATTCTGGGGCGGGAGACATTTTCTATAAAAACATACAATCCAGCACTGTCAATTTATAGGCAATAATAAAATAAACACTCATTTCTTCATGTAACTACCAGCGAAATTGCTTTTAAAGCTTTATAGAACGTCAGACAGCGTTTAGAACAACTGTCTGGCGTTTCTTTTTTGTCTTATCCTTTTGAGATAGATCGTCTTTAATTTAAAAGCGATTGCTATATAAAGCTTTATGCCAGAAATTTGCGGTTAGGGCAGTTACACTTCTTTCCATGCGGCTAATTTCTTCATCTAATTTCGACACTAAAAAACGATAGGATTTTCTGCCTGATAATGCTTCTTTAGCCACTAAGCCATCGTGCCACCTGCCTATTGCATCTTCCACTTTACCCAGATATTGGGTATTTAAATTAAGTTTACCTTTTTTAACCAGCCAGGCCTTTTGCGTATAGAGCAGGCATTTAATCTGCTTTCGGCATCTATGCATTTCGCCAGTAAAATCTCGTTTGGCAAGGGCAAGTACTATTGCATCCAACAGCCTCCGATGATATTTTACGGTACGTTTTTCTGGTAAGGCATGTAAATCTTTATTGATTCTAACCTTTGCCTTTTTCAATTTGCGAATGTTGCCTCGCCCCTTTCTAAGGAACCGCAGCGATGCCCTATTTAACAAGTGGTTGCCCCGCATCAGTTCAGGAGATGAATTCGGAAGAAAAACACCAACAACCTGAAGCTGCACGTATCTCTCCCTCACCACACCGGCAGCTTTAAATACGGATCTAACAGGCATAAAAACTCTAGCCCCTTTCTTTTTATTAAAAAAAACCGGCAGTAATGCCCATATCTTTTTAACCTGGACCCTAAATTTGTGCAGGCTTTCCTGCTCACCAGAACGCCTGAATTCCTTCAGCAATCCAATCATTTTTTTAAAAAGCTTATTTACATGCCTACGTGCTTTTGATTTCTTCATCCCAACAACTGTTAGTCCTTTTTATGCTAACAGTGATGTGATGTAATTGGTTCAAGGGGACTTGTGATGTGTACTCCTCTAAGAGTTTTGTATACCATGCCAATTGCTTTTAGGGTAGAATGATATAATGAAACTCTTCCTGCCGAGGCTTACCTTTATGCTGTCATTATTTTCAAAGCCAAATTTTGCCTTTGCTGCCTCCTCCTGATCTATAATAGTTTCCTTTGGAGGGGCTGCCTGCAAAGAAATCATATTCATTTTTGGCAGCCCACCACCGCGGGACGAGGCTATGCTTTTATAAAACTCATTGAAAGAACGATTAAGCCATATTCTATTTACCTTAGTTAGGTAGCTACTTCTTCTTCTCTAACTTGAATTTGCCGCAGCAACACCAAAGCATACCGAAAACAACTCCATTGAGTGCTATCATAGTCGAAAGGAGAATGCCCTTCTAACCTATTTATAAATTCATCCTTAAATTTTAATAGTTGGAAACCTTCGCCTAGATTTAAAACAGCTGAATTTATTAAAGCCGCTACCTGCTGATAATCTTGAGCCCTCGAAAGTTGCTCCTCTAAATTTGATATGTATTCCTTCATTGATTTCATTCATGCCGAATGGCAAGCTCCATTTTCTCTTTTAATATCTTTTAACCCACATTTTAAGCAACGACGAATGCGAAATTCTCGTAAGCTGATAACTGGAAGGAATTTGGCTTATGTCGCAATCAAAAGTAGCCAGCCTTGTGCCCTTTGGACGTTTTTTAAGTTGTTCGAAAAGGTAATTGCGATAATAACTATATAATTGGAGAGACTTATTTAAATCGTCGATAGCATCCGTAGGATCAATATTCTCGAGAAATGAGTTGAAAAAGTAAAAGTGGTCAAAGTTATCAAAGTTAATTTCAGTGAAGTTCCCATGAATAAAATGAGCATTTTTTATTTGGTAAAAAGCTTTTGCCTCTTGCGACAAGTTTATCAATTCCCTCCTTTGTTCTACTCCATAGAAAATAGTTTCCGGATAGTGATAGCCTGCCATTAAACAGAATTTACCTATTCCACTGCCAATATCCAGCACACGTGTTCCTGGCTGATGGGCAAGAAAATTGGCTGCGTCTTTTGCTATCAGGTGCGGCGTCCAGTGCCTATCTGACAACATTCTGATCTTCTCGGGAAAAAACCTGTCGAACCGATAATCACTATGGCCTGATGATAAAGAGGATAAACAAAATTTCATTAATTAAATGGTAACGCAAAAGCGGTTATTGCAACTTTTTCTTATCGGGGCGAGAGTGTTTGATTGGTACATAATTCCTGGAACAAAATTAGATTGAATTTGAGCTGAATGCGATGAAAGTAATCAGTTAAAAAACTGATAAAAATCAACTATTTAAAAGGTATTTCAGCATTTAAGGGCTTCTGCCATTAATTTTTTTTTGATCGCGCCGTTTGTATTCATCTTAAATACTATCACATTACGGAGAAAAAAGCACCGCCCTACATAATCTTAAACTTACTGACTAGTAACCACATATAATATCCCTTAACGTAAATCAAATTGAGCTGGCTTGTTATCGATTATAAAATTAATTTTACCTTCGGGAGTTTTTATAGAGTCTAGATCAGTAAAAACCGGCTTATATATAAAGAAAGGATGTGCAGCGTATGAGTTTGTCAGGAATTTTTCCAATTGACCAGTGGAATTTTAAATCCAAATCTATTCTAAAATCGATTCCTCAGGAAGACTATGACCAATTGGTTGCCCATATGTCTATTGAAAATTATAAGAAAGGTGAAATCGTATTTAGAGAGGGAGCGATGCCCTCGGGTATTTTCTACATTCAGTCAGGAAAGATCAAGAAGTATAAAGCCGATAAGGATGGAAGGGAGCAAATAATTTATGTAGCGAATGATGGAGAACTGGTAGGACATCATGCCATTTTAGCTGAAGAACGGTATTCTGACTCAGCCGCTACGTTAGAAAATTGCACAATAGCGTTTATTCCAAAAGAGGACTTCCTACAGGCGTTACAGTCTTCTAAAGTTTTGTCTCAACGTTTATTAAAAAGCATTAGCCACGAGTTCGCAGTTTTAGCCAACAGTATTTCAGTTTTCGCCCAAAGAAACGTTCGCGAGAGGTTAGCCATAGCATTAATCGTTTTGCGGGAAAAGTTTAAGAACGAACATGAGCCACAAAGTGTAATTGAGATTAATATTTCAAGAAATGACCTGGCTAATATGGTGGGTACCGCGAATGAGAATGTTGTCAGAATCTTAAAAGAATTTAAAAGCCTCGGAATACTATATACTCAAGGAAGGAAAATTATAATTGAAGATGTAAAAAAGCTCATTGATATATCTGGATATAGTATTCAAAAACGGCTTTATTGATTATTGAATGGAGTAAATATTTTACCATATAAAAAACTCGCCAGACAAAAAGGTATTCACATTTTAAATCCCAATTCGGGAGATATTACTTATAACAGAACTTATTTTTTAAGCCACATTTTCAAGTCCCCGCCCATAAGCTCTTGCGAAAGTTCATAACAAGACGGAATTTCCAAATCATATCCGTGATAAGTAACCAGCCTGGTTCCGCTTGGCCTGCTACCTAATACTTTAATTAAAAAATTAGCATAATAAATATACAGGCTCGTAGAATACTCTATAGAATCATCAATCCTTGCCAACTTATACAAGTTTTCTGCAAATGAGTTAAAGAAGTAAATACTATCATACTCATCAAAATTTAATTGGGTAAAATTGCCATTTGTAAAATAAGCATTTGTAACTCCGGTTAGCCCCTTAGCACTAATAGCATAATCCAAAAGTTCTTTACGCTGCTCAATTCCAAAGAAATTTGCTTCGGGTGCAAAGTGAGCTCCGGCAATGCAAAATTTCCCCACACCGCTTCCAATGTCCAATACTTTTGTTCCAACAGTTGGAGCCAGAAAGGATACGGATTGCTTTACAACCTCTAGTGGCGTCCAGTGAATTCTCGACAGCTTTTGTATCTTCTCAGGAAAAAGGCTATCAAAAGCGTCGTCATTCTTATAGAAGCTTAAATGATTAAGTGTGACATTCATATTGGTTATGCGGTAATAGTTAATACTTTAGCCTGGTTGATCACTGATGTTTTTTTCTCATTGGGATATCTAAAGACATTTCACTTATGATTTTGCTATCCCCCATTATAAGCACGTTTGTTTTTGTTAAAAGTACAGTAGGTAATGAAGTGCAGTTAGGGGAAGTTATCAATCAAGAAATTGATAAAAATCAGTAATCATGTTACGATAGGATATTGAAAAAAATCTTTTTGTGAGCATCCAGTTCCAATTGGCTCATTGTTTCTTTCATCATCATACAGCGATCCTCGTCAAAAAAAGCTATATTTCCATAAAAGCTCTAGCTACCCTATGCGAACTTCACACGACCTCAGACTGGCTGTTTTAATCGATGCAGATAATGTCCCTTATTCCAATATTAAAGGCATTATGGAGGAAATAGCTAAATACGGCAATCCTACAACCAAGAGAATTTATGCCGATTGGACGAAACCAACCGTTTCGGGATGGAAAAACGTGTTGTTGGAAAATGCAATTACTCCTATTCAACAATACAGCTACTCCAGTGGTAAGAATGCCACCGATTCTGCTATGATCATTGATGCAATGGACATTTTATATTCTGGCAAGGCCGATGGTTTTTGTATCGTTTCAAGTGATAGTGATTTTACCAGGCTCGCCACTCGTTTAAGGGAAGCAGGAATGCTGGTGATTGGTATAGGCGAGAAAAAAACACTCAACCCTTTCATTGTAGCGTGCGACAGGTTTATTTATATAGAGATATTAAGCAACCCGGATGACAAAGAACCAGAGGAAGTAAAACACGGCGAGCCAACAGTAAAAAAGAGGACTAAGAGAAAAACGCAGGCGAGAGAACCGAAGCTTAACAAGGCTACTCTTAAATTAATATCGAGTACAATAAACGATGTTGCTGATGAAAGCGGCTGGGCTTACCTGGCTGATGTTGGAAGTCTGATTATGAAAAAGCAGCCCGACTTTGATCCCCGGAACTTCGGCTTTTTCAAGTTAACTCCTTTAATCCGATCAATCCCCTCTATTGAAATTGACGAAAGGGAGACGGGCAATAGGGCCATTAAGCATATCTATATAAGGAATAAGTATAGTTAGACGCGATAAAAGAAAGATAGAATTGAACACTGCTGTGCCTCTTAGCATGGAAAAAATGCAACTATAACAGCCAACCTCGGCGGGAAAACATCTGACTATCAAAACCAAGAAATACGGGTAACAAACATATTCAAACTCTCCCATTCGCACCTTTTAAAGATCTTAACACAGATCAACATCACTTCTTATCCCGTGTCAATGCCCAGGTTCGTTCATCGCTGTACTTTTGGAGTATAGAAATCAAAACAAATAAAGACATGGAAAACAACATATTAGGGCTTCACCATATAACTGCAATCGCTGGTGACGCGAAACGCAATTACGACTTCTATACCAAAGTGTTAGGCTTACGTTTAGTAAAGAAAACCGTCAATTTTGACGATCCCCATACTTACCATTTTTACTATGGTGATAAGGTAGGAACTCCGGGTACAATTTTAACCTTCTTCCCTTGGGGCAATGTTCAAACCGGCAGGCGAGGCACCCGCCAGGCTACAGAGATTGGTTATTCTGTTCCGCAAAACAGTCTTGACTTCTGGTTAAAACGTCTGGATGATAATAACGTAACATATAACAAGGTTTCTGAAAAGTTTGGAGAAAAGTACCTTACGTTCCTGGATCCGGATGGCTTGAAAATAGAGTTAATTGAATCTAAAACAGAGGATACTCGCCTTCCCTGGGAAACAGATGAAGTTACAGCAGAAAACGCTACCCGTGGTTTTCATAGTGTAACCATCACTACCAACAAGCTGCAACCTACTGCTGATGTTTTAACCAATCTGTTTGGATACAAATTATTGGAAAGCCATGTAAATAGGTACCGCTTTGTTACTGATACGGTTGCAAATGCCAATATTGTGGATGTGGTTGAAGTGCCTGGAGAAGGAGTTGGCCATGTTGCCGGTGGCTCTGTGCATCACGTTGCTTTCAGGGTGAAAGACGACCAGGTCTTAATGGAACTTAGAGACAAAATTGTAGAAGCCGGCTTACATATCACTGAAAAGATAGACCGTAACTATTTCTATTCCTTATACTTCCGCGAACCAGGAGGTGTATTATTCGAAATCGCCACTGATAACCCAGGCTTCTCTGTTGATGAAGCGGTTGAAGAATTGGGCAGCGGTTTAAAATTGCCTTCTCAGTACGAAAAACGCAGGGCAGAGATTGTACACCACCTTCCTCAGTTGTAATCTGGATCCATCATTTAATAGCTTGAATTATGAAATACGAAGAAATTAATCTGATAGACAATAAAGCCGCTTATAACTTCGAATTGTGGATTGAAGGCCGGAAGGCCTTCATCCAATACAAAAAGACAGGTGATGATATTTATATTCTTCATACAGAAGTACCAAAAGAATTGGAGGGTAAAGGAGTCGCCGCTGCCTTGGTTGAGAAAACCTTACGCTATCTGGATGAACATCAATACCGACTCATCCCGCTTTGTTCATACACGCAACATTTCATACAACGGCATCCGGAATGGTATCGCCTGATTGATGATAGTGTAATAGAATAAACTGGTTAAGGATTCATGATTTAATTATCAGTAATTATATCTTATTTATTTTCAATTGTTCTAATAAAGCGTTTGTCACCTCGACGAGCGAACAGATCCTTGGCTATACGCGGGTTAGCCTGCATATCGCTAAATGTCACCACTATTTTTTGCGTTGCAAAAACTCTATACTCGAGTTGACAAAACACCATGTGAGCCCTACCTCATCACTTTGCTGATTAAGTAGCAGGAAACCATCATAATTCCCGGCAGTATAATTACTGATAAGCCGTAATGCCGGGTTACTGCTGCACCAACTAAACAACCGGCCAGAAATCCTCCGATAACAATAAGTTGCCTGTAAAAGCTAACGTTGATATCCGGATTCTTTCCTCTATTTGCCACCAAGCCACGAAAGTCAAGGGCTGCCTGAGTGACATTCCCGGTCATCATAGTAGTAGGCCCATAAGTTTCCTTTGCATATAATTTTCCAAAGGCGTTCTGAAGCCCCATGGCAAACACAACGAGCATCGTGCTTAGATATCCGACAAAGCCGGGATCCTGTTCCGCAGTGTAGTTGGCAAGGATAACGAGAAGGCCAGCCAGTGTGATAACTATACCCTCAAAGAACAAAAGAAAATGTTTATTACTTACTCTGGGGCCAATTGCTCCCCCAATCATTACAGCAGCAACGAAGACCGGAAAAGTAAGGAGTTTTAACCAAGCATCTCCTTCTGAGCCGATAACCAGCTGAAAAGCAAAAGTGATGAAGTTTCCGGTAACATGTGCCGAAAAGATCCTATCAGCCCCGACAAAAGTTGCCGTATCGCAATAACCTGCAACAATTGTTAGCAGTAAGGTAATTAGTCTGATATTATTTTGTTCGGTTGTCATAGCGTTACTTTTAAATTTAACTTGAATTTGCCTTTAACGGAGAACAACCATCGTCTACTATCTTCAATCCCTCTGGCATAACATAACGCCTATCATTTCCTAAAACGCAAAGCAAGAACAACCAAGAGTTCCCCAGAAACCGGTGTAATTTGTAACAGGAACGGAACTTTTCCTCACCTGATCATGATTATGCCCATGGACACCGCAACTTCCAACGCAGCTGTGCACCATATTCAGGATACTATCCGGATGACTGGCAGCACTTGCCATTGCGGGACTGTGCTTGTTGCGGTATCCCGGATAAATGACAGTGGGTGACCATTCGGGTAATACTGGAATTGGTGGCGGAGAATAGGATGCAAAATCGTCTTTTGCGTAAACTATTTTACCTCCTACCATAGTTAAAACCGACTCGATATCCTTTATCGCCTCATCACTCACTTCAAAATAATCATCACTTAGCACGGCTAAATCGGCGAACATTCCCGCGGCAATATCTCCTTTCTTGTCTTGTTCTTTTGAAAACCAGGCGCTGCCATTCGTGTATAATTGCAGGACTGTTTCACGATCAAGCTTTGATTCGTTATAGAGTTGTTTGCCACCTAATGTTTTTCCGGCAGAGAGCCAGTACATAGATACCCATGGATTATAGCTGCTTACACGGGTGGCATCAGAGCCCCCGCCTACTGGCACCCCCATTTCAAGCATTTTCTTTACCGGTGGAGTACTTTCAGCAGCCTCCGCACCGTAGCGATCCATGAAGTATTCACCTT
>Ga0307408_100001107_pt1 | contig 20569 bp, 20 predicted proteins | sample 322Cmetagenome_FD_202116 | JGI IMG/M metagenome (GOLD analysis project Ga0307408, IMG submission 202116) | Maize rhizosphere microbial communities from greenhouse at UC Davis, California, United States - 322HYB-C-3 | ecosystem: Host-associated > Plants > Roots > Rhizosphere > Soil | place... | reverse complement strand
GTTGGCGGAGGTGCCGGACTGGAAGTCGTCGCAGAAGTACAAACCGCTCGGCGGGCAGGTCAGGGTCAGGATTGGCGTGCCGCTGGTATCGCCCGTGCCGCTGATGGTGGTGGAAAGCTTGCCTGCGCCTGCTTGCGCCAGGGCGTTGGCCTTGACCAGGGAGACGGGGCGGACGCTGAACGCATAGGGCGGCGTCCAGGTCACATTGTTATTGATGGTGCAGCCGGCCAGCAGGCTGCCGTTCAGCAGCGAGCCGTTGTCCTTGAAAGTGCCGGTGGCGGTGCCGCCCGGATTCACCACAATATTGCTGCAACCCTGCGCGCCCGCGATTTCGAAGACGTTCGAGTGCGACAGGATCTTTGAGTTGTAGCCCGCGCCAATGCTGTACAGGTTCGCGTACACGGCGGCGTCACGGCTGCCGGTGAAGTAGTTGTTGAGCATGTGAACCTGGCCGTAACGCACGCGCGGTGCACGGCTCGAGACGTTGCGGAACACATTGTTGCTGAAGGTGACGCGCAGCTTGCCTTCGTCGGCCGTGGCGCCGTCGCCGGAGCCGATCAGGTTGTTCTTGTGGTGCTCGCCGAAGACGTTGTACGACACGGTGACGTAGTCGGAGGCGTTGGTGATGTCGAGCGCGCCGTCGTGGCATTGCTTGAGCTGCCCGTTTTCGGTTGGCAGCAGGTTGTCGGTCATCGGCGCATCGGTGAAAGTGTTGTGGTCGATCCAGATATGGTCGGAACCGGAGACGCCAATCGCGTCGTAGGCTGAATTCCACGCCCCGTTGGCGCCGTCGTTCGGATCCCACACCGGGCCGACATCGCAGGGCGCGACGATTTTCAGGTTGCGGATGATGATTTGCGAGACGCCGACAAGCTGGATATGGCCGTTGACAATGCCGGCGCCTGCTCCAGCGCCAATCAGCGTCGTATTGCTTTTCAGGCGGATGGCGCCGCGAATAGCCTGGTCGCCAGTGTTCGCATAAGGCACGCCTTCGGTCATGTCGATGGTGCCAGTGATCTTGATGATCTTGGGATTGGTACCGCCGTTATTGATGGCGTTCACCAGTTGCGCGCGATTGGCGACGCTGTAGATTTGCGACGAGATGGCGGCCGAACCGCCGGCGGTGCCGCCAGCCTGGCTTGCCCAGCCATCTGCTGGTGCGACAATGCGCGCCGGGTCGTCGGCGGCGTGCGCGGGCAGGCATAGCGCCGCAAGCAGGGCGAGCGCAATCCTGAAACCTTTAAGTTCCATGTGAATCTCCTTGGAAGAGGGGGCGGGGCGTTAGCTGCGGCGTGGTCGGCGGCGGCTGGCCGCCAATGCGGCAAAGCCGCCCAGCATCAGCGCTGCACTGGCAGGTTCCGGCACGGCGGCAGCATCCAGTTGGGCTGTGATGCTGGCAAATTCGGTCCAGGTGGTTCCGCTCAGGTCGATGTCGATCGAGGTGCCGTTTGCGGCCAGCGACAGCACGGGCAGGCCGCCGATGCCGCTGCCATCGAGCAGCTTAAAGGCCGTCAGCGGCGCGGCCAGGGTATTGCCGAAGTCGAAATGGAACTGGTAGCTGCCCGGGGTGATTGCGCCGTTGGCGATGATTGTCATCAGGCCGCTGGCGTCGAAATCAAAGCCGAACAGTGCATCGGCGCTGAGGAATTCAACGCCGGTGCCGGATGGGTCGAGGGCCGTGGTGTTGGAACCCGGTTCAAGCTGGAACAGGTGGTCGAGGCCGACAATGGCGTCTGCCGAGCCGTTGTAAGTGGCGGTGATGACGGCGTCCTGCAAAGGTAGCGGTGCTGCGTGTGCAATTCCGGTGGCGAGTACGGCAGCCACCAATGTCTCCATTATGGTTTTTTTCATCGTGCGCTCCGGTGGGGCTAATAGGCGTGCCTGGTCGGCCTGTCAATCTTATATTGGTCTGACCAATATTTCAATCAATCAGACCAAATGTGATGCGGTCAGGCCACGTTGCCGTGCGGGAAGACGAGCGGGAACCAGATGTCGAACGAGGTTTCGCCTGCAGCATTGGGCGCCAGGCGATGGGCCAGGCCGTGCCGCAGCAGGACTTCACGCACCAGCAGTAATCCTATGCCCTGGCCGCCTTTTTTTGTGGTGAAGAAGGGGGTGAACAACTGGCTGGTGGGCACACCGGCCAGCCGGGCACCGGAATCGATCACGGAAAGGCGAATGCTATCGGCCTCTCGAACCAGTTCGAGTTCGATGGAAGCTTTGCCGCCACGTTCCTGCTGCGTGGCGTCGGCCGCCTCCATTGCGTTCTTGACCAGGTTTTGCAGGGCTTGTTCGATCAGGTGACGGTCCAGCGGCAATGGCCCGGCCTCGACGCGGTGTCGCCAGCCGATACTGATGCCGCGGCTGCGGCATGGTTCGCGGTAGAGGTAGATGATGTCTTCCACCACCTCCTGTACGGCGCAGGGCCGCAGTTCCGGCGCCGGCAGTTTGGCGACATGGGCGAAGCGCTCGATGAATTCACCCAGGCTGGCATTGCGGCGCTTGACCGCATTGATGGCGGTGGCGAAGTCCTCGCCATCGGCTTCCGCCAACTGGCGGCGGTAGAACAGCAGCGATTCCAGTACGGAGCCGGTGGCAGCCACGGTGTTGTTCACTTCATGGCCCAGCACGCGCACCAGCTTTTCATAGGTGGCGCGTTCGGAGCTTTGCAGTTCTTCCGTCAATTCTTCCAGCATCAGGAAGCGGCGCGCAAAGCCGCGGTCATGGAACTGACCGCGCTGGCCGCGATAACGGCGGCCATCCGGATCGGACAGCATGGTGCTCGCGCCGTCGGGCAGGCTTGCCATTTGCTGCAGCAGGTGTTCACGGTGGCGCAAGGCGGCAGCGCTGGGGTTCAGAAGCGAAATTCGGCCGTCGAAATCAAACACGATGACAGCGCTGGGGGTGGCCTCCAGCAGGCGGTCCAGGAACCCTTGCTGCTCACCGATGCGCAAGCGCTCTGCATGCAGGGAACCAAGCAAGGCGTTGAACTGGCCGATCAACTGGCTTAGCTCGTCGCTGCCATTCACGCTGTCGCGCAGGCGCGCGGCATAGTCCTGGTCCTGCAGCAATTCGCGCAGGCGCTGGGTGTAGCCGAGCGGCTCCAGCGCGCGGCGCAGCAGGCGCACGCCAAGCAGGAAGCTGCCCAACAACATCGCTTCCAGTCCAAGGAACACCCAAGGCCGGTCACGAAACAGATAGAACACCAGCGCGAACAGCAAGGCGTGCAGCGCCGCCAGGTAGCTATAAAAGTGAATCCGCATACGGCTGTGCCCGTGTCCCACCATGGGGTCAGGCCCCAAGGTGGGACACGGACTCTGGCATGCCGTGGCGCTCGAGGCGGCGGTAGAGGGCGGCGCGCGATAGTCCAAGCGTGGCTGCGACGCGCGTGATATTGCCTTGGTGCTGCTCCATCGCTTTCGCGATCATGAGCCGCTCCACCTGGTCCAGCGTCATGCCGTCGACGCCGAGGCGCTGGCTGCCGCCTTCCTCGTGCGCGCTGGCCGTGATGAAGTCGGGCTTGTCGAGCTGTGTGCGGCCTGCCAGCAGCATGGTGCGTTCCAGGGTTTGCCGCAACTGTCGGATATTGCCCGGCCAGGGCTGCGCCACCAGCCAGTCCATGGCGGCTGGCGTGACGCTGGCCGGCGGCAGGCCGTAGCTGCTGGCGACAGTACCCATGATGTGCCGCACCAGCAGCGGGATATCGGAGCGCCGTTCGCGCAGCGCCGGCAGGCGGATCGTGATCAGGTTCAGGCGGTAGAACAGGTCCTCGCGGAAGCTGCCATCGGCCACCATCTCCGCCAGCTCGCGGTTGGTGGCGGACACCACCCGCACGTCGGCCTGCTCGCTGCGGCTGGCGCCAACCGGTGTGAAAGTCTGGTCCTGCAGCACGCGCAGCAGCTTGACCTGGTCGGGGCGTTGCAGTTCGCCGATCTCGTCGAGGAACAAGGTGCTGCCGTGTGCAGTCGCGAAGTGGCCGCGCCGGTCGCTGCGCGCATCGGTAAAGGCACCTCGCACATGGCCGAACATTTCGCTCTCGAACAGGCTGGGTGTGATCGCGCCCATGTTGATCTTGACCGGGGCCAGCGCAGCGCGCGGGCTGTTGCGGTGGATCGCATCGGCCACCAGCTCTTTGCCGCAGCCGCTTTCGCCGAGGATCAGCACCGGCGCGCGGGTGGCAGCCACCTGGCCGATGGCGGCCAGCACGCGCAGCAATTTTGGGTGTTCGCCGATGATGTTGGAGAAGTCGAACTGGCTATCCAGTTCGCCGCGCGATGGACCCTCGGCGCCCGCGCCAGGCTGAGGCGATGCAGCCAGCGTGGTGCGCACCAGTTCCAGCAACTGCGCGTTATCCCAGGGTTTGGTGAAGAAATTTGCGGCGCCGGCCTGCATGCCTTTCACCGCCAGCGAAATCGAACCCCAGGCAGTCATCAGCAAAACCGGCAGGGCGGGGCAGGCGGCACGGATAGCGGCCAGCAGGGATAAGCCTTCCTCGCCGCTGGTCTGCAGCGAGAAATTCATATCCTGCAGCACCAGGTCGAACTGGCTGCCGGACAGCGCCTGCAAGGCCTGCTGCGGATCATCACAGCAGCGCGCCTCATAGCCGGCCTGTTTCAGCAGCAGTTGCAGCGAAACCTGTACGGCGCTGTCGTCGTCAACAATCAAGATGCGGCGCATGTCTTCCTGTTATTCATGGTGCAGGGCAGCGGCAGGATGGAGCCGGCTGGCGCGCCACCCTGGGTAAACGGCGCACAGCAAGGATAGCAGATAGATAATAGCCATTGAAAGGGCCGCTGCGCCTGCGAACACTTGCCAGTTCAGTGCTTCGCCGAGAGCCCCAGTCAACGGCAATTGCACCAGCAAGGCCAGGCCGGCCGCTATCGCCACGCTGCTTAGTAGCAGTTGCTCCGTCACGACCTGACGCGCGATGCCGGCGGCGGTGGCACCCATGGCCCGGCGCAGGCCGATTTCCGGAATGCGGCGAGTGGTGTTTTGCCACAACACGCCGAACAAGCCGAAGCCCACCATCGCCAGCAGGAAGGCAGCGATAACTGCCAGCACCTTGAGTGGCGCCAATTGAACTTCCAGCTGCGATTTGCGCAACTCCGACAACGGATTGATGGTGTAGCTCCAGTCGTTGCGAACTTGCTTGAGCTGGCGCTGCAGCTCCAGTTCGAATGCGCGTGGAGTACCTGGGCGCATCTTAAGCAGCAGCGTCATTTGCATCTTGTTGCCATCGATTTGAGAGTGGCGGAACAACATGAATGGGCGAGGCGACATGAACTCACCCATGCTTCGAAAGTCTTCGGTCACGCCGACAATGCGGAAGCGGCTCGCATTTTTTGGATCACTGGATTCGGCCGCCATCAGCTTGCCCAGCGGAGAAACGCCAGGAAACAGTTCATCTGCCATGCGGCGGGTTACCACGGTCGCGATGGCATCCGAACCCTGGTCCTGTTCCGAAGGCCAACGGCCTGCATCAAGTTTCATCCCCAGGGTGGTCCAGAACTGATCGCTGGCTTCCGCCATGTTGGCGCGTACCTGGCGGCTCCCATCGGGCAGGGCGATGCGGCCCACCATGCTGGCGTCCTGGAACATGGAGAAGGTGGTCAAGGCCGCATTTTCCACTTGCGGCATGGCTGTCAGCGACCGCAGGAAGCGGTCATGCACGCCTTCGGTACGGCCGGACTGATTGCCGTTCGGTGGTTGCAACTGCACCGCCCATACGTCCGCGTACTGGAATCCGAGCGGCTGCTTGTATAGCTGCCAATAGCGCACTCCGGTGGCAGCGATGGCAAACACGATCGCGAAAGCCAGCATGATTTCCACGGTCAGAAGCATATTGCGTGTCTTGCGCTTCCAGGTCAGTTTCAGCAAGTGGCGCAACATCACACGGCTCCTTTCAATGCATGCACGGGATCGAGGCGGGACATCTTCAGGGCCGGCACCAGGCCAGACAGCACGCCAAAGACGATAGTGATCAGAAGGCCCCAGCCAAATACAGCGAGGTTGATGCGGACTTTGAGGTAAGGTATCGGGCCGGCCGCTTCCAGCCACCACAGCACACCGGCTGCCAGGAGCAGCGCAATGGCGCCGCCTGCCAGGCAAAGCACCACGTTTTCCAGCACCAGTTGCGCCGCCAGTTGGCCATTGCTGGCGCCGAAAGCCTTGCGCACACCGATCTCGGTGCTGCGTTCCATGATGCGGCCGACATTCAGGTTCACCAGGTTCAGTGCGGGAAGCAGCATGAACAGCAGCATCAGGGCGGCAATACCAGCCAACACCAGGGCGCCGGCATCGGGATTGCTGTCTTTACTGCTGGACAGGCTGCGCGCGAACATGTCGATTTTGCTGTCGGCCCAGATCTGGGCCTTGGTGAACTCCGGATCGCCGGCAAAGTCCATTCGGGCGGAAATACGCTGCACTTCCGCGCGAATGGCCGGCAGGTCGTCGGGGCTGCGCGCCAGCAGCAGGGCAAAGAAGCGGCCCGTCATCTGGTGGCGGTAGCTGGTGTTGGGATAAGTGGTGATCGGGACCCACATGTCCGCGAACGAGTTCAGGTGCAGCGCATCCTGAACCACCCCAATGACGGTAAAGGTTTGGCCGCCCGTTTCAATTTTTCGCCCCAGCGGCGCGGGGGCGCCGAATAGCTTGACCGCCATGGAGCGCGCCAGCACCGCGACCATGCGACCCTGTGCCACGTCGTCTTCGTTGGGGACGCGGCCGGCCAGCACCTTGAAGTCCAGTACGCGCCAGTATTCAGCGTCGGCATGGCGCATGTTCACCTCGGTGCTGGCCCCGTTCATGATGACGGCTGTCGGCTCGATGCCGGTTACCGCGGCGACCATTTCCACCCCCGGCATCGGCTTCAGGTACTTGTCGATGACGCGGTAGCCAAGCGGGCCGCGGCTAAGCGACGTGTGTCTCTCATTGGTTGCCTCGATCATGTGCACTTGCAGGAAGCGGTTACTGCGGTGTTCTACTCCGGAAGGGTAGAAAGCCTCCTGCAGCATGGCGGTCACGACCAGGAGCACCACCAGCGTCAGGATGATGCACGCCAGGTTGATTGCCGTGAAAAGCTTTCTGCGCAGGAAGACGTTCCAGGCTGTGAGCAGGTAATTCTTCAGCATGGCGCCTCCTTACGCTACCAGTTGGCCATCGAAGACCCGCACGATGCGGTGCGCGCGGCGCGCCTCTGCTTCGTCGTGGGTCACCATGACCACGGTAGTTCCTTCTCCATTCAGCTTGAGAAGAATGTCCATTACCTCGGCCCCCATCTTGCTATCGAGGTTGCCGGTTGGCTCGTCGGCCAGCAGGACATCGGGCTGGCCGACCATGGCGCGCGCGATGGCCACGCGCTGCTGCTGGCCGCCGGAAAGCTGGTTCGGGTAATGCTCCATGCGCGCGCCGAGGCCGACTTTCTCCAGCGCGGCGCGGGCCCGCTCGCGGCGCTCGCTGCCTGGCAGGCTGCGATAGAGCAGGGGCAGCTCCACGTTGTCGATAACGCGCAGGTCGTTAATCAGGTGGAAGCTCTGGAAAATGAAACCGAAGGTATCGTTGCGCAGGCGCGCCACGTGCTTGTCCTTGTAGGACTGCACCGGCTGGCCGCCAATATGGATATTGCCTGCGCCGGGACGGTCCAGCAGGCCGATGATATTCAGCAGCGTGCTCTTGCCGCAGCCGCTGGGGCCCATGATGCAGACGAATTCGGACTTCTGCACGTGCAGGTCGATATCGTTCAAGGCCAGTGTTTGCACCTTGTCGGTATGGTAGGTCTTGCTGATTCTTTCGAGTTTGATCATTGGGCGATCCTGATGGTGTCGTAGTCTTTGAAACGGGAGGTATCGGAAATGATGATGCGGTCGCCGGCGCTTGCGCCGCCGAGTATTTCAACCTGTTTGGTGTCGCTGGCGCCGATATCGAGCATGGTCTTGCGCGCAGTCCCGCCGTTCAGCACGAATGCCGCCTGCCTGCCGCGGCCATTGAAGGCGGGGCCACGCGCCACGACCAGCGCGCTTTCCTTGCGTGCCGCGACGATGTTCGCATCCACGCGCAGCTTGTTGCGCAATTGCGGGTGGTTCGACTGGTCGAGCGTGACCAGCAGCTTGACGGTGCCGTCCTGGATTTCGGGCAGGATGGTCTGTACTCTGCCATGCAATTGCAGGGCACCTTGCTCGACCAGAACTTCCTGCCCTGGTTCAATGCGCCGTGCGTGGAAGTCGGACAGCGTGGCCTCGATGCGGTAATCATGCAGGTCCGACACGCGCGCCACCAGTTGGCCGGTTGCCACGGCGGCGCCTTCGTCCTGCAGCACCCAGGTCAGCATGCCGCTGAAAGGCGCCCTGACCTGGGTGCGGGCGAGCAGCTCTTCCTGTTGCGCCAGTTGCTTGCGCAGGATGCTTTGCTGTAGTTGCGCACCTTCGATATTGCTGGCGGTGGCGCGGCGCACGTCCTCCACTTGTTCCTGCTGCTGGCGCAATTGGATCTCGTTGCGCTTGACATTCAGCTCGGCGGTCAGCAAATCCTCCGCCGAGACTCCGCCGTGCTGGCGCAGGGTTTGGGACCGCTGCAGCTTGGCGCGTGTCGATTGCAGGTCAAGTTGCAGCAGCTCGATGCTGCTATTGAGCTGCTTGCGCTTCTGTTCCTGCTCCAGGCGAAGGTTCTGGATGCGGTTATCCTGTTGCGCCAGTTGTTCTTTCAGCCGTTCCAGTTCCAGCCTGACCGACTGGTTGTCCAGTTCCAGCAGCAAGGCGCCGGCACTGACCTGCTGCCCGGGTCGCGCATGGACTTTGGCAATGCGGGTCTGGATCGGGCTGGGCACCTGCTCCTCGTGGACCGGCACGACTACGCCCGAGGCGCTGATAGTGTCGGCGATAGCGCCTTGGCGCACTTCCGCGATATTGAGTTCATTGGCGGCTGCACTTGGCGCCACCGCACGATTGACGCCCCACACGGCGGCACATACAACCGCCAGCCCGGTGCCTATCGCAGCAAGCGTGGCGCGCCGGCGGCGCTTGATAATTGAGGGATTGATTTCCTGGTCCATGGCAGGAGCACAGCAAACTCTGTGCCATGCCTGCGAGCCGCTATTCTCCGTGGCGGCCGGAGGGGAGCCGCGGCCGCTTCCGCACAAAGGTGTCCGATTTCGGACAGTTGAAAACGGATTAGAGGCCGGTTGCGGCCTTCATTTTCGCTGCGCCATGCGTTCGATCGACTGAATGCCGGCGATCATCTTGTCTCGCGCCGACGAGTTGGCAGAGTGCACGGAGATCCTGGGCGGTTTGAATCCGCGAAGGGCCACGGCTTCTTCGAGCCAAAGCACCACGTCATAACCGGTGCCGCGTTCATCGTCGCCCAGGTCATGATCGAGGCTCAACTCTTCCACTGCGCCACTTTCCAAAAGCGCGATGGCTTCGTCCGGCCAATAGACTCGCACCCATCCCTCGGGAGTAGCGCGTTCGTCGTCAAGAAATACTCGCATTTGTTTAAGCCATGTTGAACGATGCCACGAGTGACGCAAGGACAAGCAACGCTTCTTCGAAGTTGCGGCTCTTCTGGCGGCCATCCGTACATCTCGCTGTCAGCCCAGTCGGGCGATGGGTGAGTTTTACGCAGGTCTCGCTATAAATGACGAACGGGGAATCGACTGCGAATTCGCGCCTGAAGTACTCGGTTGACACATCATCGAGTGAGAGCACCTGGACAGGATCGGATACCGAACGCACCAGCTTATATTCGACTCCATTGCCGGACGCCGCCCATGTAACTTCCGCCATTTGCGCAAATACCGGTGGGGGCAGTGCTTCTGAGATTTTTACAATGAAGGATGCAAGATCACCTGCGGGGTTCGCGCTTTCCAGGTCGAGCAGCTCAATGGCCGACTTGTCTTCTACAGCATCAAGCGCCGTTCGCATTACGTCCAGGCTCAAGTGCCGACCGTCGGGCAGTAAGGCGCGTCCGATGATGTACGCCTCAGGTTTTGAAATCCTTTGGGTCATGTGGAAAGTGTATTTCTCTCGCTCGTCGAACGGTGACCTGTGATTCCACGAATCCCGGTAGCAGCAATCACTGCGAGATTCTTTGCTCCCAGAATCATATAAATCCAGGCCTTTTGCCAACGGTGCTGGATCACGAATACATGCATATGCCAGTTTGATCGCTTGCGGACGGAGGTTCCGCTATGGATGAGCATGAAGGCCTGCGGATCATCAGTTGCTTCAACGGCCAGTTGCTCTGCCTGGAGGAGGAAGAACGACATAAGTTCTGTGACCGGGACAATCGCTCCGTCAGAGTTGGGCTCGTGGCATAAGACGTAACAATACGGTAGCCAGGGCAATCTGTACCTGACCAGTAAACAGGAGCGCTCTGCATATCCAGGTGGATGCAGGATCTGCCTGTCGAGCATGAAGATTCGCACCTTGCCCTGTGTAACTCGATAGGACAAATTCAGAGATCCTCGGTCGGCGGGCCTTCGGGTTCAAATTTGCTGACGCCTGGTTTCAGGTTGGCCAGGTGTTCGTGTAATTGCAGCAGCGGCAGGTGCTTGAATTCGTTCATGATTGAGTTTATGGTGCTCTTGCCCGCTTATGAACAGTCCCAACCCAACAGGGTCGCACTGCAGTGGAGGCACTGGAACTTGTAAAACGACTGGGCTCCGCGAGGAGTGTAGCCGGTTATGATGTGCTTCCAGTCTTCTTCGTCGAGCTCATACCGGGCGCGCCAATCCAGCTTGGTGGCTTCGGTGGCGTTTGCAACGTCTGCCACCGATGCATCGCCGAGAAAGGCGCAAGCATCGCCGCAATGGGCGAGCCATTCTTCCTGTTGCCATGAGAAGAACGCCGGTGTGCGAAGGTTGACTTCCTCGATAACGTGACCCGGCACGTTTGCCCGCTGTAGCGGGTACTCATCTGCAAAAGAGGCGCCAAGCTTGCTGGCCGCGGATCCGTCCGCAATACACCATGGGCACAGCGAGTCGTGCAGATCGGCTTCGCCATACACAGGTCCCACGTAAATAAAGCCGCGTTTCATCCCGCAGCACGCGCATTGCGCTGGACTCTCCTCAATCACTCCGGAAGCGATTGGGTCGGGATGATATCGAAATATTGGTAGTCGGCTGTTCAAGGTGTCGATGCAGTTCGAAATATCAGGCAGCCCCTTGGGAGTCGACCTGCAATTCCTGGTCGCTGGCAAAGGCCGCCATATTGGTCTCGCCCATCACGCGGCTGGTGACGGTGCCGGCGGCGATTGAGCCGCTGACGTTCAGCGCCGTGCGGCCCATGTCGATCAGCGGTTCGATTGAAATCAGCAGGCCGGCCAAAGCAACCGGCAGGTTCATGGAAGACAGCACGATCAGCGCGGCAAAGGTCGCGCCGCCGCCCACGCCGGCCACGCCGACGGAACCGATGGTGATGATCGCCAGCAGCGGCACCAGGAATGATGCGGTGAATGGATCGATGCCGACCGTCGGCGCGATCATCACCGCCAGCATGGCCGGGTAGATGCCCGCGCAGCCGTTCTGGCCGATGGTGGCGCCGAACGAGGCGGCAAAGTTGGCAATGCCTTCCGGCGTTCCCAGGCGCTGGGTCTGGGTCTGCACGCTCATCGGAATGGAGCCTGCGCTGGTGCGGGAAGTGAAGGCGAACGTCAGCACCGGCAGGATCTTCTTCGTGTAGCGCAGTGGATTGAGGCCGCTGGCGCTGACCATTGCCAGGTGCACGCAGAACATCAGCAGCAGGGCGCAGTAGGATGCCACCACGAAGCCGATCAGGTTCAGGATGTCGGCATAGCTGGAGCTGGACACCACCTGCGCCATCAGCGCGAACACGCCGTAGGGCGTCAGGCGCAGCACCAGCGTCACGATCCGCATCACGATGGTGTGCGCCACATGCACCGCGTGGTCGAACGAAGTGAAGTGTTCGGGTTTCTTTTCCGCGATGCCAATGGCTGCCACGCCGACAAACACCGCAAACACGACGACCGCAATGGTCGATGTCTTGCGCGCGCCGGTCATGTCGAGGAATGGATTGCTCGGAATGAAGGACAACAGCATGTTCGGCAGCGATATCGACTGCGCGTCCGCCAGCTTGCCTTCGAGGTAGGCTCCGCGCGCCACTTCCGCTGCGTTGGAGGCCAGGCCCGCCGCGCTCAGCCCAAACAGCTTGGCCATCAGGATGCCGATCGCCGCCGCCACGGTGGTCGTCAGCATCAGGGTGCCGATGGTGAGGGCGCTGATCTTGCCCAGCGAGCTGGCGTTGCGCAGCTTGAGGATGGCCGAAACGATGGACACCATAATCAGCGGCATCACGATCATCTGCAGCAGCTTCACGTAGCCGCTGCCGACGATGTCTAGGTATTGGCCGGTCACCTTGACCACTTCGCTGCCGGCGCCGTACAGCGCCTGCAGCGCGGCGCCAAGCACCACGCCCAGTCCCAGGGCGCTGAACACGCGCACGGTAAAGCTGGCATGGCGTTTCTGCTGCACGACGAGGAAGACCAGCACAATGGCGGCAACGGCCAGGTTGAGGATCACTTGCAGGTTCATGTGGGGGCAGCGGCTTATGTTTTGGAATCGACAGATTCTAATTGAATTGGTGTAGTCTTGCCTATTTGCAGTGCCGAGGTTGCAGAGTCGCTACGAAAGGAATAGCTATGTCCCAGCAATCGATGAAGGTAGGCGCCCGGCTGGCACTGGGGTTTGGCCTGGTACTGGCGCTGATGGCCGGCGTGTCCGGCCTCGGCATCTATAACATGCACCGTATCCACGCCCAACTCGAGAAGGTTGTGCAGCTGAACGTGGCGAAGCTCACCTATGTGCAGGATATGTCGGAAGCGGTGCATGTCGTCGCCCGCGTTACGCGCACCATGGTGCTGCTGTCCGATGATGCGGGCATGCAGCGCGAGCTGCCCAAGATCCAGGCAGCGCGTGCCCAGTACGACAAGGCGCAGGCGGCGCTGGAAGCCCTGCCGGCCTCGGACGAGGGCAAGGCGATCCGCGCTCGCGTTCGCGCCTCGCAGCAGGAGGCGCGCCCATTGACCGACCAACTGGTGCAATTGGCCCTGCAGCATAAGGATCAGGAGGCGGTAGCCCTGCTGATGCAGAAGGCCGGCCCGGCCACCCAGCGCTGGCAGGATGTGATGGACGAAGACGTGCAGCTTCAGCGCCAGCATAACGCCCGCGACGCTGCGGCGGCGGCCGAAGCCTATGCCGCAGCCCGCGTCCTGATGCTGGTCATGAGCGGCCTGGCACTGGTGGCTGGCGTGGTTGCCGCCGTCCTGATTGCGCGCCGCCTGCTTGGCCAGTTGGGCGGGGAGCCCGATGTGGCGGCCGAAATCGCGGGCCGCATCGCTGCCGGCGACCTGACCGTGCAAGTGGAAACCCGCAAGGATGACGAAGCAAGCATGATGAAGGCCATGAGCGTGATGCGCGACAGCCTGCTGCGCATCGTGTCCGAAGTGCGGCAGGGCACGGAGACCATCAACACGGCCGCGACCCAGATCGCCGCCGGCAACCTGGACTTGTCGTCGCGCACCGAGCAGCAAGCCAGCGCGCTGGAGGAGACGGCTTCCTCGATGGAGGAGCTGACCAGCGCCGTGCGCGAAAACGGCAGCAATGCGCGCCAGGCCAACGAGCTGGCTGCAGCGGCTACGGCGGTGGCGCAGCAGGGCGGCGCCGTGGTGGGGCAGGTGGTGCAGACGATGGGTTCGATCAGCGACTCTTCGCGTAAAATTTCTGACATCATCGGCGTGATCGACGGCATCGCGTTCCAGACCAATATCCTGGCCCTGAATGCGGCGGTAGAGGCGGCGCGCGCCGGCGAGCAGGGACGCGGCTTTGCCGTCGTTGCCAGCGAGGTGCGCCAGCTGGCCCAGCGCTCGGCGGCGGCCGCCAAGGAGATCAAGGATTTGATCGTCAGTTCGGTGGAACAGGTGGACCAGGGCAGCGCGCTGGTGGCGCGCGCCGGCAGCACCATGGATGAAGTGGTGTCTTCGGTGCAGCGGGTGTCGCAGATCATGCGGGAAATCACGGCAGCCGGCGATGAGCAGAGCGCCGGCATCGAGCAGATCAACCGGGCCGTGACGGAAATGGATACCGTGACGCAGCAAAACGCCGCGCTGGTGGAAGAGGCCGCATCAGCGGCCGATGCGCTGAAGCAGCAGGCCGCCCACCTCGATACCCTGGTGGGAGTATTCAAGCTGCATCACGATGTGGCCAGGCGCACCGCGAACAGCAGGATGCCGATGAAGCAGCTCGCTGCAATCAGCCCGCCTGCAATCACATAGCCGGGGCGCAGGGCGCCGACGTCGCGTTCAAAATCGCTGCGCCGGCGCAGTCCGATAAAGGACCAGGCCACGGCCAGCATGGTTTCGCCGAAGCTGCGGGTTTTGGTGTCGTCCATGTCGTTTCCTTTCGGGGTTGGGCCTATTGTGCAACGGCCCAGCCCCGAAAAACAGGCGCAGAAGCGCCCGGAAACGACCGTATCAGTTGGCTGGCGCCTGGGGACGCAGGCGGGTCATTGCCTTCAGGAGCCTGGTGCGCTGGCCGCCGGCCCAGTCCAGGCGCAGCAAGTCGGCATCGCCCAGTGACTCCAGGCTGGCGGCGGCTTCGTCGCTGCCGCCGTCTCCCTCGTCCAGCATTTCCTCGTACAGTTCGGGGTAGGCCTGGATGCGCAGCATGACTTCGTCCGCCATTTCATCTTCCACCATGGCGTCGCCCCAGGCTAGCAGGCGTTCGCCCAGGTCATGGAGGGCGGCGTGGCGTTCGGGTGATTTGGCCTGCTGCAGAAGAATGTCGAAACTGGCGAGCGCCTCCTGCAACTGGCGCGTGCAGGCCGAGACATGGCAGGCGTAAGTGGCAAACTCGCGTGCCAGCGGGCCGCCATCGGCCAACTTGCGCCAGCTTGCCAGCATGGCGTCGCCGCCCAGCACCAGGCCGGAACCGGGTACTTGCCAGGCCTGGGCCGCGCCCAACTGGCGCAATTGCACCTCGGCTCGCGCTACGCAGACCTGCAGGTCTTCCAGGCGGCGCGCATAGGCGCTGTTGGTGCGCGATTCGCGCAGTTTGTCCAGCAGGTGCGTGGGGAGGGATTCGCGGCCGCGCCATCGGCCGATGGCTGGCAGGGCGGCGGCGCGCGGCGTGGACGCCGGTGCCAGCAGGTGGTTCATGGTGCGCGCGCCGCGGCTGCGCAGCAGCCAGGTGTCGCCAGGTTTGAACTGAAGTAGTGAGTCCATCGCAACCTCCCTCGGGCTTTGAGGGAATTCTGAACCTTTTATCAAGGCCTAGCAAGCCTCACTCGGCGCCGACTATGCGGTTTCGTCCGGCGCGCTTGGCCTGGTACAGGGCGTCGTCGCCGCGTTTCAGCACGTCTTCGCAGGAACCGTCACCGGCGCGGAAGCAGGCCAGCCCGCCGCTGATGGTGACGGCGTCCCCGATGCGGCCCAGGGCTTGCAGGGTTTCGGCGATGCGCTGGCGCAGGCGTTCGGCAATCGGCGCCGCCTGCTCGCAGCTGGTGTGTGGCATCAGGACCACGAACTCGTCGCCGCCCAGCCGGGCCGGCGCATCGGTGGCGCGCAATTCGCGCTGGCACACGTCGGCCGTGGTCTTGATCACCACGTCGCCGGCCAGGTGGCCGTGTTCGTCGTTGACCCGCTTGAAGTGGTCGATATCGAAGATCAGCATGGCCATCGGCGTGGCGTAGCGCTCGAAGGTGTCGAAATGCTCTTCCAGCACGTTCATGAGCTTGCGGCGGTTCAGCAGGCCGGAGAGGGCATCCACTTCGCTCAGCATGCGCAACTGGTCTTCCATCTCCTTGCGCGCCGTGATGTTGCTGGCAACCCACAGTACCGCGTCTTCGCCATCAACCGGAAAGTCCAGCGCCTGGATGCGGCCTTCGAACCACAGGCGGTAGCTTGGCCCGCTGCTTGCCAGCCCTTTGATATCGCCTTGTATCAGGCTGTATTCAACGATGTGCAGGGCGCGCCAGGCCAGGGCGGTCTCGATCTCTTTCAGGAACCAGCTTGCCTTGTCCGGCGTCAGCACGTCGCGCACCGTCTTGCCGATCAGGTGCGTTCCGTCATGGTAGTAGCGCGCGTCGATGCCGCCGAAAATGGCCATGTAGCGCCCGCTGCGGGTCAGGACGAACGCAGGGTCGGGCAGGGCATTCAACAGCGCTGAGAGTTGATTGCCGGAAAATAGTGTTTCATCGCGCATGTCTACGACAGTATCCAGAGCCGGGCAATAACGCAAAAATTGTTAATAGGAATTTATTTATTTGTAACTATTTGATTTATTCCTGTTGGTTTGCCGCCCACCCGAGCAGGCCGCTGGCCGCCTCGTTCAGTTGGGCGACCAAGGCCGGCGCCGCGCTGTCCGCGATGCGGAACGACAGCGTTACCTGTTGGTCGTGGCGAACTTCAAGCAGGGTGGCGCCGGCTGCAGCCAGTTCGCGCCGCAGCAAGCCTTCAAGGGAATAGGGCAGGGAGCAACTCAGTTCGGTATAGCGCACGATGGCGACTTTTTCCACCCTCAGCAGGGCCTGCGCCACGGCATCGGTATAGGCCCGCACCAGGCCCCCGGCGCCCAGCTTGATGCCGCCGTAGTAGCGCACCACGGCGGCCAGCACGCCTTCCAGGTCCTGGTGGCGCAGCACGTCGAGCATGGGGCGGCCGGCCGTGCCGCCCGGTTCGCCGTCATCCACAGCCGCCGACTGGCCGCCGGCCAGCAGGGCCCAGCACACATGGGCCGCATCCGGATGTTCGGCGCGCAGCCGTGCCACGATGGCTTGGGCTTCGGCGCGGTCCGCTACCGGATGGACAAAACCCAGGAAACGGCTTTTCTTTACAATTAAATCGCTAGTCGCGAGAGATATAATGGTTTGTGGCATGGGGCCAACATGATACAGGTTTGCTGAACAGTTAACCTCCGGCATCCCTTACAATGCTGTTGCGATTTTTTCAACTTGGTGTTCGTGGCGAATTTCGTGGCGACTTATCGGATCAAAACCCTTGGCGTGCAAAACGGCTTCCTGCAGGAGCGGGTCGAAGCACGCCTGATGCTTTTGTTCCGCCGCCCTTTGGAGGCTGTGCGCCCGATCGTGGCCGGCAATGGCGCGATCGTGAAAAAAGGCATCGACTGGGCCATGGCGGAGCGCTTCCGCGATGCCTTGATGACCTGCGGTATCCGTTGCGAAGTCGAACAGGAAAAGGCGCCGCCGCCCCGCGCCACCCTGGCGGAATATGCGGCGCAATTGCAGTCGCACCTGGAGCTGCTCGATCCTGGGCGGCGCTGGACTTTCATCGAGGACCAGGGGGAGCTGTTTGGCGTGCCGGGACCCGAGTCGCCCTATCCGCTGGAACTGCTGGTGCCGCTGGAAGGCATGTATCAGGAGTGGCTGGGCGTGTCGCTGGCGGCCAGCGAGGATTTGCTGCGCCACACTGCCGGGATGGTCCTGATGGGCAATACGCCGGGCATGGTGGAGGAGGTTGTACGCCACCTGCTGCCGATCGTGCGCAACAGCGCGGAACGCGGGCAGGCCATGCTGGCTGCCGCCCGCGGCTATTCGCCCCTGCTGTTCCGCCCCATCTGCGAGGGGCTGGAGATGGGGCTGGCCTTCCACCGGGGCACGGTCACGCACCGCGTGGCGCACGCGCACCTCGAAGCCTGGGGGCTGACCGAAGACGCCGCCTTCGAAGCGGCCTTCGCCAACTTGCGCGCGCGTTCCACCGCGCCGCTGCTGCCCACGCCGCAAGGCGTGTTTGGCGGCGGCTGGGAAGACGGCTACGGCTCCTCGCGCATGCTGCTGCCAGAATTGATCAAGGCTGCGGTGCCGGAAGGCCGCCCAGTGGTGATGGTGCCGACACGCGGCATGCTGATGGTGTGCAGCGACCAGAACGAAGTGGCGATGGAGGCGATGCTGAAGGCCGCGATCGAAGCCATGCGCGAGGAAAAGATGGTCATGCCGCGCCTGCTGCGCCTGGTGGACGAGCGCTGGCAGATCTTCGTGCCGCCAAGCCTGACGCGGCGCCTGAATAGCCTCGCCAAGTACGTTGAAGGCAACGATTACCGCCTGCAGAAGGAGCTGCTGAAAGCGCACGAATGGGCCAGCGGGCGCAATCGCTGCGTGGTGACCTACCTGGTCGGCAAGCTCGGGCCGGAGCAGGTCCGAACCAGCGCCTGCACCTGGACGCGCGACATGCCAAGCCTGTTGCCGAAGACCGATTTGCTGTATTTCGCCGACCCGTCCAGCCTCGACCCGCCGATTACCGTGACCTGGGAGGCGGCCATGCCGATCGTGGGCGCGCTGATGCAGCGCACCGACGACTACCCGCCGCGCTACCTGGTCGAAGGCTTTCCGAACGAGACGCAACTGGCGCAACTGGCCGACATCGCCGCCGCGGCAAGACGCGAAGCGAAGGCGAAGGCGCTGGCCGCCGCGCAGGAAGCGCAGGCTGCGCTGGCCGCGCAGAACACCCGTCCCATGCTGGACTCGAAGCGCATGCAGAATGTGGCGGCGGTGCTGAATCGCCCCGTCGGCGAGGTGCTGCGCAGCGCCCTTGGCCGCAAAGCCGGCGCCAAAGCCGCGCATGCTCGATAACAATGCCCTGGTGGCTGCGGCCACTCCTGTTTTTCTCGTCATGATCGCGGCCGAAGCCTGGCTGGCGCACCGCCGCCGCCTGCAGGCCTATTCATTGGCCGACAGCCTGACCAGCATGGCTTGCGGTATCTGGACCGTGACGCTGGAAGTGTTTACCAAGTCCGCCATGCTGCTGGCCTATGGCTGGGTGTTCAGCCATTTGTCGCTGTGGCAGTCGGCGCCTGGCTCGGCGTGGACCTGGGCCTGGTCGTTCCTGGTTTTCGACTTTGTCTATTACTGGGCGCACCGCTGGTCGCACGAGATCAATTTCCTGTGGGCGGTGCATTCGCCGCACCACCAGAGCGAAGAATTCAACCTCACCACGGCGCTGCGCCAGGGCGCGTTCCAGGACGTGTTCCACGCGCCGCTGTTCATGGTGCTGGCGCTGCTCGGTTTTCCGCCGGGCGTGTTCATCATCCAGCTCACGCTGAGCAAGTTTTACCAGTTCTGGATCCATACCCGCCTGGTGGGACGCGTGCCGCTGGTCGAAGGCATCTTCAACACGCCCAGTGCGCATCGCGTGCACCACGCTGTCAACGATGTCTACCTGGATCGCAACTACGCAGCGACGCTGATGATCTGGGACCGCCTGTTCGGCACCTATATCGAAGAGGGCGAGGAATGCGTGTACGGCGTGCGCAAGGGCGGGCCGGGTTGGAACGCGGTGTGGGCGCAATTCGCCTGGCTGGCAGTGATGTGGCACGACGCGGTGCGCACGGCCCGCTGGCGCGACCGGCTCTCGCTGTGGTTCCGCCATACCGGCTGGCGTCCCGCCGATGTCGCCGCTGCCGACCCGTGGCCGGCCTTCGTGCTGCCGGCGGGCCGCCTGTACACCGCCACCCGCGCCACGGCTGGCGGTGCGCGCTGGACCATTGCAGCGCTGCTGGCCTTCGCCGCTGCGGTGGTCATGCAGAACCAGTTGATCGCCAACGCCGCCACGCTGTCGTTGCCGGCCCGGCTGGCGCTGGTCGGCGCGGTTACTGCGGCGCTGCTGCTGGTGGCGTACTGCCTGCAGCCTGTTGTCCCTTCTGCCGCCAGCGCACCAGCCAGAACACCGGCAGGCTGACCGCACCCAGCGCCACGCCCCACCAGAAGGCCTCTTTGCCCATGCCGTAAAAAGCCCAGAGCGAGAAGATGCAGGTCATCACGGCGCTCAGGGACAGTGCCGTGCCGCGCGCCAGCACGCCGCGCCGGTGCAGCTTGAAGACCGCCGCGCCGCCGACAAGGTAAAGCGGCATGCTGGCGGCGGTCACCACCAGCGTCAGGAAGGTGAAGGCCTCGGTCATCGAGCGGCTGTAATTCATCGCGATCATTACGCTGGCCAGTGCACCCACCAGCAGCAGCGACCAGGCGGGCGCGCCGTGATGGTTGGGCGCTTTCAGCGCAGCCGGGAAAATGCCGTGGTGGGCCATCGATGCCGTCACCTCGCCGGCCAGCATGGTCCAGCCGTTCAGCGCACCGAGTCCACTGAAGATCACCGCAAGGGCCAGCCAGTGCCCGCTGCCGGCATCCCAGTAGCGGCGGAACAGGTCGACGAAGGGCGCGTTGGAAGCCGCCAGTTCCGCCTGCGGCAGGAGCAGCATGGGAATCGTGCAGACCAGGACATACACCACGGCCGCCACCAGCGTGCCCGCAATGGTGGCGCGCGGAATGGTGCGTTCCGGTTGGTGCACCTTGGTGGCCGGCAGCGAAGCGCATTCCACGCCCAGCATCGCGAACAGGGCGATGGTGCCGGCAGCGGCCGTGCCGTCCAGCGTGAACGGGGTAGGCGGCAGGTGTGCGGTGTACGCCGCGCTGTCGCCGGCAAGGATCCAGGCGCCGAGCAGCACGATGGCGCCCATCGGCAGCAGCTTGAGTGCGGCCGATGCCAGTTGCACCCGGCCCGACGTCAGCGCCCCGCGCAGGCTGACCAGTACAAAGAACCAGATGATGGCCATGGC
>Ga0307408_100001105_pt1 | contig 20577 bp, 20 predicted proteins | sample 322Cmetagenome_FD_202116 | JGI IMG/M metagenome (GOLD analysis project Ga0307408, IMG submission 202116) | Maize rhizosphere microbial communities from greenhouse at UC Davis, California, United States - 322HYB-C-3 | ecosystem: Host-associated > Plants > Roots > Rhizosphere > Soil | place... | reverse complement strand
GCCGCGACATCCTGCGCCTGGACCCGGAGAGCATGGAATACGTGCCCGCCGGCGCCAAGGCCAATGAGGTCGTGGGCCGCATGCTCAAAAAACCGGCGGGCGAGCGCCTGAAGCTCTTGCGCGAAGCCGAAGGCGCTGAAGCGCGCTTCCTCTGGGCCATCCTGCGCGACCAGTTCCACTATGCCGCCGTGCACCTCGAAAGCATTGCCGAGACCGCGCGCGACGTCGACTTCGCCATGCGCTGGGGCTTTGGCTCCAAGCAGGGCCCCTTCGAGCTCTGGCAGGAGGCCGGCTGGAAGCAGGTCGCCACCTGGATCCAGGAAGACATTGACGCCGGCAAGGCGCTGTCCAAAGCGCCGCTGCCCGAGTGGGTCTTCAAGGGCCCGGTGGCCGAGGCCGGCGGTGTGCACACGGCCGAAGGTTCGTGGAGCCCCGCCGCCAAGAAATTCATCCCGCGCCGCAAGCTGCCGGTGTATGAGCGCCAGTTCTTCCCCGAGGACGTGCTGGGCTCGAAAGCGCCTGCTTTTGAAACCGCCGGCACCACCCTGCATGAAGACGATGCGATCCGCCTCTGGACGCTGGACGGCGCGAACAACGACGTGCTGATCGCCAGCATCAAGACCAAGATGCATGCCATCAGCCCGGACGTGGCCGAGGGCCTGGCCATGGGCGTGGACCTGGCCGAGAAAAGCTACAAGGGCATGGTCATCTGGTCCAACGACGAGATGTTCTCGGCCGGCGCCGACCTGCAGGCCATGCTGCCCGCCTTCATGATGGGCGGCGCCAAGGCGATCGAAGGGGCTGAAGCCGAACTGCAGAACGTGATGCTCAAGCTGCGCTATGCGGCCGTGCCCGTGGTGTCGGCGATCCGCGGCATCGCGCTGGGTGGCGGCTGCGAAATGGCGGTGTACTCGGCCAAGCGCGTGGCCGCGATGGAAAGCTATGTCGGCCTGGTGGAAGTCGGCGTGGGCCTGGTGCCCGGCGCGGGCGGCCTGGCCTACATCGCGCGCCGCGCCGCCGAAAATGCCAGCACTTCGACCAACAAGGACATTCTGCCTTTCCTGACCGAAGGCTTCACCGCCGCGGCCATGGCCAAGGTCGGCACCAGCGCGATCGAAAGCCGCAAGATCGGCTACCTGCTGGACAGCGACGTGATTGTTCCGAACAAGGATGAGCTGCTGTATGTGGCGCTCAACGAGGCGCGCGCGCTGTTCAATGCCGGCTACCGGGCGCCGCACAAGCGCCAGTTCCCCGTGGTGGGCCGCAACGGCCTGGCCACCATCAAGGGCCAGCTGGTCAACATGCGCGACGGCGGCTTTATCAGCGCCCATGACTTCCACATTGCAAGCCTCATCGCCGGTGTGGTGTGCGGCGGCGACGTGGATGCCGGCACGCTGGTGACCGAGGAGTATTTGATGACGCTGGAACGCAAGGCGTTTTGCTCGCTGCTTGAGCATCCCAAAACGCAAGAGCGGATCATGGGAATGATGAGCACGGGCAAACCTGTGAGGAACTGATGACCGGCCCCACCCCCAACCGCCTGGCGCGGCAGCTGCAGCGGCTCGACGAAGTGCCGGCTTTTGCGCGCGCGTGGTTTCGCAGCGTGGTGTTGCGCCGCGCCGTGCCCTTCACCGGCACCGCCGGTCTGGACTTCATCGAGATGGGCACAGGCCGGGTCGAGATCGGCATCCGGAATGAAAAAAACGTGCAGAACCACATTGGCGGCGTGCACGCCTCGGCCATGAACCTGCTGGCGGAAACCGCCACCGGCATGGTCGTGGGCATGAATGTGCGCGACGACTGCATCCCGCTGGCCAAGGAACTCAAGATGGCGTTCAAGAAGCGCGCCACCGGCGCCCTGCGCGCGGTGGCCACGCTCAGCGAAGAACAGCGCGCCGCCATGCGGGCCAGCGACAAGGGTGAGGTCAACGTGCCGGTCACCGTGACCGATGAAGCCGGCTTGAACCCGGTGGAATGTGAATTTGTCTGGGCCTGGATTCCCTCCGGCCCGCGGAAGTAAGTCTGCGCATGAAGGCGGCAGACACCCTTACCCCAACCCTCTCCCGCTCGCGGGAGAGGGAGCAAGAGCGGGAGGCTTCCGTATCAGACTCCCTCGGTGGCTCGCGCGAGAAGGCGCAAGAAGCGCCTGCATCTGACTCCCTCTCCCGCGAGCGGGAGAGGGCAGGGGTGAGGGTGCGTTCCCGCGCCTTGCGGCAGGGACAGACCGATGCGGAGGCTCTTCTGTGGTCGAAGCTGAGAGGCCGGCAACTCAAGGACCTGAAATTTCGGCGCCAACATCCGATAGGCACCTATTTCGCTGATTTCGCATGCATTGAAATCGGCCTGGTCATCGAGCTCGATGGTGGCCAGCATGCGGAAGATGAGGCCCAGGGCTACGACCAGAAGCGCGGCAGTGATATGGCCGCGCTGGGTTTTCAGACTTTACGTTTTTGGAATAACGACGTTTTGAGCAACACGGAAGCTGTACTTGCAAAGATATTGCAGACAGCCGAAACCCTCACCCCCGCCCTCTCCCGCAAGCGGGAGAGGGAGCAAGAAAATAGCAAAGGAACATCATGAGCAAACAAGTCCAGGAAGCCTACATCGTCGCCGCCACGCGCACGCCCATCGGGCGCTCGCACAGGGGCTATTTCCGCAATACACGGCCCGACGACCTGCTGGTCAAGGCGCTGCAGGCCGCACTCGCGCAGGTGCCGTCGCTGGAACCCAAGGCGATTGAAGACATTATTTGCGGCTGCGCGATTCCCGAAGGCCCGCAGGGCCTGAATGTGGCGCGCATAGGCGCGGTGCTGGCCGGCCTGCCGACCAGTGTGGGCGGCATCACCGTCAACCGGTTCTGCGCCTCGGGCCTGTCGGCTATCCAGATGGCGGCTGACCGCATCCGCGTGGGCGAGGCCGACGTGATGATCGCCGCCGGCACCGAGAGCATGAGCATGGTGCCCATGTCGGGCAATTCGCCTTCGCTGTCGCCCAATATGTTCATGAACGACGAGAACGTCGGCATCGCCTACGGCATGGGCCTGACGGCCGAGAAGGTGGCCCAGCAGTGGAAGGTTTCGCGCGAGGCGCAGGACCAGTTCGCGCTCGAGTCCCACCTCAAGGCCATCAAGGCCCAGCAGGCCGGCGAGTTCAGCAATGAGATCACGCCGGTGGAAGTGACCGACCGCACGGCTAACCTGGAAACCGGTGAAGTGGTCGCCAAGACCCGCACCGTGAGCCTGGACGAGGGCCCGCGCCCTGACACCTCGCTCGAAGGCCTGGCAAAACTCAAGACGGTGTTTGCCGCGCGCGGCTCGGTCACCGCCGGCAACAGCTCGCAGACTTCCGACGGCGCGGGCGCGCTGGTGCTGGCCAGCGAAAGCGCGGTCAAGCAGTTTGGCCTCAAGCCGCTGGCGCGTTTTGTGAGCTACGCCGCCAAGGGTGTGCCGCCGGAAATCATGGGCATAGGCCCGATTGAAGCCATCCCCGCCGCTTTGCGTTACGCCGGTTTGAAGCAGGACGACATGGACTGGATCGAGCTGAACGAAGCCTTTGCCGCGCAGTCACTGGCTGTCATCAATACACTGAAACTGGACCCGGCCAAGGTCAACCGCATGGGCGGCGCGATCGCACTGGGCCACCCGCTGGGCGCGACGGGCGCGATCCGCGCGGCTACCGTGGTTCATGCATTGCATCGTCACCAACTGAAATACGGCATGGTGACCATGTGCGTAGGCATGGGACAAGGCGCAGCAGGAATATTTGAACGCGTCTAAGGTTTCAGCGGATTTCCCGGCGCCATCAAAAGCGTGGCGCGCAGCAGTCATTGATGGGAGCCGGCAGAGACCGGCAAGGGTAACAACAGGAGACCATCATGCAAATCCAGACTCTAGACACCGGCACGGCGCAGCTCTCGCTGCGGGTTTACGACGCGACGCTGACGCCGCACACCAGCGTGGTGATCGGCGGGGCCATGGGCGTGCGGCAGCATTACTACGCGCCCTTTGCCGAGTGGCTGTCCAGCCAGGGTTTTCGTGTCACGACTTTTGACTACCGCGGCTCGGGCGATTCCTTGCCGGCCACTTCCCATGGAGGCCTGCGCGGCTTCAAGGCCGACCTGATGGACTGGGCGAGCGACTACGAGGCCGTGGTCGATGCCGCCAAGGCGGCCTTGCCCGATGCGCCGCTCTATTTGCTGGGCCACAGCCTGGGCGCGCAGTTGCCGGGTTTCCTCAAGAACCAGCACAAGGTTGCGGGCCTCGTCAGCATCGCCGCGGGCAGCGGTTACTGGCGCGACAACGCGCCGCAGCTGCGGCGCATGATTCTTTACTTCTGGTACGTGCTGGTGCCGCTGGCGACGCGGCTCTTCGGCTACTTCCCGGGGCGCTCCCTGCGCAAGGTGGGTGACCTGCCGGCCGGGGTGATGATGCAGTGGCGCAAATGGTGTTTGAACCCGCAATACAGCGTGGGCGCTGAAGGCGAAAGCGCGCGCCGCAGTTACGGGCAGGTGAGCTTTCCCGTCACGGCGCTGTCCATCACCGATGACGAGCTCATGACCTGGCGCGGCACGCAAAACCTGATCAACCTGTATGCCAACGCGCCGCGCACCTTCGAGCGGATCGCGCCGGCGGATGTGCAGGTCAGGCGCATCGGGCACTTCGGTTTCTTCCGCGAACAGTTCAACAACACGCTGTGGCCGCGTGCCCAGAAAATCATCGAAGGCATGGCCGGCGTCGCCAGGACGACGGCCTGAGCCGCCAAGTTCGTGCAAACTTGCCGGCATGACAAGCATGCATTCTTTTGATGAGGCGCTGCGGCTTGAAGCCGCCGGCGCCGACAGGCCCGACACCTGGCTGGGCCACAGCAGCCCCGCTTACTGGAATATGGTGGGGCCTTTCGGCGGCACCACCGCGGCCACGGCGCTGCGCGCCATCCTGCTGCACCCGGCGCTGCTGGGCGAGCCGGTGGCGCTGACCGTCAACTATGCGGCCGCCATGGCCGAGGGGCCGTTCAGCGTGACCGCCAAACCGGTGCGCACCAACCGCTCCACCCAGCACTGGACGGTGGAGCTGACGCAGGAGGGTGATGCCGCCGGCGCCGTGATGACGGCCACGGCCGTCACCGCCGCGCGCCGCGAGACCTGGAGCCAGAACGACACGCCCATGCCTGCGGTGACGCTGGCTGATGCTTCAGGCCGCTTGAAATTTTCAACGTCAGCCTGGACCAGCCGCTACGACATGCGGCCGGTGCGCGGTGTGATGCCCCCGGTTTGGGACGGCAGCGGCGTGGACAGCCTCACCCAGCTGTGGGTGCGCGACGACCCGCCTCGCCCGCTGGATTTCCCCGCGCTGGCGGCCATGTCCGACGTGTTCTACCCGCGCGTCTGGCTGCGCCGCGCCACGCGCGTGCCGGCCGGTACGGTTTCCATCACGACTTACTTCCACGCCGACAGCCGGCAGCTCGCGGAATGCGGCGACGGCTTTCTGCTGGGCCAGGCCAGGGCGCAGGCCTTTCGCAACGGCTTTTTCGACCAGACCGCACAGCTGTGGAGCGAAGCCGGCCTGCTGCTGGCGACCAGCACCCAGATCGTCTATTACAAAGAATAATTGCGACTTCTCAGGCCCCTACACTGGAGGTCTCAACGGAAAACACCATGAATACTTCTACCGCCATTCCCGAAATCCTGAGCCACATCGACGGCGGCGTGATGACCCTCACGCTGAACCGCCTGGACAAGAAAAACTCCATCACCTCCGCCATGTACGGTGCCATGGCCGATGCGCTTGAATCGGCCCAGCGTGACGAAGCGGTGCGCGCCGTGGTGATCCAGGGCCATGAAACAATTTTTTCCGCCGGCAACGATATTGCCGACTTCCTGAACAAGCCGCCCGCCACGCAGGACTCGCCGGTGTTCCGCTTCCTGCGCGGCATCAGCAGCTTTCCCAAGCCGCTGGTGGCGGCTGTGTGCGGCCCGGCCGTCGGCATAGGCACCACGCTGCTGCTGCACTGCGACCTGGTCTATGCAGGCGACAACGCGGCCTTCTCCATGCCTTTCGTCAACCTGGGCCTGTGCCCCGAGGCGGCTTCCAGCCTGCTGGTGCCGCAGCTCATGGGCTACCCGCGTGCGGCCGAGGCGCTGCTGCTGGGTGAGCCCTTCATGGCAGAGACCGCGCTCGAGATCGGCCTCATCAACCGCATCGTGCCGCCCACCGAAGCCAATGCGCTGGCACAGCGCCAGGCGCAAAAACTGGTCGCCAAGCCGCTCAGTGCGCTGATGGAAACCAAGCGTCTCATGAAAAAAGGCAATGCGGCCCTCGTGGCCGAGCGCATGGCCGAAGAGGGGGCAAGTTTCGGCCGCATGCTGGGTGAGCCGGCTGCGCGTGAAGCGTTTTCGGCGTTTTTAGACAAGCGCAAGCCGGACTTCAGCAAGGTCTGAGCCTGCATCAAAGGACTGCCGCGAAGCGAACGGCGATGCGTTGCAAGGACAAGTTGTCTCCCCGGTTACCACCGGAGCCCTATCAGGACAAACGCGGCTCCTCAGTCATTTGTGCGAGGATCTCCACACCAGAATCGTCCGGGAAACCAGCATGTTGAGAAAAAGCCAAGCGACAGCAGCGTGCCTGCTGGTTGCCGCCCTGACTTGTAGCGCCCAAACCGGCCGCCTTTCTAACGAGGAGATCGAAAAGCGCAATGCGGCCGCAGGCTTTGTGTTTGTGCGGGACGCCAGCCTTGGCGTGCTCCTTCTGGAGTGCCGCAACTTGCTGCCGGAAGGCCCTGCGGCTGTTGAGATGCAAGCCCGCGAATGGCGGTTGCGTAATCAGAACGATATTGATGCCGCCTTTGTCTGGGTTGACCAGTACATGGCGCAACTGAAAGCCAGCAACCCCGCTCAAGCCCAGGCCGTATCGCTAGAGGTGGTGAAGGTCATTGACCAGGGCGTCAAGGGCAATGTCCAGACGCTTTTTCGCCGGCAGGCGCCGACGGCGGACAGCTGTGCATATGCCATGAAGATGTACACGACGCCCCATCTCGACATACAGAAAATCGCATCGAATCCCGGTTATGAGCAGTTCGGCGAATTTGCTCAGACTTTGCGCAGAATCCGGACCGAGAGCGGGTTTCAGGTTCCTCCGCATCTCAAGCTCGGTTTTAATGGCTATCCTGACGCTCGGCCCTTAGCGAGCCTGGATGCGGCTGCGGCAGCTCGCGAACGTGGTGACGGCCAGGCGATGAAAACCATTTATACCCGCCTTGCGGGGCAGGGCGACGGGGCCTCTGCCCAGACCTTGGGCGTGCTGTACCTCAATGGTGGGCCGGTGGAAAAAAATGAATTGCTGGCTTTTCGCTGGTTCTATGCCGCCTGGTCTCTTGGGGAGTATGAGGGACTGAATGCGATGGGGATTCTGCTGGGCAATGGAGAGGGTGTGACGCGCAACCCGCAGTTGGCTTACGCTTCCTTCCTGTTGGCAAGTGCCACTGCCCGCACCCCATCACTGCGCGCCCGTGCCGAGGCAGGCCTGCAGCGCGCCAGCGAAAAAGTCAGCCAGGTTGATCGTGAAGTGCTCGCATGCACCACACTCAGAGGCCTTGACGATGCACTCAGCCAGGCTTCAGGTTCACCCCCTTTGGTGAAAGGTAGAAACTTGACACAAGCTGACCGACAATTGGGCCAGATACTCAAACCGCTGGCCGCGGCCATGCCTGTCGGCGGCTGCAAATAGCGCCGACTGTTCCTTCTCTTAAATCTCGAAACGAATTCCCTGCGCCAGCGGCAAGCTGCTGCCGTAGTTGACGGTATTCGTCGCGCGGCGCATATACGCCTTCCACGAATCCGAACCCGACTCGCGGCCGCCGCCGGTTTCTTTCTCGCCGCCAAAGGCGCCGCCGATCTCGGCGCCGCTGGTGCCGATGTTGACGTTGGCGATGCCGCAGTCGGAGCCGCGCGCCGAGGTGAAGAGTTCGGCCTCGCGCAGGTCCTGCGTGAAGACGGCGGAAGACAGGCCGTGCGCCACCGCGTTGTTCATCGCGATCGCGTCCTCAAAATTGTCGTAGGGCACGACGTAGAGAATGGGTGCGAAGGTTTCGTGCAGCATGGGGCCGGCCTGCTCCTTCAATTCCACGATGGCGGGGCGCACGTAGTGGGCCGAGCCTTCTCCGGGCTGCCTGTCGCCGAAGTGCACTTTGGCGCCCAGCTGTTTGGCCTCGGCCAGCGCCGACTGCATGGCGTCAAAGGCGCGGCCGTCGATCAGCGGGCCGACCAGCGTGCCGTCTTTCAGCGGATTGCCAACGGGCAGGCGTTCAAACACAGCGACCAGGCGCTTGACGAGTTCCGGGTAAATCGAGCGGTGCACGATCAGGCGGCGCAGGCTGGTGCAGCGTTGGCCGGCCGTGCCGGCTGCCGCAAAGGCCGCGCCGCGCACCACCAGTTCCAGGTTGGCCGAAGGGCAAACGATGGCGGCGTTGTTGCCGCCCAGTTCCAGTAGCGAGCGCTTGAACAGGCCGGCGCAGGCGATCGCCACATTCTTGCCCATGGCGGTGGAGCCGGTGGCGCTGACCAGCTTCACATGCGGATGCTTCACCAGCGCTTCGCCGGTGGCGCGCTCGCCGATCAGCAGCTCGCTGAGGCCCTCGGTGGCCAGGCCCAGTTCCTTGGCGGTCTGCAGCAACAGGCCGTTGAGCGCGATGGCCGACAGCGGCGTTTTTTCCGAAGGCTTCCAGGCCAGGGTGTTGCCGCAGACCAGGGCCAGCGCGGCGTTCCACGCAAATACCGCCATCGGGAAGTTAAAGGCCGAGATGATGCCGACCACACCCACGGGGTGCCAGGTTTCCAGCAGCTTGTGGTCGAGGCGTTCGCTCGCGATCGTGAGGCCGTAGAGCTGGCGCGACAGGCCGACCGCGAATTCGCAGATGTCGATCACCTCCTGCACCTCGCCCAGGCCTTCCTGCAGGATCTTCCCCGTCTCCAGCGAGATCAGCTGGCCCAGGCCGGCCTTGTGGCGGCGCACGGTTTCACCAAACGCGCGCACCAGCTCGCCGCGCTTGGGCGCGGGCACATTGCGCCATTCGGTGAAGCGCTGGTGCGCGGCGTTGAGCGCGCTGTCCACCTCGGCCGCGCTGTGCATGGCCACGCGTGCCAGCTGGCTGCCGTCGATGGGCGTGGAGACGGTGATGGCCGGGCTCGCCTTGCTGGCCAGGTCGGCGCTGAGGCCCAGGGCCTTGAAGAGGGATGAAACGTCGTTGGCGTGGCTCATGATGAAGTCCTTGTGTGATGTCTTGAATGTGATTCAGTGCGTGGCAGCGAGCTTGCGCAGGCCGCGGCCCAGTCGTTCGGCGCCTTGCCGCAGCGCTTCGGGCGTGGGGTTGGCGAAGCTCAGGCGCAGCCAGGGCTGCGCGGTGTTGCTGGTGCTGAAGGCGGCGCCTGGCACCACCAGCACCTGGTTGGCCAGCCCGAAATCCACCCAGGCCTGCGTGGGCAGCAGGGGCAGCTTGCCTGAAAGCCTGGCCCATATGAACATGCCGCCCTGCGGCTTGTCAAACTCGAGCAGGCCCGCGCAATGCGTGTGCAAGGCCTCGGCCAGCGTGGCGCCCTTGGCGGCATAAGCTGGGCGCAACATGGCCAGGTGCGCGTCCAGGCGGCCGGAGGCCAGCATGGCCGCCAGCGTCAGTTGCTCGATGGAGCCGCTGTGCACATCGGCGGCCTGCTTGGCCAGCACCATACCGCGCGCAATCTCCGCCGGTGCGAGCAGCACACCCAGGCGCAGTGCGGGCGCGACCACCTTGGAATAGCTGGTCATGTAAGCGACCTGGGCGGGCGAGCCGGCCTGCTGGTTCAACTGCGCGAGCGAGGGCGGTGGCGCTTCAACAAACCAGAGTTCGCCGTAAGGGTCGTCCTCGATGAGCGCGACGCCGTACTGTGCGGCCAGCGCCAGCAGGCGCAGGCGGCGCGCCAGCGGCATCACGGCGCCGGTCGGGTTGGCGAAGTTCGGCACGACATAGAGCACGCGCGGGCGCTCGGCCTGCAGCAGGGCTTCCAGCTTGTCGACATCCATGCCCTGCGCGTCGGTCGGCACTTGCACCAGGCGTGCGCCTGCGAAGCGGAAGGCCTGCAGCGCGGCCGGGTAGTTGAAGGATTCCACCGCCACGCCTTCGCCAGGCTCGACCAGCACGCGCGCGAGCAGGTCAATCGCTTGCTGGGAGCCGGTGGTGAGCAGCACATCCTCCGCCCGTGCCGCGAGCCCGCGCGTTTGCAGCAGCGTGGCGCTGGCTTCGCGCAGTGCGGGCAGGCCTTCGGTGGCGCCGTACTGCAGGCTGCGGCCTTGCAACTGGCCGGCGAGCTCGAGCAGCGATTCGCGCAGCCAGTCGGCGGGTAGCAGCGCAGGGTCCGGGTGGCCGCCGGCCAATGACACCATGCCTTCGCGGCCGGCCAGCGCCAGCATCGCGCGTATCGGCGAGCCGCTGGCCTGCGCGTAGAGCGGACGCAACGACCCCGGTGTGGCACTCATGCGCGTGCGGCGGTCATGCCGAAGATGCCCGTGGCGTTGCCGGCATCAAAAGCCAGGTCCAGGCGGGGTTGCTGCACCGGGTCGTTGGCCGCGCCGGCGGGGTGCACTTCATCGCGGGTGATGAATTCGTAGAACGAGCCGGGCACTTCGCGAGAAACGCGGCCATCGGCGGTGATGAACTCGCGCCGTACCGTAGCGGCGCGAAAAGCCGTCTGGCGCACGCGGCCGCTGGCGGACACTTCCACCTTGTCCTTGATGGGCCGGCCCAGCGCGCGCTGGCGCTCGGCCACCGCGTCCACATCTTTCACGCGGTCGGTCGCGTGATTGAAGGCGTTGCCCTCAGTCGAAATCCAGGCCATCTCGGCGGACTCGGCCAGCAGCAGCTCGTAGTCGTCCATCGTGAACACGCCGTGCTGGCGGTCAAAGCACTGCAGCAATTGCGGCAGCAGGCGCAGCGCCTGCGCCAGGGGCAGCACGCCGTCTCGCGTGAGCTGCTCCAGGTCGGCGATATCCTGCGGGCCCAGCGGGTCGCGCGAGGTCGACAGCACACGCGTGACGGCCGACTGGAAGGGCGCGGAGAACTGTTCGGGGTGCAGCTCGGAAACAAAGAACTGCGCGATCTCTTCCGGAAAATCTCGGTGGCTGTAGGCGCGGCCCGTCATCTTCAGGCCCGGCAGCGGGTAGGTGCCCTGCAGTTCGAAACCCAGCGGGCGCAGCACACGGGTAAAGGCCGCTTCGCCGGCGGGCAGGGCGCCGCTGGGCCAGCGCACGGTGCGCAGCGCGCCGTGGTCAAACACCACCTTGCGCTGCTGGCCGACCACGTCGCTCGCGATGTAATCCTGGCCCGCCGGCACGCGCTGCACCAGCCCATGGAACAGCGCCATGTTGAGCGCCTGGGCCAGTTCCGCACGGCTCACGCTGCCCGAGGCCGGCTGCTGCAGGCCGGGATGGACGTACATCTGCTCATGGATGGTTTGGACGGCTTCGGGCGGAAGGCAGGCGGCAAGCAGCTTCTGGAGATGGGTCATATCAGGCGTGTTGAAGGCGAGTGAAGGCCGGATTTTCGGCAATTCCGGCATCCTGGACAAAGGATCAATTTCGATAGACGCATGAGATATATTCATGCGATGCGCCGCAAAATCCCCTCCACCCAGGCCCTGCTGGCCTTTGAGGCCGCCGCCCACCGCGGCAGCTTCACGCTGGCAGCGCAGGACCTGTCGGTCAGCCAGAGCGCCGTCAGCCACCAGATCCTGGGGCTGGAGCAGGACCTGGATGTGAGCCTGTTCCGCCGCCTGCCGCGCCAGCTGGAGCTGACCGATGCCGGCCGCTCGCTGCTGGCGCGCGTGAGCCCGGCGCTGGATTCGCTCGAGGCCGCGATGCTGGACCTGGTGTCGTCCAAAGGCGAGGGCGGCACGCTTGAACTGGGCGTGGTGCCCACCTTCGCCACCAAGTGGCTGATCCCGCGCATGCCGTCTTTCCTGAAAGCGCATCCGCATGTGACTCTGAACCTGGCCACGCGGCTGCAGCCCTTTGATTTTTCATTGACGGGGCTGGACGCCGCCATCCACTATGGCCGGCCCGACTGGCCCGGCACTGAGTCGGAATACCTGATGGGTGAAGACAGCGTGGTGGTGTGCAGCCCGGCGCTGGTCAAAAAACGCCAGCTGCGCAAGCCGGCCGATGTCCTGAACTTCACGCTGATCCACCAGAGCACGCGCCCGCACGCCTGGCGCGACTGGTTCCAGCTGGCCGGCATTGATGAGGCGCAAGGGGCAGGCGCCGGCCCCAAGTACGAGCTGTTTTCCATGATCGCGCAAGCCGTCAAGGCTGGCCTGGGGCTGGCCGTGCTGCCGCGCTTCCTGGTGGCCGACGACATTGCTGACGGCACGCTGGCCGTGCCTTTTGATCTCTCGCTGAGTTCGGACTTCGCCTACTACCTGGTCTGGCCTTCGCAGAAAACCAGCTGGCGGCCGCTGGTGCAGTTGCGTGAGTGGTTGCGTGAGCAGGTGGCGCTTCCCGCGTAAGCCTGGCCTTGCCGGAGAAGCAGGCCGGTCATCCATTTCCGTTCGCCCTGAGCCTGTCGAAGGGCTTCGACAAGCTCAGCCCGAACGGTGGGACGGCTCAGCCCGAACGGGAAAGATTCAGTCCGAGCGGGGGATCGGTCACGCTTTGTCAGCAGGCGCCAGGCTCTGCGCGGGCCGGCGCAACGTGCTATCAAACGGATTGATCTGCGCGCCAATGGCCACAGCCTCGCGCTTGAGCAGCTCCACCACCGTGGGCAGGCGGTCGGGGCTCAGGCGTGAAGAGATCGTGCCCACGCTGAGTGCGGCGACGGGGCGCCCGTCACGGTCCAGCACCGGCACGCCGACGCCGGCCATGCCGTCCAGCAGGTTGGTGTTGCGCCCGGCGTAGCCGAGTTCGCGCACGCGCTCAATCTCGGTTCGCAGGTAGACCTCGTCGTAGACGCCGAACTCGCGCACGCGCGGCAGGTTGTAGCGGATCACTTCCTCGCGCTCGGTTTCGGGCAAAAAGGCCAGGATGGCCAGGCTGCCCTGGCCCATGCCCAGGGCCACGCGACCGCCGATGTCGCCGGTGAAGGAGCGGATTGGGAAGGGCCCCTCGCTGCGGTCCAGGCAGACCGCATCAAAGCCGCTGCGCACCAGCAAAAAGATGGTGTCGCCCAGGCTGGCGCACAGGCGCAGCATGGAAGGCCGGCACAGGCCGCGCAGGTCCATGCTGTTGCCGGCCTGGGCGGCCAGCGCGAAAAACTCGATGCTCAGCCGGTACAGCTTGGAGCCGGCTTCCTGCTCCACCACACGCTCGGCCACCAGGCTTTGCAGGATGCGGTGGGTGGTCGCCTGGGTCAGGCCCGTGGCCTTGGCGATGTGGGTGATGCGCCCCCCCTTGGCCTGGGTCGCGGCCAGCGCCCGGATGATGGAAAAGGCGCGCTGCACGCTGCTGGAACCATTGTCTTCGTCTTTCATGGCCTCTCCTTTGGCGGAATCAATTTTCACTTAAATGTATATAAATTCCATTGAATGGAATAAATCAAATAAATATATCTCTATACGGAATAACCTATTGACGATTTTTTTGTACATGCCCTAGCATGAAGTCATCAGGGTGTCATCGTTGGGTATGTCGTTGGGGATGTACGGCGCTGGCCCATCCCCTTGCTGCAGAGGTGCTCCCCATGTCTTTTTTGACCCTGGCGAATGTGAACAAGTCCTATGGCGCGGCGCGCGCCGTGGCCGACATGAACCTGTCGGTGGACAAGGGCGAATTCGTCTCGCTGCTGGGGCCCTCGGGCTGCGGCAAGACCACCACCTTGCAGATGATCGCGGGCTTTTGCGAAGTGACGTCGGGCACGGTCACGCTGGACGGCCGCGACATCACGCATGCCAAACCCAATTCACGCGGCCTGGGCATCGTGTTCCAGAGCTATGCGCTGTTCCCACACATGAGCGTGTACGACAACGTGAGCTTCGGCCTGGAGATGCGGCGCGTTCCCAAGGAGGAGCGCGCCGAACGCGTGAAGGCCGCGCTGGCGCTGGTGCACCTGGAGGCGCACGCCACCCGCTACCCGCGCGAGCTTTCCGGCGGGCAACGCCAGCGCGTTGCATTGGCGCGCGCGCTGGTCATCCAGCCGCCCGTGCTGCTGCTGGACGAGCCGCTGTCCAACCTGGACGCCAAGCTGCGCGAGGAAATGCAGTTCGAGCTGCGGCAGATCCAGCGCAAGGTCGGCACCACCACCATCATGGTCACGCACGACCAGACCGAGGCCATGTCCATCAGCGACCGCGTGGTCGTCATGGAAGCCGGCCGCGTCACGCAGATTGACGAGCCGCACCGGCTGTATGAACACCCGCAGAGCCGTTTTATCTCGAATTTCGTCGGCAAGGCCAATCTGCTTGAGGGCCGCGTCACGGCCACCGGGCCCTGGGCAACGGTGAATGTGGGCGGCGCGCTGCCGCTGGAGGTCGAGGCGGCCGGGGTGGCCGAAGGCGATGCCGTGGTGCTGAGCCTGCGCCCGGAAAAAATCCGCCTGGTGCCCGAAGCCCAGGGCCGCCTGGGCGGCATGGTCAAGGAACGTTTTTTCCTGGGCAGCCAGTGGCTCTACCAGGTGTCGACCGCCGCCGGCCTGCTCGCGGTGGTCTGCCCCAATGACGGGTCGGCGCCGGCGGAAGAGGGCGCCAATGTCGGCCTGGACTGGACCGCGCAGCAGGTGCGCCTGCTGCCCGGCGAACTAGGGGTGGCCGCATGAGCAGCGATGTCCGCTTTCATTCCCTCTCCCCCTGGGAGAGGGTTAGGGTGAGGGGGCTTTCTGCGGCCGAAACCCTCACCCCCACCCTCTCCCAGCGGGAGAGGGAGAAAGAGGGGCGGCGATGAAGAGACTTGGCGCGTCCGGCGCACCCTGGCTGCTGTCGGCGCCGGCTTTCACGCTGTTCGCCTGCCTGCTGCTGGTGCCTCTGGGGCTGACCGCCGTGCTGTCCTTCCAGGTGTTCGACCATGCCACCGGTGTGAAGAACAGCTTCACGCTCGCGCACTACGCCGCCGTGCTGACGGACGACTACTACCACGGCATCTTCTGGCGCACGCTGTGGATCTCTGCGCTCACCACGCTGATCTGCGTGCTCATAGGCGCGCCCGAGGCTTATGTGCTCAGCCGTATGCGCAGCCCCTGGCGGTCCATCCTGCTGCTGGTGGTGCTGGCGCCGCTGCTGGTCTCGGTGGTGGTGCGCGCTTTCGGCTGGAGCATGCTGCTGGGCCCCGAGGGCGTGGTCAACCAGGCCATGCGTGCGGCAGGCCTGCCCTCCATGCGCATCCTCTACACCGAAGCAGCGGTGGTCATCGCGCTGGTGCACGTCATGCTGCCCTTTATGGTGATCCCGGTGTGGACCTCGCTGCAAAAGCTGGACCCGGGCGTGGAAGACGCGGCGCTGTCGCTGCAGGCCTCGCACTTCACCACCTTGCGCCGCGTCATTTTTCCGCAGGTGTTGCCGGGCATCCTGTCGGGCAGCCTGATCGTGTTCGGCCTCTCCGCCAGCGCCTTTGCGATCCCCGGTCTGCTGGGCGGCAGGCGCCTGAAGATGGTGGCCACCGTGGTGTATGACGAATACCTGCACGAGCTCAACTGGCCCTTGGGTGCGGCCATCGCGTTGACCCTGCTGCTGGCCAACCTGGCCATCATGCTGAGCTACAACCGCGTGCTCGAGCGTTCGTATAAAAAGTCGTTGGGATAAGGAGCGCGCAGCATGTCCAAAAACGGCCCCATTGCACTGCTCTTCAACGCGCTGGTCATCACCTTCATGATGGCCCCTTTGGTCATCGTCTGCGTCGTGGCCTTCACACCCGGCAATACGCTGGCCATCCCCACCACTGAGTTTTCGCTGCGCTGGTTCCGCGCGGTGTTTGCGCATCCGGATTTTGTGCAGTCCTTCAAGAACAGCCTCTGGCTGGCGGCGATATCGGCCACGCTGGCCACGGTGCTGGCCGTGCCGGCCGGGCTGGCGATTGCGCGCCATACCTTTCCGGGCCGCGATTTCCTCAACGGCCTGTTCCTCTCGCCGCTGATCATTCCGCACCTGGTGCTGGGTGTGGCCCTGCTGCGCACCTTCTCGTTGATAGGCGCGACCGGCAGCTTCTTCTGGCTGGCGCTGGCGCACGTGGTCATCATCACGCCTTACGTGCTGCGCCTGGTGCTGGCCTCGGTGGAGGGCAGCGACCGCAGCGCCGAGCAGGCCGCCCTCTCGCTGGGCGCGAGCCAGGCCACGGTGTTCACCCGCGTCACCCTGCCCATGATCCTGCCCGGTGTGACCGGCGGCTGGCTGCTGGCCTTTATCAACAGCTTTGACGAAGTCACCATGTCCATCTTCGTCACCGCGCCGTCCACGGTGACCCTGCCGGTGCGCATGTATATGTACGCGACCGAGTCCATAGACCCGCTGATGGCGGCGGTCTCCGCGCTCATGGTCGCGCTGACCGCGGTGGCCATGCTGGTGCTGGACCGCATCTACGGCCTCGACAAGATTCTGGTGGGACACAAATGAGTTCGTCCGTCGACATTCCCGGCGCAGCCGAAAAAACAAAAAGTACAAAAAGCACTGCGCTGCTGCATCGTCTGGCGGAAAGCGGCCGCAAGCCCGTGGGCTTTGTGCTCAACGGCCAGCCCTTGACCGCGCTGGCCGGCGACACCGTGCTCACGGCCGTGCTCACGCACAGCGCGCGCCTGCGCTTCAGCGAATTCAGCGGCGAACCGCGCGCTGGCTTTTGCCTCATGGGCGCCTGCCAGGATTGCTGGGTTACCACCGAATCGGGTAAACGCCTGCGTGCCTGCGGCACCTTTGTTGAAGAAGGCATGCGGCTGGTGACCGGCGCGGAGGGGCTGGCATGAGCAGCGTGCAACCCGTGATTGTGGGCGCCGGCCCGGCCGGCGTGCGCGCGGCCCAGGCGCTGGTGGCGCACGGCCTGCGGCCGGTGGTGGTGGACGAAGCGCCGCGCTGGGGCGGGCAGATCTACCGCCAGCCGCCCGAAGGCTTCACGCGGCCCAAGCAGGCGCTCTATGGTTTTGAGGCCGGGCGCGCCGACGCGCTGCATGGCGCCATGGCCGCCATCCTGGACAAAGTGGATTACCGGCCCGACACCCTGGTCTGGAGCGCGGAAGGCGGCAAGCTGGATCTGCTTCGCAACGGCGCCATGAGCACGCTGGCTTACAGCCACCTCATTGTTGCCACCGGTGCGACGGATCGTGTGTTGCCTTTCCCCGGCTGGACCTTGCCTGGCGTTTACACGTTGGGCGCGGCGCAGGTGGCGCTCAAGTTCCAGGGCTGCGCGATAGGCTCGCGCGTGGTGTTTGCCGGCACCGGGCCGCTGCTGTATTTGATCGCTTACCAATATGCGAAGGCCGGTGCCAAAGTTGCGGCGGTGCTCGACACCGCAAACTTCGCGGGCAAGGTCGCCGCCGTGCCCGCCATGCTGCGCCGGCCGGCGCTGCTGGCCAAGGGCATGTATTACCTCGGCTGGCTGCGCGCGCACGGCGTCGCGGTGCACCAGGGTGTGGAGTTGGCAGCAGCCGAAGGTGCCGAGCGCGTGCAGGCCATGCACTGGCGCAAGGCCGGGCGTGACTGCCGTATCGCCTGCGACGCCGTGGGTTTCGGCTATGCGCTGCGTTCCGAAACGCAGCTGGCCGATCTGCTGGGCTGCCGTTTTGCGTATAACGAGCTGCAGCGCGGTGCTTTGCCCGAGCGCGACGCAGCTGGGCGTTCCAGTGTGGCCGGCGTTTATCTGGCGGGTGACGGCGCCGGCATCATGGGCGCCGATGCGGCCGAGTGGGCCGGCGAGCGCGCGGCCCTGGCCCTGCTTTCAGACACCGGGCAGCACATAGACCCCCTGCGCGTGGCTGTGCTGGAGCGCCGCTTGTCGGGCACCGCGGAATTCCGCCAGGGGCTGGAGCGCGCCTTCCCCTTTCCTTCCGGCTGGGCCGCGGCCGCCCCGGACGACCTGGTGGTGTGCCGCTGCGAGGAAATCACGGCCGGTGAGTTGCGCCGCTGCGTGGCCGACACCGGCGCACGCGAGATGAACCGCCTCAAGGCGCTGACACGCGTCGGCATGGGCCGCTGCCAGGGCCGCACCTGCGGCGTGGCGGCGGCCGAAATCCTCGCCCAGGCTTGCAACGCGCAGCCCGATGCCGTGGGCCGCTTGCGCGGGCAGTCGCCCATCAAGCCGCTGCCGTTCTCGGCCATGGCCCCACCTACAGCCGCACCGGCGCTCAGGCAGGAGGCCGCGTGATGGAACGCATCACGGCCGACGTGGCCATTGTGGGCGGCGGCATCATGGGTTCGTCGGCCGCGCTGTTCCTGCGCCGCATGGGTTTTTCGGTCGTGCTGCTGGAGCGCGACCTGTGCGGCTCGCGCTCCAGCGGCGTCAACTACGGCGGCGTGCGCCGCCAGGGCCGGCCGCCCAACCAGCTGCCCTTGTCGCAGCGTGCGCAGGGCCTGTGGGCGCGGCTGCCTGAACTGATAGGCACGAGCGGCGAATATGTGCAGTCGGGCCACCTGAAGATCGCGCGCAGCGAGGCCGACCTGGCCTCGCTGGAAAACTACCGCGACCGCACCCAGGGCTTTGGCATGGACCTGCAGATACTGTCCACACGTGCGCTGCGCGAGCGTTGCCCCTGGCTGGGCCGGATCGCCGTCGGCGCCTCGCTGTGCCCCGGCGACGGCCAGGCCAACCCGCGCCTGGTGTCGCCGGCCTTTGCGCTGGCTGCGCGCAAGCTGGGCGCCGACATCCGCGAGCAGACGCGCGTGGATGAGGTCGCGCACGACGGGAAGCTGTTTGTGCTGCGCTCGGGCGATGCGCTGGAACTGCGCGCCAAGCATTTGCTCAACTGCGCCGGCGCCTGGGCCGACCGCATCGCCGCCCAATTCGGCGAAACCGTGCCCATGGAAGCCGGCCATCCCGAGATGGCGGTGACCGAGCCGCTGCCTGTGTTCATGGACCTGAGCCTGGGTGTGGAAGGCGGCGGTGTTTACGCCCGCCAGGTGGCGCGCGGCAACTGCGTCATTGGCGGTGGCCGGGGTTATGCGCTGGACGACCAGCGCGCCCGCGCGCAGCGCAGCGGCGTGGCCAGCCTGATGCAGCAGACGATTGAGCTGCTGCCGGCGCTGAAGAACGCCCACATCATCCGCACCTGGAGCGGCACCGAAGGCTACCTGCCGGACCGCCTGCCCGTCATAGGCCCCAGCGCCACCACACCGGGCCTGATTCATGCATTCGGTTTTGCCGGCGGCGGCTTCCAGCTGGGGCCGGGCGTGGGCGCGGTGCTGGCCGACCTGGTCAGCGAAGGGCGCAGCGCCACGCCCATAGACGCTTTTTCGATCCAACGTTTCTCCGCAAGCACGCGTGTGGCAACCACCGGGCTTGTCTCTTCCTCTGTTGTCTAGCTTTTCCCTTTATTTCTTTTCTTTTTCACCCACGCCACCAGGAGCTTTCCATGACCACCTCTCCACGATTCCTGACAGCCCGTGCCACTGCGGTGTCGCTTGCCATTTTCGCCGCGGGCCTTGCCGGCCTGACCAGCAGTAGCGCCATGGCCCAGACCAAGACGCTGTACATCGGCATGAACGGGGGCACCATGGAAAAAACCTACACCGAGCACGTCTTCGGCGCCTTCGAGAAAGCCAACAACGTCAAGGTCGTGGTCGTGCCCGGCACATCGTCCGACATCCTGGCCAAGGCGCAGGCCAACAAGGACAACCCGCAGATGCATGTGATGTTCCTGGACGACGGCATCATGTACCGCGCCATCGGCATGGGCCTGTGCGAAAAAATGCAGGCCAGCCCCGCGCTGAACGACCTGTTCCCGACCGCGCGCTTCAAGGGCGACATGGCCGCCGGCGTCAACATCGGCATGACCGGCATCGCCTACAACAAGAAGATGTTCACCGAGAAAGGCTGGGCCCCGCCCACCTCCTGGATGGACATGGCCAACCCCAAGTACAAAGGCAAGGTGGTGTTCCAGTCGCTGTCCTCGTCGACCTTCGGCTTGCACGGCTTCCTGCTGTTCAACCGCATCCAGGGCGGCAATGACAAAAATGTGGAACCCGGCTTCAAGGCCTGGCCCACCACCATAGGCCCCAACGTGCTCGAGTACATCCCGAGCTCGGCCAAGCTGGCCGAGATGGTGCAGACCGGCGAGGCCGCGATGTTCCCGCTCACGCCCACCGCCGTCGGCGTGCTCAAGGACAAGGGCCTGCCCGTGGAATACGTTCAGCCCAAGGAAGGCTCGGCCGTGCTGACCGTCGGTGAATGCGTGATCGCCAAGAACAGCGAACCCGCGCTGGCCCACAAGCTGGCCCAGTACCTGCTGTCGCCTGAAGCCCAGGCGGCGGCGCTCGAATTCGGCGACCAGATCCCGTCCAACCCCAAGACCAAGGCCACCGGCAAGGCCGCGGCCCTGGTCAACCAGATGAATGAGTACATGAAGACGGCGACCACGGTGGATTGGGATTCGATCAACGAAAACCGCCCGGCCTGGAATGCACGCTGGAACAAGACGGTTGAGCGCTAAGAATTT
>Ga0307408_100001104_pt1 | contig 20578 bp, 10 predicted proteins | sample 322Cmetagenome_FD_202116 | JGI IMG/M metagenome (GOLD analysis project Ga0307408, IMG submission 202116) | Maize rhizosphere microbial communities from greenhouse at UC Davis, California, United States - 322HYB-C-3 | ecosystem: Host-associated > Plants > Roots > Rhizosphere > Soil | place... | reverse complement strand
CGACCAGCTCAGTTCGTTCCAGGCCCTGATGCTCAGCCTGGCCGGCCGTGTCGGCGCAGGCAACATCGCCGGTGTCGGCATTGCCGTGACCCTCGGTGGTCCGGGTGCGGTGTTCTGGATGTGGGTGACCGCGCTGGTCGGCATGTCCAGCAGCTTCTTCGAGTGCTCCCTCGGCCAGCTCTACAAGCGCTGCGACTCCGAAGGCCAGTACCGTGGCGGCCCGTCCTATTACATCCAGCACGGCCTGCAGAAACGCTGGTTGGGCATGATCATGGCATTCCTGCTGCTGATCACCTTCGGCTTCGCCTTCAACGGCCTGCAAGCCCACGCTGTGACTCACTCGTTGAATAACGCCTTCGGTTTCGACACCACCTACACCGGCCTGGGCCTGGCAGTGTTGCTGGGCCTGGTGTTCATTGGCGGGATCAAGCGTATCGCCAAGGTTGCCGACCTGCTGGTACCGGTCAAAACCCTGGCGTACATCGGTGTGACTCTCTACGTAATCGTGCTGCAGTTCGAACACGTACCGGGCATGCTGGCGACGATCGTCAAGAGCGCCTTTGGCCTGGACCAGGCTTTTGGTGGCCTGATCGGCAGCGCCATCGTCATGGGCGTCAAGCGTGGCGTGTTCGCCAACGAAGCCGGCCTGGGCAGTGCGCCTAACGTTGCCGCTGTCGCGTCAGTCGAGCATCCGGTGGCCCAGGGCGTGGTCCAGGCGTTCAGCGTGTTCCTGGACACGTTCGTGATCTGCACCTGCACCGCGTTGCTGATCCTGCTGTCGGGCTTCTACACCCCAGGCTTCGAAGGTGATGGCATTGCCCTGACCCAGAATTCCCTGGCGGCCGTGGTCGGTGACTGGGGCCGGGTGTTCATCTCCGTAGCCTTGTCGTTGTTCGTGTTTACCTCGATCCTCTACAACTACTATCTGGGTGAGAACAACCTGCGCTTCATGCTCGGCGAAAACCGCAAGGCACTGATGGCGTATCGCACCCTGGTCCTGGCGCTGATTTTCTGGGGCGCCATCGAGAACCTGGGCACCGTGTTCGCCTTCGCCGACATCACCATGACCCTGCTGGCGTTCGTGAACCTGATCGCGCTGTTCCTGCTGTTCAAGGTCGGCATGCGCATCCTGCGCGACTACGATGACCAGCGTGCAGCCGGCATCAAGGTTCCTGTCTTTGACTCGAGCAAGTTCCCGGACCTGGACCTGGACCGCAAAGCCTGGCCAGCGACCCCGTCGGCACCTGCCACCGATTCCGGAAACGCTTCGGCGAGCCTGGCTACAGCGCAACGCTGATCAGCAGTCTGTTTGAAAAAAACCGGGCGCATCCCCTGCGCCCGGCGTGACACAACATAAGGTCGACGTCATGCTCGACCTTATGTTGTTGCGGCTAACCCAAGCGGCCGCTTTTCATCCTCGGAGAACACCCATGAATTCCTCGACCTACCCTGCCGCCCAGCACGTCATGGTGCTCTACACCGGCGGTACCATCGGCATGCAAGCCAGCGCCAACGGCTTGGCCCCGGCATCCGGCTTCGAAGCGCGGATGCGCGACTACCTGCACAGCCAGCCCGAACTTGTGGTGCCGCAGTGGCGCTTCCGGGAGATGTCGCCGCTGATCGACAGCGCCAACATGACCCCAGCCTACTGGCAGCAACTGCGCGAAGCGGTGGTCGATGCCGTGGATGTGCAGGGCTGCGACAGCGTGCTGATCCTGCACGGCACCGATACCCTGGCCTACAGCGCCGCCGCCATGAGCTTCCAGTTGCTGGGCCTGCACGCGCGGGTCTGCTTCACCGGTTCGATGCTGCCCGCCGGCGTGACCGACAGCGACGCCTGGGAAAATCTCAGCGGCGCGCTGGTCGCCCTTGGCCAGGGCCTGGCGCCGGGCGTGCACCTTTATTTCCACGGTGAACTACTGGCGCCAACCCGTTGCGCGAAAGTGCGCAGCTTCGGGCGCCACCCGTTCAAGCGCCTGGAACGCCAAGGTGGCGGCATCAAGGCCGCATCGCTGCCAACGCAGCTGAATTACAACCAGCCGAAACACTTGGCGAACGTCGCGGCGCTGCCGCTGTTTCCTGGCATCGGTGCCGAAGTCATCGATGGCCTGCTGGGCAGCGGCATCCAAGGCCTGGTGCTGGAGTGCTACGGCAGCGGCACCGGGCCGAGCGACAACCCGGCGTTCCTCGCCAGCCTGGAGCGGGCGCGGGACAGCGGTGTGGTGGTGGTCGCGGTCACTCAATGCCATGAAGGCGGCGTCGAGCTGGACGTGTACGAAGCCGGCAGCCGCTTGCGTGGCGTTGGCGTGCTGTCCGGCGGCGGCATGACCCGCGAAGCGGCATTCGGCAAGTTGCAGGCTTTGATTGGCGCGGGGTTGCCGGTGGATGAAGTTCGGCGGTTGGTTGAGCTGGATCTTTGCGGTGAGCTGATCTGATCCGAACCTGCATCGAGTTGTGGTGAGCGGCTTGTGTGGCGAGGGAGCTTGCTCCCGCTCGGTTGCGCAGCGACCGCAAGATCTAGGGGGCCGCTTCGCCCGAAGCGTCGGACCGGCCCAGCGGGAGCAAGCTCCCTCGCCACAATTGCGGCGTCCTGACAGATACCGTTCGGCATACAACTTGCTCCGTCTCCCGTCTTCCAAGGCTGGAAACGGACCATGCTGCATTCCCACCTCACCACGCTCAACGCCGTCTCCCTGGTGCTCGATGCCTTCAAGCACGAGAGCCTGCCCCGTGATGCATTGCTGGCCGGCAGCGGCATCAGCACGGCGGATCTGAGCCGGGCCGACACGCGCATCACCACCAATCAAGAGATGCAGGTCTGTGCCAATGCCGTCGCCCTCAAGCGCGACATCGGCCTGGAGCTTGGACGCAACATGCACGTTTCGTCCTACGGCATGCTCGGGTACGCCCTGCTCACGAGTGCCACCTTAGGTGACGCTTTGCGCCTGGCGCTGCGCTACCCGGCGCTGTTGGGAACACTCTTCGAGCTGGCACTGGAAGACGACGGCGAGCACATCTGGCTCAGCGCCAGCGACTATCGGGAAAACCCGGCCCTGGCGGTGTTCAACGCCGAGTTCTGCATGGTCTCGCTGAAGGTGATCTGCAACGACCTCCTCGGCCACCCGCTGCCCTTGCGCGCAGCGCGATTCGAACATTCGGCGCCAGATTACCAGGCGCGCTACGCCAACCTGTTCGACTGCCCGATGCGCTTCGACAGCATCGACAACGCCTTCGCCTTCGACCGCCATTGGCTGGAGCAACCGCTGCCGCTGGCCGATCCCATCACCCATCACGCCATGGCCGAACGCTGCCGCCGGCAGAATACCGAGTTCACCGGCCGCCAGGCCTGGCTGGGACGCATCCGCCAACTGCTCGTCGCGCAGCTGGACGCCGCCCCTGGCCTGGAAGGCTTGGCCGAACAAATGAACTGCTCGGCGCGCACCCTGCGCCGACATCTCAAGGACCTGGGTTGCAGCTATCAGGAACTGCTCGATGAACTGCGCTTCGAGCGGGCCAAGCAGATGCTCTGCGAAGACCAATTGCCGATCTACCGGATCGCCGAACTGCTTGGCTTCAGTGAAACAGCAAGCTTTCGCCATGCCTTCGTACGCTGGAGCGGCGTGGCGCCGAGTCGGTTCAGGGCGTGAGCCGCCTCTCGCTTGGGCAACACCGCCACTGTGGCGAGGGGATTTATCCCCGCTGGGCTGCGCAGCAGCCCCTTAAAGTAGCCACTCTATCGGCCCGACACACCGGGTTGTCCTGGTTTAGGGCCGCTTCGCGCCCCAGCGGGGATAAATCCCCTCGCCACAGTTGTAAGGCGCGTCTGACGGATTGCTCAGCCCTTGCGCCAAGCCACGCATCCTTGCGCCTTTGCCTACAACTACGCCGGAACCCGCCGACTTGTGGGCCCTGCCCTTAACCCCTATCGTCTCCTTGTCGCTGACATCAGCGAACGGGTTTGGCGGCCCGCTTAGCGAAAGTTCCTCATGTCAAGAGAGCTTTACCATGTTCAAGATCAAACCAAACCCTCCAAAAGCAGATCCCAACTCTCCTTATCTGGACGGCCTCAACGCAAAGCAACTCGAAGATGCCGCCACGCGCGCATTGGACTTTTATCTAAAGCCAAAACCAACAAAACCCAAAGAAACCATCAAGCCCGGACAGCTATTCACCGTCGTAAAAGACCTCGACAACGAATGCCTGCTGGCCAACCTCAGCGAAACCCTGGCCTCGGCCGACGCGATGGTCAGCGAACTGGCCTTCGATATGGAAGGCTCCAACCGCCACGTCCTCCTCGGTATCCAGCAACTGATCGAGCTGAGCTCGCTGCTGGCGAACCGAGTGTTGGATAACGTCGATCCTCGATAACCGCTACACCACTTGTGGCGAGGGGATTTATCCCCGCTGGGGCGCGAAGCGGCCCTAAATGCAGACGACGCGGTGGGTCAGGCAGATTGGGTTGGCTGGTTAGGGGCTGCTGCGCAGCCCAGCGGGGATAAATCCCCTCGCCACAGGTTTTTCAGCAATACGGCTCACTCCACGCCCCGAACCAGCGCACACCCGCGCCAACAAGGGGCGATTTACGGTCAGAGCTTTTGGCCATTTCGATCCCCTTTTGGCCTTTCCTGCCGTTCTCCAAAACCCCGCGTGCCGCAAGACTGTGTCCAGCGAATCAGCCCTGCGGAGAACAAGAATGCTGACGATCTACTCAGACGATCACCACCTGCACCACGGACGCTGTGAATTGATGGACGGGCAGTTGATGCCCTGTTTCGAGATGCCGTCCCGGGCCGATCACGTGCTGGAGCGGGTCAAGGCGCGGGCGCTGGGGCCGGTGGAGGCGCCGCAGGATTTTGGCCTGGCGCCGATCCAGCGTATCCACAGCCCGACGTACCTGGAGTTTTTCAAAGGCGCCTGGGCGCGCTGGACCGAGTTCAACCGCGACGGCGACCTGCTGCCCTACACCTGGCCGGCCCGCACGTTGCGCACGGTGATTCCGACCAGCCTGCACGGCCAACTCGGCTATTACAGCTTCGACGGCGGTGCGCCGATTACCGCCGGCACCTGGCAAGCGGCGTACAGCGCAGCCCAGGTCGCCCTCACCGCCCAGGCCGAAATCCAGCGCGGCGCCCGCAGTGCCTTTGCGCTGTGCCGCCCACCGGGGCACCACGCCGCCGGGGATTTGATGGGCGGTTATTGCTATCTCAACAACGCCGCCATCGCCGCCCAGGCCTTTCTCGACCAAGGCCACGAAAAAGTCGCGATCCTCGATGTGGATTACCACCACGGCAACGGCACCCAATCGATTTTCTACGAGCGCAGCGATGTGCTGTTCGCCTCGATCCACGGCCACCCGGAGGCGGAGTTTCCGTTCTTCCTGGGCTACGAAGATGAGCGCGGCGAAGGTGAAGGCGCGGGTTTCAACTTCAACTACCCTTTGCCGGCCGGCTCAGGTTGGGTCGTCTGGAGCGGCGCCCTGGAGCAAGCCTGCGGCGAAGTCCAACGCTACGACGCCGACGTCATCGTCGTGTCCCTGGGCGTGGACACGTTCAAGGACGATCCGATCTCGCAATTCAAGCTCGACAGCCCGGACTACCTGGCCATGGGCAAGCGTATCGCAGCCCTCGGCAAGCCGACCTTGTTTGTGATGGAAGGCGGCTACGCGGTGGCAGAAATCGGCATCAATGCCGTGAACGTCCTTGAAGGTTTCCAAAGCGCCCAATGAGGAACAACAGCATGAACAGACTCAAGCGTTTGATGGCCCCGGCCCTGTGCGCCGCGCTGCTGTGCGGCGCCGTCCAGGCCGAGGAGCGCACATTGCGCGTCTACAACTGGTTCGACTACATCACGCCCAAGGCGTTGGAGGATTTCAAGGCGCAGAACAGTCAGGTCAAGTTGATCTACGACATCTTCGACACCAACGAGGCGCTGGAGGCCAAGCTGCTGACGGGCAACGCCGGCTATGACGTGGTGGTACCGTCCAACGTGTTCCTGGCCAAGCAGATCGAAGCCGGAGTGTTCCAACCCTTGGACCGCAGCAAGCTGCCGAACTGGAACCACCTCGATCCCAAGCTGATGAAGCTGATCGAAGCCAACGACCCCGGCAATAAATTCGCCGTGCCCTACATGTACGGCACCATCCTGATCGGCTTCAACCCGGACAAGGTCAAGGCTGCCCTGGGCGGCAACGCGCCGGTGGACAGTTGGGACCTGATTTTCAAGGAAGAGAACATCAGCAAGCTCAAGCAGTGCGGCGTGGCCTTGCTCGATTCACCGTCGGAGATCCTGCCCCTGGCCTTGCAGCACCTCGGCCTGGACCCCAACAGCAAGAAAACGGCGGACTACGCCAAGGCTGAAGCGCTGCTGCTGAAAATCCGGCCCTACATCACCTATTTCCACTCGTCCAAATACATGGCCGACATCGCCAATGGCGACATCTGCGTGGCCGTCGGTTATTCCGGCAGCTTTTCCCAGGCGGCCAACCGCGCCAAGGAAGCCAAGAATGGCGTGACGGTGGACATGCGACTGCCCAAGGAAGGCGCACCGATCTGGTTTGACATGCTCGCGATTCCCAAGGGCGCGAAGAACCCGGACGATGCCTACACCTTCATCAATTACCTGCTGCAACCGCAGGTGATCGCGCCAGTCAGCGATTTCGTCGGCTATCCGAACCCGAACAAGGACGCCACGGAAATGGTCGACCCGGCGATCCGCGCCAACCCCAACCTTTATCCAACTGAAGCCGCCATGGCCTCGCTGTACACGCTGCAACCGTTGCCCAGGGATGCCGAGCGCGCACGCACACGGGCCTGGACGCGAATCAAGTCCGGCCAGTGATCACGCAGGCGATGGCCTCGGACGGGCTGCAATGTGGCGCGACAACCTATACATAGTTACCACCTTCCCCGCTCCCTGCCTCTCTAGCATGAAAAAACCGAAGCGTTCGGCTTCGGTTTTTTCATTATTTCGAGAGAGGACATTCAAATGGCACCCGACTCTACCGATACAGAATCTGCGTCCGAAGCAAGCCTCAGGGGCGCGCTGTTCAACCAATTGCTCGCGGGCCCCACCTCAGCGGAAGTGGCCGCCGTACTCCTGCGGGACGCTCTCAAACAACTTTATCCGGACTTGGATCTCGACCCCTACACAACCGTCGTCGGCGAGCCGGCCTGGGAGATTGTCGGCAGCGAGATCATTGCGCGCCCCACTCTTTATGAGTCGCTCAGCGATATGCTGGCCGCGCAAATGGACCAGGAACAGGGCCAGCCGACCTTGTTGATCGAAGGGCTGCATTTCCTGACGCAACTGCCCATCACCACGCCCGAAGTGCATTTGCCGGTGCGTATTGACCAGGTTGGACGATTGATAAATGAATTGGCGCCCGCGATGGTGACAGCCCGCCAGGAACAACAACTGGCGTACTGGAACATTCCGTTTGGCAATTACGGTCCACGCTGGCACCAACTCTCCCTGACGTTGCGCAAACTCTGGGACGTCAAGCAGGTCGACGGCTGGACAGTGGCTGAATGCGACATGGCCAGGCAACTTTACCTTCACCCCGATCGACAGGACCGAAAGGATGCGTACGACAGCCACGCCTATCTGATCGAAATCGACGCGATCGCCGATAACCAGAAAAGCCACGTGAGCGATAACTCGCTGGTGGTGCTGATTGGCACAATTGATAAAAAAGAGGTCATCCTTGCCCACTCGCTGCTCAGCGGCTACCAGAAGTACGAATCTCGCGAGGCGTTGGGGAAGTCGCTTTTGGCCGATCTGAGCAGCTTGTTACGCCCTACCGTATTGCAATGGCGGCTTTACGAACCCAGTGGCAACGTCTTTGACAGCAAGGCCTGCGGAATCATCACCACACAGGTCAAGGTTCTCGGCCTCCTCAATATCGAGCAAGAACAGATCCTCGCAGAGAACGAACCTCCCGCCGCAGGCCTGACCCACGGGCCTGGCGAGGACTGGTTCCGCCAACAGATACCCGAGTGGCTGCAAGTCGCGCAGGTAGCCGACCAGGTTCTGTTCGCTCAGTACATGAAGAGCCTGTCGGCGCTGAGTAACTCCCACGCCGGTAAAACCTACCTGGACGGTATTGCGCCTATCAAGAACCATGCGTCGAATGCACTCAAGACGCAGATGCAAGCCGAGCACGCCGACGCCTCGACATGGGTCCCTGAAAATATTGAGATCGAAATAAAAAGTCCCGTGGTATGGGGCTCCTTCGTTGTGCCCTTCCAGCTGGATACCACGCGGTTCAATCTCGTCGAGTTGGCCTTGCAGAACCTGATTGCCGTCCCATCGGGCAATAAAACCATTCGCGCCATCGACGGTACGGAGTTGCCGAGTTGGATGACGGTGGCCTACGTTGAAAATCTCATCACCAAAATCGATATCGGTCGCGTCTATCCCGAGCTGATCAAGCACAAATTGCTCGATGATCCGGCAGAGTCGACCCTGCGCGAGAGCTTGTACATTTCACAGCTACGCATCCAGCTGCCCATGATCGCGCTGGAAGGCAAGCTTCGTGGGCAAGGCGATATAGATGATCGCGGTTGTCGTTATGTCGCGGCGCTGATGGAGCCTTTGGAGACCGATCGCAAGGTTGATGGACAACCTATCGTGCTGCGCAAATTAGCCTTTGTACCCGAGCTGCAACTGGGTGTATCAGAGGACATCGTTGCCAATATGTTCGTGATCGGCACGCAAACAGCGAGTGCCGGACCTTGCCTGCTTTATCGCCCCTTGCTCGAACCGCAACTGCTCCAGTTTCCCTCGTTCAGCAACCTGCTGTACGCCATCAAGCAAAACGCTGACTTGCGCCAATCGGTACTGGCGTGGCTGCCTGATGGGGTACGGGATAACTACAGCCGATACGTTTTCCCCAACACCATGCCCTCGCCCTGGGCCGTTGTTGATTTTGTGGCGAATCCACTGATGTCTCTGGCCAACAGCGGCCCCGTGACACTCAGCGACGACGCCCTGGGAGACGATTTCATGTCGCTGTTGTTCAAGGCCAACGCTAACGCGCTGGTCACACTCGCCGACCGTCAGTCCGTCTCCAACAGCGAAAGCCGCTGGGAGTCATTCAAGCAAGCGGGCTGGCTGATTTTCAACCTGGCGTTGCCCTACCTTGGCACGACGGCGAACACCACGATCTGGCTCTGGCAGATATTGAACGACCTGGAACAACTCACGCAAAACGACGGGGCAACCCAAGGCCAGGCCAAATGGGAAACCTTCGTCGACTTGTTGCTCAACGTGGCATTGGGCGTCATCAACATAGCCATAGATCGCACCAAGACAAGCAGACGTAGCCGTCCGACCGATGCTCCGGAAGTCGTCCCGGCGAAAACCCAGCCAGGGCCCAAACCCGAACCGGTCATCAAGGCGCTCACGCCGCTCATCCAAACTGAGCTGCCACAAGAGCACTACGACGATGTCCATACCAGCGGCGCCCTGATGGGTAAAGCCGGGAAGGACGCCACGCTTCTTGGCAGCTTCAGTGTCAATGCTCCCGACGTTACCCAGCCCGAGCGCGAAGGACCACTCAAGGGGCTCTATCAGAAAGAAGAGAAGTGGTACGCGAACATCGCCGACAAATGGTTCGAGGTCAGCATAGCGGGCGAACAAGTCAACATCATCGAGGGAGAACGCACCGGGCCTCCCCTGACCCGGAATGCGCACGGCCAATGGCACGTCGACAGCCGCCTGCGTTTGCGTGGCAGTGGTTCCAAAGGCGCCAGGCAAAAAGTCGTTGTCAACGCACAACGCCGCAGCATTCAGTTGCTGGCTGAACTCAGGACGTTTGAACAACAGAAACCGTTGAACGAGCGAATGCTGACGATGGAGGCTAAAGCCATGGCGCTGACCTCGCCCGCCGACAGAGAAACCCAGGCCAATACCTACCTGGCGACTCTGCGAGAGCAGCGAGAAAACTATGAAAAAGCACTGAAGGCGTTAGTTGAATGGCCAGTCTTCCAGTCAAGACCCGATTACCCTCAGATCAGCATTGGCTACCTGGGGGCGCAGATAAATTTCACCTTCGCAGAGATCGACCTGCTGAAAGAGCGTTTTACCCCCGTCATGGCCAAGGCACAGGGCATGATCACGTCTTTGGTCAGGACGTCGGAGCAGCAACACATCGACGCTGCCAATAGCATGATCAGCATCGGCGACCAGATGATCGAGCGCCTGGATTACCTCGAGACTCGATTTACCCGGCTCAAGCAACTGGGCTTCGGTGGCTTTGAATTGGTCCGTGAGCACCGTAAAAAGCTGCCCGTTTATACCAGCGACGATCTACGGCTTATCCAGCTGGATATGTATCGACACCTCTGCCTCTCCGTTGAAAGCGTCGCGACGATGCCCGAAGGTTGGGTAGAAATAAACCGCTTGGTCGACAACGCTACAGTGGCCTTCCAAAGCCTGCGTGACGCGATCGATGAGCGAAGCACGATTCGTCTGGATGAAAAAATCGACGCACTGGGCAGCCTGACGGAACAATTCGCGGCCATCCAGGAACACCTCGACTACATGCAACGCGAATATCAAGACAGCAGTCTTCCCCTGCAACTCACGCGTCTGCGACGACGGATAAGCGATTCAAAAAAACTGGCGCTGCGTAACTTGGCACAGGCTCTCGATGAACGCAGCAGCCAGAGACGGTCGGGCCGTCCTTATGAGCAGCGCCCACTCTTCAGGAAAAAATTCATCAGGACGCGCTTCTGGGGCTTTGTCAGCGGAGAGCCTCGCCTATCCAGCTCGCGCGAAGAAACAGGCTGGCTTGACGTGAGAAATCCGTTCTCGAATGAAATCATCGCTACCTTTCATCACAAGGAAAACGGTGAGTGGGTGCCCCACGTGCCGCCCTCTATTCCAGCGACAATCCCTGCGTTGGCAGCGAGCGTTCAAAAAGGTAAAGCCCTGATCGACGGACTGGCTGCCTTCAAGAAGCAAATCAAAACCTATACACAAGACCCCCACCGCACGCCTACCGGTATCGCCATGCTCATGAATGCGCATGCAAGCCGAATGGAAACCGTCGGCGTGGCGATCAGAAAGGCATTGGACCTGGCAGAAAGTGTCGTCACGAACGAAACGGTAGACCTTCCACAGGAAGAGCAGCGTACGGCTGAAGCCTTGCGATTACAGCTCAAAAAGGAATCGAAGACACTGTACGCGGAGGAATTCGAAACCGTACTGAGCATAATCAAACAGAGCCCGCCCACCATGAGTGGCGTTGTCTGGCTCAACGACCGAAACCGGATTCGAATCAGCAAACGGACTAACCGAGAACGCATCAGAACCCCGTTCAAGGGCTACCTCGACCGATACGAAATCAAGGAAAAGGGAACCGGTAAAACGCTCTGGTTCGCGGACTTTCATTATTCACAGTATTGGGTGTCTGATCGGGCATTTCTCTCAGCGCGCCTGAGAACGGCGGAGCAGGTCAATTCAGGAGCCATCGAAGTCTCTACGAGAGGATTCAGCCAACGGCAATTGATTGATCACTACCGCAGCGAAATCGCCGTGGACCAGGCCCAGCAGGTGTTCTTTCCAAAAGTACGCTCATAGCCGGGCCTGCGGTCGGCACCGTGCGGCAGGCCCTCATGTTTCCCAGACCTTTGCCAGGCTCGCCAACGCGGTGCCGATCGCCGCAGGCGGGACCGCGGCAAACCCCAGCACCAGGCCGGCTCGCACGGGTGAAGGTGTGGCGGGTAGCCAATAATCGCTCAGGCCATTGATCTCGACCCCTACGCTTGCCGCTTGAGCGATCAGCTCGTGTTCACGTTCGACAGTGTCCACAGGCACTGTGACGTGCAACCCTGCGACGACCGTGGGCAGGGTGCCGACACCCGCCACAGCCTTTGGCCAACCCGCGAACAACGCATCTCGCCGAGCCAGGGCGGCCCTGCGCATGCGCCGGATGTGCCGCTGGAAATGGCCGGCAGCCATGAACTGCGCCATGACTGCCTGGGTACTGACTTCCGAGTGACGCACGTCCACGGCGCGCCGGCGGGCGAATGCATTGACCAAGCCAGGCGGCAACACCAGGTACCCCAGTCGCAACGCCGGAAAGGCGACCTTGCCGAACGTACCGACGTAGAGCACCCGGCCCTGGCTATCGAGCGCAGCCAAGGGCGCCAACGGCGCGCCGCTGTAACGGTATTCACCGTCATAGTCGTCTTCGACGATCCAGCCATCGTTGCGTTCAGCCCAGGCCAGGAGTTCCAGTCGCCTTGCCAGGCTCATGACAACCCCGGTTGGATACTGATGGGACGGTGTCACGTAAGCGAGCCGACAATGCGCCAACGTACCGAGCACCGTGCAGTCCAAACCCTCGCTATCTACCGGAACGCCCTTCACATCGGCACCCGCTACCGAAAACGCATGCCCTGCCGCGCGATAACCCGGATTTTCCACCGCGACGATGTCCCCTGGATCCACCAATAGCTGTGCACAAAGGCTAATGCCTTGCTGCGCACCGCTGGTGATCACAATTTGCTCAGCCGTACAGTGCAAACCCCGAGAGCTGCGCAGGTAAGCTGCGATCAGCCCGCGCAGACGTGCGTCCCCTTGTGAATCGCCATAGCAGAGTTGTTCCAGATCCGGTTTGCGCCAGAAAGCCGCATTCAGCTTGGCCCAGACGTCGAATGGAAACAGATCGAAGGCCGGCACACCGACCCGAAACGCCCGCGGCGGCCCACCGGATGGCTGCGCCAGATAATGCTCTTCGACACGGTTCAGTGCATTGCTACGGGCGATTTTACTGGATGAACCCACAGGTAAATCGAGCCAATCTGTGGATAAGCTTGGGGATAACCCTGTGGGAATCTCTGTGGATAGTTTTGTGGATATGTTTTTCAGCGGCAGCATGGCTGAAGACAGTTGTGCCACGTAAGTACCGTCGCCGATGCGTCCGTCAATGAAACCCTCGGCGTAGAGCTGGTCGTATGCCCGCACCACACTGTTGCGCGAGATCGACAAAGCCGCAGCCAAATCACGGCTGGCCGGCAGCCGCGTGCCGCTCGCCAGGCGCCCGTCCAGCACACGGGCACGTAACGCCTGGTAGAGCTGACGGCTGAGCCCTTGGCGGCGGTCCAGTTCGATCCCGGCAGGGTTGAAGGACAATGGCGGCACAACGTTCTTCACGACAAGTCTCACGGAAACAGTACGGTATCGCTTATAACACGTCGAAGGGCTGGCGATAGCGCATCAACCGTTCTGCTTTTTATACTGCCAGGCCCAGCCCGGTATCTGCTTATAACGAGACACGGACATTACGAAACTCAACCAATTATGCTCTGTGCGATTATTTGACAGTTCGAACAGGTACAGCTGATTCCGCACTTGCAGCGAAATCGACTCATCTCTAAGTAGACGAGTAGCTATGTGGTCCGCGCGGCGCGCATCCAATACAAGGCTCATGACTAACGCCTCTGTGAAATCAGCCTCGGAACTCAGCGAGTTCGTCTGCAAAAGGGTGTTCTCTATATTGGCATTGGTATAGTTGGGGCTTATCAATTCCGCCCAAACTCCTTGGGCCTGCTCAGGTGAAAAATTTTTCTTGAGCTTATCGAACAAGTCCAGGGAGCGGAGCAGAATTTTTATCCTGGTATTCATTGGATACTCCCCAGGATTGCTGAATAAATTGACGATTTCTGACATGCCCACTTTTTCCGACGACGGCTTTAGAAATTTATAAAAACTTACTATTTCTTTAGAGTTATTGACGATTTTCCTTGCATTAAACTGATCAAGCAGATGAGTCCAACTGATGTCTATGTTTCCGGTTTCCAGCAGCTCATACAGACGCGAAGTTGAATATTTAGCAATAGAATTCAGCTTGACCAGATTGATGTCTGGATGACTTATCCACCTTGCAAAAACCTGCACGGACAGGCGCCCACCCAGATGGCGTGAAATGACGGGAGAGCCCAGAAGAATATCGGCGCGTTCCAATAGGGATGGCCTGCTACGAAGCGTAGATCGAAGCAAACCAATCGTTCGTCTGACCTGCTCTTCATACCTATAGATATTCATGAGTTTAGGAATATCTGTAACAACTTCGCCTGTATTTGTTCTCAGCCTACCTGCCAGTTCCTGCAATTGATGTTCATACACAAATTCTGCACTACCCATATGCTCCAAGAGCTCAAACACCCCCATTCCCCCATGTGTATTTTCGTCATAGAACACATAACCTCCTGGGTTTCGAGGGTAAAACCTGCGTAAATCTCCGACGTTAACGCCGTACTCAAGCAGCAGGTGCATTAAATCTGCATTCACTTCAAAAAAAGTGTCTTTGAGTATTGAGCTTAGCGTCCCGTCACGGCCCCGGGCCCGTAGAACGTTGTAGACCAAGTACTGAATGGATTTTATTTGTTCAGGCGTATAGGGGGCACGCAACGGCGCCAACCCGGAACTAGGCCGCACCTGAATCAGGTCGGCAATTTCTTTCAATACAAGGTGCTGCTTGGCGGTAGGGGCAAGCGATAAGCCAGGTCTTCCCAAGTATGACCTGAGCGGGAGGAACAACTCGTCCGACCGGGGCTTATCGGATAAAGCTTTCTTCAGGACCTCTAGCGCCTCTTTGCCAAGTATTCCCTCGAGTGTTGACTCCACTTGTGCCAGCGGTTGCGTCTCCTTGCCCAATAACCTTTCAAGCGGAAACTCAAGTGAAGCCAATGGTTGCCGAGTCTCCATGAAACTGAAAAGCTGCCGGTTCCGGCGGATATACCTGCCAGCCGCTACACGCAATCCCCGCATCGAGAAGACATTGCCATCCCCGAATGTATTCAACCCCAAGGCAACGGCCGTGAAGAAACAATCGCCATCGGCCGGTATTCTCACTGGCGGGGCATTGTTGGTCTGGAGCAGATCATAATGGTTGCCGCCAGTGCGTCTCAAGACGACATCCGTGCGTGGATTGGGGGGACTGTTCAGCAGATAGACAGGAGCTTCTCCTGGCCCAAACCGCATCGTGGAGGCTTCCCTTTCTGGGCGCTCATCAATAATGACCAATCCCCGGTTTTGGGGCCAACCTGGCAGATTGGGAATGAATTCAGGAACCAGATCCATCGCCGGATTATCCCATTCGCCAGATCTCTCTACCAAATCGGCCATTTCCTCGATTGACTGGGGAAACGCCTCCTGGTCTGGAAACTGTATTGGGGCAGACCCCGCGTGTGAAGGGCCCGGTTGGGGAGATGGGCTCCTCAAGCGTTTCCCGCCGCCTCCCCCCAAGCCAAATCCCACGGCGCGCCATTCGCCATCAGGCATTCGCGCAATGGTGCTTCGCATTACGCCACTGGAACGTATGCTCAAGCCGGTTTCGGGGTCGACTAGGGTGGCCTCGGTTGCATTCAACTTCGTATTGTCGTGGACCCGTAGCACCGTCCCGTCCGGCTGCCGCACATACACGGGGCGAGCAGTCACGATACCCGTGCTTACATTTTGTACGGTTGCGCGATAAAACCCTCCGGCATCCGGCACGACTCCTCTTATTACCGATCCGTCATTCGCGAAGAAACGGCTATATATGGCTCGCTCCAAAAGCAGCCCGCCTGTTTTTCCAGGCGACCTCAGGCGGGAAAGCACGTCCTTGAGAAATGATCGATTTCGTGACAGCCCCACCATGCCGCCGACAGGGCGCCGTGCAACACCGACCGCAGTCAGGTATCTGACAATACCCCAATGCAGAGGAATACGACCGGTCTTGCTCACCACCAGGAACAATCTTAAAAAACCGAGGAAAAAAGCAAAGGTCGACGCGATGTCGATGACTGCTTCCAACGCCGCCATCGTAAGCGTGACGATGGTTTGATAGCGTATTTCCCGGTTGCTGTTGGAGCGATGGTTCGCATAGGCATTCAGGAATCTGATATGAGCGGCATAAAGCGCTTCGGGAAGATTTCCGTCGATTAACGAACCGCGGATCAAGGGTCGGCCCCCTTGCAGCCCCAACGTTCGCCTCAGCTCATCAGGATTGTTTGTCGCGATGCGAGAAGAAAAATAGTCCTGCCAAATTTCAAGTTTCAGGAGTTGTGCGATGCCGTCGCCAAGGTCGGGGAATTCGTAAAAATCATGCTCTCCAGGACTGTCCGGAAAATAAACGCCAACAGGTCCTTGAATATCCGCACCCTCTTGGTCTGAGAAGATCAACACTCCGTCAATGCTGGTTGAATTGCTCATCCTGCCAGGATGATTTCCCATGGCAGTGGTACCACCGAGCAACAGACCGTGGACATGGACTTTTCGTCCTTGGACCTGCCCACGCTCCTGTGCAGTCGATGATGACAGGACGGCGTTCAACCAAAGCGGAATTACCTTCTCGAGTTTTGCGGACTTGGTGCCCTGAACGATAACCATGGACTTGAATACTTGGTCACCGTTGAGCGTAGCTTCATACCCCTTGAAACTCATGTTGGCTTTGTAAGCAGACCACCAGGCTTCCTGATAGTCAGGTGCCCTCAACTTTCCCCTGAGGTACGCGTCATAGTTTTCGCCGATATCCAGGCTCGTGGCCATTTGGGCAAGCTCAGGTCCGCTCAAGACGATGAGACGACCGGTCACGGGGTGAAAGACAGGTCGCCCTTCTTCATCGGCAAGTTGAACAGGACATATTTCCCTCATCGCATTCGGGTAGGCGCTGGGGCGAATGTTGTCCAGCATCAGTTGCGTCAAACTGGCGACACGGGAATCCTTCACATTACAGGCTGCCCCTTGGAACAGCGTGATCAATGTTCGATCTGGGTCGGGATCGATGTCCACATGCAAGAGCGTTCGAAGGTAAGCATTTATTTTTTCGCGGGTGAATTCCATGAGCGACTGGATGCGCTTGCCGGCAGCTTTCTCATCAGCCTCCGACGCTTCACTCTCCAGATGCCGATAGGTTCTTTTCTGCGCAACCGATGCGACGGTGTAGGCCTCGGGTCGACTATTCCTGAACAAGGTGTTGATACGGGCCAGCAAGGGACCATCGAGTTCCAACATCGGCAATTGCAGCGCGGCTTCGGTAGCTGCAGCGAACACTTTCAAATCAAAACGCGCTTTTTCCGGAGCCTTCAGAACCGATTCCAACGCGGTGTATTGAAGCCGTAGCAACTCTTTTGCCGCATCTTCGAAAACCGGCGCGATGAGCTCGAAGTCGATATGAGCTATTTTCCGCTCTTGCCCTTCGTGGAAAGGATTGACCGTGTCCACCAGTTCTTGAAAATCGTCGAATTTCTGTATTCCACCCTCCAGGGAATAAAGAAACATAGCCTCTGTATCGGTCCGCTTAATCACCACCGCAGCAGGCCACTTTTGGGCTGCCTGGTCCTTGATATCCAGCATGACCTTGTACACCCGCGGCACGCCCTGCTTGTTCATCAACCGTTCCCGACCCGCTTTGGAGGGGTGGGTGATGATGATTTCAAGCAGACGATCTTCGGCATGCTGTAAAATCCGAGCAGCATCACTGAGTCGGACAGAGGGGTCGCGGTCAGCTTTGTATAAATCGAACAGATATGAGAATCGTTGGGAAAGCCTGAGGGCGAGTTCTTCTTCTGTTGTAAAAACGTCTGGACGATCAAGCGCTCCTTGAATTTCTTTAAAACGAAAGCCGACGAAATCATCAAGGAACTGGCGCGCGACACGGTCGTGGGTCGTAGGATTGGCGATATCAAATGCTGACGCCATGGCTTGCACGATGCTTTCATCTATCGGGTCGACGAACACGCTATCGATTTCTTGCACCGTATCGGGCCTGGTAAAAAAGCCGACGTTCTCCACGGCAAAGTCGGGAGGCTCGTGATTTAACAAACTCTCCCAGAGCACTTCGCTGAAGGTGCTGGACGACACAAGCGAGCGGTGTCCCCGTGAGTCCGTGGAGAAACGATTTACATACCAATGACCGGGATCGACGTCCTGCAGCACTGGCCCTCGGAACTTGCCGGGATCAATTGTCTCCAGCATCAACCCCACCACCACATGGCTGAGCACCGAGTCGAACGTGGGCAGGCCGGCGAAAAGACGCGCCAGATCGGCCTTATGGGCATAGAGGCGCTTCAATTGTTTGCGTTGAACTTTTTCACGGAGACTGCCCGGGCTCTCTTGGCTCCCCACCTCAGTATCGACGACCTGATTTTGCCCGCTGTATTGCGGGGGAACGCCTGTTTGCAGTTTCGTCAGCACGCTGTGCGAAAGCCTTAGCCCATCCACTCGAAGCAGAGAAAAGTCCAGGCTCATGCGGTTTCTGTAGGGATAAATCACCCAACTCTCGCATCGGGCAAAGGTGGTGGGGCTGGGAATCGGCTTGCTTTGATAGGCCTCAAGAAAACCTTGTGTGACAGCAGCGCGCAAGGGAACCCACGCGGTGCAGTCTTCAACAGCTCTGCCGGCCGCTTTGATCTCTTGATAAAACACTCGAACCTGCGCATCACCTTGCAATCCCAACGCAAGTAGCCACGGATCCACAAAGTCATGGGGCTTGAATGGATTGCCATCGGGCAGCCCATTGAGGGGGCTGAGGGGAGGAAGTTCGGGTTGCGGCGACGCGGTTGATCCATCTTTGGGGAACGTAGGCATAAAAAGGTCCGGCGTTGATTGACGAACCAGAACCCTACGGTGTCGTTAAACCCGTCAGCGCATACATATATATATATTCAGGCGGATTGAGTTTTAGAAATTGTAAGTGGATCGGCCTATGTAAATATTCCCACAGCAGACAGCGAGGAAGATAAGCGGGGCCCCCATCCGCTTTTCATATCCCGTGACGAATGGACCTATGAAATTGGCTGTAAGTGGCTCTTAACACAGACCAATAGCCTGCCTAGGATGCTCGCATTCGCCAAGGAAAACTTATCATGTACAACCCCAAGGGCTTTGCTGTCGAAGATCTGCCTCAACTGCACCAGATGATGGGTGATTGCCGCCTGGCGATAATGATCACTCAGGGCGAGCAGGGCTTGCAGGCCAGTCATCTACCGCTACTGTTGGACCCACGACAAGGCCCGAATGGGAGCCTTTATGGGCACATGGCTCGGGCCAATCCGCAATGGCGCGACCTGGAAGCGGGCGCCAACGCCCTGGTGATCTTCCCCGGTGCCGATGCCTACGTCAGCCCGAGTTTCTACCCCAGCAAAATCGAACACGGCAAGGTGGTGCCGACCTGGAACTACCTGGCCGTGCACGCCTACGGCACCGCCGAGGTGTTCAGCGACGCTGATCGCCTGCGCAACCTGGTGGGCGCGCTCACCGATCGCCACGAGATCGGCCGGGCCCAGCCCTGGAAAATTGACGATGCTCCGGCCGAATACATCGACAGCATGCTCAAGGCAATCGTCGGTTTTGCCCTGCCGATCCAGCGTCTGGAGGGCAAACGCAAGCTCAGTCAGAACCGCAGCCCGGTAGATGTCGCCGGGGTACGCAACGGGCTCGCTGCCAGCCCTGATCCGCAGGACCGGGCCCTCGCCCACCTGATACCTGAACAATTGTCCAAGGAGTGACCATGAGCCAACTCGACATCCGCCGCGTCAGCGCCGACGATCACGCCGCCTGGCTGCCGTTGTGGCAAGCCTACCTGCGCTTCTACAACACACAATTGCCGGACAGGGTGACCCAAAGCACCTGGCAACGCTTGCTCGATGACAGCGAACCGACCCATGCTGCCCTGGCCTGGAATGGCGACACGGCGGTGGGCCTGGTGCACTTCATCTACCATCGTTCGAACTGGAGCATCGAGAATTCCTGCTACCTGCAAGACCTGCTGGTAGCGGAACAAACCCGTGGCACCGGTGTGGGTCGCCAGCTCATCGAGTTCGTCTACAGCACCGCCAAGGCCGATGGCTGCTGCAAGGTGCACTGGTTGACCCACGAAACCAACGCCACGGCGATCCAGCTGTACGAGCGCATCGCCGAACGCCCTGGCTACATTCAATTTCGCAAAGCCCTTTAAGGAGTGCCCGATGTCTTCACTCGCTGATTGGAAAGGTGTCCCGGCGCCGTCCGCGCAGTTGCTCGAAGGGCGTTTCATCCGCCTGGAAAAACTCGATCCGGCGCGCCATGCCGATGGCCTGTGGCAAGCCCTGGAAGGCCCCGGAGCCGACCCGAAACTCTGGGATTATTTACCCTATGGCCCGTTCCAGGATCGCGGCGCGTTCGATGCCTGGCTGAACAACCATGCGGCCAACGTCGACCCGTATTTCTTCAGTGTGATTGACCGTGCCAGCGGCGAGGTGCAGGGCATTCTCAGCCTGATGTCCATCGTGCCCGCCCAAGGGCGCATCGAGATCGGCCATGTGACCTTCGGCGCGCCGATGCAGCGCTCGCCGAAAAGCACCGAGGCGGTTTATCTGCTGGCCAAGGAATCTTTCGCTCTGGGTTATCGTCGCCTGGAATGGAAGTGCAACAACGCCAACGCCCGTTCCAGATACGCCGCCGAGCGGCTGGGGTTCACGTTCGAGGGCGTGTTCCGCCAGCACATGGTGGTCAAGGGGCAGAACCGCGACACGGCCTGGTATTCGATGCTGGATTCGGAATGGCCAGCCATCGGCGCGGGATTCGAGCGCTGGCTGAGCGAAGAGAA
>Ga0307408_100001103_pt1 | contig 20589 bp, 7 predicted proteins | sample 322Cmetagenome_FD_202116 | JGI IMG/M metagenome (GOLD analysis project Ga0307408, IMG submission 202116) | Maize rhizosphere microbial communities from greenhouse at UC Davis, California, United States - 322HYB-C-3 | ecosystem: Host-associated > Plants > Roots > Rhizosphere > Soil | place: USA... | reverse complement strand
GCCAGGAAGGCGCGCTGCAGGCCCACCGTTCCCTCCGCCTGCCTCAGGTTCCCCAGCCCCGTCTGACATGCGCTGAGGACGACCAGCTCCGCCGTTAGGCGCGGCCCCTCGTCGATCACCTCACCCACAGTGAGCAACCCATCACCCGACCGGCCGCCCGCGGAGTCGGGTGCGAACGCGACGAACGAGTCGAGCACCTTTGAGTCTGCGCTGTAGGCAAACCCGTGCGTCGCCAGGTGGATGACCGGCGCGTTGGGGAACAGATTGCGGACCGTCCGCTCGGTGGCCGCTCGCCCAGTCAGTGGTGCGACACCTAACGCTTTCGCCACCCACTCGCCTTCACGCGCCGCACCAGGGAGGGATGGCAACCGGACCGTGCCTCCGCGCGCCGAAGTTACCCTCGGCATTGAAGGGTTGCCGACGACAAGCGCTCCGTGCAGCGCGGTGTCGACCGCCGACCGTCGCGCCGCACGAGCGGCTACAGCGCGGAGCGTCGTCAAGGAGGGCGCGTACCGGATGGCGTATCGGGCGCCTAACGGTTCGGTCGATGTGCCGCGGCTCGAACCGGACCTCACAGGGAGCGCCGCGAAGGCCACGAGTCCGAGTGGCCCGTGTGGCACGACTAACAGCTCGCCTCCGGGAGGAAGCCGCGCTGCGAGCGTGGCCGGGATCAATGCGGATGCCGACGCTTCGAAGCGCTCCGCCGAGGGCGGTGGAGAAGCCCGTGTTGCGGCACGGCCTGGCCCGGAACCCGACGCGGCTGGTTCCGCAGTCGATTCAATACTCCGCAGCGCACGTCCGAGAGACTCGTCGGCGCCCACCTGTCTGCGAATCGACGCGACAAGCTGCGCCACTGAGTCGCGTGGGATTCCGCGCCGTTCGACGGTGACTTCGCCGGTGGGGAGGATGACCCACGTCAGAAGGGTATCCTTCGTCGACATGTAGGCGAGCACGGGCACACCCATCATCTGCACCGCGGCAGCCAGTTCTCTGCCCTCACGAACGAGGTCTGCCCCGACAGGTCTGACCGGGGCGCTCGCCGAACTGGTGGTGGAGTCGTTCGTCTGCCCGCGCCGCAGCAGGTCGAGTAGCGCCTGTGCCCGGCCGCGCTCCGCGACTGCCAGCGCCGCTAGCGCGCTCGGCTCGGCGCCCAACTCGGCGGCGCGCCCCAACCAGGCGAGCGTCCAGTGGTCGAACAACTCACTGCCCGTTTCGGCGTAGCTGACGCGGCTCTGATCTGCGCCGGCGGACGCCGCCATCGCCGCGCGGATAGAGGCTGCAGAGTCGTAATAGGCGACTGCGCTCGCGAGGTTGGGCCGTGCGAGACCCCGAGCGTGCAGATCACCCAAGCCCTGCAACAAGTTGCTCTCTCCATCGCGGAATCCCGCTCCGCGGGCGACTCGCAACCCCTCGCCGTATGCCGCAAGCGCGGAATCGGGACGTCCGGCGGCCGCGTGGATCTTACCAAGCCCTGTCAGAAGTCCGGATTCTTGGCCCGGCGAGCCGACCGCTCGCAGCGTCGCGATCGAAGCACGGAGGTTCGCGAACGCCGAATCGGTCTGGCCCAGCGCGTGTTGTGCCTCGGCGAGATTGCCGATCGCAACCGCCTCGGCTTCCTTGTCGCCCAGCTTCCGTGCAAGTGTCGCCGCATTGCGGAAGTACACGGCCGCTGAGTCAACGCGGGCCCAACCCATGAGAATGATGCCGATGTTCATAGTCAGCACCTGCTCGAGGCCGCGATGGCCCGTCTCACGCGCGATCTCGAGGCTCCGGCGGTAATAGATCAGCGCCGAATCGGGGCGCCCGAGACCATTATGCACGTTGCCGATGTTGTTCAGCCAAGAAGCCTCGAACGGCCGGTGGCCAACGGCGCGGAAGCCCTGGAGTGCCGCATAGTAGTAGACGAGCGCAGAGTCGAACCGCCCGCGCCCGCCGTGAAGGTTTCCAATGTCGCCGAGTGATCCGGCCTCCGGCGTCCGTGCACCTGTCGCGCGAGCCACGCGCACCGCTTCGCGATAGTACGTCTCGGCTGAGTCGAGCTGGCCGAGTCGTAGGTAAGGCCAGCCGACCCAGTAGAATGCCCACGCGCGGCTCTCGCCCCATCGATCGCCCACCTGACGCGCGATCTGGGCCGCCTGTCGCGTTAGGTTGAGCGCCGAGTCGTACTGGGCCACGCGTATCTGCATGACGCCCAGCCAAAGCAGTGCCTTTCCCCTTCCAGCGGTGTCGCCGACCTCGCGCGCGATTTCGAGAGCGGTTTGGAGGTAGACGGCTGCCGTATCGCGGTTGGAGTGACCCCGGCCGGCCTGGGTCAGCATGTCGCCCTGTCGCCGCCGGTCGCCAGCACGTTGGTAAAGCGCAGCCGCTTGGGCCCAGAGCTTTACTGCGCGCTCGCGGGTTTCAGGTGTGGGGCGGTCATACACCTTGAGCGCTGCTGCGAGAGAGTCGAGGCGCAGCGCACTGTCTATAAGCCCGGCGCGAGTGGGTTGTGCGCTCGCCACTGCTGGCCCAGCCGGGCTCGCGGCGCTGAGCGTCAACCCCAGGAGCACGATCGTGTGCCGTCCCATGGCAACCCTCCACATCCAGCGGCCGGATCGAAACTCCCGACGGTTGTTAGGCCAAGGCTGCGTCGGCCGAACCGGAGCGTGCAATAGGCAGCACCTGCTCACGATTCCGTGTACCACGGGTGGGTGTCGTGAGCGATCCGATCGCGCCAATCCTCACCAGCTCGGTGGGCGTGTCAAGCTCAGCCTCCCAGCCCGCGCCTAACGACCGCTCGTGCCACCGCCGACCCTACGGGGACGCCAACCCTCGCCGGACGTCCGGACGCCGCTAGCCGGACGCACTGGCGCGATACTTCAGCGACGGTCGGGAGCGATCAGCGTCGGGTAGGTCGCCACGAACAAGGCGTGGAACTGCTCCGACGTGAGGATCTGCCCCTGCTTCTGCGCCTGGTCTGCGACGTTGAACCCGAACCGCGCCGCCGCCATCCGCTGGTTCGGTGTACCGTGATGCTCAGGGTTATCGAACTCACAGTCGCCGACTTGGAAGAAGACCTGGAGGAACTCCTCCACGCGCTTCTTGTTCATTGCAGCCCCCCGCTTGTGCGTGAGGTAGTAGGCGGAGAACGCGTCGGCCATGAGCTCAGTGTACCGCGTGAAGTCGGCGAAATCGTCCCGAGTCGCGTACGGATCGTCGAAGTAGTCGTTCGCGAACTGGATCTGGTGCCCGAACTCGTGCGCGTAGACGGCCTGTGGCGCTACGTCACCGAAGCCGATCGCGTCATAGCCCGCCAGGATACCGTCGCCCATTATGACCTTGGCAGGGATGGTCACGTCGAGCTTCGGGATTGACAAGGCGTTGAAGCTGAAGAGCGGGTGGTTGCCGCCGTTGAGCGTACGCGACTGCAGCACCGTCTCGCGTACGATCGGCGCGACCTCCGCGGCTAGCTCGGGCGTAACGGGTCCATTCTCCGTCTGAAACGCGGCCACGTATGTCGCCGCGACTCGTTCGACGTCCAACAGGATCGTGCCATGCATGCCGATCAGCTGGATTCCGCCCGAGGGGATGTCCCAGAAGCTCTTTGCGTCCCGCTCCGTCTTTTGCAGAACCTGCGTGTACTCGCCGTTATAGCCGAAGTATTGGGGCGTGTTCTCGGTCTCAAACAGCAACGCCTCAACCCACGGGACGTCGGGCATGTCGAAGACTAGGATCGCCTCCAACACCTCCGGTTCCTGCGTCGCGATCTTGTTCACCTCGTCATCTAGCCAGGCGAACAGCGGCAGATTGTTCGTGGCGCACTGGTAGTCGTTGGGATCGACCACTCGCCGTGCCATGACGCCGGCAAGGCGCACGTCGGCAACCCGAGCCGGCGTCGACAATCGAAGACGAGCGAGGTCCGGGGCAACACTGCGGCCGAGCATGGACGGCGATGGAACCGCGGCGCGCGGCACGACAGGTACGCGCGCCGGTGCAGTCGCGGAGTCTCGACACCCGGCTGCGGCGAACGCGAAGGCCAGGCACGGGCCGAGCAGGAGGCTCGTACTCATGACGTTAGTCCTCCGATGAGCATGGTGAGAGAGTGACCCGAACGCCGGGCACATCGGCGCTACGGCGTGGCGCCAACGGCGAGGCCGGCGGGAAGCGTGACAACGTCAGGCAGATCGATCTGTGGTCCTTGGGCCACCTAACGATCGCAACTCTACCGGTACGAGCCTGTGGCCGGCCGCTTCTCCACGAAGGAAAGCGCAAACGGCAGGCGAATCGGCTCACATGCTCCGCCGGCTCGGGGGACAGTCGGCGTGAAACGCAAGGCGATTGATCCGCGTATGCCCGGTTGGACTGTGCGATGCGGCTGCTGACGATCGCGTTGAATTCATCCCATCGATTTCCTACGGCCCGCGCGATCTCGAGCGCTCGCACGTAGAGAACGCGGGCGGAGTCTAGGCGGTCGAGCTCGTTGGGGTACAGTTGCCGACCATCCTGAGCGTGACCCCTTCCATCCGCCGATCGCCGACGCGGTGGTATGCATCGGCATCCCGCAACAGCTTGCGAAGTCGTTCGTACGCCGCCTGCACCTGCTCCTGCTTTCTTCGCTCGGCCGGTGAGTCGAGCGTCCGAGAGCTATCGTTGGAGACGCCACGGCTTTGTGCGACACAGACGCCTGCTGCGCAAACAGCGTAGCGATCACGAGGAGCATCAGGACGTGCCACAGCCGAGGCATCAGCTCTCCGAGTTCCGCACATCAGCAAGCGACCGCCAAGCAATCTCGCGCCCGTCCGTTATTGCGCCCCGACGAGTTGGAAGGCCGCCCAGAACCGCGGGCTGGAAAATCCGGCCGTCCGACGCACGTCGGCTTGCGCTCGACGGAGCGCCTCGGCCTTCGACGGCTGGTCGGCGTCGCGCAGCCAGTGTGTGTAGAACTGGCGCATGAGTAGCTCCGTAGCTTGGTCCGAGACGCTCCAGAGGCTCACCAGAACGCTCCGCGCCCCTTTTGCGAGGAAGGCACGCTGCAGGCCGACCGTGCCTTCCGCTTGCCGGAGGTTCCCGAGGCCGGTCTGGCACGCGCTCAGCACGACCAGTTCCGCCGTTAGGCGCTGGACCTGGTCGATGACCTCGCCAACGGTGAGGAGCCCATCCGAGGCGGAGTCCGGCGCGAACGCGACGAAGGAGTCGAGAATCTTCGCATCCGCGCTGTAGGCGAATCCGTGCGTCGCGAGGTGGATGACCGGAGCGGCTCCCATGCGATCCCGTACCGCGCGCTCCGTCGCCGATCTACCCGTCAGCGGCGCCACACCTAACGCCTGTGCCACCCACTGCCCTTCGCGCTCCGCCCCAGGCAGCGGCGGCAGTCTGACAATGCCGCCCCGCGCGGTCGCGACCTTGGGCATCGATGGGTTGCCGACGACCAGTGCTCCATGCAGCACGCCGTCGTATCCGGGCCTGCGCGTCTCTCCGACCGTCTCGGCACGCACGGTCACGACGCGGAGCGTGGTCAACGACGGCGCGTAGCGAATGGCGTAGCGGGCGCCTAACGTTTCACGGGACATGCCGTGGCCCGGTCCCGGCGGCACGGGCAGCGCCGCGAACGCCACGAGCGCGATCGGCCCGTGCGGGATGATCACCAACTCGCCTCCGGCCGGCAGCTGCCGCGCAAGCGTCGAGGTGATGAGCGCGGAGGCTGACGCCTCGAACCTTTCCGCCGACGTGCTGGCTCGTGCGCGCGTCGACGCGCCGCTTGCTGCTGCGTTCCGTGCCGCGCGGGGCGGGCCGGCTTCGAGGCTTCGGACTGTTCGCCCGAGCGCGTCGTCGGCGCCGAGATGCGTCCGTATCGCGGCGGCGAGCTGTGTCACCGAGTCGCGCCTTATCGCCTGCCGCTCCAGCGTGACATCGCCCGACGGAAGAACGAGCCACGTCAGCAGCGTGTCCTTCGTCGTCATGTAGGCGAGTGTCGGCGCGCCCATCGCCTGCACGGCGGCCTTCAGCTCGCGTCCCTCCTGGACGAGATCCGCGCCCAGACGTTGAAGTGTTGAACGTTCGCCGGCTAGGGCTCCGGCGGAGTCGCCCATCTGTCCCCGGCGCAGTAAGTCGAGGAGCGCCTGGGCCCGCCCACGGTCGGCAACGGCGAGCGCAGCCAGCTCGCTGGCTGCGCGCCCGACTTCTTCCTGTCGCCCGAGCCATGCCAGTGCCCAATGCTCGTAGAGATCGGTGCCTAACTCGGCATAACTCATTCGACCCGCATCGCTTCCCGCGTGCGACGCATACGCTGCGCGCAAGGCGGCGGCCGAATCGTAATACGCTACCGCCATCACGAGCTCGCGGTGTCCTCGTTGGTAGTAGAAGTCACCCAGATTGCCGAGCAGCTCAATTTCTATGTCGCGAGCGTCGGCGGCGCGTGCCAGCCGGAGTCCCTCGCTGTAGTTGACGAGCGCGGAGTCCGGGCGACTGGCGTCCCGGTGAACGGTCCCGATACTGCTCAACACTGCCGCCACGGCATCTCGGGTGCCGAGGTCGCGGTGGATGGCGAGCGACCGGCGCAGGTTTACCAGCGCGGAATCGGTCTGTCCGAGCGCGTGCTGGGCCTCGCCGAGGCCGAGCAGGATGTATGCGATTGTGCGCGGATCGAGCACTCCGGGCGCGTGCCGCAGTGCCTCGCGAAAGTAACTGAGAGCAGAGTCGGGCCGCGCCTGTGTCAGAAGGACGTGTCCAATGTTGTTGAACGAGCTGAGCTCCGTGTATCGGTTGCCCACCTCGCTTGACACGGTGAGTGACCGCCGAAAGTAGACGAGCGAAGAGTCGGAGCGGCCGAGACCGGCGTGGGCCTCGCCGATGTTGTTGAGCGCATTGGCTTCAGCACCGCGATCGCCTGTGGCACGGAACAGGTCGAGCGCTTGGTAGAAATAGACCAGCGTCGAGTCGGCGCGGCCACGCATCCCGTGCACGCTAGCGAGTTCGTTGAGCGCCCATGCCTCCTCGTTTTGGTCGTGCAGCGCACGTGCGCGCCCCCGAGCCTCGCGAAGATACAGCTCGGCAGAGTCCAGCTGAGCGAGGCGCAGGTACGCTCCGCCCACTGCAGAGAATGCCCCGCGCCCTCCATCCCAGCGGCCTCCGAGCTCGCGTGCGATCTCTGCGGCCTGCCTGGCGTACGCCAAGGCGGAGTCATAGCTCTGGTAACCGAGGCTGATGCGGACAAGCACTTCGCCCTCGGTCGCGCGGTCGCCGGCCTGGCGGGTGATCGCGAGCGCCTCCTGCCAGAATACAAGCGCCGAGTCCCCGAAAACCCCGTTTGACTGTACGAGTCTGATGTTGTAGGCCGCGCGGAACTCATCCCAGCGGTTTCCTACAGCTTGCGCGATCTCGAGCGCTTGCTGGTAGAGAACCCGGGCGGAGTCGGGGTGGCCCAGCTCGTTGGAGTAGACGTTGCCCGCGATCCGGAGCGTGACGCCTTCCATCCGCCGGTCCCCGGCGCGCCGGTACGCGTCCGCATCCCGCAACAGCTGGCGAAGGCGTTCGTGCGCCGCGCGGACCTGCTCCTGCTTCCGTCGCTCGGCCAATGAGTCGAGCCGCCGAGAACTATCGTTGGAGACCGATCGGCTCTGCGCGGCCAGCGGCTGCTGCGCCAATAGCGCAGCGATCGTGAGGAGCACCGGGACGTGCCACAGCCGAAGCATCAGGCCTCCGAGTTCCGCATGGCGATAAACCACCGCCAAGCAATCTCACGCACGCCCGTCATTGTGCCCCGACGAGCTGGAACGCCGCCCAGAACCGTGGGCTGGAAAATCCGCGCGTCCGGCGCACGTCGGCTTGCGCTCGGCGCAGCGCTTCCGCTTTACTCGGCCGGTCCGGGTCGCGCAGCCAGTGGGTGTAGAAGCGCCGCATGAGGAGCTCCGTCGCCTCGTCCGACACGCTCCACAGGCTGACCAGGACGCTGCGCGCGCCTTTCGCCAGGAAGGCGCGCTGCAGGCCCACCGTTCCCTCCGCCTGCCTCAGGTTCCCCAGCCCCGTCTGACATGCGCTGAGGACGACCAGCTCCGCCGTTAGGCGCGGCCCCTCCTCGAGCATCTCGCCCACCGTCAATAGGCCGTTGCCTGCACCATCCCGCACCGAGTCGGGAGCGAGCGCGACGAACGAGTCGAGCACCCGCGCGTCCGCGCTGAAGGCAAAACCATGCGTCGCCAGGTGTATGACTGGCGCATTGGCCATTCGGGCCCGCACGGCACGCTCCGTGGCCGCACGCCTCGACAATGGTGTCGTGCCTAACGCGTTCGCGACCCATTGTCCCTCACGCTCCGCGGCGGGTAGCACCGGCAGCCTGACGTTGCCGCGGGGCGTACGCACCGTGGGCATGGTCGGGTTACCGACCACCAGCGCACCGCGGCCGACAGTGCCACGCCCGCCGACGCTGGTAGAGTCACCACTCTTGGACCGTGCCGCCACGACGCGCAACGTGGTCAAGGACGGCGCATAGCGAATCGCGTAGCGCGCACCTAACGTTTCGAGTCCCTCCCCGGGAACGCTTGCCGGCCAGGCCGGTAGCGCGGCAAAGGATAGGAGAGCAAGCGGCCCGTGCGGCACGACCACGAGCTCACCGCCGACCGGAACGCGTCCAAACAGGCTCCGCGGAACAACCACCGCGGCTGGAGCCGCGAGGCGCGCCAGCAGCTCGCCCTCACCGCGGCCGGTGCTCGACCGACGGGTCTCGTGAGGCGCCACGGCACTGGGGTCTCGAGATTCGATGGCGCGCAACGCCCGCCCGAGCACTGCATCGACACCGAGCTGCCCGCGAATCACCTCCGCCAACTGCACTACGGAGTCCCTTGGTACAGCCTGGCGATCTACAGTCACCTCGCCGGATGGGAGGATGAGCCAGGACAACAGCGTGTCTTTCGTCGTGGCGTACGCGAGAGTCGGCGTTGCCATCGCGCGGACCGACTCGATGAGGTCTTTGCCTTCCTGCACCAGGTCCGCGCCCGCCGCGTTCGTCGTTCCGCTTCCCGGCGCCGCGTTAGGAGCGTCGCCCAGCTGCCCGCGCTGCAACAGGTCGAGGAGCGCCTGCGCCCGGCCACGTTCGGCCGCGGCGAGCGCCGCCGCGTAACTCGCCTCACGTCCGACTTCACGCTCGCGACCGAGCCAAGCCAACACCCAATGCTCATACAGCTCTGTACCCAGCTCGGCGTAGCTGACTTTGACCGGGTCATTTCCCACCCGTGCTGCCAACGTCGCGCGGAGAGCCGCCGCGGAGTCGTAGTATGCGACGGCGGTACCGAGTGCTCTTCCGCCCTCCCTGTAGTAGAGCTCTCCGAGCCCCCCGAGCAGCGCGGTCTCCTCCTCGAGAGCCTCGGCGCCGCGTGCGAGTACAAGCCCCCGGTGGAGGTTGACGAGCGCGGAGTCTCGGTTCCCGGCTTCACGATGCAGTTTCGCGATCCGGCCGAGCGCTCCGGCGGCGGCGTTTCGAGTGCCAAGATCGAGCTCCAGCGCGAGTGACCGACGAAGGCTCGCGAGTGCGGAGTCTGCTTGCCCGAGCGCGTGCTGCGCGTCTCCCAGGCCGCGGAGCGTGGATGCGAGTGTTCGGCGCTCGCCCACTTGCGGCCACATGCGAAGCGCCTCGCGGAAATACGCGAGTGCGGAATCGGGCCGCCCGCTCGCGAGAAACGCTTCCCCAAACTCGTTCAGCAGGTTCACTTCAATGAAGGTGTTGCCCGATTCGCGAGCCCTCTGGCGTGACCGACGAAAGTAGAAGAGCGCTGAGTCTGGCCATCCGAGACCCAACTGCACCAGGCCAACGTTATAGATAGCTCCGGTCACGCCGTCGGCGTCGCCCGACGTCTGGAAACGTTCTCCCGCCGCCTGGAACAGGACGAGGGCCGAGTCGAGATGGCCGCGCAGGGCGTTCAGGCCCGCGAGCTCGTTGAGGGCCGCCCCTTCCAGGGCTTGATTGCCCTTCGCGCGGGCTCGCCTCAGCGACTCACGAAGATAGACCTCCGCCGAATCGACCCGAGCGAGCCGTAAGTATGTCCAGCCTACGCTGAAAAACGTCGCCGGGCCTTTCTCCCAACGCTCCCCTAGATCCCGCGCTATTTCTACCTGCTGCTTCCGGTACGTCAGAACCGAGTCGTAGCTCTGGTAAAATTCACTGATCATGCCGAGCACTTCCGCCTCGGTGATCCGGTCGCCGGCGCGGCGCACACTCGAGAGTGCATCGTGCCAGAACGCGGATGCCGAATCGTCGCGGCTCGTGCGGAGGCGGATGGGTCCTAGTGGAGCGATGGAGTCCGTGCGACTCGGCAGGAAGCGGATGGATTGCACGAATTGGATGTGGTACTCCGCTTTCAGCTCTGCGAACCTGTTGCCCGCGGCGTGCGCGACCTCTCGAGCTTGCTGATACAAGGCCAGCGCCGAGTCCGGGACGTCGAGGACCTGGAGATACTCGTGTCCAGCGAATCGCAGGCGTTCACTTTCCGTCAGTCGATCGCCAGCGATGTGAGATGCGTGTGCCTCCTTCAGCAACTGAGCTAGTCGCTCTCGCGAACGGGTACGGTCTCGCTCTCTTTGCTGGGCCAGGGAGTCGCGTCGCCTCACCGTGTCAGTCGGCGCCGTTGCCACTTGCGCGCCCGCCGAGCGACCGAAGCTCGGCGCGCTGGGGCTCACGGCGCTCAGCACCAACGTGAAGATCACGACCCTGTGCCGTTCCACCGCAACCCTCCGCATCCGCACGCTGGCCGCGACCCGACCGTCGTTAGGTCGCCCGCGTCGCCACAATCGGCACGGGCAATCTCGGCTCACGGCCCAGAGGAGTACGGGAGCGGCCTGAGCGATCCGATGCTGCCGATGATGCAATCCCTGGTAGCTCGGGGGGGTGTGTCAAGCTCAGCTGCACGCGCTTGGCCTAACGAACGCGCGCGAGAATGACAGGGCTCACAGCCTCACGGCCTCCAAGACATGACGCGTAGTGCGCGACCAAATTGGCTCACCAGCTTGGTGATCGTCTGCGTTGTGATGGCGGGGCCCGCGGGCATGATCCGATCTGTCACCCGCTTGCGCTTTCCATATGATTGGGTGTGTCACGTCCGGGACCGAGCGACTGGTCGTTTCGCGCGTCTTCCGGACCAGGTGTGTACAGTCGGACCCCTCTCAGGAGCGGATCTATGCGTTACCCACACTCGCGGCACGGCGCGGCGCCTCGGGGGAGGTCGCGCACGACATTCGCCGTCATGCTCGTTGGCACGGTCACGGCCGCACTCGCGCCGGCGCGCGCCCAGCACAGTCCCGCGGCAAAACCTCCGGCGCCGACCGTCGTGGTGCTCCCGCTCGTCATGTCCAGCGATTCCGTGCACACGGACACGACGTCGATCGAACACGGGATCACCGCGCTACTCGAGTCACAGCTCGCTGCCGGCAAACGCGTCCGGATCGCATCACATTCGGGCGCTCAATCAGCGCCTCTCAGTAGCAACGCTACCGGGTCGGCGGCAGTGGTTGCCAGGAGCCGCGGCGCGTCGCACGCGGTGCTCGGAACCGTCACGCGCGTCGGCGACAGCCTGCGAGTGAATGGTCGCATCCTCCGGGCCCGCGACACCGTCACCTTTGTGCTCGAGGAGCTCACCGCACCGCTCGACGAGGTGCCTACGCTGATCGATGATCTCGCAGAAAGCGTTGCCGACTCGATCGCTCCGCGGACTGACGCGACTCGTGGCGGTCCACTTTTTCGTCCGCCGCGCCCACCAGTGCCGTTTGCGGCCGTCACGCTGTACTCGAGAGCAGTGAAGGCTCGCGCGGCGGGCGACCCGGACACGGCAGTCAAGCTACTCCGACAGGCAGCGAGCATAGCGCCGCAATGGGAGCAGGCGAAGCTCGAGCTTGCAGCGTTGAAAGGGAAACCCTAGACCCTCACGGCAAATCAGCGACCGGCAACGCGTCGCACCAGCGCGGCGAATCTCGGGTCACTCCGCAACGGCGCCCAATCCTGATCCGTGGCGAGCGAGACGAGGGCGGCGGAGTGGGACGCGTACGCCCGCTCCAACCACGCGAAGGCCTGGTCGCGGTCACCGAGGCCGGCGTAGACCATCGCGACGGCGTCTGGAGGAACGTTCTGGCGCGCACCGAGTGCCGTAAGCTCGCGAAGGGTGCGTCGTGCCTCCACCGTCTCGCCAATCCCGATTCGCGCGAGCGCCGGACCGACGAGATCATACGCAGTCTGCGCAGGGCCCCGCGCTGCGTACGCATCGAGCGCCTCACGCGGCGCGCCCTTCAGGCGGAGCGCGTCGCCGAGAACGGTGGCGGCAGATGTAAATGCGGAGTCGAGGGCGAAAGCGCGACGTGCCGTCGCCGCGGCGGAGTCGAACCTTCCAGCGCGAAGGAGCGCCAGAGCGACCGCGGTCGCGTACGAAGGCTCGCCCGGCTCCAGGCGGTGGGCCATCGTCGCCCGGTCGACCGCCTCGTCGAATCGGCCGAGCGCGATGAGCGCCGAAGCGGCATAGTAATGCGTTGCCGCCGAAGTGCGCTCGAGCGCCACTGCGCGCTCGAATGATCTTGACGCGCCGGCTGCATCCCAATCGGAGAGGAGCACGTTCCCGAGCGCGACGTGCGCGTCCGCCAGCGTCGAATCGAGCGCGAGCGCGCGCCCGGCCGCCTGCCGCGCCGACGGAAGGATATCGTTAGGTGGCGCGAAGTCGCCAGCAAGGGCGGTCCAGGCGTCCGCCATCCCCGCCCACGCGCGCGCGAACGAAGAGTCGCGTTGGATCGCCTGCTCGTACAACGAAATGCTGCGCCGCAAATCAGACTCGGTGTACCGCGCGGCGGCGTAGCGCCCCTGAAGATAGAGCAGGTAGGCCTCGGCGTTGCGCGTGCCTGACGCGGCGGCGACGCGGGCCTTGGCCGTGCCGCTGAGCGTGAGGCGGAGGCTCGCGGCGACAGCGTCGGCAATGTCCGTCTGCACCGCGAACACGTCGGCGAGCGTCTTGTCGTACGTGCTCGACCAGAGCACGTGATCGTTGGTGACGTCGAGCAGTCGTACCGTGACGCGCAGCCGGTCGCCGGCCCGTTGGACACTTCCGCCAAGCAGTATGGAGACCCCCAGTTTCCGCGCGACGTCCCGACGTTGTGCGGGCGTCGCCCCGCTCTCGGCGCCCGGCGGCGTCACGACCAGCCCCTCGACCTTGGCGAGCGCGTTGGTCAGCTCTTCGGCTAGGCCGGCCGCGAAGTACTCGTTCGTCGTGTCACCCCCGACGTTCTCGAGCCGGAGCACAGCGATAGTGCGCGGCGCCGTCTCGCCGCGACCGCTGATGTGCGTCCATACCCGTGTCACGAACGGCGCCGTGGCCAGGACTATCGCACTGCCGACGAGAAACGCGCGCCGACCGGGCCGCCTTGATGCGGCACGTCGCTCAGCAGCCTCTCCGGTTGCCCCGAAGGTGACCGGTGTGAGAGCCACGCCGCCATCGAGAGCTTGGACAATATCCGCCGCAGTCGGACGCGCCATCCGATCCTTCGCCAAGCACCGCATGACGATGTCCGCCAGGCCCGGAGGTAGGTCGCCGCGGGCAGCGGTGACGGGCGCCGGCTCCTCGGTGAGGTGGGCAAGGAACAGTCGGCTCGTCGCGCGCCCATAGAACGGGGGTCGCCCTGTTAGCAGCTCGTACGCGGTGCAGCCGAACGCGTATACATCCGCGCGGTGGTCGACTTCGTCGCCCGCCGCTTGCTCCGGCGGCATGTACGCTGGCGTACCTAACGCCGCGCCCAGCTGCGTGATCGTCGCGCCGTCGCCCGTCCCGCCATCCGTCCGCGCGGCGGTGCGCGCCGCCGACACGGCTTTCGCAATGCCGAAATCGGTCACGACCGCGGCGCCGCCAGCGATCAGGACGTTATCCGGCTTGATGTCGCGATGAATCACGCCGTGGTCATGCGCATACGCCAGCGCGCGCGCGACGTCGTGGAGCACCGGGACCGCATCGCGCACCGTCAGCCGGCCTTCGCGCTCGAGCCGCGAGCGAAGCGACATCCCCTCCACGAACGGCATCGTATAGTAGGGCAGCCCATCGACCTCACCGGCAGCGAGTAGCGGGACGATGTTGGCATGTTGCAGCCGGGCCGCGAACGCAATCTCGCGTTTGAATCGTTCGATGGAGAGCCCGGCGCCTACATCGTTAGGCAGTACCTTGATCACGACGTGACGCCCGAGCGCGCGCTCGGTGGCAACGAAGACGCGCGCCATCCCGCCACCGCCGAGCTCGCGCTCGACTGCGTACCGCTCGTCGAGCGCAGCGGTGAGGCGGGCGGCCAGCTCCGGGCCCTCGGTCTCGACCCCGTCGCGAACCACGTCGAGCGCCGGTCGCGCGAGGAACTGGTCCGCCGCCTCGGCCGCGGCGATGAGTGATTCGACCTCGCGGCGCAGCGTCGCATCGTCCCCACACACACGGTCCAGGAATGCGACGCGCTCCGCGCCGTCGTGCTCTATCGCCGTCGCCAGAATTTCCTTCACCACGCGCCAGCGCTCTGGCGACATCGCCGCATCAGGTGGCCGATTCACCGATGGACCTCATCAGGGCCGACTTCACTCTGATTCGGGTCAGTGAGCTCGCGCCGAAGCCAGGCGCGCGCCACGGTCCACTCACGCTTCACGGTGGCGGTCGAGATGCCGAGCACCTCCGCGGTTTCCTCGATCGTTAGGCCACCGAAGTAGCGAAGCTCAACGAGCCGCGCCTGCTCCGGGTCCAGAACGGCAAGGCGCTCGAGGGCCTCGTGCACTGCGGCGACCAGCGACGCTGGCTCTTCGACCACGGCGTCTGCGTCCCCAAGCGCGGCCCGCAGGCCCGGACCGCCGCGCTTCGCGGCGCCGCGAGCACGGGCGTAGTCGACGAGGATTCGGCGCATGCACCGCGCGGCGACGCCGAAGAATTGCGCCCGGTTCTGCCAGGAGACATCCGACTGATCCACCAGCCGGAGGTACGCCTCGTTGACGAGATCAGTGGGTTGGAGTGTGTGGCCGGGCGCCTCGCGCCTCAGCGCACGCTCGGCCTGCCGGCGCAGCTCGGCGTACACCACGGGAAGGAGTGCATCGAGCGCGCCCGGCTCGCCTGCCCGCCAGGCGCGCAACATCCCGGTCACATCGTCTGGAGGGACATCGGGTTCACCCTGCCCGGGCGGTGATGGCTCGGAAGACATCGGTGCACCACCTGCGCTGCACAGTAGGAGGAATCGTGTCCTCCGACGATACGTGCGGCCGTGCGGTCGGTCAACGCGGACGGAATGACACATGAACCTCGAGTCCGAGTGGTCCGTGAGCCGATCCGCGAGCCCTTGCGCTTTCCATGTTGAGACCGCGGTGCATGCGTGGCGATCGCGGCGAGGTCAGCGACGCTCCGCGTCGGCTAACCTAACGAGACGGCTTCTGACGTCACGAATCCTCGGCTGCAGCTCCGGATCCGCACCGTTCCACAGCTCGACGAACCGGCTGTAATACGACGCAGCGTTGGCGCGGTCGCCCTTCCCCTCGTACAGCTCCCCCAGCCGCTTGTACACGGGCGCCAGGTACAGCCCGTCGGCCTCGAGCCTCATCCGGAACCACGCCGGCGTCGTGACGTAGCGCTCCAGATTCGCGATCGCGGAATCGTGCATCGCCGCCTGATCGAACGCGCGGCCAAGCGCCATGTAGATGCAGATTTGGCAGCCCTCGACGGGCCCGTCAGGACGACGGTCGCCTTGCCTGAACTCCTCGATCGCATCGCGCGGCCGCCGCTCGGCCAGCGCGATTTCCGCCAGCGCGGTATGCCGGTCTGGCTCGAAGTAGCGGCGCAGGGTCGTGTCTCGCACGTCGCTGTCAAACTGCGCGAGCATTGCACGCGCGCGATCCGGTCGACCGGCAAGCGCATAGACCGTCGCGATGCGGAAGTAGTTACGGTCGTCCACGGGAAGTGATCGCAAGGGAATGCGCGACAGAAGCGCGTCGAGGCGCTGAACCGCCCGCACCGGCTGCGTGTCGAACCAGGCGTCGATCAACGACACCGTCACCGAATCCTCGAGCGGAGAGAACGGCACGTCACGCTGCTCGTCCTCCAGACGCGCCTCACCCAGGAGCCTCACGCTTTCGGCCAGTCGCCCTTGCCGGACCGCCAGCGCCGCCACCGTCCTCTTGGCGATCGACCGGTTCCTTGGAAACTTCGACGTGCGTGCGCGACGAAACCGAGCCGCTGCGGAGTCCACGTTGCCGCGTGCGTAGAACAGGTTCGCCTCCCCGAGCTCGAGCCCCGCCAGGTCACCGAAGCGACGGCGCGTCTCGGCATGCTGGACCACGGCCTCGTCGACCCTCCCCAACTCCACGAGGTTGCGAACGAGATTCACCGACGACAGCGAGCTGGAGGAGTCCAGCGCCATGTCGCGCCGGAATGCGCTATCCGCGCGCGCGTACTCGCGACGGGTCGAGTAGTCCACACCGAGGTTGTTGTAGAGGCCAGGGTCGTCGGGAAACCGACGGGCCATCTCCTCCTCCGCCGCGATTCCGCGCCCGCGATCGCGGCCCGGGCCGAGCGCGAAGTCCGCGAGCACTCGAAGCCGGTCGGGTTCCGTGAGGCGGTTCCGAAACCGATACGCGTGCGCCAGCGCCGAGTCCTGCCGGTCGCGCGGCATGCCCGCGTTGGAGTACACGATGCCGAGCTTGCGCCAGGCCGCCGCGAACGCCGTGTCGATGCGCACCGCTTCCTCGAGCGGCGCGATCGCTCCGCCGAAATCGTTCTCGACGTCGTTGATCCGAACACCCTCCGCGAACTTCCTGAGCGCCTCGAGCGACGGCGTCGTCACCTGCTCGAGCGGAGGGGCGGCGTGTACAGTGCGGAGCGACTCCCCGATTTTACCGCGAAGCTGCCGGGCAAGTTTGTCGATCTTCGGGAGGAGCTCCTTCGGACTATCCGCGGCCTCGCGAAACGACGCGAGCTCCGCCCCGGAGTCCGCCGTCACGAGTCGGAGGGTGAGCACGTAGCCGGCGCCTAACGGGGTGACGTCACCGTCCACGACCGCCTTCGCCCCGTCGCGCTGTGCGATCTCGCGAGCGATCGCAAGATCCACCGGTGTGGTGGGCGGCCGGTCCATGCGGCGGAGCGTTCCGGCAATGGCAGCCGGCGACAGTACGCCGACGACATCGGACTGGCCGAGCTGCGCCCGCACGGCTTCGCTCACGACGGCACCGAGGGCCGAGTCCGCGCCGCGGACCCGGAAGTCGGTGACGACGAGCCGGTCGCGCGCTTCGAGCCGGCCCGCGGCGAGCAGTGACCCGGCTGGCCCGATGCCTAACGCACGCAGCAGCATGAACACGACGATGCCTACGGCGAACACGCTGACGGCCAGCACGCCGCCAAGCCACGTGCGACGCCAGCTCACGTGCGGCGTCGCCTTCGCGGCAAGCGACGCGATCGGCCCGCCGGGGACCGACGGGACGAGTGTCCCGCGCGGCGTCAGTGTCGGCGTCGCCGTCGCGACGCGACGGGCGATGCGGTGCACGTACGCCGTGAACAGAATCACCGGTAGGCCAAGCGCCATGACGACGAGGGCGCCCGGGAAGACCCAATCCGGCAGGCCGACGGCGGAGATGGCAACGCGGGCGAGCGTGGCCACGACGACGAACGCCGCGGCGTAGATCGCGAGCGACCGCCACAGCATGCCGCGGCCACCTAACAAGATGGGCGGCGCGGACGGAATGGCGCCGGCGCTCGTCACACTGTCCAACACGCGCAGTACGTCGCCGGCGCTCTGTGGGCGGGCCACCGCATCCTTTTCCAGGCAACGCATGACGAGATCGGCGAGCATCGCCGGCGTGTCGGTGCGCAGCTCGGCAATGGGCTGCGGGCGTTCACCCAGGTGCGCGGCCACGATTCGCTGCGGGGTGCGGTCCGCGAACGGCGGCCGGCCGGCGAGCAGCTCGTACACCATGCACCCGAACGCGTACACATCGGCGCGATGATCCAGGTTCGGATCTCCGAGCGCCTGCTCCGGCGCCATGTACGCCGGTGTGCCGATGGACGTGCCGAGGTCCGTCAGCGTCGCGCTCCCATCGGCGGCGGCTGAGCGCGCGGCCGAGATCGCCTTGGCGATCCCAAAGTCCGTCACGACCGCGGTCCCACCACTCAGAAGGACGTTGTCCGGCTTGATGTCGCGATGGACGATCCCGCGATCGTGGGCATATTGCAGCGCCTTCGCCACGTCGCGCGCGATGCCCACGACCTCGGATATCGGGAGGGCACCACGCCGCGCGAGGTGCGCGCGGAGCGACTCGCCCTCCACGAACGGCATCGTGTAATACGGCAGCCCGCCCGTTTCCCCCACCGTCAGCACAGGGACGATGTTGGCCTGCTGGAGGGAGGCGACCGTCTGGATCTCGCGCTCGAACCGATCCGCCGATACCCCCGCGGCAAGCTCGGGAGACAGTACCTTCACCACCACCTTCCGGCGGAGCCGGGTCTCCTCGGCCGTGAAGACGCGTGACATTCCCCCACCACCGAGCTCGCGCTCGAAGGTGTAGGCCGCGCCGAGGGTCGACTCGAGCTGGGTGCGGAGATCCACGTGGAATCCGGTGGCCAGGGCCGTCAGGATGCGGGACTAAGCTAGGCCGGCGTGGGATCGGAAACCAGTTCGCAATGGTTCCGTAGGAAGCGGAATGGAAACGCTGACGCAGGACATCCGCTACGCCGTGCGGGGCCTCCGGAAGGCTCCCGGCTTCACGCTCGTCGCGCTCTTGACCCTCGCCCTCGGCATCGGCGTCAACAGCTCGATCTTCAGCGTCGTCAACGCCATTCTGTTCCGGCCGCTGCCTGTCGCCGAGCCTAACGAGCTGGTCGACATCTATGGCCACGAGTCGACGTCCAACTCCCACGAGACGCACTCGTACCCGAACTACGTCACCTACCGGAGCCAGACGACCACGCTCACGGACCTGATCGGGTACTCGAACTTCTTTGCGCACCTCTCGATCGAGGGGAGCTCCGACCTCGTGACCGGCGAGCTGGTGTCGGACAACTATTTCAGATCGTTAGGTATCCGGCCGGCCCTGGGGCGCACGTTCACCCCGCAGGAAGCATCGGCATTCGACGCCTCGGCCTACGCCGTCCTGAGCGACCGGTTCTGGAAGACGAAGTTCGCCGGCGCGCCGGACGTCGTGGGCAAGACGTTCAAGATGAACGGGATCGTGTACACCGTGCTCGGTGTCGCGCCGCCCTCTTTTCTCGGCATGACCCCGGCCGTCACAGCGCAGATGTGGATCCCGCTCACGATGGTCGAGAAGGTCGAGCCCTTCGGGAATCAACGAGTGTCGGGCCGATCGACCGGCGACAACCGCTTCGAGCGGCGTGGGCAGCACTGGATGCGATTCAAGGGTCGCATGAAGCCGGGCGTCACCGTGGCACAGGTGCGCTCCGAGTTCGAGGGGCTCGTGCGCCGGCTCGGCGAAGAGTTCCCGGAGACGATGCGCAAGGAGCGGATCAGCGTGGTGCCCTCGCGCGATGTGCGAATCAACCCGGACATCGACTCCAAGATGGCGCCCGCCGGTATGCTCATGGTCGCCGCCGTGGGACTGGTGCTGGTGGTCGCGTGCGCCAATCTCGCGAACCTCATGCTCGCGCGCGCCGCGGGACGGCGCCGCGAGATCGCCGTCCGCGCCGCGTTAGGTGCCGAGCGGTCGCGGATCGTGCGCCAGCTCCTAACGGAAAGCGTGCTGCTGGCGCTTCTGGGTGGCGCGATTGCGCTGCCGCTCGCCGCGGGTCTCTCCAGGGTCATCGCGCGCGTGCAGCCGCCGCTTCCGATCGACCTCGGCCTCGCCGTAAGCCCGGACTGGCGCGTTCTCGTCTTCACGCTGCTCGTCGCCGTGTTCACCGGCGTCGTGTTCGGGCTGATCCCCGCACTGCGCTCCTCGCGTCCGGATCTCGTCCCGGCGCTCAAGGACGCAAGCGCGGTGTCGAGGCGTAAGCGGTTCGAGCTGCGCGACACACTCGTCGTCGTGCAGATCGCGGTGTCGCTCGTGCTCGTCGTCGGCGGCGCTCTCCTCGTGCGAAGCCTCGCCGCAGCGGGTCGCGTGCCGCTCGGCTACGATGGCGACCGCACGGCGTATCTCTCGCTCGCGCTCGAGATGAGCGGCTACGATCGCGACCGCGGCGGCCAGTTCCTGGAGGAGGGCGTGCGCCGTCTCCAGTCGTTGCCGCAGGTCGAGGCGGTGGCGCTCACGAGCCGACTGCCACTGTCGCTCAACAACAACGGATTCTCGCTCTTCATCACCGGCCACGAGACACGCGATAACCGTCCGATTCCCGTGGACGGCGCGTACGTGGACGAGCGGTACTTCGACGCGCTCCGCGTGAACCTGCTCGCCGGCAGAAACATCGAGCCGGCCGACCGCGATGAGCGGCGCCGAGTGGTGGTGATCTCGAACGCGATGGCGCAGCGCTACTGGCCGGGCCAGCCGGAGAACGCACTGGGGCGGGAGCTGCGCCTTCGCGAGGGCGGCGACCCGTACCAGGTGGTCGGCGTGGTGGCCGACTACAAGGTCGACACGCCGGGGGAGAGCCCGAAGCCGTACATCCACTTGCCGCTCAGCCGTCAGGAGACGTTCGGCAA
>Ga0307408_100001102_pt1 | contig 20603 bp, 23 predicted proteins | sample 322Cmetagenome_FD_202116 | JGI IMG/M metagenome (GOLD analysis project Ga0307408, IMG submission 202116) | Maize rhizosphere microbial communities from greenhouse at UC Davis, California, United States - 322HYB-C-3 | ecosystem: Host-associated > Plants > Roots > Rhizosphere > Soil | place... | reverse complement strand
CGGGGCCGGGCGCTCGTGTCACCACGAGACGTCCAGGCGTCCATCTTTGCTCAGCAACTCGCGCAGGCGCAGCAGCCCCTGGCGGTGCAATTGCGAAACGCGGCCGCGCGTGATCTTCATGAGCGCTGCGATCTCGTCGAACGGAACTTCCTTCAGGTAATGCTGGTGGATGACGGTCTTCTGCTGTTCGCTGAGCTGGTCCAACAGGCCGCGCAGCACCGTGCCCAGCTGAAGGATCTCGGTCTTGCGAAAATAGCTCACTTCGGGCGAAGGTGCGTGGGCATGGTCGTCGAACGCCTCGTCGTCGACCATGCCCGTACCCTCGAGCAGCACGCCCAGCGCAATGCCAATGCCGACTTCGGCCAGGTACTTGAAGAGCTTGTCCGGGCTGCGCGGCGACGCGGCCGAACCTGCCTCCGGCTTCTCGCTCGCTCCTTGCGCCTCGTTTGCGGCCGCTTCCTTGATTGCATCCATGCGCTCCTGGCGCAGGCGCATCCCGACGCTGATCTGCTGGTTCTTCTCGGTGAGGCGGATCAGCCCGTTGAGCATCGAGCCTTGCACGCGCTTGGCGGCGAAGGTCTTGAACTGCGCACCCTGGGCCGGGTCGAAGCGGTCGATTGCCTCGATGACGCCGATGCGTGCAAGCTGCAGGTAGTCGGCAAACTCGACGTCGTCGTGGGTGCGCCGCCCGTAAAGGGTGGCCGCCATCATCCGCGCATAGGGCAGATAGTGCCTGACGAGTTCGTCGCGCACGGCATCGTCGCGGTCCTTGCGCCAGCGCTCCCAGAGCGCGCCCGCAAGGTCGGGCCCTGCAGGCACGGCTTCGGCGGGCGCAACTGCGTCCGCCGCCAGGCCGAAGAACGGCTGGGCAACAGGCGGCGGTGCGGAACTCAGGCGTGGCATGGCGCGATTCGGGCGGCTCGGTACGGCGTGCGTCAGTGAAAGCTGCCCACCAGGGCCTTGAGCACGAGGCTCCATCCATCGACCAGGATGAACATCAGTATCTTGAGCGGCAGGGCAATGGTGGTGGGCGGCATCATCATCATGCCGAGCGCCATGAGAATGCTCGATACGATCAAGTCGATCAAGAGGAACGGCAGGAAGATCACGAAACCGATCTGGAACGCCGCACGCAGCTCCGACAGCATGAACGAGGGGATGAGCTGGACGTTGCTGATGTCCTCCATCGACTTGGGCGTAGGCGCCTTCGACAGCTCGACCATCAGCGCCAGATCGGCCTCGCGCGTCTGGCGGACCATGAACTCGCGCAGCGGCGCAATGCCCTTGCCGTAGCCATCCTGCATCGAGAGCTTGCCTGCCATGAAGGGCTCGAAGGCATCCTGGTTGACCTTCTGCAGCACCGGGGACATGGTGAACAGCGTCAAGAAAAGCGCCAGGCCGATCAGCACGGTGTTGGGCGGCGTCTCGTTCATGCCGATGGCATGGCGAAGCATCGACAGCACGACGATGATGCGCAGGAAGCTGGTGAGGCAGACCAGCAGCGCCGGCAGGATCGCCAGCACGGTGAGCCCGAGCACCACGCGCAGGGCCTGGGCGGTTTCGGTGGCTGGCGTTGCAGCGGCCACGACCGGCGGTGCAACCGCAGCTGCGGGCCGGGGCTGCGGTGGCGTGGCGGCGGGCGGCGCAGACCTCGGCGCGGAAGGGGGAGGCACCGAAACGGACGGTGCGGTTGCCGGCGGCGCGGTTGCCGCAGGGGCGGTCTCGGGCGCAGCTTCAGGCGCAGGCAGGATCGCAGGCGCCGAGGAACTCGTCTCTTCGGTCGTCTGCGCCATGGCATTGCCGGCCGGCCAGCCGATCAGGCCAATCAGCAGCAGGACCATGGCAAGAATCAAACCCGACAGCCGCGGCATGCGAGGACCGAATGTGGGTGCCATGTGCGTCATCGAACGTCCCCGGACACCAATGGCGCGGCCTCATTGCCGGCGGCGGACGAGGGAGACTCCGCAAGCACCTGGATGGACTGATCGGTGCACCCCAGCAGCAGGCGCTTGCCGTTCCACACCACGACGTGAAGGCTGTGGCGCGGCGACAGGTGCGTGCTCGACACACGTTGAATTTCAGGGGACGACCCGGTATCGAGCAGGCCGCCGAGCCGCGGCCACCACGTGCCGGTTGGCTTTCCTGCCGACCTTGCCTTTCGGCGCACCGCAACCACGCCGTAGGCCATCAGCCCGCCCACCACGAGAATGGCAATCCACCAACGCTCGCCCGCGTCCGAGTCCAATGCGCCCGGCGGGTCCCGCTTGACCGGAATGCTGGACGGCAAAGTGGTGTTGCCGCTCGACGCAGCTGCGCCACCCTGGCCTTGCTGCGCACTGGCCGGCACGGCGCACAGCAGCCCTGCCAAGACGGCCAAGCACGCGAGGACCCAGCTGCACGCGGCGGCTCGATGGGCCACGGAGAACCGCGGCTGCGCTCGATTCATCCCTCAGCTTCCCGAAGCCAGGCCCAGCGCCACCGGCAGTTCGGTGATGCGCACCGCAAAGTGCCCGTCGACCGCCACCAGCTGGCCGCGCGCGACCACCTTGCCCTCGATGGTCAGGTCCACCGGGTGATCGATCTCCCGGTCGAGCCGCAGCACCTGGTGCTCCTTGGCGCCGAGCAGTTCGCCAACGGAGAGGCTGACCTCGCCCACGCAGACCTGCAGCCTGGCCTTGATCTGGTGAAGCGGATTCCAGTCCTTGAGGATCGACGCATCGCCGCCCTGGTTGGCGGCATCGCCCTCGCCGCCGGCATGGAGGTCCGGCAGCGCGATGATCTGTGCGGTGGGCAGGCTGCCCGGGCCTTGCGCCATGCGCGCGCGGCCCTCGCCGCGCGTTTCGACGGCGGCAGCGGATGCGCCGACACGGTTGTCGGTGGCGATTCCTTCCAGGGCTTGGGTCATTGTTTTCTTTCCTTCGATTGTTGAGTGTTCATGCGCAGGCCCGAGCCTGCTGCGGAAGACGCGGATACCGCCAGTTCGATGGCAATCCGCCCGTCGCTTTGCCCAAGCCAGCCATCGCATACCCGCGCGCCATCGGCGCCGACCACTTGGGCCGGAGCATCGAGCAGGTGTTCGAGCGGAACCACGTCGTCCACGCGCAGTTCCTGGAGCTGCCCGAGGTTGAGTTCCGCGCCCTTCAGCATGACGCGCAACGCCACGCGCCGATCGGCCAGGGCCCGGTCCAGAGGCTCCTTCGGCAACAGGTGTTCGCCGGAGTGCAATGGCGCCCTGGCTGCCGCCGGTTCGCTTCCGAGCAGGGCTGCCACGGCGCCGTGCGGCAGACCGAGCCGCCAGACACCGCCGCACCATGGCCAGTGCACACTGAGCGCGCCGGACCAGGGGTTGGAGAACGCGTTGGCTTCGCGCGAGCTTTCGGTCTGCTGCGGCTCGAGCCCGAACCCGGCCAGCAAGGCTTCGATGCGCCGCAACCAGTCGGCCCAGGCTGCCCGCGCGACGACGGTGGCGATCTTGCCGGGGCCCTGCGCCGACATGGGCGCTCCACCCGCCTCGGATGCGAACATGCGGCCTGCAATGGCGCGCAGCGCCGCAATTGACGCATCGGATGAGGCCGCTGCTGCTGTCTCGAAGGCCGGCAAGCTCGCAGGCACGCGGCGTTCCGCTGCGGTAAACGTCCAGCAGGCGGTGTCTTCCGACGCTACCAGGCCCGTGGTGCGGCCCGGCTCGTCCACGTGGATTTCCGGCTCCGCCGCCAGCGAATCCTGGCGTGCGGGAAGCCATTCGTCGCCCCACGCCCGATGAAGCGCGGCAAGACGCAGGCGCAGTGCCTCCTTTTGAGCGCCTTGCCAGCTTCGCAAGGGCCGCGCCCTGCGCATCGACTCGGCAAGATCGAGAAGTGACGATTCGTTCATTTGCTCTTCATCGAGAACAGTTCCTGCAGCATGTCGTTGGCAGTCGAAATGATTTGCGAACTGGCCTGGTAGCCGCGCTGCATGATCACCAGATCGCTGAACTCCTGCGACAGATCGACGTTCGAGATCTCGACCCGCCCGGAGCTGACCTTGCCAAAGGCGCCTTCGCCCGCCGTGCCCAGATGCCACGCGTTCTCGTCCAGCTGTTCGAACTGGTTGTCGCCCAGGGATCCCACGGCGTCGGGCGAGTCGAAGCGCGCAAGGGCCAGGCGCGCACCCTTGACGGTCGAACCATTCGAATAGCTCAGCGTGAGGGTTCCGTTGGCATCGAAGGTGGTGCCGCTCAGCGCGCCGGGGCCAATGCCGTCCTGCGAATCGACCTTGAGCGTGGTCTGACCCGCAAAAAGAACGACGTCGGAGCTGAAATCCAGCGTCAACGCCATCGGCGGCTGCCCCGCGGGAGCGTATGCCGCTTGCATGCGCGCGGTCTCGGGCGTGGGCTTTCCGCCGACGAACACCATCTGCCCGGTACTCACGACGGTGGTGCCTTCCATGAGTTCGACCTTCATCGTGGTGCCGCTCTCGGCCGCACTGACGACCGAGAACTTCATGGTCAGCGTGTGGCTGGCACCGCTGGCGTCCACGACGGCGATGCCGCCGACGGTCTGCTCCGTGACCGTGTTCGACAGGTTGCCCGAGAACTCCACGCGGGAGGTGGGGCGGCCCAGGCTCATCATCTGGCCCGCCAGGGTGATGGCCACCAGGCCGCCGCGGTCGTCGAGCCCCATGACCTTCTCGCCGTTGACCCGGCTCACCAGCGTGCCGTCGGTGTCGAACTTGAACTGGCCGGCCCGCGTGTAAGTGGTCTTCCCGTTTGCGTCCTGCAGGGCAAACAGGCCCTGGCCGTCGACGGCCATGTCGAGATCGTTGCCGGTCTGGCGCAACTCGCCCTGCTTGAACGACAGCGATGTCCCGGCCGTGCTGAGGCCAAAGCCGACCTGGTCCTGGTTCTGGCCGGCGCTGCCGCCACCCAGATTGCCGCCGGTGTAGAACATGTCGGCGAACTGGAGGCTGGAGCTCTTGAAGCCCGGCGTGTTGATGTTGGCCGTGTTGTTGGCAATGACGCGCAGTCCGCGCGAGTAGCCCAGCAGTCCGGTCATTCCGACATAGATGGATTCAAGCATGGGTCATCATCCTTCGAGGTGTGAAGCTGCCGCGCTCAGCGCACCGCCGCGAGCTGGCTCAGCGAAATGTTTTCCAGCATGGCGCCTGCAGCCGTGCGAACAGTCAGCAGAGGCGCATCGCCCGAAAGCGAAAGCGCGCTCACCGTGCCGGTGATGGCGCCGGTCGGCGTGTTGACGTCGACGGTCTTGCCGATCAGCCCCACCGACTGCAGCGCGGCCTGGTTGGTGATCAGCGTCTCGATCTTGTTGTTGAGCTGCTGCGTCTGCTCCAGGCTCGTGAACTGCGCCATCTGCGCCATGAACTCCTGGTTGTCCATAGGCTTCAGGGGATCCTGGTAGGTGAGCTGGGTGAGCAGGATCTTGAGGAAATCCTCCATGCCCAGGCTGCTGGCCTGAAGGTTGGTTGCACTGGAACCGCTAATTGCATCGATGGCCATCACGCCTCCTTGGGGTCAATTGAATCGAACGTACTTGAATGGCTGTCACCCGGCATCGCGACGCCGTCGCGCCAGACCAGGCGGCCGTTGCACACCACCTGATGCAGGCGCTGGCCGCGTTCGCGCATGCCGCGCTCGAGGTCGGCCACGAGCCGCGGCAGCATCGAAACCAGCGTCTGGTCGTCCGCCCGCATGGCGATCCAGACCGCCTGCCCGCGCAGCCTCGTTTCTTCATGCAGGCGAAGCGGCGCAAGCAGGATCTCGGATGCCGGCTGGGGCGCCGCCGCGGCATCCGCGGCCTCGTCCTGGGAAGCAGCGGCTTCCGGCGCAGAAGCCGAGGCCGCAGGCGGGCCGAATCGTTCGAACGCTCGAACGTCGAGGCGCAATCTGCTTTCGGGCGTGGCTTCGAACTCGGACACGGGTTGCCGCTCCACGAGAGCCCTTGCCGCTGCGCCCGGCGCCGGAAGGCCCGCAATCGCTTCGCCCTTCAGCGACATCCAGGCGCTGCCATGCAGAGCCGGCCGCGAGGCGGCCGCCGATGTGCCGAGGGTTGGCGGCCGCGTTGTTTCCTGTGCGGGACCACGGCTTTCGCGGTGCTGTTCGCGGCCCTGGCCCCGGGGGCCTTGCTGTGGCCTCTGGTTGGCGGGGGCGGGGGCCGAGGCCTCCTGCGTGTCCGCGGCGCCCGGCTTGAACCAGCCAGCCAACTGGGCCCGTTCCATCTCGCGCTGCCATGCCAGCTGCCGCTGCGCCGCCTCATCGCCAGTGGCTGCCTGCGGCGTGTTGCGCCGCATCGGCGAAGCCATTGCGGATGCCACGGCAACGTTGTTGGAAGGAGTCATTCGCCTGCCCCGGCTGCGGCAGCCTGCGCGAATGCCGACCGTGCGAGCCAGTCGCGGTCCTGCTCGTTGCTGGCGCGCTGGCGCACTTCGTCCGCGTATTCGGTCAATGCATTCTCCTTGTGCCGGGTCAGCCCCTCGAGGCGCATCTGCTGCTCCAGGCACGCCCGGCGCAGCCGGTCGCGGGCAAGGCGCTGTTCCTCGCGCTGCGCGTCGAGCTGGGCCCATTGGCCGCGCAGCTGAGCCAGATATGCCAGGGTTCGCCTGTGGGCTGCGGGATCGAGGCGCTCGAGCAGCGCCTGGCCGACGGTTCGGGCCTGCTCGTCATGCGCCTTCAGCACCTGCGCCATCTGCGCCTCGGTGCCGGCCAGCACCTGCTGAGCCTGCGCGAGTTCCGCCATCGACTTGTCGAGCCGCCACTGCTGCCGCTGGCGAACAGGCTCGAGCGAATAGACAAAGCCGCGCACGTCGACGTCGCGCACCGCCGCAGAAGGAGCCGTGGTCCTGGCGCTCATGGTTTTCTGCCTTCGGCAGCCGGAGCCAGGATGGCGCGCAAGTCGTGGATCGATTCCATGCGGCCCGCACCACCGGCGCTTTGCCGCAACCATGCCTGGAGCCCGGGCTCGGTGTCGATCGCGCGGTCCAGTTCGGCATTGGCGCCTTTTTCGTAGGCACCGATGTCGATCATCTGGCGGTTGCGCTCCAGCACGGCCAGGTGCTGCATCGCCGCCACTGCCAGCGCGCGCTGGGCTTCATCCGCCAGTTCGGGCATGAGGCGGCTCACGCTCTTGAGCACGTCGATGGCCGGGTAGTGCCCGCGGTGCGCCAGTTGCCGCGACAGCACGATGTGCCCGTCGAGAATGGCGCGCAACGCATCCGAGACCGGCTCATTGAGGTCGTCGCCTTCGACCAGCACGGTAAGCAGTGCGGTGATCGAGCCGCCGCCTGGCGCCATGCCGCAGCGCTCGCAAAGCTCCGGCAGCTCGGCGAACACCGAGGGCGTGTAGCCGCGTGCAGTCGGCGGCTCGCCAGCCGAGAGTCCCACTTCGCGCCGCGCCATGGCAAAGCGGGTGATCGAGTCCATGGTGAGCAGCACGTTCTGGCCCTCGTCGCGAAAGTACTCCGCAATGGAGAGCGCCGCATAGGCCGCGCGCAGCCGGGCCAGCGCAGGTTGATCGGAGGTCGCCACCACGACGACCGAACGCGCGAGGCCTTCCGGTCCGAGCTGCTTCTCGATGAACTCGCGCACCTCCCGGCCGCGCTCGCCGATGAGCGCGATCACGTTGATGCCGCCGTTCCCGTGCGTGCCCCCCTGCGCCTTCACGTGACGCGCCAGCAGGCCCAGCAGAGTGCTCTTGCCGACGCCGCTTCCGGCAAAGATGCCGATGCGCTGGCCCTGCCCCAGCGTCAGGAGCCCGTCGATGGCCCGAATTCCTGTTTCCAGGATGCGCCGGATCGGCGGGCGCTGCATGGGGTTGATCGGCGCGGCCTTGAGCGGCCGGCGCTGGGTGGCAATTGGCTTGGGCAAGCCGTCGAGCGGTTCGCCAAAGCCGTCGATCACGCGGCCGAGCATGGCGGGGCCCACGCCTATTTGCGAATCGGCGCCGAGTGCATGCACTTCGCACCCTGCCGCAATGCCTTCCACCGGTCCATAGGGCATCAGCGTGACCCGGCCGGGCTTCAGGCCCACGACCTCGGCCAGCACACTGGCCGGCACCGCGCCGCCTTCTGCAGGGCCGCCGTGCGAGCGCACCATGATCCGGCACAGCTCGCCCACGGCGGCATCGGGCCCGAGCACATCGATGGCCAGGCCCTGCATCTCGCGCACCCAGCCGATGCGACGACGCAGATCGGTCTCCTGCAGAGCCTTGCGGCTGACAGCGAGCACGTTCATCTCAGGAGCCCTGCGAGCGCAGCGACGCGCGCGATTGAAGCAGCAGGTCCCGCAGCGCATGAAGCTGCGTTTCGAACCTGGCATCGAGTCCGCCTTCGGGCGACTGCAGCACGCATCCGCCCAGCGCGATGTCCGGGCTTGGAATCCATTGCACGTCCTCGCTGCCCCAGCCGGCGGACGGCGCATCGCCCTGCGCCTTCTGAAGCGCCGCGAGATCGTCGGGGTGCAGATGCACTGCCACCAGCCGGCGGCTGCGCAACCCGCTGACGGCATGCGCCAAGTGCGCCTGCACCACTTCGGGCGCTGCGGCGCGTTCGCCCAGCATCCGGCAGACGGCCTCGAAGCAGAGCGCCAGCATGTCGTCCTGCGCAGCAGCCAGGCGCGCTTCGATCTGCGGCGGCAGCGCGGCGATCAGGTTGTCCAGCATTTGAACGCGCGCCTGGTAAGCCGACTGGGCCTGCTGCTTCAGTTCCTGCGTGAGGCGATCGGCGTGCTCGCGCAGCTCCCGCTCTGCCTTCTCGGCTGTCTGCGTGGCCAGTTGCCGAGCCTCATCTGCGCTGCGTGCACGTCCCTCCGCGATGCCCTTGGCAAGCCCTTCTTCGTAGCCGCGCCGGGCTTCGTCGCCGGTTTGCACCACCACCGCGGCGGCATTGGCCTGGGCGAGCCCGTGCCCTGCAGCGGCCGCGCCCTCCTCTTGCGGTTTGCGCGCTGGCATCAGGTTGGGGGCCGGAGCCCGTACCTGCAACGGCTGGTGCACGTTCGGTCCGCGGCTGCGGGGCCGAGTCAGCGCAACCTGCCCCTGCATGACGACGTCGCGCAGCACCACGCTCGGCCGCGCAGGCGCGCCGGCGACGGGCTCGGCCGCCGAAGCCGGTGGCGGCGGATTCTTGTCGGTCACCTGCCGGCTCTCCAGTGTGCCCAGCGGCCGCGGAACAGCCGGTCGAACGAATGCTTCAGCTTTCGCCACGGCCTTCCCGAATGCCCGCGGGCGGCGGCGGGTCCACGCACCTGCGCTGCGACCGCTTCGATCAAGGCCGCGCGCATGGCTGGCGGCGTCGAGTCTTCGGCACTCATGGCCGACAAGGCGGCATCGACGCGCCGCCGCTGCGCCGGCTCCAACGCGGCCAACAGTTCCTCCCGCCACGGCCAATCGGCCAGATGCAGCCAGCGCGCGATCAGGCCGGGCGGCTCGGCGCGCAAGCACTCGACCAGCTCATGCACCTGCGGTCCCTGGAGTGCCAGGAGGATCGCTTCGTCCGACAGCGGCAGCGACTGCGTCGCACCTGCCGTGGCTTGCGCGATCAGCGTGGCGTCCCGCTCCATGCCCAGGGCCTCCAGTTCCGCCAGGAGCGCCAGCAGGCCTTCCCGCTCGGAAGGCGCCAAGGCATCGAGCATCCACGCCCGATCGACCGGCGCCATGGCGTGCAGCAGCAGCGCCGCATGGCGCGCGCCGCCGGTTTCGAGCAAGCCCGCGCCGTCTTCTCCGGTCAACGACGGACCGTGCCGGGAGATCATCAACTGGGTCTCCTTGTCCCGGGCTCCTGCATCCAGTCGCGCACCCGGCGCAGCGCCGCTGCGCGTTCGGCCTCCGAAAGCGGTACCGTTCCCTGAGACGTTCCGCGCCCCGCCGCACCACGCCGCCCGGCGCGAAGCAGCCAGATGGCCAGCATCGCAATCAGGGCGCCGCCCAGCAGCCATTGCACGGGTGTCGGACTGGATCTTTCGATGGAATTCGCTGGAACCGGTGCTTCGTCCGATGCTTCGGGCGCCAGGGCCGCATGCGATCCTGCGACCGCCCCAACGGCGGGGTCGGGCACCTGGATGGCGCCGCCGGCAAGTGATTGCACAACGATCGCGTCCCCTCGCTCGATTGACGCACCGGCTGCGGCGGCGATCACCTTGCGCAGCTGATCTTCCTGCGCCGGGTCCAGCGCCTTGCGCACCACGGCAACTACCTGGATGCGCCGGATCGACCCCGGCTGGCTGACCACCTGCTCGACGCGCCGGCCCACCGCATATTCGACGTCCCGCTGCGCACTGCCGCTGCGCGGTCCGCCAACGTCGCTGGCCCTGGCGTCAAGCGCCGCGCCGGCATCGCGCAGCACTTCCCGCTCGCGCACGACGACCCCGGTCGACTGCAGGCCCGAGCGCGTTGCCGCAGGCAGCACGTCTTCCGTGGTCGTGCGGATCTGGTCCATGTTCAGCGTCACGTCGACGCTCGCCAGTGCCTGTCCGGTGCCGAAGCTGCGATCGAGCACGGCCGCGACCTTGCGCGACAGGTATGCCTCGGTGTCGCGCTTCAGATCGAGCCGCGCGCTGCTCGTTTCGAGTTCGCCGCTGCTGCCTTCGGCCCTTGTGAGCGCCACGCCGTGGCTGTCCACAATGGTCACGTCCTGCGTGGCCATGCCCGGCACGGCCGCCGCCACAAGGCGCTGGACACCGGTCACCTGCTCGGCGCGCAGCGCCTGCCCTTGGCGCAGGGTCAGCGTGATCGATGCCTTGGCCTTCGACGTTGCCTGCTTGAACAAGCCCTGCTCGGGCAAGGCCAGCAGCACGCGCACCTCGCGCACTTGCGACAGCGACTGGATCGTGCGGGTGAGTTCGCCCTGCAGCGCGCGCTGGTAGTTGATCTTCTGCGCGAATTCGGTCATGCCGAAATCGGTGTTGTTGAACAACTCGAGACCGACCGTGCCCTGCAGCGGAAGCTCCTTGCCCATCAGCTTGATGCGGGTCGCGTGCACCGTGGCCTTGTCCACCAGGATGGAGGTGCCGCTGTCGCCCAGGCGGTAAGGAATCTTGAGCCGATCGAGTTCCGTGGTCATTGCCTGTGCGTCCTGCGGCTTCAGGTCCGCGAACAGCACCTGGTACTCGGTGTGGAATACCCACCATGCCGCGGCCGACATCGCCAGCACAATGGCGAGCACCCCGCCAACCAGGCCGATGCGCGCGCGCTGCGTCAATCCTTGCCAGAAGTTCATATCGGCATCTTCATGATGTCTTGGTAGGCCTCAAGCAGCCGGCTGCGCACCTGCATCATCACTTGGAAGGACACGCGGCTTTCCTCGAGATTGATCATGAGCTGGTGCAGGTTCTGCGCATCGCCGAGCGCGAGCTTCTGCAGGTCGACCTGGTTGGAGATGAGCTTGCTGTTCACCTGCGAGATGCCGTCCGACACCATCTGCCCGAAGGAATTGGCAACCGATTCGCCTGCGGGTCTCGAGGCGCCTGGCAACGCGCCCGGCACGGCTCCCGCGATCGGTTGCGACTGGGCCGCCGCCACCAGGGATTGCGCTTGCGCCGACAGTGAGGACAAGGCCTCGATGGGCAAGAAGGCCATTACGCGTTGCTCCCGATGTCGAGCGCCCTGAGCGCCAGCGTGCGCGTGGTGTTCATGGCCGAGACATTCGCCTCGTAGGCACGCGTCGCGCTCATCATGCTGACCATCTCGGTGGCCGTGTCGACCGCTGCGTATGCAACGTATCCGCGTTCGTTGGCCAGCGGATGCCCGGGTTCGTAGACCAGCCGCGGCGGCGCATTCGTCGGCACGATGCGCACGAGCGGGCTGCCTTGCGCGGCATCCGCCGCATCCAGCCCCTGGCTGACGAGCGCGCCGAATGCGGCGGCGCCCTCGCTTCCGGGCGTGCGGGCCTCGGCAACCACGCGCAGCGGTTGGAAACTGGTGCCGCCAACGCCCTGCACGGTGTTGGCGTTGGCCAGGTTGAGCGCCGCGACATCCACGCGGGCGCGTTCGATGTTCATGCCAATGGCGCTGATGGCAAAGGATTGGGTGTAGTCCATGGCTATTTCCTGCCGTCGCCGGCAGCCATTGAAAGAATTGCGAAGTGCCGGGAAAGGCCCTTGACCAGCGCCTGGTAGTGCACGGCGTTGCGTGCCATGTCCGCGGCTTCGGCGTCGAGCTGCACCTGAGCCGGAACGCCCAGCTCGTCCACGGCCGGTTCGATGCGGGCGCTGACCTGGCTGAGCGCGAATGCGTCGAGCCGGCCGGATTGCGCCAGGCCCCGTCGGGCGTCGGCGAGCTGGTCTTCGAAGCTCACGCGCTGGGGCACATAGCCAATGGCGTTTGCATTCGCGATATTGGTTGCGATTGCCTGCTGGCGCAGGCTCGCGGCATCCAGTGCCATTGCCAGCGCCGATCGGGTCACGGATTCGATTCCGTCTGTCATGCCTCGTCTCCTGATGCTTGATGAATGCTCACTGCACGACGAGTTCGCCATGCAGCGCGCCCGCGGCCTTGACGGCACGCAGAATGGAAATGACGTCGCGCGTGCTGGTCTTCATCCGGGCAAGCGACTGCACGAGATCGGAAACGGTGTTGCTCCCGGCCACGAAGCCGGTTCCGTTGGACTCTTCGACGTCGACGCGCGTGTTGGTGACGATGGCCGTGCGGATGTCCGGCCCGCCGTTCAAGATGTTGAAAGGTTGCGAGGCCGTGTTCTGGCTCGATATGGCAATCTTGATGTCGCCGTGCGAGATGGCCACCTTCGATATCCGCACGTCGCCGCCGGAAACCACCGTGCCGGTGCGTTCGTTGATCACAACCTTGGCCCGCCGATCGGGTTCGACCGTCACGTTCTCGATGCGCGTGAACAGGGTCACCAATTCATCGCGCTGCGCCGGTGGCACCGCAATCTCGATGCCCGAGGCATCGCGAGCCTTAGCCATGCCGCCGCCCAGCTGGGTGTTGATGGCTGCGGCAACCCGGCTCGCAGTGGTGTAGTCAGGCTCGGACAGGACGAAGGTCACGCTCTGGCGCTCATTGAGCATCTCGGCATTCAGGCCCACTTCCACCGTGGCGCCATTGGGAATCGAGCCGGCGGTGGGATGGTTCTTCTGAACCACGTTGCCATTGGCGTCGTAGCGGTAGCCCCCCACCGAAAGGCCGCCCTGTGCCAGCGCATAGACGCGGCCGTTGGCGCCCTTCAGTGCCGTGATCAGCAGGGTGCCACCCACCAGGCTGCGCGCGTCGCCGGCGGAACTCACGGTGACGTCGAGCGTGTCGCCCTCGCGGGCAAAGGTCGGCAACGCGGCGCTCACCATCACCACCGCGACGTTTCGGCTCTGCACGGCCTCCGGCGCAATCGTCAGGTTGAACTGCGACAACACGTTGGCCAGCGACTGGCGCGTGGTGCGGTTCGAGGGCGAGTCGCCCGTCCCGGCAAGGCCGGTCACGATGCCGGTGCCGAAAAGCGCGTTGTCGCGCCAGCCCTTGAGCTTGCCGAGGTCCTTCACGCGAACGGCGTCGGACGAGGCCGCGTGAGCCCCCGGCCAGCCAATGCCCAGCAGAACAACCACCAGCGCACTGCAAAGCAGGCGGAGCGGCGCCAAAGAAATCGTCGGGGTCATCACAGTCCCAGCCAGTCAAAGATCCGCCGCCATGCGCTGCGGCGTGCGCGGTCGGCCACATCGCCCTCGCCCACGTAGGTGATGCGGGCATCGGCGAGCCTCGTGGAGAGCACGACGTTTCCATCGGAAATGTCCTGCGGCCGCACACGGCCCTCCAGGTTGACCTTCTGCAGTTCATCGTTCACCGTGAGCAACTGCTCGCCGGCAACGCGCAGCTCGTTATTGGCCAGCACTTCCTTGACCGTCACGGTCAGTGTGGCCAGCAGCTTGTTGGCGCGCTGGGTGCGCCCGCCGCCGTCGAATTCACCCGTGACGCCAATGCCAAGCTGCCCCACGACCCTGTTGCCCGTCTGCGTGACCGAACCATTGATGTCATTGGCGCGCCGCGTGCCGGTGTTGGCACTGGTCGTGGCAGAAGAGTTCTCGAACACCTGGACGGTGAGCGAGTCGCCTACCCGGAACGCCTTGTTGTCCGCCGTCAGCGGGCGGAAGCTGTTCTCCTGGAAGAGGCTCTCGGCAACAGCCGGCGCCGTGCAGAGCAATACCGTGCCGCCAACCAGCGCTGCCAGGGCTGCGCGAAAGAAATGAAAGTGCCTGCTCGTCATGGCTGCACCTCGACCTGGCCGGGCCCGGTGACCCGCGCCAGCACCTCGCCGCTCGAGCCCGGAACCTTCACGCGAACGAGCTGGCCCGTCCGGCCATCCTGCAGAACCTCGACGCGGCTCTCGACCGATACGGCACCGCTGCCGGCCTGAAGATGCGCCCAGTTTCCACGCACCACTGCGGGCGTCGGCTCCAGGTGCGCGTTGGTCAGCACCTCGCCGGACTTCAGCGGCCTTCGCAAGCGCTGCCGGCCCGCGTCGAGTTCGGCACTGGAAGACACGGGCGTGCCGTGCCTGATGTTCGTGAGGTCGACGTCGCGCGACTCGGTGGCGCCACGGAGCAGTACTGCATCGACCTGGGCGCCGCTTCGCATGCTTTCGGTGGCAACCGGAAGCGGCGCCCAGGCATTGACTTCGAAGGTGACGGCGGTGGTGCGTACAAAACGGTCGTCCACCCAGGCGTCGACCCACACCAGCATGCGCCTCGATGGCTGCGACTGGCTGGCAAGCGGCCGCACGCGCAGCACCGGCACACCCGCAGGCAGGACCAGGTCCCGGGCCGAAGACACCGGCTGCACTTCGGCGCGCACGCTGCGCTGCGACAGCCAGCCGACAAGCACCGAGCGCGCAGCCTCGACCACGGTTTCGCCGGGCACTTCCTGCGCAGCGGTCTCGATGGAAGTCTCGCTCGCACCGCTCCAACGGATGCCGGGGGTGCCATCCACAAACTGCAGGCCGCTTCGGGCCTCGACCCAGCGCGCAACGGTGTCGCGGTCAAGCGTGACCGGCGACCCCGCCCGCGGGGCCGTTCCGATGGGCAGCGCCATCAGGCGGCGCAGCGTCGGCAGGTCGCGCGCTGTAAGAAACGCGATGTCGCCCAGCCGCACGCTCGCGCGTTCGACGCGCACCAACGGCCGCAGCTCGATGGAGACCGACGGATCGCTTGCGGACCCGGCGACGGCCAGCGTCGACATCACGGCCGCCCCCAGAACCGAGACGACCCGGCCCTGCCAACTACTTGCGAAGGCCATTGATCATCCCCAGCATCTCGTCCGACGCCTGCATGACCTTCACATTGGCCTCGTACACGCGCTGGGCCACCATCAGGTTGACCATTTCTTCCGTCAGCTTGACGTTCGAGCCTTCGAGAAAGCCCTGCGCGAAGCTGCCCATGCCGTCTTCCGAAGCCTTTGCGGCAATCGCTTCTCCCGAGCCTGTGCTCGATCGATAGAGGTTGTCGCCCTGGGGCAGCAACGCCGTCGGGCTCGTGAAGCGCACGAGGTCGAGCTGGCCCACCTCGATGGGTGTGCTCTGCCCGCCCACCTGCACGCGCACGCGGCCGTCGCCGTCGATCTGCATGTTCTGGGCATTGTCCGGGATGGCGACGTTGGACTTCAGGGGAAACCCGCCGGAGGTGGCAAGCAGCCCGTCCCGGTTGATCCTGAAGGTGCCGCCGCGCGTGAAGGTGCTCGACCCGTCGGGCATGGACACCTCCAGAAAACCTTCGCCTTGAATGGCGACATCGAATGCCGACTCCGTCTTCTTCAGGTCGCCCATGTCGAAGAGCTTCGACACCGATGCGATGCCGACACCTGCTCCCAGGCGGCTCTCGGCCCCCAGGATGCCGGCTTCTTCCTGCGCCTGCGCAAGGCGGCCCGCCTCGCGAACCATCAGGTCGGAAAAACCGACCTTGCTCTTCTTGAACCCGGTCGTGTTGACGTTCGCCAGGTTGTTGGCAATGGTGTCGACGTTGAGTTGCTGGGCCTGCATCCCGGTCGCGCTGATGTAGAGGGCATCGAACATGGTTGTATTCCGTTGAAGATTGAAGAGGGCTCGCGGCGGCTTTCTACGAGAGCTCGCCGAGCTTGCGCACCGCCCCGCCGATCATTTCGTCGTAGCCCAGCGCCACACGCTGCATCGATTCGAAATGCCGCATCGACTGGATCAGCTGCGCCATTTCCTGCATGGAGCTCACGTTGGAGTTCTCGACGAACCCCTGGCGAAGCTGAACCTCGGCCTCTGCCACTTGCACGGGCTGCTGCTCCGTGCGCATCAGTCCGCCGCCCATGCGCTGGAAGTCGTCGGTGTTCTCGAAACGAACCACCTTGAGCTGCCCGACAGGCGTTGGCTCGGCCCCGCCGCCGGACTTGCTTTCGAACACCTGGCCGCTGGCATCGATGACGGGGTTGGGACGAGTCAGCACGATCTCCCCGCCCACCCCCATGACGGGATGACCCTGTGCGGTGACAAGACGGCCGCGCGCATCGAGCTGCCAGCTGCCCTGCCGCGTATAGGCCAGGCCGGCGTCGGTCGAAACTTCGAAGAACCCTGCTGCGGTCAGTGCCACGTCCAGGCTCTGGCCCGTCGACTTGAGGCTGCCCGGCCGGACATCGGTCTGGACCAGCAAGGTGCCCGCTGCGGGAGAGCCTGCCGCTCTTGCGTTCGAGGTGCTCGCACGGGCATCGCGCAACGCATCCGAAAACGCCCCCGCCCCCACCGGCAGCGAGCTGGCAACCTCGCGCTTGTAGCCCGGCGTGGTGGCGTTGGCCATGTTCATGCTGATGCGCTCCAGGCGCGCCATGTCCTGCTGCATGCTGTTCAAGCTGATGGCGAGTACTTCGCTCATGGATTTGCCTCCTGGTGTCTCAAAGTTGGACGATGCTGAAAGACTTGAGCTCGATGGTGTGGGGAACCTCCGCCATCGACAGCACCCGCAGGTGCGGCATCACGCGCTCCGACAGCGCCCGCACATGGCGGCGCAGTTCGGGCGCGCACAGCAGTACCGGCAGGAGATTGCTCTTCATCATCCGTTCGGCCTGCTGGATCAGGCGCTTCATCAGCTGCTCGGACATGCGCGGGTCGAGAACGAAAGGCTGCGCCCCGCCCGCCTCGGTAGCCGCGTGGATGCTTTGCAGGAACTGGCTTTCCACCGCCGGATCGAGCGTGAGCACCTGCAGCGAGGCCGAGTCGCCCAGCAGGCCTTGGCAGATGGCATGGCCGAGCCGCTGGCGCACGATCTCCGTGAGCTGGTTGGCGTCGCGGGTGGTGCGGCCGGCGTCGGCAAGGGTTTCCAGAATCGCTTCGATGTGCCGGATCGACACCTTCTCCCGCAGCAGGTTCTGCAGCACCTTCTGTACATCGCTGGAAGAAAGCACCGTCGGGATCAGCTCTTCGACAAGGCCGGGCTGGCTCTGCCGCACGCGCGCCAGCAATCGGTCGACCTCAGCCCGCGTCAGCAGCGCGGCCGATTCGCGCCGGAGCATTTCGGTGAGATGCGTCATGAACACCGTGGGCGCATCCACCAGCGTGTACCTCGCCTGGCTGGCAGCGCCGCGCTGGCTTTCTTCGATCCACAGTGCCGGCAACCCATAGGTCGGATCGCGCGTGGGCTCGCCGGGCACCGACTTGGTGTCGCCCGCCGGATGAATCGCAAGCAGCCGGTCCGCGCGTGCCTCGCCCTTGCCCACGATCACGCCGTCCAGGTGGATTTCATACCGATCGGCGGACAGGCGCGCCGAGTCCTTGAAGCGCACGCGCGGCAGCACCAGGCCGAACTCCTGCGCATGCTGCTTGCGGAAGGCGGCAACCCGCTCCATGAACACGCTGCCCGGCTGGTTGACCACGGGCACCCAGTTGCTTCCCAGATGGACTTCGATGGGCTCGACCTGCATCTGCGCATAGGGATCGTCGCTCGCCTGCGCCGCCGAGCCGTCTGCGCCCTGCTGCGGGCCTTCCGTGCCGTCAGCCGTGGCTGACGCGGGGTTCGATTCGTTTTTTACCTTGGCGGCCCGATAGAGCATCGTTGCAGCCAGCAGAAAGCACATGGCGAGCACGAGCGTCGGCAAGACCGGGATGCCGGGCAGAAGAAGCAATCCTCCGAGAGCCATGGCAACCAGAAGCAGCGTCTTGGGGAACGAGCTCACCTGCCGCAGCGCCTCGCGGCTCAGATTGACGTCGGAAGACGAGCGCGTCACGATGATGCCGGTACCCACCGCAATCACGAGCGCGGGCACCTGGGTCACGATGCCGTCGCCAATGGTCAGCAAGGTGTAGGTCTGCAGCGCCTGCCCCCACGGCATGCCGTGCTGCATGACGCCAATCACCAGCCCGCCAATGATGTTGATCAGCAAAATGATGATGCCGGCAATGGCGTCGCCCTTCACGAACTTGCTCGCACCGTCCATGGCGCCGTAGAAGCCGGCTTCCTTTTCGATGTTCTTGCGCCGTCTCTGGGCCTCGGCCTGGTCGATGAAGCCCATGTTCAGATCGGCGTCGATGCTCATCTGCTGGCCGGGCATGCTGTCGAGCGTGAAGCGCGCCGCCACCTCGGAAACCCGTTGCGCGCCGCTGGTGACCACCACGTACTGCACCACGATGAGAATCAGGAACACGATCAGGCCGATGACATAGTTGCCACCCACCACGAACGCTCCAATGGCACCGATCACCCGGCCCGCGTCGCCATCGGAAAGAATGAGGCGCGTAGCCGCCACGTTCAGCGACAGCCGGAACAAGGTTGCGATCAGGAGCAGCGAAGGGAACGTCGAAAACTCCACCGGCCGCGCCATGTAGAAGGTCAGCAGCAGGACCAGGAAGGCGAAGCCGAAGTTGCTCAGGATCAGAAAGTCGAGCAGGCCGCTGGGAATGGGCGCAAAAAGCACCACCAGCACGCCAAGCACCAGCAGCACCAGCGCAATGTCGCTGTGCTTGCCAAGAACGCGTCCAAGCGAGTTCATGCGCTGCCCTTCGCGGCCGTACTGCGGCCAAGCCGCTGTTCACGCATGGCAAACACCCACACGATGATGCGTGCCACCTGCGCATAGAGTTCAGGGGGCACCGAGTGATCGACCGGCAGTTCCTTGTAGAGGCGGCGAGCCAGCGGAGGGTTTTGAACCACCGGAATGCGATGGCGCGCAGCAATCTCGCGCATGGCGGCCGCCATGTGCCCAGCCCCCTTTGCCAGCAGCTGAGGCGACGCCATGCGGCCGTGCTCGTACTTGAGCGCCACCGCAAGGTGGGTAGGGTTGGTGATCAGTACGTCCGCATTGCGTGTCTGGCGCAACGCAAGGCTTCGCTTCAGCGTCTCGCGCCGCAATTCGCGCAGCCGGGCACGAATGCGGGGGTCTCCTTCGCGGTGCTTGGCCTCGTCCTTGAGTTCGCGCTGGCTCATCCGCATCTTCTTTGCGAACTCGCGCCGGGTGTACATCAGGTCCAGCAGCGCAATGAGCGTGAGCACCAGCGCCATCTTCAGCCCGACGCTTGCAAGATCGTCCAGCAGCGTGCGCAGATAGCCCACGGCCGAAAGAGAGGCCAGCGCATAGAACTGGTCGGCCAGGGCCTCGAGCGCGAGAAAGGCAACCAGTCCCAGCAGGGCCAGCTTGACGATGGCGCGCGCCGTGTCGAACAGCACGCGCATGGAAAACAGCTTCTTGAGCCCGTTGACCGGATTGACTCGATTGAAGTCGATCTTCACGGGCTCGAACGAAAGTATCGGCCCCGTCTGCATCATGTTGCCGACGATCGCGGCCAGCATGATGGCCGCGAAGAACGGTGCTGCGAGCATCAATGCGGAGCGCAAGGCGCGCTCGATCAGCGGCCAGAGCCCCACGCCCGAGGGATCCATGCGGCCCGCGTGAATCAGAAGCGCCTGGTCGAAACGGAATTGGCTTGCCACGGTGCCAAAACCGCGCCAGGTCAGGTAGACCACGGCAACTCCGAACACCAGTGCAGCCACCACGTCCGTGCTTTTTGCGGCCTGCCCACGCTCACGCGCACGCTGAAGCTTGTAGGGCGTGGCCGCTTCATTGCGGTCGAGGTCCTGCTCCGCCATCAGCGCCTCTGCTCCGTCGGCGCCGGCGCGGCAACGAAGATGCCGTCCCATGTCGACGCAATGCCCGCATAGGCACGCGTCATGACAGTGCCAATACCCGCAAACCAGAATGAAAGTGCGACCAGGCCCACCAGGATCTTCACGGGAATGCCCATGGTGAACATGTTCATCTGCGGCAGATTGCGCCCCACCACGCCCAGGGCGAACTCGACGAGCAAGATGCAGAACACCACCGGCGCCGCCAGCGCAAAGCCCAGGCTGAAGAGCCCCGCAGCCTGCTTCAGCACCGGGGCCACTGCATGCCCGACGGACCACGACGCGCCCACCGGGAAGCGCTCCACGCTATAGCTGAGGCCTCGCAGCAGCGCGTGATGCCCGTTGAGAAGAAAGAACACCAGCACGGCAAGGTAGTTGAATGCCGATGTCAGCACCGGAATGGGGCGCTGCGTCACCGGATCAATGACTTGCGCAATGCCGAAGCCCAGTTGAACGTCCAGCAACTGCCCCGCTATGGAAAACGCGCCAAAGGCCAGCAGGATCCCGAGGCCGAGCGTGGCACCCAGCGCCAGTTCAGCAATTGCGG
>Ga0307408_100001101_pt1 | contig 20613 bp, 17 predicted proteins | sample 322Cmetagenome_FD_202116 | JGI IMG/M metagenome (GOLD analysis project Ga0307408, IMG submission 202116) | Maize rhizosphere microbial communities from greenhouse at UC Davis, California, United States - 322HYB-C-3 | ecosystem: Host-associated > Plants > Roots > Rhizosphere > Soil | place... | reverse complement strand
GCCTGCAAGGAAATCGCCGACTGGGTCGACCACCAGGGCGGACACCCCGCCGCAGTGCGCATCCGCGACCGACTCAATGACATCGAAAAAGATGCCCCTTCGATCCAGAGCGCCTTGTCTTCCCTCAGGCCTGCGGAACGCCCACTGCCAAAGTTTCGCTGATGCGCCACACCGGTTCCCCCTGAACTCCACCGGTTGAAACCCGATGGAACAACGGCATTCCTTTGCCCCTCGATATTGATAGGTATCGATGCAACAGCCGTCAAAAGGGAGAACCACCATGAATGCCAGAGTCCTGCTGCTCATCGCCTGCGCCTGCCCCGCCACCGTCATGGCGCAAGGGTGTGAGGTCGTTAGCCGATCCCAAAGCCAGGCAGTCCCGGAAATCGAAACCCGTAGTTGTTACGAGTACAAGGGCGTGCCTTCGCAAGCCATTGGCTGGTCGTGCAGCAACGAAAGCAAGGGTACGTTGAGCACCGAAAAGAAACCCGTCGAGCGTTGCGCCGAGGGCTATGTGGCCACCTGCCAAGCCAGGTTGACCCAAGAAGCCCTGGCCAACCCACACTCCACCAGCAAGGACCCAAGCGCCGGTTCGGCGAATATCCCGGACAACGCGCAGGTCACCTGGTATTACTACGACGCGCAAAAGCTCCAGCAAGCCCGGAAGGACTGCGAGACCACCGGCGGCCAATGGAAAAACCGCTGACCGGGTGGCTCGCTTCGCCTGCGTCAGCCCTTGCTGTGCTCCGGCGATGAAGGCGGATTCTTGACACCTCGCGGCCCGGCCACTCCCCAGATGATCAAGCCCACTACAGGCAAGATGATCAGAAGCAGTGCCCAGCCTGCCTTGGTGCCTGCCGCCTTGTCGCTCCGAAAGACGCTGACGATTGCCCAAAGATCCACAAGCAACAGCAACACCGCGACGGCAATCCAGAAATAACTGGCTAGTTCAGACATGGCCTTAATCCTCTTGTCAGTCTATGGATTAGGCATGGCCGCCGTAGGTCCGTTCAAAGAATCTGCCCTGCTGATTGCGGTGACGATCGTGCAGCTACAAGCGCTCGTTCAGGTAGTCGACCCATTGCTCATAGGCCTCATGTTGACGCCGAACCGCCTCATCCCAGGCGGTCCCGGACATTTGATGGATACAGATCAGCGCCATCATTTCCGACGTCGCTGCATCGAGCTCGACCAAGAGCTCATGGGATTTGACTTTGAAATCTTCAACGGTGGTCATCTCTCCTCGCTCCCCCACGACGGGGCCGGCCAGTCCACCCAACATTGATGCGTTTTTTCGGCGCTGATTCATTTTTGGCGATGATCGGTCATTGGCGCAGCCTATCCTCCCTGTCCCCCGAACCGTTCGCGAAATAAACGCAGCCTTTTCCCTTGGGCCGCGTTCCTAGGGTCATGGGGTAACAAAATCTTTGTTGAACACTTGAATCGAGCAAGGCTCAAATATTGCAGTAATATTGCAATTTAATGACAGTCTAGGTTGGACGAGGCATGAAAATTCGAGCGACCGTCATCTGTGAAGAAGATCGCCACATCCTGCTGGTGCGTAAACCCAAGCGTCGCTGGGCCCTGCCCGGTGGCACCGTCGAGCGCGGCGAGACCCATGCCGATGCCGCACTCAGGGAGCTGGCGGAAGAAACCGGGCTGAGCGCCGAAAACCTGCTTTACCTGATGCAGTTCAATGAAGGCGGCACCGAACATCACGTGTTCGAAGCTTCAGTCAACGACTCGACAGCGGCCAGGCCACAGAACGAAATCAGCGACTGCGTGTGGCACCCGCTGGAGGCCATCGCCCAGCTGCAGATGAAAAAAGGAATGCGGGAGATACTTGAGGCGTTTCGACGCAGGCTATAGACGTCGTAAAGCACCTTCAGTCATTGCGGACCATCGCCCAATTGCGGACCAGAAACAAACAAGGGTTTGCATCAGCTTTCGCCCGCAAACCCTTGATTTTAGATGGTGCCCGAAGCCGGAATCGAACCGGCACGCCCTTACGAGCGGGGGATTTTAAGTCCCATGCGTCTACCAGTTTCGCCATTCGGGCGGTAGCGCGGTAAAGCCGCATGAAACTGGCAAATAGTATCTGACAGGCTCGCGGCGGGTACAACAGAGGGGGAAATATATACATCCATCCCCGGTGAAGCAAGGTCGCCATTGCCCTTTTCAAGACAAAACCTTTCATTGCTCCGCAAATAAAAAAGCTCTGTAGATCATGGATCTACAGAGCTTTTTAAAAGTGGAGGCCGAAGTCGGAATCGAACCGGCGTAGGTGGATTTGCAATCCACTGCATAACCATTTTGCTATTCGGCCTCAATACGCCCAATGCGATGAAACCACATCAGACGGATAGGAACTTATCCGGATACAGCCGCCAATAGCGAGCTATCTCCTTGAAAACATTGAAGTTTTTTACGCCTCGATGCATTCGATGGGCGCAATTATGTACTCATTTGCCTAGGCTGACAACCCCTTGATTTCAAAAAAAATTTGCCTAGCAATCAACCTGATGGCTGTTTTTCCTGGCAACGCAACAAGCCAAAACCAGTCCCCTGTCCAGCTCATCGGCAAACCACCGACCCCAACGGAACAACCGCCTTTTACCTTGGTTCATCCCTTATGTCGTCCCTGGATCAGTAAGGAGAACCATCATGACTGAACGCCCAAAACTGGTGGCGAGCCGAGCTCCGGTACCCACGCCTTCCCACCCTAATCTCGGCACGCCGGAGCGACTGGTGTCGCTGGCGGCCGGCTCATTGCTGATTGCCAACGGTCTTCGCCAGGGAGGACTCAAGGGCTTGCCGCAATTGCTGCTGGGTGCGTGCGCCACCTGGCGCGCCTATTCCGGCACCTGCAGGATCAAGCGGGCCATGACCCACAGCCCCTTCGAGCAGACGTTCGAGCAGGATCGCGATTGGGACGGCAGCAAGGTGATTTCCCGCAGTATCACGATTGGCAAGCCCAGGGAGGCGGTGTATGCGTTCTGCAGCGATCCGGCCAATCTTGGCGCGCTGATGCCGTGGATCGACACCATCGAGCAGACCGGCGAACGGACCTATCGCTGGGTCGCCCATGGCCCGATGGACAAGACGCTGCATTGTGACCTCGAACAGTGCGAGCCCAAGGAAGGCCGCAAGCTGCATTGGATCGCCGGCCCGGACAGACGCTTCAAGCACGACATCCAGATGCATTTCAGCGATGCGCCGGCCGGTCGTGGCACGCAGGTCAAAGTCATCGTGGCATGCCAGACGCCCCTCGGCGCGGCCGGCTATGCACTCGCCGCCGCCATCTCGCGGTTCTCCGATAAAGCCCTGTTGAACGTGTTGCGCAGCATAAAACAGCAGTTGGAAACGGGTGAAATCAGCACCAACAAGATGCGCGATCCGCAGACCAAGGATTTCCTCTTCGTACATCCGGCCTCCAGCGCGACGCGAGCACCGGCCAATGACTCACCCACTGACAAATCCGAACTCAATGGAGGTACCGTCTGATGCGCGCACTGACTTGGCAAGGCCCCAACAAGCTACAAGTCGAGACCGTCGACGATCCGTCCATTCTCAACCCCCGCGATGCCATCGTGCGGGTGATCCTGTCCTCGGTGTGCGGCTCGGATTTGCATTTGTTGGGCGGCTACGTGCCGACCATGCAGGCCGGCGACATCATCGGGCATGAATTCATGGGCGAAGTGGTGGAAACCGGCTCGGCTGTCACGCAAATAAAGAAAGGCGACCGGGTTGTCACAGTCCCGATCGTCGGCTGCGGCGAATGCGAGCACTGTCAACGCTCGGACTTTTCCTGCTGCGACAATTCCAATCCAAACCCCACCGCAACGGACATTGCCTACGGCCAGCCGGCTTGCGGCATCATCGGCTACAGCCATGCGTTCGGCGGTTATGCCGGCAGCCACGCCACTTATATCCGGGTACCTTTCGCCGACGTCAACCTGTTCACCATTCCGGAGGGCGTCAGCGACGAACAAGCCGTGTTCGTCTCCGACGCGGTGCCCACGGGCTTTTTCGCAGCCGATAACGCGGACATCCAGCCCGGCGATACGGTCGCGGTCTGGGGGTGCGGCGGAGTCGGGTTGATGGCGATGTCCAGCGCCTATCTGTTGGGCGCCGAACGGGTGATCGCCATCGACCGCTTCCCCGATCGCTTGCGCCTGGCCGAGGAAAAGGCCGGCGCCATCGCCCTGAACTACGAGACCACGGACATACACGCCGCCCTCCTGGAACTGACCGGCGGCCGAGGTCCGGATCGCTGCATCGATTGCGTCGGCATGGAAGCCCACGGCACCGAAGTCGATTATTTCTACGACAAGACCAAGCAGATGCTGCGCCTGCACACCGAGCGCGGGACGGTGTTGCGCCAGTCAATCCGCGCCTGCCGCAAGGGTGGGACAGTGTCGGTGGTCGGGGTGTATGGCGGCTTGCTGGACAAATTCCCGATGGGGGCGATCGTCAACAAGGCACTGACCCTGCGCTCCGGCCAGCAACCGGGGCAGCGTTATGTGAAGCGGCTGTTCGAGCACATCCAGAAGGGCGAACTGGACCCCTCCTATCTCCTGACTCACCCCATGGGCCTGGAACAATCGGTGGAGGGTTACGCAATGTTCAAGGAAAAACGCCAGGATTGTTTGCGAGCAGTTTTTCGGCCGGAGTGAGGATCGGCCCCATGGAGAGAGCTTGTTCCCGCAGGGCTGCGATCTTTTGCGGATGGCGGTACCCCGTGTGAAAGATCAAAAGATCGCAGCCTCGCTTCGCTCGGCAGCTCCTACACAGAGCCCAGCGGGAGCAAGCTCCCTCGCCACGGAGTTAGCGGCATCTCACCGGAGAGTCGCGGCCCAGCGCCATTATCGGTAACATACCGGCCTTTCCCGCAGCCCTTCTGCGCCCTGCCGAATAAGCCCATTCCATGCCTTTTGAACTCAGCGTTGACCTCTCCACCCTCGCTATCCTGGCCGTCGTGGCGTTCATCGCCGGCTTCATCGACGCCATCGCCGGCGGTGGGGGCCTGCTTACCACGCCTGCCCTGCTGACCGCGGGCTTGCCACCGCACCTGGTGCTGGGCACCAACAAGCTCAGCTCGACCTTTGGTTCGGCCACGGCCAGCTTCACGTTCTACAGGCGCAAGCTGTTTCATCCGCGGCGGTGGACCCACGCCCTCGTCGGCACGCTGGTCGGTGCCTTGGCCGGCGCCGTCGTCGCCCATTACCTGCCCGCCGAGTGGCTGAACAAGATGCTGCCGGTGATCGTCTTTGCCTGCGGCCTGTACCTGCTGTTCGGCGGCACGCCCAAGGCACCGCTGGACAGCAACGCACCGATCAAGAAGACCTGGCAGTCGCCGCAAGGCTTCACCCTCGGTTTCTATGACGGCGTGGCCGGCCCCGGCACGGGCGCGTTCTGGACCGTCAGCAGCCTGCTGCTCTATCCCATCGACCTGGTCAAGGCCAGCGGCGTGGCCCGCAGCATGAACTTCGTCAGCAACATCGCAGCCCTGTCGGTGTTCATCTTCTCGGGTCAGGTGGATTGGATCATCGGGCTGAGCATGGGCCTGTCGGTGATGGTCGGCGCATTCTTCGGCGCGCGCACCGCCATCAGCGGCGGCGCGAAGTTCATCCGGCCGGTGTTCATCACCGTGGTACTGGCCCTGACCGTGCGCCTAGCCTGGCAACACTGGTTCAGCATGGCCTAAGCGGCGGGCCACATAGAGATCGATCAGGTAGCGGGCAATCGAGCGCGACGCCGGCAATGGCGGCAGGTCATGGATGTTGAACCATTGTGCGTCCTCGATTTCGTCCTCCTGGGGCACGATCTCGCCGCTAGCGTATTCGGCGTGGAAGCCCAGCATCATCGAATGGGGAAACGGCCAGCACTGGCTGCCCACGTACTGGATGTTTTTCACGTCGATGCTGACCTCCTCGCGGACCTCGCGAACAAGGCAATCCTCCGCCGACTCACCCGGCTCGGCAAAGCCCGCCAAGGTGCTGTAGACCCCTGTGACAAACCGGGGGGAACGGGCCAACAAGACTTCGTCGCCACGGGTGATCAGCACGATCATGCTCGGCGATATCCGTGGGTAATGCCGCAAGTCGCATGCCTGGCAATACATCGCCCGCTCTCGCGGCACCTGGCTCATGCGCTGGCCGCAGCTGCCGCAAAAGCGATGCTCCCGGGCCCAGGTGCCGATCTGCGCGGCATAACCCAACACCTTGAACAGCGTGTGGTCATCTTCGAGCATGAAGGCCCGCAGGCCTTTCCAGTTGCAGCCGGGAATGTCCAAGGCGCTGTGCAGTTCCAGCAAGTGGACCGGCTCGCCATCGAGATGGCCGATGCCGTGCTCGGCAAGGATCGACAAGTCCTGGCGCTTGAGCCAGTCGCGAGGAAACAGCGCGCCGTTGTCGTCGTACAGGAAACCTTCCGGGCTGCGGGCCACGGCCCAGCCGCCGGGTTTATCTGTATCGAGTACTGCGGTGGTCCAGCGTGAAATCATGATCGGTCAGTCCAGAAATTCGGGTTTCTGTTTGCTCATATGGGCGGCCATGGCCACGCGCAGGTCATTGGATTGCAACATGGCGGCGTTCCACGTGGCGACGTATTCCAGCCCGTCGTCGATGCGGTGGTCGCGCATGTAGCTGATCATTTCCTTGGTGCCGGTGACGGCGATCGGCGACTTGGCGGCGATTTCCCGGGCAATGCCCATGACGCCGTCGAGCAGGCTGGCTGTGTCACCATAGACACGATTGACCAGGCCAATGCTGCGCGCTTCGTCGGCACCGAAGGTGCGCCCCGTATAAGCGAGTTCACGCAGCATGCCGTCCCCGATGATCCGGGGCAAGCGTTGCAATGTGCCAACATCGGCCGCCATGCCGATGTCGATTTCCTTGATGGAGAACTGCGCGTCCTCGGCGGCGTAGCGCATGTCACAGGCGGAAATCAGGTCGATGGCGCCGCCCAGGCAATAGCCTTGGACCGCCGCGAGTACCGGCTTGCGGCAGTTGTCCACGGCATTGAACGAGGCTTGCAACTGCAGGATCTTGCGCCGCAGCACGCGGGCGTTACGGCCCACATCCTTGCCCAGTTCGTTAGCGACGCCGGCCAGCATCATCAGGTCGATGCCCGAAGAAAAATGCTTGCCAGCGCCGCTCAAGACCACCACCCGCACTTCGTCGGTATCGTCGATCCATTGGAAGATATCGACGATCTCGCTCCAGAACGCAGCGTTCATCGCGTTGATCTTGTCCGGTCGATTGATCTGCACATGGGCGATGTTGTCCGCAAGTTCGACATTGAACGCTTGGTATTGCGACATGGCAGTATCCTTTTGACCGGCTGGAAGAGGCCTGAACTATAACAAGCGATCACGACAGGACGTAGGCAGTGCATCGGCCAAAAGCGGGACTTTGCGCGGGATGTTCAGGAGATCTCTGTGGCGAGGGGATTTATCCCCTCGCCACAAAAGCTTGGCGCAATTGTTACCTACCCTCCGCCTCCAACTGCCCATCCCAACCACCGCCCAGCGCCGCAATCAACTGCACACTCGCAATCAACCGACTCTGTTGCAGGCTCAGCACGCTGCGCTCGTTGCTCAGGGCGGTGGCCTGGACGGTCACCACGTCGAGGTAGCCGATCAGCCCTGCCCTGTACTGGTTTTGCGTCAGGCGCAGGGACTCGCGGGCGGCGTCGAGGGCTTCCTGGCGCACGCGGGCTTCGTCTTCGAGCACCTTGAGCTGGATCATGTAGTTCTCGACTTCACGAAAGCCGTCGAGCACGGTCTGGCGATAGGTGGCGACGGTCTGGTCATAGGCTGCCACGCTGCGGTCGACCTCCGCAGAACGCTGGCCGCCGTCGAACAAGGTCATCGCCAGTTGCGGGCCGACTGACCAGAAGCGGTTCGGCACGCTTACCCAATTATCGTAGGTACTGCTGCTGTAGCCGCCGCTCAGGCTCAGGGTCAGGTCCGGGTAGTAAGCGGCCTTCGCCACGCCGATGTTGGCGTTGGCCGCCATGACCGAGCGCTCAGCCGAGGCGATGTCCGGGCGCCGTTCGAGCAATTGCGACGGCAGTGCCACTGGCACTTGCGGCAGTGCCGGGATGTCCTGGGTTTCGGCCAGGCTGAACTCGGCGGGCGGCAGGCCGATCAGCACGGCGATAGCGTTCTCGAACTGCGCCCGCTGCCAGATCAGGTCAATCAGGTCGCCCTGGGTGGTCTTGAGCTGATTCTGCGCCTGGGCCACCGCATCCTTGCCGGACACCCCGGCGCGGTACTGGTTTTCGGTCATTTTCAGCGAGCGTTGATAGTTGTCGACGGTGGTCTGCAACAGGCGCTTCTGCTGATCGATTACCCGCAACTGCAGGTAGTTCTGCACCAGTTCCGATTGCTGGCTCAAACGCATTGCGGCCAGGTCGGCAAAGCTGGCCTGGGCGCTGGCTTCGTCGGCTTCCAGGGTGCGGCGCAACTTGCCCCATACGTCCGCTTCCCAGCTCACGCCAGCTTGGGCGTTGTAAGTGTCGCGAATGCCGCTGGAGGAACTGCTCAGGCTCGAACTGCTGCTGCCGGTGCCCTGGCTGGAACGGGTCTTGCCGACCGTAAGATCGACCGTTGGAAAGAATGCCCCGCGAGCACTGCGCGCCAAGGCCTGGGCCTGACGGTACTGGGCTTCGGCCTGGGCCACGGTCTGGTTGGAACCGTTGAGTTTTTCCACCAGTTCGTTGAGGCGAGTGTCAGCGTATAGCTCCCACCAGGCGCCACGGGCCAGGGCGTCGCTGGGGTTGGCCTGGCGCCAGCCCTGGGCCTCCTTGTATTGCGCCGGCGCAGCGGCCGCGGGACGTTGGTAATCCGGACCGATCGCGCAGGCACTGAGCAGCGCCACGCACAGCGCCAGGCTCAATACTCGCGAGCCACGGGCGGTTGCCAGCGGTGCGGCAAGGTTGAAAAGCGAACGGTCGGTCATAGCGGAGTTTCCAGGGCAGCATCAGTGCGCACTCCACGCCAGCGGTTGAAACGATGGCGCAGGTTGTCGAGGTAGAGGTAGACCACGGGGGTGGTGTAAAGCGTCAGGACCTGGCTGAACACCAGCCCGCCGATGATGGTCAGGCCCAGTGGCTGGCGCATTTCCGAGCCTTCGGCGCCGCCGAGCAACAGCGGCAAGGCGCCGAGGATCGCCGCCAGCGTGGTCATCAGGATCGGCCGCAGCCGCAACAGGCACGCGCTGCGGATTGACTCGAGCGGCGTCTGGCCAGCGCGTTCCAATTGCAGGGCGAGGTCGATCATCAGGATGGCGTTTTTCTTCACCACGCCGATCAACAGGAACAGCCCCAGCAACGAGATCAGGCTGAACTCGCTGCCCAGCACGTAGATCGACAGCAACGCGCCCACCCCGGCCGAGGGCAAGGTCGACAGGATGGTCAGTGGGTGGATGTAGCTTTCGTACAGCACACCCAGCACCAGGTACACCGCCAGCAACGCCCCGAGGATCATGAACGGCTGGCTTTTCTGGGTGGCGGCGAACGCATCGGCGGTACCGGCCATTTTCGCGATGACATCCTCGGGCATGCCAAGCTTGGCGATCGCGCGCTCGATGGCGGCCGAGCCCTGCTCCACCGTGACGCCTTCGGCCATGTCGAAGGCGATGCTCTCGGACGCGAACTGCCCCTCATGGCTGACCCGGTCGTCCTCCAGGCTGTTTTCATAGTGGGCAATCGCCGACAGCGGGACCCGCGCGCCGTCGGCGGTGATGACCTGGACCTGTTCAAGTGTGTTGGGGTCCTGGGCGTACTTCGGATTGACCTCCATCACCACCTGGTATTGGTTGAGGCTGTCGTAGATCGTCGAGATCTGCCGCTGGCTGTAGGCGTTGTTCAACACCGCCGTGACCATGTCCATGTCGATGCCGAGGCGCTTGGCCTGGTCCCGGTCCACGATCAGCGTCACTTGCTGAGCCCCGCCGCCGTCACGGGCGTCGATGGCGGTCAGCTCCGGCAAGGCCCTGAAGGCAGCCACAAGCTTGGGGTACCACTCGCGCAGGGACGCCAGGTCGGCGCTCTGCAGGATGTAGGAATACTGCGAGGTGGTCTGCTCGCGGCCGCCGCCGAACTGCAGGTCCTGGTCGGCCATCAGCATCAGTTGGGCACCGGGCACCTTGGGCATTTCCTTGCGCAGGCGCTCGATGACCTTCTGCGCAGACATCGCCCGCTCCTTGATCGGCTTGAGGCGCACCAGCATGAAGGCATTGTTGGTGCCGTTGTTGCCGCCGATGAAACCCGCCACGCTCTGCACCGCTTCATCCTTGAGCACTGCGCGCCGGAAGATTTCCATTTTCGGCTGCATCACGTTGAACGACAGCCCGTCGTCACCGCGCACGAAGCCGATCAACTGGCCCGTGTCCTGCTGCGGCATGAACGTCTTCGGCACGACCACGTACAAGGCAATGTTCACACCGACGGTCACCAACAGGCTGAGCAAGGTCAGGCGCCGATGACGCAGCACCCAGTCCAGGCTCCGGGCGTAACCCCTGACCATGCGTTCATTGACGTGATGGCTCCAGCGCTGCAAGCGGTTTTCCTGGCCCGGCACATGAGGCTTGAGCCACCGCGCGCAGAGCATCGGCGTGAGCGTCAGGGACACCACCAGCGAAACCACGATGGCAGCCGCCAGGGTGATGGAAAACTCGCGGAACAGACTCTCGATGATCCCGCCCATGAACAGGATCGACAGGAACACCGCCACCAGCGAGGCGTTCATCGACAACAGGGTGAAGCCCACCTCCTCGGCGCCGAGGTAGGCGGCTTTCATCGGCGGCACGCCTTCGTCGATGTGCCGGGAAATGTTTTCCAGCACCACGATGGCGTCGTCCACCACCAGCCCGGTGGCGAGGATCAACGCCATCAGTGACAGGTTGTTCAGGGAAAAACCGTACAGGTACATGACCGCGAACGTACCCACCAACGACACCGGCACCGCCAGGGTCGGGATCAGCGACGCACGGAAATTGCCCAGGAACAGGAACACCACCAGCACCACCAGGGCGACGGCGATCAACAGGGTCATTTCCGCTTCGTGCAGGGTGGCCTTGATCACCGGCGAGCGGTCCATGGCCAGGTTCAGCTTGACGCTGGCGGGCAGCACCGCTTGCAGGGCCGGCAGCTGGTTCTTGATCTCGTTGACGGTCTCGATGATGTTGGCGCCGGCCTGGCGGTTGATGACCAGCAGCACGGCAGCGTCATCGTTGAAGAAGCCGCTGTTGTAGCGGTCCTCGACGCCGTCGCTGACCTTTGCCACGTCCTTGAGCCGCAACACCGAGCCATCCTGGTAACGGATGACCAGCGTCTCGTAGTCCTTGGCCTTTTCGAGTTGATCGTTGGCCTGGACTTGCCACATGCGCTTGTCGTCTTCGACCGAACCCTTGGGCCGGCGCACATTGCTATTGGCTATCGCCGTGCGGACGTCATCCAGCGCCACGCCGTACTGGTTGAGCAATTGCGGCTCCAGCTCGATGCGCACCGCCGGCAGGGAGCTGCCGCCAATCTGCACCTCACCGACACCCGCCACCTGGGACAGGCTCTGGGACAGGATCGTCGAGGCCAGGTCATAGAGTTGGCCCTTTTCCAGCACATCGGAGGTCAGCGAAAGCACCATGACGGGTGCCTGGGACGGGTTGACCTTCTTGTAGGTCGGCATGCTGCGCATGCCGCTGGGCAGCAAGTTGCGCGAGGCGTTGATGGCCGCCTGCACCTCCCGGGCCGCGCCGTTGATGTCGCGGTCCAGGTCGAATTGCAGGATGACGCGAGTCGAGCCCTGGCTCGAACGGCTGCTCATGGTGTTGACCCCGGCGATGGCGCCGAACGAGCGCTCCAGTGGCGTCGCCACCGTGGAAGCCATCACCTCGGGGCTGGCTCCCGGCAAGTTGGCCTGGACCACGATCACCGGGAAATCCATCTGCGGCAGCGGCGAAACCGGCAGCAAGCCAAAGCACACGCCGCCGAGCAACATGATGGCGAAGCTCAGCAGCATGGTCGCCACGGGACGGCGGATGAAAGGGCCGGAGAGGTTCATTCGCAGCGGCTCCAGACGCCAGGCGACTGTCCGCGAGAAATGGCTGGTTCTTCGTGGCGAGGGGATTTATCCCCGCTTGAGTGCGCAGCGCTCACAAAAAGGGCCGCTGCGCAGCCCAGCGGGGATAAATCCCCTCGCCACAAAAGCTCCTTGTGGTTCAGGGAATGCGTCATACCCGCACCTCATCCGCATCAGGCCTGGCAAACCGGCGCCCCAGGCGGTCGAAGTACAGGTAGATCACTGGCGTGGTGAACAGCGTCAGCACCTGGCTCACCAGCAAGCCGCCCACCATCACCAGGCCCAGCGGTTGGCGCAATTCGGCGCCGGAGCCGGTGGCGAGCATCAGCGGCACGGCGCCGAACAGGGCCGCGAGGGTAGTCATCAGGATCGGTCGGAAGCGCAACAGCGCGGCCTGATAGATGGCGGTCTGCGGGTCCATGCCCTGGTTACGCTCGGCGTCGAGGGCGAAGTCGATCATCATGATCGCGTTCTTCTTCACGATGCCGATCAGCAGGATGATGCCGATGATCGCAATCATGCCCAAATCATTGCCGCTGAGGATCAGCGCGAGCAAGGCGCCGATGGCCGCCGAGGGCAAGGTGGAAAGAATCGTGATCGGATGGATGTAGCTCTCGTACAACACGCCCAGCACGATGTACATGGTCACCACCGCCGCCAGGATCAGCAGCAAGGTGCTCGACAGCGACGCCTGGAATGCCTGCGCCGCGCCCTGGAACTCGGTCTGCACGCCGACGGGCATGCCGATGTCCTTCTGCACCTTTTCAATGAGATCGACGGCGTGCCCGAGGGCCACGCCTGGCGCCAGGTTGAACGACATCATCACCGCCGGGAACTGGCCGATGTGGGCAATCGCCAGTTGCGCCTGGCGCTCCTCCACCCGTGCCAGGCTCGACAGGCGGACTTGCCCGCCGTCGGTGGTCTTGACGTGGATCTGGTCCAGTGCCTGCGGGCCGATTTTCTCCCCCGCCTGGGCTTGAAGCACCACGCGGTACTGGCTGGCCTGGGTGTAGATGGTGGAAATCTGTCGCTGGCCGAAGGCGTCATAGAGCGCATCGGTGATGTTCGACACCGACACGCCCAGCCGCGAGGCGGCGTCACGGTCAATCACCAGGTAAACCTGCAAGCCCTTGTCCTGCAAGTCGCTGGCGACGTCGGTGAGCTCCGGCTGCTGGGCCAGGGCCTCGACCAGGCGAGCGCTCCAGAGGCTGAGCAACTCGGCGTCCGGCGACGACAGGCTGAATTGGTACTGGGTACGGCTGACCCGGTCTTCGATGGTCAGGTCCTGTACCGGCTGCATGAACAGGCGGATCCCCACCAGCCGGTCCAACTGCGGTTGCAAGCGGGCGATGATCTCGCCGGCGCTGTCGTCCCGCTCCCGGTGAGGCTTGAGGTTGATCAGCAAGCGGCCGCTGTTGAGCGTCGCGTTGTCGCCGTCTACACCGATGTAGGAGGACAGGCTCTCCACCGCCGGGTCGGCGAGGATCACCTTGGCCAACTGCTGCTGGCGCTCGCCCATCGCCGCAAACGAAATCGCCTGCGGCGCCTCGGAAATCCCCTGGATCACGCCGGTGTCCTGCACCGGGAAAAAGCCCTTGGGCACGGCCAGGTACAACACCACCGTCAGCACCAGGCTGCCTACTGCTACCAGTAGGGTCAGTGGTTGGTGCTTGAGCACCCACTGCAACTTGCGCCCGTAACCGGCGATCAACCAGTCGATCCAGGCACCGCTGGCCCGGTAGAAACGGCCCTGCTCCTCTTCCTTCGGCTCGCGCTTGAGCAAGCGCGCGCACATCATCGGCGTCAGCGTCAGGGACACCACCAGCGAGATCAGGATCGCCACCGCCAAGGTGATGGCGAATTCGCGGAACAGGCGCCCGACCACATCGGCCATGAACAGCAGCGGGATCAGCACGGCGATCAGCGACAGCGTCAGGGAAATCAAGGTGAAGCCGATCTGCTTCGCGCCCTTGAGCGCCGCCTGCATCGGGCTGTCGCCCTCCTCGATGAAACGGGCGATGTTTTCCAGCATGACGATGGCGTCGTCCACCACGAAACCGGTGGCGATGGTCAGGGCCATCAGGGTCAGGTTGTTGATCGAGAAACCGGCCAGGTACATCACGCCGAACGTACCGATCAGCGACAACGGCACGGCCACGGAGGGAATGATCGTGGCGCTGACCCGGCGCAGGAACAGGAACGTCACCATGACCACCAAGGCGATGGCGATCAGCAGCTCATGCTGGACGTCGGTGACAGAAGCACGGATGGTCTGGGTGCGGTCGGTCAGCACGGTCACGTCGAGGCCGGCCGGCAGGTTGTCGGTGATGCTGGGCAACAGGGCCTTGATCCGGTCAACCACCTCGATGACGTTGGCGCCGGGCTGGCGCTGGATGTTCAGCAGGACGGCCTGGTTCTCGTTGGCCCAGGCGGCGAGGCGCTCGTTTTCGGCGCCATCGACGATCTCTGCCACGTCCTTGAGTCGCAGCGGCGCGCCGTTGGCATAGGCCAGGATCAACTCGGCGTAGTCCTTGGGCGACGTCAACTGGTCGTTGGCATCGAGCATCGAGACCCGCGTCGGGCCGTCGAAGTTGCCCTTGGGCTGGTTGACGTTGGACGCGCTGATCAAGCTGCGCACGTCCGCCAGGTTCAAGCCGGCGGATGCCAGGGCTTCCGGGTTGACCTTGATCCGCACCGCCTGGCGCTGGCCACCGGCAATCGTCACCATGCCGACGCCGCTGATCTGGGCGATTTTCTGCGCCATGCGCGTGTCCACCAAATCATTGAGCTTGGGCAGCAGCATGGTCTTGGAGGTAATTGCCAGGGTCAGCACCGGGGTGTCGGCAGGGTTGACCTTGTTGTACACCGGCGGCGCCGGCAAATCGTCGGGCAACAGGTTGGTCGCCGCGTTGATCGCGGCTTGCACCTGCTGCTCGGCGACATCCATGTTGATGTCCAGGTTGAACCGCAGGGTAATCACCGATGCGCCACCGGAACTGGTGGAGGCCATCTGCGTCAAGCCCGGCATCTGCCCGAACTGGCGCTCCAGCGGCGCGGTCACGGCGCTGGTCATCACGTCGGGGCTGGCGCCCGGGTACAGGGTCATGACGCGGATGGTCGGATAATCGACCTGGGGCAATGCCGACACCGGCAGCAACCGATAGGCGATCAGGCCGGCCAGGACAATGGCCAGCATGCTCAGGGTGGTGGCGACCGGGCGAAGGATGAACAGCCGCGAGAGATTCATGCGCCGCCCTTTTTCGCCTTGTCGGCTACTGCCGGCTCAGTCGGGGCCGCGGCGCTCTTGCCTTGCAGGTGCTCGGTCGGCGTAGTCGGCACTTCCTGGCTGTCGTTGACCACTTCCACTTCGCTACCTTCCTTCAGGCGGTCGGTGCCTTCGAGCACCACCCGGTCGCCGGCGGCCAACCCTTCGGTGACCACCGTATGCTCGCCATCGCTGGCGCCGATCTTGAGCTGTTTGATCGTGACCTTCTTGTCGCCGTCCAAGGCATAGACAAACGTGCCGTTGGTACCGAATTGAATGGCGGCCGTCGGCGCGAGCACCACGCCTTTCAGGGTATCGGCCAGCAGGCGCACGTTGACGAACTGATTGGGGAACAGCGACTGGTCGCGGTTCTCGTAGCGGGCCTTGAATTTCAAGGTGCCGGTGGTGACGTCGATCTGGTTGTCCAGGCTTTGCAGCACGCCGCTGGCCTGGAGCTTCACATCGCCACGGTCCCAAGCCTCGACCGGCAGCTTCGCCCCGCTGCGGTAGCGGGTGAGCACGGTTTCGAGGTTGTTCTCCGGCAATGTGAAGACCACGCTGATGGGCTGGGTCTGGGTGATGACGGCCAGGGCCGTGGTGTCGTTGGCTGCCACCAGGTTGCCAAGGTCGAGTTGCCGCAGGCCCACACGCCCGGAAATCGGCGCACGGATCTTGGTGAATTCCAGGTTGAGCTTGGCGTCGTTGACCGCCGCCTGGTTGGTCTTGACCGTGCCCTGGTACTGGCCCACCAGTGCAGCGGCGGTGTCGAGGGTCTGCTTGGCAATGCTGTCTTCGGCGTACAAACCACGATAGCGCTCCAGGTCGACCTGGGCGTTCTTCAACTGGGCCTGGTTTTGCAGCAAGGTGCCTTCGGCCTGGAGCAAGGCGTTCTGGTACGGGCGAGGATCGATCTCGGCCAGCAGGTCCCCGGCCTTGACCATCTGCCCTTCTTCGAACGCGATTTTCACCAACTCACCGCCCACGCGGCTGCGCACGTTGATGGTGTTGAGCGCCGTGACCGTGCCCAGCGCCTTGTAATACAGCGGGAAATCCCCGGCGACCGCTGGTGCCACCCGAACCGGAATCGGCCCCGTCGCACCGCCGAAGCCCGGCCGCATGCCGCCCGAGCGCCCCATGTGTCCGGCCGCGCCCTTCTGTCCTGCCGCATTTTTCGAGTCGGTGCTGGCGGGCCAGAATTTCCAGGCGAGCAACGCGACGACCAATACCACGAACAGGCCGAACAACCAGCGACGGGATTTGCGGGAAACAGAGGATTGCATTGAATGGTCAACCATTGGGCGCGTGGGCTTCTTTTACGGGAGGCTGAACGATAAGCACTGTCGAGGTTTTAGCAAAGCGCCTTTACCGGCAATTTACCTTGGGCTTACCTTTCGCGTACTCGGCTAAGGCTTTGAAACACAAATGAAAACGGCCTGGACAGGCCAGGCCGTTAACAATTGTAATAAATACTTTATTTCAGACTGGTTATTTCAGCGCTGCGAGTGCCGCCTCGTAGTTCGGCTCTTCAGCGATTTCCTTGACCAGCTCGCTGTGCAGCACGGTGTCGTTTTCGTCCAGCACCACCACGGCGCGAGCGGTCAGGCCTTTGAGCGGGCCGTCGGCAATGGCAACGCCGTAGTTCTCGATGAACTCGGCACCGCGCAGGGTGGACAGGTTCTGTACGTTTTCCAGGCCTTCGGCGCCACAGAAACGGGCCTGGGCAAATGGCAGGTCGGCGGAAATGCACAGCACCACGGTGTTATCCAGGTCGTTGGCCTGGGCGTTGAACTTGCGCACTGAAGTGGCGCAGGTCGGCGTGTCGACGCTTGGGAAAATGTTCAGCACCTTGCGCTTGCCGGCGAAGTCCTTCAGGGAAACGTCCGACAGATTGCCGGCAACCAGGGAAAAGGCTGGCGCCTTGGAACCGGCTTGTGGCAGTTGGCCGTTGACTTGGACCGGGTTGCCTTTGAGGGTGACTTGAGCCATGAACGGATTCCTTCTGACAGGTTTGAAAAATGGTGAGGCCGGAGTTAACCATGAAATGGTGCTCCGACCTATGGCTGCACGAAAAAAGTGACGATTCCTACAACGGCGCTATTTCGCCTTGAGACGCAGGTAGGACTGATGCAAGTCCGACGCCCAGCCATCGATGACGCTTTTGAAGTCGTCGGGCTTCATCACCTGGGAGTCGTTCGACAGCGGCTTACCCGTGCCCTTGCGCACCACCTGGGCGATCACTGCATTATTACCACCGTCGAGAAAAACCGCTTCGGTGCCCAGGGTGGTTTCCTGGTCGCGAATGCCGCTGGCCGTACTGACCGCGGCGGCCACCAAGGCAATCGGAATCACTTCATAAGGCTTCAGCCCTTCGGTCTTGCTGCTTACTGCAGTGATAGCCGCCCGCACCACCAATACGCCAGGTCCGGGACTGGTCGCCAGGGGCAAGGATTTGCCCGCCTCTCGCTTGAGAGCTTGGTCGTAGTAGCTGGTAATACCGGCCAACGTGGCGGCGGGAATCTTCACGGTCGGTTGTGGCTTGGGGTAGAGCTGTGTCGGCTCGATATACACCCTGGAGTACTTGGCCAGATCGATCTTCGGATCGACCCAACGCATCACCTCGGCTCCCGACGGTGATTTCTCTTCCTTTAGGCGGCTGTAGTCTCCCAGGAAGCCGGAATACTCGTTCGGCTGGGTGACTTTGCTGGCGCAGCCCATCAATGCGAGTGAAGCGATGCAAACGGTGCCGATCATGGACGCAAGATTCATGGTGCTACTCCTGTAGGCCACACCTGACGGGGGCGGAACTACAGGTATAGCCAATGTGCGGAGTTTTGCCTGTTCAGCGCAGCCGCGCCATCGCCAGCGTATCGACCCAGCGCCCGTCACGCACGGCATAGTCGCGCAGCAGGCCTTCGGTTTCGAAACCGAACTTGCGGTACAAGCCGATGGCCGCTTCGTTGTCGGCATACACCGTCAACTCGACCCGCCGCAGGTTCATCCAGTTGTCCGCCACGTCCAGCGCCGCGGCCAGCAGCATCGACCCCACGCCCTTGCCCTGCCAAGCCACCGCAACACCCATGCCGAGGTTGGCGCAGTGAGCGCGACGAACGCGAGAAAACTGCTCCAGGCCAAGATTGCCGATGACCTCGCCCTGGTAAAGGGCCACCAGTTTCAACTGGCGCTCGTCATTTGTTGACAGACGTTGACGCCAGACCTCCGCGGACTGAAAAGGCATCTGCAATACCTGGCGGGTAACGGCAGGGTCGTTGTAGAGCGCGGTGACGCCGGGGATATGGGCTTCAGTAAAACGTGCAAGGGTGATCGAGGATTCGGACATTGGGCTCCTTCCTGGAGACGCGACATGGCCGGCCACTATAAACCGGTGGTCGTTGCACAGGCGAGCTTGTGATAGCGGTATTCCATCGGCCGCCTTCGCGAGCAGGCTCGCTCCCACAATTGGATCGGCGCACAACGGGAAGAGTCAGGTCGGCTATAAGACCGCCTTCGCGGGCAAGCCCGCTCCCACAGGGGTTTGGGTACAACTCATCCATTGTGGGAGCGAGCCTGCTCGCGAAAAGGCCTTGGGCTTCAATAGTCAGATCACTGATGCTGCACCTGCACCATCGAGCTCACCTGCACCCGCGCCTGCATCTGCTCTGCCCCGCCACCTCGGCGCATTCCACGTACCGGACAGGCGTCGAGATAATCAAGGCCAATCGCCAACTTCAAATGGCGGTCAGGACGAACCAAGCGATTGGTCACGTCGAAGCTGTACCAACCGTCATCCAGCCAAGCCTCGGCCCAGGCATGACTAGCCAAATGATTCTCGTCCTCGGTGCACAGGTAGCCGGACACATACCGCGCCGGCACGCCCAAACTACGGGCGCAGGCCACGAACGCATGGGCATGGTCCTGGCAGACCCCGGCGCCACCGGCAAACGCCTCGGCGGCCGTGCTGCTGACGGCCGTCGCGCCGGGACTGTAGGGCATGCGGTCGGCGAGACCGTTCATCAAGTTGCCCAGCGCCGATCGATCTCGCCGGTCTCCACATTGTTCCATGGCGAAGGCGCTGAGATTGTCATCCGCCAGGGAAAGTCGGCTGGTGCGCAGGAACGGCAGCGGTGACTGGTCATCGGGCTCCATCTCCACCGTCTGGTTGATCTGCACCTCGCCATAGGCCGTCAATATCAGCGCGCCGTGGGGCTCGTCCATGGTCATGACGTGGAGGATATTGCCATACGGATCGAGCTGGCTGCGCACCAGGCGCGGCAGTTCCAGGTGCCATTGCAGGATGCGCTGGCGTGGGGTGTCCCGGGGCGTCAGGCGCAGGAACTGGATGCTGGTACAGACTTCATCGGCGTAGCTGTAGGTGGTGTCGTGGCGTATGGACAGTTTCATACCACCTCCAGGTAGGACTCATGGACGGTCTGGCCCAAATGGCGGATCTGGCCGATGAGTTCGGTCAACCACTGGTGCAGGCCCGACGCAAGGATCTCGTCGATCCCGGAATAACGCAGGCGCGCATTCAGCTCGGCGGCCAGGCGTTGAGCGGGTCGGCCGTTGTTGCCCGGCAGGCTGGCGAGGATATGGTCAAGCTCCTCGATGCAGGCGTGCAGCGAGCGCGGCACGTCGGCCCGCAGCAGCAACATCTCCGACACCTGCTCGGCATTCGGCGCGTTGCGGTAGATCTCGTTGAACGCCTCGAACGAAGACAACGCCCGCAGCAAGGCACTCCATTGGTAATAACCACGCGCGGAGTTATCGCTGACCTCCTCCGATTCCTCGCCGAACATTTCGTAGCGCGCGTCCAGCAGGCGCAAGGTGTTGTCGGCGCGTTCGATGAACGTGCCCAGGCGAATGAAACAGTAGGCATCGTTGCGCATGATCGTGCCCGACGTCGCGCCACGGAACAGGTGCGAGCGCTCCTTCACCCACTCGCAGAAATGACTGATGCCGTAGCGACCCAGGCCGTTGCTGGCGATGTTGCGCATCTCCAGCCAGGTGGCGTTGATGTTCTCCCACATGTCGGCGGTGATGCGCCCGCGCACGGCATGGGCGTTGGTCCGCGCCGCCCGCAGACAGCTATAGATACTGCCGGGGTTGGTTTCATCCAGGGCGAAAAAGTGCAGCATGCGCTCGGTGTTGAGCGCGTCATAGCGGGCGTTGTAGTCATCCAGCGTACCGGCCGCCAGCAGCGACATCGCCAACTCGGCCTGGCCGTCGCCGCGCCCGGCCTGGGGCATCAGCGACAGCGAATAACTGA